>ENA-UOOI01003451-UOOI01003451.1-fermentation-metagenome-genome-assembly--contig:-NODE-3451-length-11913-cov-9.676505_pt1 | contig 11913 bp, 15 predicted proteins | sample MGYA00245779_ERZ724027 | MGnify/ENA primary metagenome ERZ724027 (study PRJEB28704, sample SAMN03018318) | fermentation metagenome | biome: anthropogenic terrestrial biome; feature: soil; material... | reverse complement strand
TCAATATGCCGTCAGTTTTATTCTCTGAGGGTAGCAGTGATTCTTTTCGGATTCATCAGCAGCATTAACGCATCCTCACTGTTTTTTACAACAATGTCGGATTTTAATAACGTTTTAACAGAACAGCCTTCTTCACCAACTACAAGTATAGACAGGGCACAAATTTCAAACATTCCAATATCATTTTTCCCATTACCTATGCATATTGTATCATCAGCACCAAGCAACCGCACAAATTCTTTCTTTTTCATACCGCCGCTGCCTTTTAAAACTTGAACTTTGGCACCGACATTCCTGCATTCATTCTGCACTGAACCATATGTATCCGAGGATAAGATATAAATATCCAAAAATTTCTCGATTTCAACTAACATTTCTCTCACAGATGATTTTAATTTTCCATCTGTGGCAAGAGTACCATTAAAATCAAAAACAGCATTTTTAACAGAAAGCTCGTTTTGTCCCGGTATTGTTATTTTTAGCATATTACATGCTCCTCTCCTATTGATATACTTATAATTTTACTTTTAAATCTAATATTTCACCATAATATATTTTCATTTTTTGCTTTATCCGAAGGCTACCATTGCTAATACTCCCAAGCTTCTCAAAGTGGGAGATAAAGAGAACTTGCAACTCATTCGAACTCAAGCGAAGAAGCTATAGAATTACTTATTGAGGCAGTTGAAAAAGCGGGCTATATATCAGGAAAAGATATTTTATAGAATCTCCACGTATCCTTCCGTTCCGTTCACCCTAATTCTCTGTCCGTCTTTAATTATTCTGGTGGCATTTTCCACACCCACAACCGCAGGCAGTCCATACTCTCCGGCAACTACAGAACCGTGAGTCATCATTCCGCCTACTTCCGTCACCAGACCCTTTATAGATATAAAAATAGGTGTCCAGCTGGGGTCAGTAAATGCAGTCACCAAAATATCACCTTCCCCCATATTAGCTTCTTTCATCAGTGCCTGCTTGATAATCCAGTAATGTTCAACCATAATATATTTCGGATATTCCCGATAGCCGGTAAAATTGCGCAGGCGGTCAATCATCCTCTCCGTTTTTTTAGCCTTTTGTCTTCCACCAGGCAGCTGTTTTAAACGTTTTAAGAGATCTGCTTTTTTTGCCTCACTTCCAACAAACCTTGTTTCAATCTAGTATTATGGGCATCCTGCTCAAAATTTTTGATATTGCTGAAAATCATTGGGATAAGAGCTGTGGGCTGTTCACTGAAGCGGGTTCTGGTGATGTCGATTTCACCAGAACAGCGCATACCGTATTTTTCAAGATACATCCGCATGGATTTGCTGACAACATTCCCGCCTTCCAGCCCTCTCAAATCCTCAAAAAAAGTGTCATTATCGGTGTGCTTAAAATACTCCATCACTGCCGGATATTGCCGGACGACATCTGCCACATCCAGCAGTGCCAGCCCCATTTCAGATGTAACATTGTTGGCCATCGATTTTGAAAGTGAGTCTGCTGTATTTTTTTCACCCAACCACTTTTTCATTTTCCTGTTAATCCAATTCAGTACATATACCCCCACATAAATTGCTGCCATGCCCTGTGAATTACACATAGCCTTCTTTAACAGTTTGAGATCCTCTATAACAAAATCAAACAGCTCTTCTCCGGTTTTTGAAAATCAATTACATATAAATCCATACATATTCTTCCTTCCATTTTATGTATATTGAGTAAATCGGATATACGACTACAGGTATTTTTCCTTATAAAAATTCCTTTTAAACAGATTTATATATTCATCAAATTCTTCACATAGGGTATCAAGATCAATTCCCATTTTAGGTATCTTACTCAAATATCCATCAGTAATCAAATCAAGTATTTTCATGATCAGCTTCGGATCGATGTCGTCTTTGAATTTTGAAGTGTCAATGCCCTCAAAAACAATTTTATTTCTAAAATTCTCACTTTCATCATTTGCAAGAGCATCTTTTACCTCTGTTTTGACTTCATCATCATTTTCAAAATACACACTGTTTAAAAAGGAAAAGATGGCAGGGTGTTTCTTCATAACCGAAATTTCGATACTGGATGTAAGCTTGATTCTATCGAAAAAATCAGTAACGGTATTGTCAAACTTTCTATCAATTTCATCCATAATAGTATGGGTGCACAAATCAATTAAGTATAAATATAAAGCCTTTTTTGTGCCAAAGTAATGAAATACCAGCGCTTTTGAAACTCCAGCCGCGTCAGCGACATCACTGATGGAGGCTTTTTTGTAACCGTTAGCGCCAAAACATGTAAGAGCAGCATTGACAATCACATCCTGCTTTTCTAAATGTAAAGCTGAAAAATTCATCAATTGACCCACCTTATAAATATTGTTGACCGAACAGGTCAGCAATAGAATAACACAATTAACCGATTCGGTCAATAACAAAAAACCAACCTTACTAAAAGGCTGGTTTTTTCATCTTTTCTCTTTACATTTTATCCTTTGGCGAACTTGTCATTGCCGCTTTCCTTAAAAAATTCCTTCCAGGTTTTTTCAGCATATGGCGCAAATTCTTTAGATGACTTAGTTATCTTTTCATGAAATTTAGGGTCATGAAGCATTTTTTCCGCTCCAGTATCATCCGGTTTAGCCCCTACTTTCTTGCATACATTTATTATAACATTGGTATTGTCTATCATGCTGCATGGCCTCAACATGTTTTTATTATAGGGCTGCATAGATCTTAATTTCTTAAAGAATGGATCCCTGAATGCATCTATCAGATGCCTGCCTTTTAAGTTAACAGTTGAAAAATGTGAGAATATGCACGGTTCAACATCCTCTTTCGAATTAACATGGAAAAAGTATTTACCTGCAATGCATCCTCCAACATATGGGGCATCATTAAAGAAATCTATAGTAAAATACGGTTTATTAGCCCTTATTTCCCTGTTTCTCTTTCCAAGATAATCTCTCTGTTCTCCTGTAAGCATCATGTCAAAGTCTTCATCGTCCCCATTTACAGGCATAAATAAAAAGTACCAGCTCATTTTAGAACCTTTCCTAATTAACATATCCGTAAATTCATCACTGAGCACTGTATTTATATTAGTCCTCGTAACAGCTGAGGACACCCCGAACAGTATTCCTCTCTCATGGAGTATATCCATAGCTTTCAATACCTTCTTATACGTGCCCTTCCCTCTACGCTCATCAGTATCCTTTTCAAAACCTTCAACTGAAAGCATAGGTATTACATTGCCGCTTTTCTTAAGTCTGTCTGCAATTTTTTCGTCAAGAAAAAGTCCGCTGGTAAATGGCGTAAACATTACATCATTATACTTCTCATAAATGTCCAGAAGATAATCATTAAAGAAAGGTTCTCCACCTAAAATAATAATATAATAAATTCCAAGATCTCTTGCTTCTCCTATAATCCTGTCGACCTCTTCCGGCGGGATGTCATCCTTCTTGTCAAAACTTGAAGCGTAACACCCTTTGCAATGAAGCGAGCACCTCATGGATGGGCTTAAAAGCATAACAAATGGTATCTTAGTATCCTCTTCATCTAGATATTTTTTTCTCTTGGGTCCCGCAAACCAATTTGCATTTGCAAAAAAACACGAGAAAAATTTTTTCAGGCATTTAGTATCTGTATTTTTTAAAATATCCTGAATATATTCATGCTTATATTTATCATTATGATAATAATCCTCAACAAATTTAATTTGGGCTAATGCAGATTCATCTTTAGTCAGCATTTTAATAGCATCAAAAATTTTATCTATGTTTTTTTCTGGATCCCTATCAAGGTAACTGACAATCTTGTTTACAATAGCTTGTTTAGTAGCTTTTTCTAAATTCTCTCTTATTTTCACGAAAATTCCTCCTCATAGATATTTATTAAGTTTGGTAACAAACATTTGATATCCATATATCTGATACCCGTTTTATATTTAAATATGAATAATGGAAAGTGAACTATATCTCCATTTAAATGGAGAGCTTCGGATTCCCAATAAAACTCAGCCTTGAGTTTCACCGGTATATCTTGGGGTGTCCAGCCCCACTACTGCTGGTACAGATTTCTTCGACCTAAACAGATACTTTTTCAATATATTGAAAGTCCCTACGCAGTCTGCATTGAAGATCCTGAAATCGACTGATAATACGATATTCTATTGTCAAAATACCTTTTAGTTCTTTACCTTCAGGCATCTTTAAAAACAGATATATGTCTGTAATACTGTATTTTCCTTTCAGGTAATCTCTCAATCTTTTAAGCAATTGTGCACAAAACTCTTATTGAGGTACCTTATACTAAAGTTTATATGCTTAAATCCCGGAGGTTTGGAATTTTCAATATCGCATTAACTACCTTTTTTATGGTTTTTTACCCTCCCTTCTTTCTGAAGTTCGCCATATACACAGATTCTCTATTATTTTTACCCATACATATGGCATATAATACTTATAAGATAAATTCAAATAAATAAAACAACTATTATATATACATATAATATTGCTATTAACTGCGGCCTTTCACCTCCTTTTTAAAAGAGAAGGATCCTCAACCATATTTCCTAAATATATTACCATATAACTATATAAAGAATTAATCTTACTGTCGACAATAACCCATAATATAATAGATTTTAATGACCATACAGAATTAAACATTATTTTAGTAGTGATTCATTATTTATTATAATCTTAGCACTTTTACTTTTCCGAATCAATATATTTAAATGTTAATATGGGATTACTGTTTTTTTGTTGATCACAATTATTTTAATACCTGCGGACATTAAGCTGCTTTCCGATTATAAACCAGTATTGCAAAAATACATGCAGCAATAAGAATACCAAGACACCATGCAAGTGCAGCCCAAATATCGTTTCCCACAGGCTGTCCTGCCAGCAGGGAGCGAATCGAATCAACGATGGATGTTACCGGCTGGTTTTCAGCAAAGGCACGAACAACCCCCGGCATTGATCTGGTTGGTACAAAAGCTGAGCTGATAAATGGGAGAAAGACAAGCGGGTAGGAAAAAGTGCTCGCACCGTCCACCGATTTTGCGGACAATCCGGCAATTACTGCAATCCATGTCAAAGCCAGTGTAAACAAAACGAGTATACCGGTCACAGCCAGCCATGATAATATTCCTGCCGATGAGTTAAATCCCATAATCAGCGCTGTGAGAATGATGACAACAACCGAGATAGTATTGGATACCAGAGATGTCAGTACATGACCCCACAGTGCTGCCGAAGGTGCAACAGGCATAGAACGGAACCGTTCAAAGATACCTTCCTGCATATCCATAAACAGACGATAAGCAGTATAGGAAGTACTGGCTGCAATTGCAATCAGCAATATACCTGGCAGTAGGTAATTCACATAGTTATCCGTGCCGGTTTGAATGGCACCACCGAACACATAGACAAACAACAGCATCATCGCAATCGGCATGATTGTAACCGTGATTATGGTATCCATACTGCGGGTAATATGGTGCATGGAACGTCCCAACATCACACCTATATCGCTAAAAAAGTACCTCTTTGTCATTTCCATTCACTCTTCCCCCTTCTTGCTGACGATTGCAAGGAATATTTCTTCCAGGCTCGGCTGTTTTTTAATGTACTCCACCTTTGCGGGCGGAAACAGCTTTTTAAGTTCTTCAAGGGTACCACTTACGATAATCCTGCCTTCATGTAAAATGGCTATTTGATCCGCAAGCTGCTCGGCTTCCTCCAAATACTGGGTAGTCAGGAACACCGTTGTGCCGCCCTCTGCAAGCTCTTTGACAATCTTCCAAACCTTCATGCGCGCCTCGGGATCAAGGCCGGTGGTGGGCTCGTCGAGAAAAATAAGCTGCGGTTCTCCAATCAGGCTCATGGCAATATCGAGCCTGCGGCGCATGCCGCCCGAATAGGTGAAAACCCTGCGGTGAGCTGCATCAATAAGATCGAAACGGCTCAATAAACAATCTGCCACCTGATAAGGATTTTTGAGATGCCGCAGTTTGGCGATCATAATCAAATTTTCCCGCCCGGTCAAAATCCCGTCCACGGCGGCAAACTGCCCGGTGAGACTGATGGACTGCCTCACCCTGTCAGGTTCCTCCATGACATCAAACCCGTTGACAACAGCAATTCCACTGTCTGGTTTCAGCAATGTGGTAAGAATTTTGATAATCGTAGTCTTGCCTGTACCATTAGAGCCAAGCAAGGCGAAAATGCTGCCTTTTTCCACCTCGAAATCCACGTCTCTCAGAACGTGAAGTTTCTTGTACGATTTTTTAAGTCTCCTCACCTGGATTGCTTTTTCCATTTCGATATTCCCCCTTTCTTTGTTTTATCCTCAGCCTTTTTCATAGCCCTGCCAATTTTTTGGTCGACAGATTCCTTGTAGATGTCAGCATAAGTTTTCGAACCTTTGATTAGATCGTCGCAAAAAGCCGCTACATCACTTCCCGTCACATCGAGCACACCTTTCCCCACGGCCGCACCTTCTTCAAAAAGATCGACAATCCCCGAAAGTAAACCTATGCCGTCGGTCAGTTCAACAGGACCGACCTTAAAGAGATATTTTTGAATCTCCCTATAGACAATCTGATAATCTTGCGGGAGCGATTCGACACGTTTCACGTGCGCCCGCCACTCTTTTTTACCTTTGATGATATCCTGTATTCTCATTTCACCCTCCTATCTACCTAATTTTTTAGCAATATTATCGTTGAGCTGCCGGCGCCATTTGTCACGATAAGACTTTGCTCCTTCTTCACCGGCCAGGGCTGAACAGAAACCTTTGATATCGCCACCCAAAACCTCCTGGATACTTTCACTGTCCGCTGCCGATTCTTCGAGCAGGCCAAGCACACCGTCAAGAATCGGCATCAGGTTGCGGCCGGTAAAATCCGAGTGCGGCCAAAGGCTGGTCTTAATTTTTTTCCATGCCGTTTGATAATCTGCCGGCAGTTTTTGGGCTCGCACTTCAAAAGTTTTCATTTCCTTAGTCATGTCGCTGCCTGTGATTTTTTCCCAAAAATTCATTTCTCTTTCTCCTTTAACTCATTGATTTTCGATTCTACGAACTTCCATTTTTCCCAGAACTTCCGCAGTTCCCCGCGCCCCGCATCGTTGAGCACGAAAAACTTTCGCGGCGGCCCCATGTCGGAGGGCTTTTTGGTGACCTCTACCAACTTGTTTCTTTCAAGCCGTATTAGAATGGTGTACACCGTTCCATCCACAACATCTGTGAAACCGAGGGCGTTCAGCCGCCGCGTGATTTCGTAGCCGTAGGTTTCTCTGCGGCTTATTATTTCAAGGACACATCCTTCAAGCACGCCTTTGAGCATTTCCGTTAGGTTTTCCAGCACAATCACCCCTTGCTATTTTGTATGACTTGTATGAAGTATTATTTACTACTGCTATATAGTAACACGCAATAGCTCTCATGTCAATAAGATATCGCAAGTTCTTAATTTGATCTATCAAATTAAAAGATTATAATATAAATTATATAGCAATTTTTTATAGGCTCTTATGATTAGGAGGATCACATATCAAATTATCTTGGGTTTTTCTTCCATAATAATTCATGAATTTCTTCATGCCATTGTCTATCCGTCAGTATTTATACTATACATGATAATTAACTACAAGGCTTCTTTACGATTACCTTGACTGGATGTCGGCAAATGCTATTTATAGAGGTAGGAGAATTCTGCACATTATGTTAAAAATTCTTAGAAAGTAATCTTTAGTTACTACTTGATTTGTGAATTTCGGTATAGAATTTTCTGCATCACATTATTTACCGGCGGCCATACTTCGGACATAATTTTTTCAATATCAAGTCTCTCATTTTTAGCAAAACAAAATGTCAGCAAATTAACAAAACCAGAAATACAAAATTCCAAAGCCATTTCCAATTGGAAATCATTTTCACATAATAATTGAAAAAAGGGACGTGTCAGTTCTTTGTATGCATCCTTCATTTTTTTATGAAAAGCTGGATCGCCATTTTCACCAAGCAGGACAAGATAATATTTTTTATAGCGGCTATAAACCTCTGTCAAATGTTCAAGCGGCTTCCGAAAAGTTAAGCTTGCCATCAGTTTTTGATGCTTGCTGAAATCAGGTAAAAGTTTTCTTTCAAATTGATCCAAAATATCATAAACATCAGTAAAATAGCGGTAAAAAGTACTGCGGTTATAACCAGCTCTGTCTACAATTTTTTGAACGGAAATTTTACCTATACTATTTTTGCAGTAAAGCTCCCAAAAAGCCTCCATCAAATTCTTTTTGGTCCGTTCTACACTTTGCGGATTTGATCTCATTTTGTTCAACTCCTTTTTTCAAATGCAACAATCTACCTTCATTGTTGATTGATACAATGCGGTACTAATTTTATACTAAGATTATATAACATATTAAAAAAAGAATCACATTTGTGAAAATATCATTGAAGGGAAGATCCATGATGAAAAATTTATTATTTAAAAATAGTCAATTTGAATTTGAAACATTAAGATTATTTAGTGCTGCAACCAGTGGCATGGCAGATATAGGTGAAATTATTACAACCTCAGAAAGAATTGTTGATGGAGATTATAATAGCTGGTATCAGGAGTGGATGAAAACTGCTCAAAGATTACATGGTATTGCTCATGACTACGCGGTAAAAGGCCACTTTGTAAGTGCACGCAAAACATATTTACGCACTTATAATTATTACCGATCTGCTGAATTTTTCTTACATGAAAACCGCAATGATCCCCGGGCTCTTAAATTAACAGATTTAGGTTTGTCTTGCTTTAATCAAGTTATGAAATATAACCAACCAATTATTGAAAAAGTTAAAATTCCTTATGAAGGAACAACTTTGCCAGGCCACTATTACAAGTGCGAAGAAACATCTGAACCAAGACCTGTTCTCATTTTAATGACAGGCTATGATGGCACAAAAGAAGAGTTTTACGGATTGGCTATGGCGGCTTTGGAACATGGAATGAACTGTCTGGCTTTTGAAGGACCTGGTCAGGGCGAAGCATTACGCCACCAGCATTTATATTTTCGCTATGATTATGAAAAAGTAGTCACACCCGTGGTTAATTTTGTTTTAACGCTTGACGGAATCAATCCGCATAAAATTGTTTTATGGGGTCAAAGCTTAGGTGGTTATTTAGCACCGCGTGCAGCAGCTTTTGAGCATCGGCTTGCTATATGTGTAGCCAATGGTGGAATTTATAACTTTTTAAATGCTTTACCAAATTGGAAAAAATTTTTAGACTTAGCTCTTAACAACCCTAATCAATGTGATCAGCTTCAAGAAGAAGTGGAGAAAACTAACCCGATGTTTAAATGGGGCATTCAAAATGGCATGTTCGTTTTTGGTGTAGATACCTTGTCGAAACTTGTTCTAAAAATGAAAGATTTTAATATGGAAAGCACTGCTTCTAAAATTCAATGTCCAACCCTTGTAGTTGATGGTGAAGAAGAACACATGTTTATGGGTCAAGCAAAACAGCTTTACAAAGCACTTACTTGTCCAAAACGATTTATGCTTTTCACTTCTGAAGAAGGTGCTGGTCTTCACGGTCAGTGCGGAGCAAAATTGTTAGGAAATGAACGGATTCTTTCATGGATTGATGAGTGCTTGAAGAAAACTATCAATCCATGAAAGGCAAAACTTTAACTTGTTCTGTCACAGCAGCAACATATCCAACATTCTAACTCAATTGCAAAAACAGTAATCTTTATATGCCGAAGGTACTCTAGGGTTATAATTTTAGAGTACCTTTTTTGTTTTCGGTATATAATTTGCTTAAATATTCAATTTTTTGTGTCCACTTTATTGACTTAGTTCAAACTTGTGGAAGTACCGGAAGTAGCGGGAAGGGACGGATGACTACTGGTATATTCCAAGCTAATTATTTTTTGAAATCATATGAAAAAATTATCTTTTAAAAAAGAAAATTTCACTCTTAAGGGAACCTTTCTTTACTCTGTCAAAATGCATTTTTCATTTAATACATTTCTAATATCTTAGCAATGCTGCCTCTCATTTTTAAAACTTTTGGCAGTTTTTCTTACATATTCCCTGTAATTGAGCCTCAGACATATTACATTGTTTTTCGTTTTTTCTATAGGTACAGTTATTGTGATATCGGCTCTATTAATACACCGTCTCCATGATAATCTCAATTATTGTATACATATTTCAATTTTTCAATATTTTTATCATTCAGATTTTCTATAAGAAAAATCACCTAACCTTTACCTTATACATAGTTGCAAAGTCTGCTTATAGCAATATCATTAAATCCAAAAGCTTCAGCTTTTACTACTTTTCCATTTGCAACATCTATTATTTCCTTTAGTAATTCACCTCCCATCTCTTCTATTGATTTAGTTCCAGCAATTACCGGACTTACATCAAAATCTATGTTCTCTTTCATCTTTGCAAATGTTATTTTATTTGCAGTCATCTTCAAAACCGGTACAAGTGCATTCCCTGTAGGTGTCCCCCTACCTGTAGTAAATACTACCATTTGTGCACCACCGGCTACCAATCCCGTTACAGAAGCTATATCATATCCTGGAGTATCCATTATAATAAGTCCCTTTTTGCTTGGTCCTACACCATAATCTGTGACTTCTACAATAGGTCTATGTCCTCCTTTATATATACATCCAAGTGATTTTTCTTCTAATGTAGTTATTCCTCCAACCTTATTTCCAGGTGACGGATTACCATTTCTAAGATTTTCTCCAACATTTTTTAAGTGATTTTCATACTTTTTTATAATTTCATATATTCTATTTTTTATCACAGGTGTAGCAGCTCTTTTAGCTAAAATATGTTCTGCTCCCATAAATTCTGTTGTCTCACATAGTATTGAAGTTGAACCGAGATCAACTAATCTGTCACTAGCATTGCCAAGCACGGGATTTGAAGCCAATCCTGAAGTTGGATCAGAGCCACCGCAATTAGTAGCCACCACAAGATTTGACAATGGAAACTCCTGTCTTTTAATCATTGAAGCTTCCATAACCAGCCTTCTGGCATATTCTATACCTTTTTTTATTGTAGCAGGCGTACCTCCTTCTTCCTGAATAATTACCATCTCAAGCGGCTTATTAGTCTTTGATTTTATCATATCGTACATATCTTTTGGCTGTGCATTTTCGCACCCAAGCCCAACCAATACAGTTCCATAAACATTCGGATTGGCAGCAAGACCAGACAGTATATCCATTGTAATTTTCAAATCTCCTCTTACCTGTGCACATCCATTTTGGTTTATAATATTTGTAGCTCCCTGTACTTGATTTGCAATTATCCTGGCTGTTTCACTAGAACAAGAACACGTAGGCAGTTATTAGTACATGATTCCTAATTCCAACCTTTCCATCAGTTCTTTCATATCCTAAAAAGTTCATATTAAAATCCTCCTCGTTAATCTTTTATGAATTCACGTATGCTTACTAAGTTTTGCGAATGAACATGTTGACCTTTTTTTATATTCTTCGATGCTTTTCCAATAACCTGTCCATATTTATAGATAAAATCTCCACTATTTATATCTTTAATAGAAAATTTATGATATATGGGAATATGCTGTAATATATTTACTTGAACCACATTTTCCCCTTCTTTATAATTGGCAATACTATTTTCCCTTAACTCTTCCAAAGCAACTGCAACACTATCCTTTTCACTGATTCGAAGTGAATTAATTCTATTTTTCACATTTATCAATCCTTTCATTATTTCACTATCATTGTACAAAATTTAATTTTCTCCATAAGGTTGTCTTGCTAATGTTAAAATCTCTGCACAATTTTTCCTTATTGCCATTGTATCTATCTAACTTTAGTTAGGCAATTTTGAAATCCAAATTACCTCATATGGATTAAATGCACTT
>ENA-UOOI01003449-UOOI01003449.1-fermentation-metagenome-genome-assembly--contig:-NODE-3449-length-11917-cov-3.229894_pt1 | contig 11917 bp, 13 predicted proteins | sample MGYA00245779_ERZ724027 | MGnify/ENA primary metagenome ERZ724027 (study PRJEB28704, sample SAMN03018318) | fermentation metagenome | biome: anthropogenic terrestrial biome; feature: soil; material... | reverse complement strand
CCTACCAGATCCTTCCGCCGGTCATTGTGCTGGCGCTGCTGATGCTCTGCTTCAACATGCTGGCGGACGGGTTCCGTGACGCGCTGGACCCCAAGATGAAACAACGATAAGGAGGGAATGACATGTCTGAGAAAGAAAAGATTTTAGAGATTCGTGATCTGGACATCTCGTTCTCTACCACATCCGGTTCCATTCACGCCATCCGTGGGGTAAACCTGGATCTGTACAAAGGGGAAACCGTTGCCATTGTCGGCGAATCCGGTTCCGGTAAGTCGGTAACCATGAAAACCGCCATGGGAATCATGGATTCTAACGCCACTGTCAACAGCGGTACCATTCTCTACACCTACACCGATGAAAACGGCGTAAAAAAGACCGTGGACATCGTAAAAATGTCCAGGCACGACATCCGTACCCATATCAACGGCCGCCATATGGCCATGGTGTTCCAAGATCCTATGACCTCCTTAGATCCCACTATGCCCATCGGTAAGCAGATCATGGAGGGAATGATCCATCACTACCATACGCCTAAGGACGAGGCATACCGGAAGGCACTGTCTCTGCTGGAATTGGTGGGCATCACCGATGCGGAAAAGCGGATGAAAAACTATCCGCATCAGCTCTCCGGCGGAATGCGCCAGCGGGTGGTCATCGCCATTTCTCTGGCCTGCGACCCGGATCTGCTGATCTGCGATGAGCCTACCACCGCTCTGGATGTAACCATCCAGGCCAAAATCCTGGAGTTGATCAAGGACGTACAGAAAAAACTGGGGATTTCCGTCATCTACATCACCCACGATCTGGGGGTTGTCGCCAAGGTAGCCGATTACGTCAACGTGATGTACGCCGGACGAATCGTGGAAACTGGTTCCATTAACGAAATTTTCTATGAACCTTGCCACCCCTACACTTGGGGACTGCTCTCTGCCATGCCCGATCTGGACACCGACGACGACCGGCTCTATACCATCCCCGGCAGTCCCCCTAACCTGACCCATGAGATTCCTGGGGATGCCTACGCCCCCAGAAACCACTACGCACTGAACATCGACGACCGGCTTTCTCCGCCCATGTTCAAGGTTTCCGACACCCACTATGCCGCCACCTGGCTGCTCCATGAACGGGCACCCCAAATCGAACTGCCCCCGGAACTCAAGCGGCGCATCGAGCGTATGAAGAAGGAGGCGGAAAAATGAACCATCAAGAGCCTCTGTTAAAGGTAGAAGACCTTCACCAGCATTTCCCTGTCACTCGTAAATTTACCGTCAAGGCAGTCAATGGCGTTTCCTTTGAGATTTACCCCGGGGAGACCTACGGTCTGGTAGGAGAATCCGGCTCTGGAAAAACCACCATCGGACGCAGTATCATCCGTCTGTACAATCCTACTGCCGGAAAAATCACCTTTGACGGCAGCGACATCAGCGGGAAACTGAACGCCGAGATCAACCGTAAACTGCGCACCCAAATGCAGATGATCTTCCAGGACCCCATGGCCTGCCTCAACCCCCGGAAAAAGGTGGTTGACATCATTGCCCAGGGCTTGGACGTTCACCACATGTACGCTTCCAAGGCCGAACGGGACGAAAAGGTAGCCAAAATCCTGGAAAAGGTAGGACTGGCTCCCGAACACGCCACCCGTTACCCCCATCAGTTCTCCGGCGGCCAACGCCAGCGAGTCGGCATCGCCCGGGCGCTGATTATGAACCCAAAGCTGATTATTGCGGACGAATGTATCTCCGCTCTGGACGTTTCCATCCAGGCTCAGGTGGTCAACCTGATGAAGGATCTTCAGGAGGAAACCGGCTGTGCCTATCTCTTTATTGCCCACGACCTGTCCATGGTCAAGTACATCTCGGACCGGATTGGCGTGCTCCACCAGGGGTATCTGCTGGAAACTGGCACTACCGAAGAGATTTTCTCCAATCCCATCCACCCCTACACCAAGGGCCTCCTCTCCGCCATCCCGCATCCCAATCCCATCCTGGAAAAAAGTCGCGTGGCACTGTCTTACGACTACAAAACCAGCGGTCTGGACTACAGCAAGGGCACCTACCACAAGGTAAGCGACTCCCACGCTATTCTCTGTACCGATGAGGAATTGGCCGGCTGGCGCCAGGAATCCTGACCCAATTGAATCGCTAAAACGCCCCGATTTTGACGGAAGTGACTGTCAAAATCGGGGCGTCTCTTTGTTTTTCTCCGGTGCCCAGCTCCAGCAGAACTAGTAGCTGAACTACACGCATAGCAATAGTCAGAATCAGTGCCAGAGTTTTCTTCATAAATGGTATCCTCCTAATCATTGCTTTTATGTACAAGTTGGGCAATCATTCGCAACAAATACGAAAATCGGGAATATCCTTTCATTTCGCATTTTTCCTTCCTGGAGGAAAGGTACACTGCTGGTTCCATGCTTTCCCTTCCACTTCCCCTTCTTTCCCCCTAGCAAATCTGGTGTAATTTCTAAAGTGATCTGTTTCTATATCCATTATTTCTTCTGTTTTCCATTACATTTCATCCCACATTGCCCCAACCTCTTCCTGCTCGCTTTTCCTAGGTTTTTGATGCACACCGACCCCACATTTTTTTCCTTTTCCTCAAAACACTATTCTGTATCATAAAAAATACCATTTAAGGTATATTTTCTACTCTCCTTTTGCCTCCTGTGTAATTTCTCTCCAGTCACACCGTTGAAAATTGCATAGTTCTTCCCTTTTTGCAGACAATAGCTAAGGAACAATCAAACAAATAAGGAGAGAATTGAGCCTATGAAAGCAACCGGTATCGTACGCCGGATCGACGATTTAGGGCGTGTTGTAATTCCAAAGGAAATTCGTCGTACCATGCGCATCCGTGAGGGCGATCCCCTTGAAATCTATACGGATAAAGATGGCGAAGTCATCTTCAAAAAATACTCTATGATGGGTGGTCTCAGCGACTTCGCAGGCCAGATTTGTGAGACCCTCTACAAAACGACCAATCATCCCGCAGTCATCACTGACCGGGACAGTATTATTGCAATCTCTGGACTCATGCGCCGAGAGTGGCTGGAAAAACCCGTCTCTGCTCCTCTGGAGAGCATGATGGAAGAGCGACGCATTTACCAGCATCAGGAGGGTACCGCTCCCTTCCCCGTCACCGAAAGCCGCAGCGGTCTGTATATCTCCCTAGCTGCCCCCATCTTGGCAGAAGGAGATGTCATGGGCTGTGTAATCTTCGCGGACACCGATGGTTCCACTACCCTGGGTGAGACCGAGTACACCCTTCTCCAAACCATTTCCGGTTTCTTAGGCCGCCACATGGAAACCTGATTACCTTTGATCCGCCGGGTCACCTTTCTGATCCGGCGTTTTTCTTTTGCCCTGACCGCTAACAACATGGTTTCTTGCCACTTTTAACAGCAATCCTGCCAAAACTTTTTTTGGGAACCGTGTTCTTTTGCCATTCTGCTCCCTTGACATCTTTTTTTCACCTGTTATAATGGAAATTGCACTTTTACACTTGAAAGCGCTGACGCAACAAAGTGGCAGATTTCGTAACACTCTGTCAATCATTGTGCTTCTCGTGTTGGTGTTCATTTTAGGAGGAATTAAGAATGAAAAAAACATCGAAACTGATGGCTCTGGTTCTAGCCTGTGCCATGGTGCTGGGTCTCACCGCCTGCGGCGGCAACGGCACCCCTTCCACTGGCAGCACTGGCTCCACCCCCACTGCAACCGAAAACACCGATCCCGCAGACACTACTTCTGACAAAACCTATCAAAGTCGGCATCTGCCAGCTGGTACAGCATGACGCATTGGATACCGCCACCAAGGGTTTTAAGGACGTACTTACCGAAAAACTGGGCGACAAGGTCGTCTTCGATGAACAGAACGCTGCTGGTGACTCCGCTACCTGCGCCACCATCTGCAATCAGTTCGTCTCCAGCAAGGTGGATCTGATCATGGCCAACGCTACCCCCGCACTCCAGGCTGCTACCGCTTCCACCGACTCCATTCCTATTCTGGGCACCTCTGTCACCGATTATAGCACTGCTCTGGATATCGCTGACTGGACTGGCACCACCGGCAAGAACGTTTCCGGTACCGCTGACTTGGCTCCTCTGGACAAGCAGGCCGAGATGATCAAGGAACTGTTCCCCGATGCGAAAAACGTGGGCATTCTCTACTGCTCTGCAGAGCCCAACTCCAAGTATCAGACCACCGAGATGACCAAGCTGCTCACCGATATGGGCTACTCCTGCAAGGAATACACCTTCGCTGACTCCAACGACGTCGCTTCCGTCACCAGCAACGCTTGTGACAACTGCGATGTGATCTATATCCCCACTGACAACACTGCCGCTTCCTGTGCCGAAGCCATCAACAATGTAGCTTCCCCCAAGAAGGTTCCCATCGTTACCGGTGAAGAAGGCCTCTGCAAGGGCTGCGGTATCGCTACCCTCTGCATCAGTTACTACGACTTGGGCCGCACCACTGGTGAAATGGCTTATGACGTTCTGGTCAACGGCGCTGACGTATCCACTATGGAAATCAAAACTGCCCCCACCACCACCTATGAGTACATCGCTGACCGTTGTGATGCTCTGGGTGTCAAGGTTCCGGATAACTACGTCGCAATCGAAGCAGATGCTGAATAATTAAACCTCGCTTTCCTTTTTCCTGACATAATAGTGGATCGGGGTGCCGTGTAGCAGCGGCACCCCCATGTCCGTTTTCCAGCCTGTCCAGTTTTTGACGTGGATAGGCTATTCTGACGCTTGCACTTTTTTTCTTTTTCGTTTATCATTAAGTTTGGCTTTTCGACAATTATATTCCTAACAGATAGAGGAGGATATCCTGTATGTCATATCTCGCATCCCTTAATTCCATGAACCTAATCGGTTCTCTGCCGGGCAATATCGCCCAGGGATTGATCTGGGGGCTGATGGCCCTCGGTGTTTATATTACTTTCCGGTTGCTGGACTTCGCTGATCTGACCGTTGACGGCTCCTTTGCTACGGGCGGCGCAGTTACCGTCGTACTGATTCTCCACGGCTGGTCCGCTCCTGCCGCCCTGCTTGTGGCTATTTTGGCCGGTCTGGCTGCCGGACTCATCACCGGACTCCTGCACACCTTACTGGGTATCCCTCCTATCCTGGCTGGTATCCTCACTCAGATCGCCCTGTACTCTATTAATTTGAATATTATGGGTATGGCAAACCTGGCCGTCAGCGTTGACAACTATTCTCTGCTGATCTCCCTGCGGAAGGTCACCGCTGCCATCCTGGTCACTTTGATCTTTGCCGCCGTAATTATCATGATTCTCTACTGGTACTTTGGCACCGAACAGGGCAGTTCCATTCGTGCCACCGGCTGCAATCCTGCCATGTCCAAAGCCCAGGGCATCAATATTAACTTTACAAAGGTACTGGCACTGTCCCTCTCCAACGGTTTGGTCGCCCTTTCCGGCGGACTTATGGCACAGTATCAGGGTTTCTCTGACATCAATATGGGGCGCGGGGCCATCGTTATCGGCCTGGCCGCTGTCATCATCGGTGAAGTTCTGGGCGAGGCCATTTTCCGGAAGCGTCTCAACTTCTTCGGACGGCTCACCTTTGTGGTCGCTGGCGGCGTCATTTACTACATCATTGTGGGCGTTGTCCTCTGGCTCAAGCTGCCCTCCAACGACCTGAAGCTCTTTACCGCTGTCATCGTTGCCATCTTCTTGGCTGTACCGTACTTGAAGGCCAAATCCAGAACCTCCTTCGCTAAGGCTGCAAAGAAGGGAGCACAGAACAATGCTTGATATTATCAATGTCCACAAGACATTTAACCCCGGCACCATCAATGAAAAGGTGGCACTGGCCGGAGTCGATCTCCATCTGAACGCCGGCGATTTCTGCACCATCATCGGCGGTAACGGTGCCGGAAAATCGACTGCGCTGAACGCGGTTGCTGGCGTATGGCCCGTTGACAACGGCTCCATTATCATCGATGGTGAAAACGTCACTGGTGTCCCAGAGTACAAACGCGCCGCCTATCTGGGTCGGGTCTTTCAGGACCCCATGACCGGCACTGCCGCCACCATGGGAATCGTAGAAAATCTGGCTTTGGCCGCCCGCCGAGGCTCCAAGCGTGGTCTGTGCTGGGGTGTCACCAAGGCGGAAAAGGAACGGTACTGCGAAGTCCTTAAGACTCTGGATCTGGGGCTGGAGGATCGGATGACCGCCAAGGTCGGATTGCTCTCTGGTGGCCAGCGTCAGGCGCTTACCCTGCTGATGGCTACCCTGCGCAAACCGAAACTGCTGCTACTGGACGAACACACTGCTGCTCTAGATCCCAAGACAGCAGAAAAGGTGCTGCGAACCACCGATAAAATCATTGCGGAACAGCAGTTGACCGCTATGATGGTCACCCACAATATGAAGGATGCCATTGCCCACGGTAACCGTCTGATCATGATGCACGAGGGTAAGGTTATTCTGGACATCTCCGGTGAGGACAAGATGAAGCTCACCGTTCCCGATCTGCTCCACCAGTTCGAGCTGGTCAGCGGTGAGGAATTTGCCAACGACAAGGTCATTCTCGCCTGAGCACCCCTGGGAGCACCGCCCCTGGACCCTGCAAACCTTTCTTTGCGCTATGCGCTTATGGCTTGCACCGATATTCATCGCCTACGGGGAATGACTTTTATAAGTGAAACAACAAAGAGCTTTCCAAATTTGGAAAGCTCTTTGTTATGCTTTTCATAAAAGAGTCTCCGTCCACCCTTTTAAAAGGGTGGACGAGTCCAGGGACAGCGTCACTGGCGGGTTCCAAGGGCAGGGCCCTTAGGGCGCAAAGCTTAGAGCAGCGGAATCCCCGCTTCTGCACAGATGCGCTTGGTTTCGTCATCCCACACACTGCACTGTACTTCACCAATGTGGGAACTGCCCAGCAACAGCATACACAGACGGCTCTGACCTATACCACCGCCGATGGTATAGGGAAGCTCTCCATTCAGCAGCGCTTTATGGAAGGGCAGTTCCCGCCGTTCCTCGCAGCCTGCCAGCGTCAACTGCTGATCCAGAGACTCTGGACTGACCCGAATCCCCATGGAAGAGACCTCATACGCCTGCTGCAAGGTGTCGTTCCAGAACAACAGATCCCCGTTCAACGTCCAGTCGTCGTAGTCCGGCGCTCTGCCGTCGTGGGCGCCGCCGGATTTTAGCTTTCCACCGATCTGCATCAGGAACACAGTATGATGCTCCCGGGCAAAGGCATTTTCCCGCTCCTTGGCCGTGAGATTCGGGTAGCAATCCTCCAGCTCCTGGGTGGTGATGAATGTAATCTCAGGATCTACCAAGGGCAGTTGATTCAGTGCCGGGTACATGCTGTGGAGGCTTTTCTCCGTCTCACATACCGAGAACACGATCTTCCGCACGGTCTCCTTCAGATACTCCAAATTGCGTTCCTCTTTCTCCATGATCCGCTCCCAGTCCCACTGATCCACATAGATGGAGTGGAGGTTATCCAGATCCTCGTCCCGGCGGATTGCGTTCATGTCTGTATATAACCCGCTGCCAGTCTGGAACCCGTAGTCCTTCAGCGCCTGGCGCTTCCACTTGGCCAGCGAGTGTACCACCTGAGCCTGGGTGCCGGTGGCCTTGATATCAAAACTCACCGGACGTTCTACCCCGTTCAGATCATCGTTGAGTCCGGTGGACGCCTCCAGAAACAGCGGCGCAGACACCCGGCGCAGGTTCAGCTGACCGGACAACACATCGGCAAACAGACGCTTGATCATACCGATTGCAAGTTGCGTCTCGTAAGAATTCAAAATCGGGCGATAACCCTGGGGAACGGTTACTTTATTCATAGGAATCTAAACCTCCTGCATTTTCCTTGGGAAACCTCTAAAGATCCGAATGATTCCCAATGTTTTGATTTCATTTTGGCTTTTATTGTAACATATCCCACCCTTTCTTTCAACCGTTTCTTGCAATCTTACCCCGCAGCACGCTTCATTCCCCTTTTGCAAAAAACCTGTTGACAAACCAGTTTTCCACGCATATAATAGCACTATCAAACCAAAGAGAAAGAAAAGTAACCTGTTTTTTACACAGTTTTCAGAGAGCCGCAGTAGGTGGAAGCGCGGCAGCTGCCAGCAGGTGAATGGTCTTTCGAGGGCGGCCTGAACCGCATTTGCGCAGTAGGGTTCGACGGGTACCCGTCCCGTTATCCATTGGGCACAGGTTATGGATCACGCCTGTGAGAAAATGAGCGGACATATTTTTTCTATGTCAAATTGGGTGGTACCGCAGGAGCGCAGCTCTTGTCCTAATATCAGGACGAGGGGCTGCTTTTTTTGTTGTCTCCCCCAGAGCATGCTGCCACCTTCCATCACAATCATGAGATTTAAGGAGGAAATTATGACAAAAATGTTACAGAAACTTCTGGTCGGTGCGACCGCTTCCGCTATGATGCTCAGTCTGGCTGCCTGCGGTGGCAACGCTCCTTCTTCCGGTTCCAGCACCGGTTCCACTTCCGCCGCCTCTGCCACTCCCACCACCTACAAGGTCGGTATCGTCCAGTACGTCAGCGACGCCTCTCTGGATCAGATTTCTGACAACATCAAGGCGGAACTGGATGCCAAGGGTGCTGAACTGGGTGTTACCTTTGACTACAAGCCCTACTTTCAGAATGGTGAGGGCGATTCCACCGTCATCAATCAGATCGCTTCCGATCTGATCGCAGACGACGTGGATGTCATCGTCCCCATCGCTACCCCCACGGCCGTGGCTATGCAGACTGCTACCGAAGACAATCAAATCCCCGTGGTCTTTGCCGCTGTCTCTGACCCGGTGGGTGCAAAGCTGGTGGATTCCATGAAGAAGCCTGGCGGTAACATTACCGGCACCTCTGATGCGCTGGACACCTCCGCTATCTTCGAGCTTATGACCACCGCTAACCCCACGTGCGACTATGTGGGTCTGCTCTACGACAACGGTCAGGACTCCTCTGCCCAGCCCATCGCTAACGCAAAGGCCTACCTGGAAAAGAAGGGTATTCAGTACATCGAAAAAACCGGTTCCACTACCGATGAAATCAATCTGGCTGCTCAGTCCCTGATCGCAGAAAAGGTTGACGCAGTGTTTACCCCCACCGACAACACCGTTATGACTGCTGAACTCAGCATCTATGAAGCTCTGGCGGAGGCCGGAATTCCCCACTACTGTGGCGCAGACTCCTTCGCCCTCAACGGTGCCTTCTGCGGCTACGGTGTAGACTACGCCAACCTGGGTGTTATGACCGCCGACATGGTAGTTGACATTCTGGTCAACGGTGCCGATCCCGCTTCCACCCCCGCTCAGACCTTTGACAACGGCATCGCTACCGTCAACACGGAAACCTGCGAAACCCTGGGTTTGAGCCTAGAAACCATCAAAGAAAGCTTCGCCCCCCTATGCACCCAGGTTGTAGAAACCACAACCTCTGAATCCTTCACTGAATAATCACCTCATACTCCAAAGGATCAGGGCACACCTCTGCCCTGATCCTTTGTCCGGATGCGGCAGGGAGAATGGTTACGGTCATCCGCTGTCATTCTCTCTGCCACAGCCCTTCACTTTTTTGATAAAGGAGTTCTCTTCATGAGTTCGTTTCTCACTCTGGGCACCATTCAAACTGCCCTGGAGCTGGGCATCATCTACTCTCTGGTGGCCTTGGCTCTGTTCCTCAGCTTCTCTATGCTTAACGTCTGCGATCTGTCCACCGACAGCTGCTTTACCCTGGGCTGCGCGGTAGGCTCTACAGTAGCCATCGCAGGACACCCTATCCTGGCTATTTTTGCCGCCATGGCCGCCGGTATCCTCTCCGGCTATATTACCGCACTGCTTCAGACTAAGCTGGGCGTAGAGAGCATTTTAGCCGGTATTATCGTCAACACCGGCCTCTACACCATCAATATCTTTATTATGGGGAAATCCATCCTCAACCTGAACACCACCACCACGGTATTTACCCTGGCAAAAGATCTTCTGGCGGACACGCCGCTGGCTGACTGGTCCCGGTTGATCGTGGCGCTGCTCTTTGTTGCCATCATCACCATCCTGCTGGCGCTGTTTCTCCACACCCGACTGGGGCTTTCCATCCGCGCCACCGGCGACAACGAGGACATGGTAAAAGCCTCCTCCATCAATCCCTCCCTGACCATTATTGTAGGGCTGTGCGTCGCCAATGCCATGACCGCCCTCTCCGGCTGCCTCCTGGGAGAATATCAAAAATCCTGTGACATCAATATGGGAACCGGTATGGTCACCATCGCTCTGGCCTCCCTGATCATCGGTGAAACCCTGCTGGGACGGGGCAGTATCCCCACCCGTATTCTGGGTGTCATCTTCGGCTCCTGCCTCTACCGGGTGATCGTCGCCATCGCCATGCGCTTTAACCTCCCAGCCTCCGCACTGAAGCTGGTTTCTGCCATCATCGTCGCCGTGGCCATCGCCTCTCCCACCCTGCGTCAAATGGTTGGTTTCCAAAAAATCAAATGGCGGCGAAAAAACCAGTACGCCAAGCAGCAATCCTCTGCCAGCCAGGGAAAGGATGGTGAATGACCATGCTGAAGCTGACCAATCTCCACAAAACCTTCAACGCAGGTACCGTCAACGAAAAGAAAGCCCTGGACGGCCTGAACTTCGATCTGGCAGATGGGGATTTCGCCACCATCGTCGGCAGCAACGGCGCTGGGAAATCCACCATGTTCAACGCCATCACCGGTGCCTTTTTCGTGGAGGACGGCACCATTGAGCTTGATGGTGAGGACATCACCTTCCGAAAGGAACACCTCCGCAGCAAGATCATCGGGCACCTGTTTCAGGATCAGATGAAGGGCACCGCCCCCACATGACCATTGAGGAAAACCTGGCCATCGCTTACCTGCGGGCCAGCACCTCCCAACACGCCTTTTTCAGCCGCATTTCCAAAAGGGACAAGGCGGTCTTCCAGGCGCATCTATCACTTCTGGGAATGGATCTGGAAAATCGCATGCGTCAGCCGGTGGGCCTCCTCTCCGGCGGTCAGCGTCAGGCTCTGACTCTACTGATGGCCACCATTGTGACCCCTAAGCTGCTGCTGCTGGACGAACACACCGCTGCTCTTGATCCGGCTACGGCAGAAAAGGTGCTAAAGCTGACCCGGAATATTGTGGCGGAACGAAACCTCACCTGCCTCATGGTTACCCACAACATGACCCAGGCGCTGGAGCTGGGCAACCGCACTATTATGATGGATTCCGGCCACATTGTCTTTGACGTGAAGGGTACGGAACGGGATCACATGACCGTGGACGATCTGCTGCACAAATTCCGGCTCGGTATAGGGCATGCCTTTGACAACGACCGGATTCTCTTATCTACCACAAAGGCTTCCACACAAAAACCGGAAGAATCATCTCAGACCTAACGTAAAAAAGACAGTGGATACGATGATCCACTGTCTTTCTCTTTATTTGATTCGTTTTCTGATCTCGTCTAAAAGCAGATTTGCCGCTTCCTCCTTAGACACCAAAGGCAGCTCTAATAACCCGCCTTTTGTGATCAAGGTGAGCTGGTTGGTATCCACCTGGAACCCGGTGCCTTCCAACTTGACGTTGTTGGCGGCGATCATATCCAGGTTCTTCTTCTCCAGCTTTTTCCGGGAGTTTTCGACCATATCCTGGGTCTCCATGGAGAACCCACACAAAAACTGTCCCGGCTGCCGGTGCTGACCCAGGTATCCGATAATATCCTTTGTGCGCTCCAAGGGAATGGCCAGATCCCCGTCCGTTTTTTTGATCTTATCTTCTGCCACCACAATCGGTCGGTAATCCGCTACCGCAGCGGCTTTGATAATCACATCCTGCTCCGCCGCCCGGGACGTTACCGCCTCGTACATCTCTTGGGCGGACTCCACGTCC
>ENA-UOOI01003448-UOOI01003448.1-fermentation-metagenome-genome-assembly--contig:-NODE-3448-length-11918-cov-13.869426_pt1 | contig 11918 bp, 12 predicted proteins | sample MGYA00245779_ERZ724027 | MGnify/ENA primary metagenome ERZ724027 (study PRJEB28704, sample SAMN03018318) | fermentation metagenome | biome: anthropogenic terrestrial biome; feature: soil... | reverse complement strand
AAAGTTTTCGCCCGCCTTTTTCAAAAGGCGGAAGGATGGTTTCTGCGAAAAGAGAGGTAATCCTGGAGGATGACCGTGGCGGCTACGGCGTCGATCACGGCCTTGCGCTTTGGGCCGCGCGTGTCGGTGTCGTTCAGGTAGCGGTGGGCCGTGACGGTCGTGCCGCGCTCGTCCTGCAGTGCGACGGGCACGCGCACCAGCGCGCGCAGGCTTTCGGCAAAGGCGCGCGCCTTCGCCGCACTTTCGCCCTCGGTGCCGTCCATGTTGCGGGGCAGGCCGACCACCACCATCCCCGCCCCGCTTTTTTCCGCCTCGTCCGCCACGGCGCGCGCCAAACGCTCCCGGTCGTGCAGACGCAGCACCCCCGCGGGCGAAGCCAGCACCTCGCCCTCGTCGCAGAGGGCGAGGCCGGTGCGCGCCTCCCCCAGGTCGACGGCCAGAATCCTCACGGCGCCACCTCCATCACCGCGTCCCCGGCCGCTTTGCTCCGGTAGACCGAAAGCTCGGGCGGCAGGTGCGACGCGTCGTTGAGCACGGGCACCGAGATCCTGCCGCCTTCCCCGAACTCCACCACGCTGACGGCGGTGTTGTCGCACCACGGGATCTCGTCGATGTGGCCCAAGGGCAGGCCCATGGCCCGGCACAGCAGCGAGCGGATCGCGCAGCCGTGCGAGACGGCGCAGACGGTCCTGCCCGGGTTTTCCCGCGCGATCTCCAGCGCCGCCGCCCACATGCGCTCCTGCACACGGCGCACGGATTCCCCGCCCGGCGCGACGAACGCGCCGGTGTTTTCCTTCCAGACCTTCAGCATGGGCGGGTTTTCCGCCTCGATCTCGGCCCACGACCGGCCCTCCCAGTCGCCCATGTCGATCTCGACCAGCCGGGCGTCTTTCCGGATGGGCAGACCGTGGTACCGGTCGATCGCCTGCGCCGTCTTGTACGCCCGGATCAGCGGGCTGGAGTAAACGGCCGCGAACGGCTCGTTGCGCAGCCGCAGGGCCACCAGCTCGAGCTGCTTCGCGCTGTTGCCGCTCACGTCGCAGTCCGAGCGCCCCTGCAGCACGCCGCGCGTGTTGCCCTCCGCCTCGCAGTGCCTGACAAAAAAGATCCTCGTCAAATTCTTCATCTCCGGTTCCGACAGATTCTGCATTTCCGCGCCGCGCCTTACCAGGCCTCCGCCTGGCCCGTCAGCTCCGCGGCGCTTCGGATGTGGTTTTCATCCAGATACCGCCCCAGCCCCTCCGCGATTTTCAGCGGCGCGTAGGGATCCGAGAACAGCGCCGTGCCCACCTGCACCGCGCTCGCGCCCGCCAGCATCATTTCGGCGGCGTCCTGCCAGGCGGCGACGCCGCCCATGCCGACGACCGGGATGCGCACCCGGCGGGACGCCTGCCACACCATGCGCACCGCGACGGGGAACACCGCCGGGCCGGAAAGGCCGCCCGTGTTGTTGCGCAGCACGGGCCGGCGCGTACGCAGGTCGATGCGCATGCCCGTCAGCGTGTTGATCAGGGAGACCGCGTCCGCGCCGGCGCTTTCAGCCGCGGCGGCGATCTCCGCGATGTCCGCCACGTTGGGCGAAAGCTTGACCATCAGCGGCTTCGCGCAGTGCCGGCGCACCTGCGCGGTGATCTCCTCCGCGCCCGCGCAGGTCGTGCCGAACTGCATCCCGCCCCGCTTCACGTTCGGGCAGGAGATGTTCAGCTCGATCATGTCCACGGAAGAATCCGAGAGCCGCTCCGCGATCGCGCAGTACTCCTCCGGCGTTTCGCCCGCGATGTTCGCAATGACCGCCGTGCCCTGCTGCTTCAGCCACGGCAGCTCGTCCCGGAGGAAGGCGTCGACGCCCGGGTTCTGCAGGCCGACGGAGTTCAGCATCCCGGCGGGCGTCTCCGCCAGGCGCGGGGGCGGGTTGCCGGCCCGCGGGTTCAGCGTGAGTCCCTTGCAGCACACGCCGCCCAGCGCGGAGAGCGGGTACAGCTCCGCGAACTCCCGCCCGAAGCCGAACGTGCCCGAGGCGGCGATCACCGGGTTCGAGAATTCCACGCCCGCGATTCCGACATGCAGATCCGCCATTTCTATTCCTCCCACACCACGTCTTCGGCGTCGAACACCGGGCCGTCCCGGCACACGCGGCCGTAGGTTTCGCCGCCCCCGCGCCGCAGCTTCACGGCGCAGCCCAGGCACGCGCCGATGCCGCACGCCATGCGCTCCTCCATCGAGACCTGGCACGGCACGCCGCGCGCCTTCGCCAGGGCGGCCGCGGCGCGCAGCATCGGCCGCGGGCCGCAGGCGAACACCGCGTCGAAACGTAGGCCGGCGGCCAGCTCCGTCACAAGCCCGTGGTGCCCGGCCGAGCCGTCGTCCGTCGCGATCTTCACCCGGCAGCCCCGCTGTTCAAAGTCTTCCTTGAGGAGGATGTCCTCCTTCGTTCGGAACCCGGCCGCCAGCACGGCGTTGGCGCCGAACGGCCCGCAGGCGGCCAGCAGCGGCGGCACCCCGAGCCCCCCGCCGACGAACAGCGCGCGGCGGCCCGTGTCGCCGGGGTTAAACCCCGCGCCGAGCGGGGCCAGCAGGTTCAGCGCGCCGCCCGGCACCGCCCGGGCCAGCAGCGCCGTGCCCGCGCCCCGCACCCGGAACACGAACCGCAGCGTCCCCTCCCGCCGGCCGATGCCGCAGAACGAGAGCGGGCGGCGCAGCGTTTTGCCCGGGATTGAAATCATCGCGAACTGCCCCGGCCGGGCGGATTCCGCCAGCGCGCCGGCCTGCACGGTCAGGTCGCAGGTCTCCGGGGCGACGCGCGTGTTTTTCAGCACGCGGCACTCCCGCACGTCATAGGGTTTCACAGCCGGATCGTCCCCACCTTTGCAATGATCTCGTCCCGCATCCGCACGGCCTCCGCGGCGGCGGCCTTCGCGTAGTCCTCGGGCGGCGCGCCGCGGTTCTGCCACGCGCGCAGGATCGAGCGCGAGGCGTTGACCACGGCGCCCAGCCCGTTGCGGCCGAAGGCGGGAGCCACGTCGTCCGCGCCCGCGCCCTGCGCGCCGTACCCCGGCACGAGGAAAAACGTGTGCGGCAGCATCCGGCGCAGCTCCGCGAGCTGCTCGGGCCAGGTGCCGCCCACCACGGCCCCCACGCCGGAATAGCCGTGCCGCCCGGGCAGGGAGGCCCCCCACTTCTCGCAGAAGCGGCCCATCGTCTCGTAGAGGGTCTCGCCGCCCTCGAAGGATTGGTTCTGCAGCTCGTCCGAAGACGGGTTCGAGGTCTTGGCGAGGACGAAGATCCCCTTGTCCTGCCGGGCGCAGACGTCCAGCAGCGGGGCGATGCCGTCGGTGCCGAGGTAGCCGTTCGCCGTGAGGGCGTCGGCCCCGAAGGCGGGCGCGGCCTGCCCCCCGACGTCGGTCTCGCCGAGATATGCCGCGGCGTAGGCCCGCATGCTGCTGCCGATGTCGTTGCGCTTGCCGTCGACAATCACGAACATCCCCTTCGCCTTCGCGTAGGCGACGGTGTCGCGCAGCGCGCGCATCCCCTGCCAGCCGTACAGCTCGTAGCACGCGCACTGCAGCTTGACGGCGGGCACCGTGCCGCACAGCGCGTCGATCAGGCCCTTGTTGAACTCCAGCACGGCGGCGGCGGCGCCGTCCAGCGTTTTTCCGTACCGGGCGAACGCCTTTTCCCGGATGAATTCCGGCAGATAGTCCAGCAGGGTGTCCAGCCCCGCCGCCGTGGGATTCTGCATCCACACGATTTTTTCGATCAGCCTGTCAAACGCCATTTTTATCCTCCAGACCCGTGATTCGGATCGTTTCGTCCCGGTAAGTGATCCTGCCGCGGCAGACGGTGCATTTCACCTTGCCGGTCAGCCGGCGGCCCTTGAAGACCGCGTTCCGGCTCCTGCCGTGCAGCTTCTGCGGGTCCACCGTCCACGGCTCCCGCGGGTCGAACAGCACCGCGTCCGCCGGCGCGCCGGGGCGCAGCGTGCCCAGCGGAAGCCCCAGCAGCCGCGCCGGCGAAGCGGACATCAGCCCCAGCAGCCGCGGGAGCGTGAGCAGCCCCGGCTCCACCAGAAAGGTGATGCCCGCCGCGAGGCTCGTCTCCATGCCGATCACGCCGTTCGGCGCGGCGAGGAAATCCGCCTTTTCGCGCGGGGTGTGGGGCGCGTGGTCCGTCGCGATCGCGTCGATCGTGCCGTCGCGCAGGCCCTCGATCACCGCTTGCCGGTCGCTCTCGGGGCGCAGCGGGGGGCTCATGCGGTAATCGGCGTCGCGCTTCAGCAGCTCCCGCTCCGTCAGGGAAAAATAGTGCGGCGCGGTTTCCGCCGTAACGGGCACGCCGCGGCTCTTCGCCCAGCGGATCAGCGCGACGGAAGCCTCGGTGCTCACGTGGCAGATATGCACCGGCGCGTGGTACGCCGCCGCGAGCGCCACGACCCACGCCGTGCCGCAGTCCTCGGCCGCCGCGGGGATCCCCCGGACGCCGAGCGCGCGGGAGATCTCGCCCTCGTGGACCTTGCCGCCCGCGGAGAGCGAGGGCTCCTCGCAGTGGGCGCAGACGGCCAGGCCAAGCCCCGGCGCGGCGCGCAGGGCGGCGGCCATCAGCGCGGGTTCGGCCACCGGCCGGCCGTCGTCGCTCAGGGCGGAAGCCCCGGCCTCCCGCAGCGCGCGCCAGTCCGCCGCCTCCCGGCTTTGCAGGCCCTTCGTGACCGCCGCCGCGATATAGACCCGCGCGTCGGCCGCAGCCGCTCTTTCGCGCAGGGCGGCCACGGCCTCCGGCGTGTCGAGCGGCGGGGCGGTGTTGGGCATGCAGAGCAGGGCGGTCACGCCGCCGGCCGCGGCCGCGCGGCACCCGGAGAACACGTCCTCTTTTTCGGTTTGCCCGGGGTCGCGCAGATGGACGTGCATGTCGATGAGGCCGGGCGCGGCGACCAGGCCGCGCGCGTCGAGCGCCGGGACGCCCGGGCGGTTGATCCTGCCGCCGGCCCGCACGATCCTGCCGCCGGCGATCAGCAGGTCGCCCGGCTCGTCCGTCCCGTCGGCGGGGTCGATCAGCCGCGCCGAACGGATCAGAAGCTCCTGCATTTCCGTTTCCCTCCGTCAGCCCGGAATCAGATAATACTTCGTCAGCGCCAGCACCTCGCGCGCCCAGCAGGCGGAGAGGATGTACCACGGCGTGCGCGCGGGCACGGCGTAGGCTTCCGCCCCGAGCGACCGCGCCAGGGAGCGGGCGCGGAACTCGTGGTATCCGTCGGTCACGATCGCCAGCGTGCGGCCCAGGCCGCGCGCGTCGGCGATGCGGAGCGCGTTCCCGAGGTTTTCCCGCGTCGAGGCGGAGGTCTCCTCCGTGAGGATGCGGCCGGGGTCGATCCCGTCCCGCGCCAGGGCGTCCCGGATGGCGGAGGCCTCCGTCACGCTTTCGCCCGCGCCCCGCCCGCCGCACGCGATGCAGACGCTCTTCGGGTGCGCCTTCAGGTAGCGGGAGGCGGCCCCGATGCGCGCCCAAAGGTCGGCGCTCGGCGCGGTGCCGTTCACCTTGCTGCCCAGCACGACGACCGCCGCCCCTTCGGGCGGCGGAGCGGAGCGCATCCCCGCCGCCATGTGCACCGTCATCGCGGCGCTCCACGCGGCGCCCAGGCAGAGCAGCGCCGCCGCGGCGCCGAAGACCGCGCGCAGGGGGTACGAGCGCGCGCACGCCCGGCGGATGCCGCCGTAGAATGCCGAGCCCGCGAGCAGCACCGCGCACACGGCAAGGCCGGAAGCGTTGCCCACGTTGAACACGTTCCAGTGCAGCGGGATCAGGAACCAGACGAGGCCGGCCGCCGCCGCGCAGAACACGGCGATCCGGAAGACACGCTCTTTTCGGCCCATTTTTCATCACCGGTCATATTATAACATATCCCGCCGCGTTTCCGAAACCCTTTTTTCGGCCGGCGCAGCTTCGGCCGCTTTCCCGCGTTTTGCGGATTGACAGGGGAGCCGAAGAACACTATAATGAATAAGTTGACGACAAAAATTTCAAAACCGAACGGGAGGCTCGTTATGAAACGGGTGTATAACTTTTCCGCAGGCCCCTCCGTGCTGCCGGAGCCGGTGCTCCGCCGCGCGGCGGCGGAGATGCTGGATTACCGCGGCAGCGGCCAGTCCGTGATGGAGATGTCCCACCGCTCCAAAGTCTTCGGGGAGATCATCGGCTCGGCGGAGAGCCTGCTCCGCGAAGTGATGGGCGTCCCGGACGATTATGCAGTGCTGTTTCTGCAGGGGGGCGCGTCCTCGCAGTTCGCGATGGTGCCGCTGAACCTGATGACCGGCAGCGGGAAGGCCGACTACGTGCTGACCGGCCAGTGGGCGACCAAGGCCTGCAAAGAGGCCGCCCGCTACGGCGACGCGCGCGTGGTCGCCTCGTCGAAGGACAAGAATTTCACCTATATCCCGAAGCTCGACCCGGCATCGTTCACGAAGGACGCGGATTATTTCCACATCTGCATGAACAACACGATCTACGGCACCGTCTACCACACGCTGCCCGAGACCGGCGCCGTGCCGCTCGTGGCGGACATCTCCTCGTGCGCGCTGAGCGGGCCGATCGACGTTTCCCGCTTCGGGCTGCTCTACGCCGGCGCGCAGAAGAACATGGGCCCCGCGGGCCTCACGGTCGTCGTGATCCGGAAGGACCTGATCGGCCGCGCGGGGGAGAAGACGCCCACGATGTTCAACTACAAGACCCACGCCGACCACGGCTCCATGTTCAACACGCCGCCGTGCTACGCGATCTATATCTGCGGCCTGGTGCTCGATTGGCTGAAGAACACCGTCGGCGGCCTTACGGAGATGGAGAAGATCAACCGCAAAAAGGCCGGTCTTCTGTACGATTTTCTCGACCGGTCGAAGCTGTTCCGCGGCACCGTGGCGCGGGAGGACCGCTCGCTGATGAACGTGCCGTTCGTCACGGGGCGCGCGGAGCTCGACGCGAAATTCGTCGCCGAGGCGGAGGAAAGCGGCTTCGTGAACCTGAAGGGCCACCGCACGGTCGGCGGGATGCGCGCGTCGATCTACAACGCGATGCCGGTCGAGGGCGTGGAGAAGCTGGTCGGCTTTATGGAAAAATTTGAGAGGGCAAACGCCTGAGCGGAGGGAAAGCCATGGTCCGGATCCAATGCCTGAACAAGATCTCGAAAGCCGGGACCAGCCGTTTCGGCGAGCGCTACGTCTGCGGCGAAGGGGTGGAGAACCCCGACGCGGTCCTGGTGCGCTCGGCGCCCCTGCACGGGATGGCGTTCCCGAAGAACCTGCTGGCCGTCGCGCGCGCGGGCGCGGGGGTCAACAACATTCCGCTCGAGGAGTGCAGCGCGCACGGCGTCGCGGTTTTCAACACGCCGGGCGCGAACGCCAACGCCGTCAAGGAGCTGGTGGTCGCCATGCTGCTGCTGAGCTCCCGGAAGATTCTGCCGGGCGCGGAGTGGTGCGCGTCGCTCAAGGGACAGGGCGGCGGCGTGGAAAAGCGGATCGAGAAGGAGAAGAGCCGGTTCGCCGGGCCTGAAATTCTGGGCAAGACGCTCGGCGTGATCGGCCTGGGGGCCGTCGGCACGCGGGTGGCGAACGCCGCGCAGGCCCTCGGCATGACGGTCTACGGCTACGACCCCTACCTTTCCGTGGACGCGGCGTGGGGCCTTTCCCGCGAGATCCGGCACGCCCGCTCGCTCGACGAAATCTACGCGAACGCGGATTACATCACCGTGCACGTGCCGCTGCTGCCGGCCACGCGAAACCTGATCGGCGCGGAGTCCGTCGCGAAGATGAAGCCGGGCGTGCGCCTGCTGAACTTCGCGCGCGGCGGCCTCGCGGATTCCGCCGCGGTGCTCGAGGGCCTGCGCTCGGGGAAGATCGCGCGCTACGCGACCGATTTCCCCGACGACAGCCTGCTCGGTGAGGAGAACGTGATCGCGGTGCCGCACCTGGGCGCCTCCACGCCGGAATCGGAGGACAACTGCGCGCGCATGGCGGCCGACGAGCTGAAGGAATACCTCGAGACCGGCAACGTCCGCAACTCCGTCAACCTGCCGGCGGTCTCGATGCCGCGCGCGGAGGGCTGCGCGCGCCTGTGCCTGATCCACCGGAACATCCCGAACACCATCAGCAGGCTTTCCGGCATCCTGGCCTCGGCCGGCATCAACATCGAGAACATGCAGAGCCGCGCGAAGGGGGAGTACGCCTACACCCTGCTCGACGTGACGGGCGCGGTCTCCGGCGCGACGGCCGGGCGCCTCGAGGCCCTGCCCGAGATCGTCCGCGCGCGCGTGGCCCCGGCCGGGTGACGGCCGCGCGGCTCAAGGCTTCGGCGCGTAGGAAAGGGCCCTGTGTTGCGTAAAACACAGGACCCTTTTTCGCGGGGCTCCTTGTCAGCCCAGCGGCGTCGCTTCCATTTTGCCCCCGGCGTTCGGGATCGGATCGACCGGGTTGATCTTTCCGTCGTCGCTTTTTTTATGGGTCCGGTCGGCGTTTCCGCCGGCCGAGCTTTTCTTTCCAACGACGGGACCGCTTCCTCCAGACGGGATGAGGACGTAAGATTCCTCCGCGTTCTCCGGCGGATCGGCGTATTTCAGCGCGTCGAGATATTCCTCCCGCATGATTTTTTCAAATTCGGGCAGCGACAGCCCCTTGATGCTGTCGTAAACTTTTTTCTCGCTTCCCGACGGGATATGGATTTTCGGGCCCAGCCCGGCGTATTCCCGGTTGATACGGTCCAGCACGGCCTGATAGGGCCGCAAAAGGTCGCCGGCCGTCGGCACCTTCGCGCCCGCCATGGGCAGAAAAACGCCCGCCGCGATCAGGATTCCCGCGAGAAAGCTCAGCGCCCTTTTCACTGCGGCCGACCGCCTTTCATCCGAAATTTTTCCCGAAGGACACGAAATTATGACAAGAGAAGGATAGCTCAAAAACCAGATTTTGTCAATCCTCGCCGTCTTACTGCGCTTCCGGCCCGGCGGAGGGCATCTCCTGCGAGCCGAATTCCTCGAGGGCGAGGCCCGGGTTGTGCTTTAAGGCCCAGTCGATGCTCCAGCCGCTGGCGAACAGGAGCAGGTCGCGCCCCTTCCGGTCCTGCACGCGCCGGGTGTCGGACGTGAGGTCCAGCGGGCCTTCGGCGGGGTGCGCGACGCGGCGGATCTCCTCGTAGGGGAGGGGGGTCCGGCGGATGTCCACGCCGTACTCGTTTTTGAGCCGGTACTCCAGCACGTCGAACTGCAGCACGCCGACCGCGCCGACCACGACCTCCTCAAGGCCGGCGCCCGGCTCCCCGAAGATCTGGATCGCGCCCTCCTGGGCGATCTGCGCCATGCCCTTGACGAACTGCTTGCGCTTCATGGTGTCCGCCTGCCGCACCAGCTCGAAATGCTCGGGCGCGAAGGTGGGGATGCCGGCGAAGCGGAACGGCTTCGCGGCGGAGCAGAGCGTGTCGCCGATCGAGAAGACGCCGGGGTCGAACAGGCCGATCACGTCGCCCGCGTAGGCCTCCTGCAGGGTCTCGCGGTCCTGGGCCATCAGGTGCTGCGGCTGCGCGAGCCGGATCTTCCGCCCGCCCTGCACGTGCCAGACCTCCATGCCCTTCTCGAACCGGCCGGAGCAGATGCGGATGAACGCGATGCGGTCGCGGTGCGCGCGGTTCATGTTCGCCTGGATCTTGAACACGAACGCCGAAAAATCGGGGCCGCACGGGTCGATCGGCCCGATGTCCGACTCGCGCGGCAGGGGCGGCGTGGTCATGCGTAAGAATTCCTTCAGGAACGGCTCCACGCCGAAATTCGTCAGCGCCGAGCCGAAGAACACCGGCGAGAGCTTCCCGGCGCGCACGGCCCGCCCGTCGAGGGCGTCGCCCGCGCCGTCCAGCAGCTCCACGTCGCCCCGCAGGCGGCGCAGCGCGTCCGCGCCGATCAGTTCCCCGGCGGCAGGGCCGTCCAGCGGCAGGGCGGTGGCGCGCACCTCCTTCTGCCCGAAGACCGCGTCGCTGTTCGCGTGGAACACGAGGATTTCGCGGCTTTCGCGGTCGTAGACGCCCCGGAACTCCTTGCCGGAGCCGACCGGCCAGTTGACCGGGCAGGTGCGGATGCCGAGCAGGTGCTCGATCTCCTCCGTCAGGTCGAACGGGTCGCGCGCGTCGCGGTCCATTTTGTTGATGAACGTGAAGATGGGGATATGCCGCAGCGTGCAGACCTTGAACAGCTTGCGGGTCTGCTTTTCCACGCCCTTCGCGGCGTCCAGCACCATCACGGCGGAATCCGCCGCCATCAGCGTGCGGTACGTGTCCTCCGAGAAATCCTGGTGCCCGGGCGTGTCGAGGATGTTGATGCAGTAGCCGCCGTAATCGAACTGCATCACGGACGACGTGACCGAGATGCCGCGCTGCTTTTCGATTCCCATCCAGTCGGAGACGGCGTGCCGCTGTGTCTTTTTCCCCTTCACGGAGCCCGCCAGCGCGATGGCCCCGCCGTAGAGCAGCAGCTTTTCGGTCAGGGTCGTCTTGCCGGCGTCCGGGTGGGAGATGATGGCGAACGTCCTTCTTTTTTCTATTTCTTTCCGAAGATCCAAAAGTCGATCCCTCCAGCCTTATTGATGGCGGTGCTTCCGGCCGGACGGCGGGGCGCTTTTCCCCGCCGCGGCTGGAATTGCCGCAGAGTCCGATCACGGCTGAAGGCGCTTCATGGGCTTTCCATTCGTTTCCTCCGTGTTTCCGGTCGTTTTCTTATCTGCAAAGATAAAATTATTCTAAATCTTTTCGCGCGCGGATTCAATCGGAATCTTCGGGAAAAAGGCGTTTTCCGCAAAAGAAGAGGCCCCGGCTCCCCCGCCGGGACCTCCCCCGCACACCGTATTTCCGCTCCGGCCTTTTACTGTTCCGGCCGCGCCCGTTTCTTCCGGGTGGGGCCGCGGCCGCACGGATCCAAAACTCCCCAAATTCAGAACATCGGTCTCACCTAACGTTCCTGCGCCGGAACCGTTCCCGCGCGTTCCCTGCTTTTCGGACGCCCTGTTTTCTCTCCCCGCCCTGCGGGGGATGCTTTCAGTCAAAGCGCGATTCGGCTCGCAAAACAGATTCACGCCGGCCCCGGGATGAGATTTTGAACGGCCGCGGCCCAACGGACCCGGCCACTCGCCTGTGACGGCACTTCCCCGCCCATTGGACTCACTCCTTTCCATCCTGAAAAGACGGACTCCGGACGACGCGCTCCCCGGCTTCCGCGGCGGACCGAAATCCTCCCGGCGGTTTCCGCCGCACGGGCCTGCCGGCCGCGCTTCGGTTGCCATCGTCCCTTTTCTGGTTCCGAGATTATTATAGCGCGGAAAGTAGAATAAGTCAATAGTTTTATAAAAAAATAATTTTGTATTTTAGTATATTTTGTCCGCACACGATTTTCCTGTTGACTTTGCCCGGCCGGCACGATACAATAGGACCAGCGCACAGGGAACGACGGCAAAATCCCGACAGGATGAGGAGAATCGCCCGATGCAGGATGATTTCGGCCCGGATCTGCTGACCCTTGAAGACGAAGAGGGCCACGAGCACGAGTTTGAGGTCCTCGATGTGATCGACAACGAGGACGGGTGCTTCTATGCCCTGCTGCCGACCTTCAGCGATCCGCAGCAGAAGGTCGAAGCGCAGGGGACGTATTATATCTTTGAATCCGTCGAGGAAAACGGCGAGCAGCAGCTGGCCGAGATCGAGGACGAAGCCCTGCTCGACCGGCTTGCGAAGGAATTTGAAAGCCGGTTCGAGGAGCTTTACGGCGACGAGGACGAGCCGGAGGACGGCGGCCCGTCCGACGGCGGCGAAGGCGGAGAAGAATAAAACCTGTTTCCTGCCTGGTGCGCGGACCGGTGCATAAATAACCCTACAAATTATAATCGGGAGCTTCGCTCCGGCGGCGGACT
>ENA-UOOI01003447-UOOI01003447.1-fermentation-metagenome-genome-assembly--contig:-NODE-3447-length-11921-cov-3.225434_pt1 | contig 11921 bp, 11 predicted proteins | sample MGYA00245779_ERZ724027 | MGnify/ENA primary metagenome ERZ724027 (study PRJEB28704, sample SAMN03018318) | fermentation metagenome | biome: anthropogenic terrestrial biome; feature: soil; material... | reverse complement strand
ACGTGCGCTCACCGGGCGCACCAGAAAAAGCCGGGGCCGCAGCCCCGGCTTAATAACCGAAAACGGGATATTTCAGACTGCGATGGAAATTTTCCTGATTTCTTCCGGAAGCACGCTCTTATCCGCCGAAATCAAAAGTGTGATCTTCGTATCGGCAAGCGCGGAAAGCCGGTTCATTTTTTCCACAAAGGCCGTCAGGACTTTCAGGTCCTGACCGATGATCTTGAGGGTGGAATCCACCAGGATATCCGTTACGTCATAGTTTCCTGCACAGATACCGCAGAGAAATCCTCCAAGAGCATCCGCCCCTTGAATTCCATACGACTCAATATTGATAAGGCGCGCGCTGTGGGAAATATCATAAGTAAGCTGGTCGCCCTTTTCAATGACGACCACGTTTCCGCTGGATTTTTTGACTGCTTCGTTCGCATGCTCCACCAGCCTTTTGGTCTTGCCAGTCCCTTTTTTCCCGACGATCAAATTAATCATGGTTCCGTCCTCCCGTCAAGATAATTTTTCACTTGAATTTCCAAGGCGAGCCTCCAGAGCTGCCTTTTCCCCTTCATAGCCCGGTTTTCCAAGAAGCGCAAACATGTTTTTCTTGTAGCTTTCCACTCCGGGCTGGTTAAACGGGTTGACACCCAGCAGATAGCCGGACAGGGCACATGCCTTTTCGAAGAAATAGATGAGACGTCCCAGGGATTTTTCAGAAAAGTCAGGTGCGTGCAGGACAAGATTGGGGACTCCGCCGTCCGTATGGGCCAGCACCGTGCCTTCAAACGCTTTCCGGTTGACGTAATCCATCCCTCTGCCGGAAAGGAAGTTCAGGCCGTCGGCGTTCTCCGCATCCGGCTTGATCACAAGATCGCGCTTCGGCCGGTCGAACAGGACAACGGTCTCGAACAGGGAGCGTCTGCCCTGCTGGATATACTGCCCCATCGAATGCAGATCCGTTGAAAAAATGGCGGAGGCCGGGAACAGCCCTTTGCCGTCCTTGCCTTCGCTTTCGCCGAACAGCTGTTTCCACCACTCGCCCATCATGCGGAAACAGGGCTCGTAGCTTACAAGGATCTCGATTTCCCGGCCTTTGCGGTACAGGATATTCCGGATCGCCGCATAGCGGTAGCAGTCGTTTTTTGAAACATCGGGATCATCAAATTCCCGCTCGGCGGCAGCCGCTCCGGACATCAGTTCCCCGATGTCCGCTCCCGCAACGGCGATCGGCAAAAGTCCTACCGGGGTCAGGACAGAATAACGCCCGCCAATATCGTCGGGTATGACGAAAGTCTCGTAGCCTTCCTTGTCGGCAAGGTGCTTCAGTGTGCCGCGGGACCGGTCCGTCGTACAGTAAATGCGCTCAGACGCGCCCTTTCTGCCGTATTTTTTCTCCAGCAGGCGGCGGAAAAACCGGAATGCGACAGCCGGCTCCGTCGTGGTTCCTGATTTGGATATCACGTTGACGGAAACGTCCCTGCCTTCACAGAGATCGAGCACCTCGCCCAGAGCAGCCGGGCTGATACTGTTGCCGATAAAATAAATGTCGGGTGTATTTTTTTTGAGGGCGTTATAATTCTGCGACTTTAAAAATTCAATCGCTGCCCGCGCCCCAAGATAGGAACCGCCGATTCCGATTACCACAAATACGTCGGTATTCGAGCGGATCTTTTCCGCGGCCTTCCGGACGCGGGAAAATTCTTCCCTGTCGTAGGACGATGGAAGATCGAGCCAGCCCAAAAAATCGCTTCCCAGACCCGTGCCGTCATGAAGCATTTCATGCGCAAGCCGGACCTGGGGAGCGATTGCGGCGTATTCGTCTTCCGATATAAAATTCCGAAGATGCTTTGAATCAAGCTGAATTGTCATCGCGCTTCCTCCTGACTTCTCATCTCTCTAGGACTACCTTTATTGTACCGTAAGCGGACGATGTTTGCAAGAAGAAAGCGCCGTGATTTGTAAACGAATTGTAAAAAATCAACCTGACATCAGCACTCCGCGCGCGAGGAGCTGGAACACGGCGCCGAACGTAAGCTCAGCGACTGGGCTTTTCGCGCGGATGGGAAACTCCTGGAGGACACTGCCGTCCAGGGTACAGGTCACCTTGCCGAGCGTCTGTCCCTTCTTTACCGGCGCGGCGACGTTTTCTTCTCTTTGGACCTCATATTTCACTTTTTCGGCTTTTCCTTTCGGGATAAGGATCTTTCCGCCCGAGTCAACGTCGGCGCCGACCTGAGGCTCCATTCCATTTTTCACAGGGATCGGCAGGGAGGCTTCCTGCGGAATGCTGGGCTTTGCCACCGACCAGTTCGCGAACCCGTAATCCAGCAGGGATGAAGCGCTGGAAAACCTGGTCTTGGTGTCCGGGCATCCGAGAACGACGGCGATCAGGCTGACGCCGCCGCGTTCCGCGGTGGCGGAAATGCAGGAACCTGCCTTGCTGGTCGTTCCCGTTTTCAGGCCCGTGATGCCCCGGTATGTTTTCAGCAGTTTGTTGGTATTGACAAGCTGGGTTTTTCCGCCTCGCAGATAATCCATCCACGTCTTGGTATAGTCAAATATCTTTTTGTGCTGAATCAGTTCTCGCGACATGATGGCGACGTCATGGGCGGAGGTCACATGCCCTTCCTCGTCAAGCCCATAACAGTTTTTAAAAGTCGTGTCGTTCATTTGAAGGGCTTTTGCCTTCTGATTCATCTGGCTGACAAACTCTTCCTCGCTTCCAGCCACATATTCCCCCAGCACAACGGACGCGTCATTCGCGCTCGCTATCACACAGGCCTTCAGCATATCGTCAACGGTCATGTTTTCCCCCGGCTTCAGCCAGATTTGAGAGCCTCCCATGGAAGCGGCGTGTTCGCTGACCGACACCTGGTCCTTGAGCCCGATCTTTCCAGAATCCAGAGCTTCCATGACAAGAAGCAGCGTCATGATTTTCGTTACGGAAGCACAGGCACGCTTTTCATGGGAATTTTTTTCAAACAGGAATTTTCCCGTCTGGGCTTCCATCAGGGCGGCTGAAGGCGCTTTGACTTCTTCCGCCGTAAGGGCGGCGGAAGAAACCGGCGCGCCGTAAAGCACAAGGATTCCCGCCAGCAGGCAGGCGGCAAGCTTTTTCATCTTCATATCCGGCACCTTCCCTTTCTAACTTAATTCTTATGCCGGACAGAAAGCATCTATCCATAAAAGCCGGTTCCTTTTTCCCGATTTTAGTGCATAGAATCGAGGCGGACGGACACGCCTCTTCTGGAAAGATACCGCTTGAGATCCGGTATCCCGAGCTGACCGAAATGGAACAGGGATGCCGCAAGCGCCGCGTCCGCTTTTCCTTTTGTCAGGACCTCGTAAAAATGCTCCGGTTTTCCCGCTCCGCCGGACGCAATCACCGGGATGGAAGCGCTGCCGGAAACAGCGGACGTCAGTTCCAGGTCATATCCGTCCTTGGTTCCATCGCGGTCCATGCTGGTGAGGAGAATTTCCCCCGCGCCGAGACTTTCCGCTCTTTTTGCCCACTGGAGCGCATCCAGTCCCGTATCCACCCTTCCTCCGTTGCGGTAAACCGTCCATCCTCCTTCCCTGCGCCGCTTGGCGTCAATTGCGCAGACTACGCACTGACTGCCGAATTTTTCCGCCGCATCCCTGATGAGCGCCGGGTTTTCAAGGGCTGCGGTATTGACGGAAACCTTGTCCGCCCCCGCTCGCAGCAGAGTGTTAAAATCCTCTACGGAACGGACCCCTCCCCCCACGGTAAACGGAATGAAAATACGGTCCGCCACACGGCGCACCATTTCGACAACGGTTCCACGGCCGTCGGACGACGCCGTGATATCGAGAAAGACCAGCTCGTCCGCACCATGGCGGTCATATTCTTCCGCCGCCTGGACGGGATCTCCCGCGTCGCGCAGATGAAGAAAGCTTGTCCCTTTCACGACCCTGCCCTGTTTTACGTCAAGGCACGGGATGATTCGTTTGGCATACATTATTTCTTTCCCTCCCGTCTCTCTGCACAGAGTCCGCAAAATTTCGAAGCATTTTAAGTCCGGTCCTCCCGCTTTTTTCCGGATGAAACTGCACAGCTTCCAGATTATTCCGCCGAACCGCGGCGTCAATGGTCACACCGTATTCTGCCGTCGCCGAAACGATGCTCCGGTCTTCTGCTCTGAGATAATAGGAATGAACAAAATAAACATAAGGCTGTCCGATAATATCCCGGAACAGGCCGTTCCGGTCCCTTACACTCAGGGTGTTCCATCCGACATGCGGGATTTTCAGGCCGGGCGCCGCAGGAATGCGGAGAATTTTTCCCTTGAGGACTCCGAGGCCCGGCACCCCGGGCGCCTCCTCGCTGCTTTCAAACAAAAGCTGAAGGCCGAGGCAGATGCCGAGAAACGGTTTTCCGGAAGCGATGAAATCCAGAATGGGGTTCACAAAACCTGAATTTTTGAGACTCTCCATCGCTTCTCCGAACGCTCCTACGCCGGGCAGTACGGCGGCATCCGCCGCGGAAAGCTTTCCCGGATCTTTCTCGACAGCGGCCGTGCACCCGACAAATCGAAGTGCTTTTACCACACTTCCCAGATTTCCGGCGCCATAATCGATCACGGTTATCATGTATTTACCCTCCTGAGAGATTTTCACTTTATCGTATTATATCATGAAACCGCGAAGTTCAAAAGTCCACTGTATTTTTCGGGTTGGAAAAGCAGAAAATACAAAGCAGAAAATACCGGGAGGGGGTGAAAAACATGAAAATCGGCGGAAAGAAAAAAGGCAGGCAAGAAAAAAAGGGCGACAGGCATCCGACTGTCATTACCATGCCGGACAGCCGCTACCGGAAGACCGACGTAGCGAAACCTGACGACGCGCATGTAAAAGAAGGCGCCGAATGGTCAGAGACTCACCAGCAGTAATTTTCGGAAAAGGGCAGCCTCAAATCAGAAGGCGGCCCTTTTTTGGGAACTCCACGATTTTTTGGGAACCCCGCGAATCGTTAGGAAGGGTTCCTGGCGGGGAGGGTTCCCTTTCCGATCTTTTTTAATTCCGATAAGCAGTTATTTCCAGAATTTTCGGTGCTATTATCAGGGAAGATTTTTCCGTCCGGGGGCAGGCGGGACACCGTTTTGCCGCCCGGAAACATACTTTTCTAATTTTGCATGAGGGAGGAAGATCAATGAAGCTGACGCCGTATTATGAGGACCCGTCCGCTACGCGGATTCATACGCAGCCGGACCGCGCCTATTATATTCCCTGCCAGCCGGGGGATGCTCCGGGAACCCTGGAACCGGCGGATTCAGGAAGGGCAGCCGTCCTGAACGGGGACTGGAAATTTTCACTGTTCCGAGGTCCTTTTGAACTGCGGGAAGAAATGCTGAAAGAAAATTACGAGGAAGGGGGAATGGATACCCTTCCTGTGCCGTCCGTATGGCAGATGCACGGATATGACCATCACCAGTACACCAACGTGCGGTATCCGTTTCCGTACGACCCGCCCCGCGTACCGCTTCAAAACCCGTGCGGTCTTTACCGCACCCATTTTAAGATTGGGAAAGATCGGAAGGGGATGCGCGTCTACTTAAATTTCGAGGGGGTCGACTCGTGTCTGTATGTCTGGGTAAACGGCGGTTTCGTCGGTTACGATACGGTATCCCACAGCACCTCGGAATTCGACGTGACGGATTTTGTCCACGAAGGAGAAAATGTCCTCGCCGCAGTCGTGCTGAAATGGTGTGCGGGCTCTTATCTTGAAGATCAAGACAAGCTTCGGATGACGGGAATCTTCCGAAACGTTTATCTCCTTTTCCGCCCTCAGGAACATATCCGCGACTATTTCGTCCATACCCGTCTTGTGCCGGAAGGCGCCGTGCTTTCCGTACATTTTGAGTATCGCGGAGCCTCCCTTCCCGTCCATGTCCGGCTCTCGGACGCAGACGGAAATTCTCTTGAAGAAGCGGACTCCGGTAAAGACGTTCAGTTCCTCATAAAAAATCCCATCCTCTGGAACGCTGAAAATCCTTATCTCTACCACCTTACCTTTGAAACGGCGGACGAAAGCATTTCCGAACGCGTCGGAATCCGGGAAATCGCCATCCGCGACGCGGTTCTGTATCTAAACGGGGCACCCGTAAAATTCAAGGGCGTAAACCGGCACGACACCGATCCCGTAACCGGATATGCCGTGACCAAGGAACAAATCACCAAGGATCTTTCTTTAATGAAACGCGCCAATATCAACGCCATACGTACCAGTCATTATCCAAATGCCCCGATTTTTCCCCGCCTCTGTGACGAGTATGGATTTTATTTGATTGCGGAGTCCGACGTGGAATCCCACGGATGTTCCGCCCAGTACCACGGAGATTCTTCCGGCATCAACGCCCTGGCGGATGACAGGCGTTTTTTTGCCCCGATACTGGATCGCGTGCAGAGAAACGTGATCCGCGATAAAAACCGTCCGAGCGTAATTTTCTGGTCCCTTGGAAACGAATCCGGCTACGGAAGCAATTTCATCGCAGCAGCCAGATGGGCAAAAGGATATGATCCGTCCCGCCCCATCCACTATGAAAACATCTATGGGGATCGAATTCATCGGGACGCTTCGTGCATCGACGTGGAAAGCCATATGTATCCTTCCCTGGAAAGCCTGAAGGAAAGCTTCCGCGCTCCGAGGGAAAAGCCCTATATCATGTGCGAATACTCGCACGCGATGGGCAACGGCCCGGGGGATTTGGAGGATTACTGGAGAATAATCTACAGCCAGCCTTCCTTCATCGGCGGATGCGTATGGGAATGGTGCGATCACGCCGTACAGGACGGAACCGCTCAGGATGGACGGAAAAAATATCTTTACGGCGGAGATTTTGGCGAATTCCCTGACGATGGGAATTTCTGCGTAGACGGACTCGTAACGCCGGACCGCGCGGAGACTGACAGTCTGCGGGAATATAAAAATGTCCTCCGCCCCGCACGGATTACGCGCGGAACAGGAAAAAACAGCTTTCTTGTCCGAAACTGCCTCGATTTTACCACGCTCTCCGATCTCGCGGAAATCCGCTGGGAAATAACCAACTGGCACGGCGACGCGGAATCCATCGTCGATTCCGGGATTCTGGAAAACCTCGACATCAAACCGCGGAAAAGCAGGGAATTCACAATTGACTTCAAGATCCCGAAAACGGGAGTGACGGCGATTCGTTTCTCCGTCATGCAGAAAAAAGAACTTCCCCTCGCCCCTGCGGGGAGGGAACTGGGATTTGATCAGTTCATCCTCGGCGGAAAATACGTCCCGGAAATCCAAACGTCGGGAAAAGCAGGAAAAATAGCAGTCAGGGAAGACGAGACGGAAATTTCTCTGCAAAATGAAATTCTCTCGTTTCGTTTTTCAAAGTTAGAAGGATCGTTTTTCTCCCTGAAAGTCCGCGGGAAAGAATATCTCGAAAAGCCCGCCGAATACAATATCTGGCGCGCTCCGACAGACAATGACCGCAATGTAAAGCTGGAATGGAAAAAAGCGGGTTTTGACCGCGCAAAAGTTCGCGTATATCAAACAGAGGTAAAGTCTTTTGGAGAATATGCCACCGTAAAATGCCTTCTTGCGCTGGAACCGGTATTTCTCCAAAAAATTATGATGATAAAGGCACAATATACCGTTCAGAACGACGGAACCGTGAAGGCAGATATCCGCGCGCTCAAGGATCCCCGGTTTCCGTTCCTCCCCCGTTTCGGGGTGAGACTGTTTCTTCCCAATTCTTTTTCCGACGTCACCTATTTTGGTTTCGGACCGGACGAAAGCTATGCAGACAAACACCGCGCATGCGGCCTCGGCCTTTTCCGCAGCACGGTAGACGGCCTGTTTACGGATTATATCCGCCCTCAGGAAAACGGCTCCCACTGCAGCTGCTCGTTTGTCTGCCTTTCCGGAAAAGGCGGGAAGATCTCCGCAGAAGGAAAAGATTTCTCCTTCAACGCCTCCCGGTATACGCAGGAAGAACTGGAGAAAAAAGCTCACAACTTTGAACTGAAGCCCTGCGGCAGCACCGTACTCTGCCTCGACTCTGCGCAGAGCGGAATAGGGTCCAACAGCTGCGGGCCCGTCCTGAATCCAAAATACCGCCTCAGCGCGGAAGCGCTTTCCTTCCGCTTCACGCTGAAATTTAATCGATAAATTAAAATTCCGTCCCGCTCCGTTTGGGCCATTGATTTTAAGTCCCGGATGTGCTACAATTCTGTCAGTTTCGCCGCTGTGGCGAAATCGGCAGACGCAAGGGACTTAAAATCCCTCGGTGGCAACACCATGCCGGTTCAAATCCGGCCAGCGGCACCATCTTTCTCCGAAAATCCGAACCTTTCCGCTTAAAAACGTACTGATGAGCGGATCGTTCGGATTTTTTCTGTACTTCAGCAAATCCGGAATTTCCGGATAAACCGTTTCGAAAGGCTCTCTCCGTTTGCGACCGCCCTACCGGTCCGGCTCCCGTCAGGCAGTTTGGACAAGGAAGCTCCCCTTCTTACAAAGCGGAGGGGATTGCGTCAATTGTCTATTTGTATTATAATAATTAATACAAATAGACACGCATATACACGGAAAGAGGCCGATCTATGATACTGAAAATCGACACGGCTGGCAACGTCCCTATTTATCGGCAAATCCGCAACCAGATTATCTACGGAGCTGCCACGGGCCGCCTGAAAACCAGGGAGCGTCTCCCCACCGTCCGTCAGCTTGCCGGGGATATCGGAGTGAACCCGATGACCGTCAGCAAAGCTTACGAGTTATTGAAAAGCGAGGGTGTGATCGTAATGGACAGAAGGCGCGGCGCTCAAATTAAAGAGTTTCATGCAGAGGAAAATCCGCTGGATAAAAATTTTGACGATGCGCTCAAGGCATTGATATCAGAATATCGGATTAAAGGTGCCTCAAAAGAAAAATTAACAGAGCACACGCTTTCTATAATCGACTCTATCTATGGTCAGAAGGAGGAATTCTGATGGCTGCACTGATGACAGTGGTCCTGTGGCTGATCTTTTTGGTAACGGCGTCATCGTCCTTCCTGTATGGAAAGCATCATGATAACCAGATGCTTGGAATTTTCCTGTCGAAAACGCACGCGCAGAATCCGGACGTCAGAAAAGCAGCTGCTTCCTTTCAGCGGGCCTGTTTTACCGTCGCGGTTTTATCAGGAGGATGCAGCCTTTTGCTCCAGATACCGGCAGTTTCGAAATTTTCCGAATTTTTGATGATACTTCTGGTTATGGTTAATTTTTTCTCAAACTGGTGTCTGGTTGGGAGCTATCAAAAGAAGCTGGTGAATATCAAGAAACGCAATCACTGGACATACAGCCGGAAAAAGGATATTTCCGTCGACCTGGCTGTTTCAAGAGAAAAAGGAAAATCCAGCATATCTTCCCTGTGGGTATGGCTGTTTTTTCTCCTCAGTTTTGCGCCTTCGGCAGTCTGTTTTTTATATTCCGGCATACGGCGGTTTTATCGCATCGCGCTCAGCCTGACTGGACCTCTGTGTCAGCTTGGCACCGTCTTCCTTTACTATCGTCTGAGAACTCAGCATTTTCCCGTCATAAGCGAAAGCGCAGAAATCAACCTGATGTATGCGCGGCAGAAAGAACGGATTAACAGTATTTCCGCTACTTTATCCTCCCTGGCAGTGCTGGTTTTCTGGATTTTATTCAGCTTTCTCATGCTGGATGCCAAAAGCGGCCCGTTTATCCTTGCGCCGCTGATCTTTTTAACCGCCGCTCTGCTGATAATTTCTCACTGGCAGCAAAAAAAAGCGTTCCTTCTGGAGGAGAGTCTTGCCGGCATACAACCTCCAGAAGATGAGAACATCCCGGAACAGCAAAGCATTTGGAAATGGGGTTGCTATGATAATCCCAGAGATTTTCATCTTTTTGTTCCCAAGCGGATAGCCGGCACAGGATGGACAATCAATATTGGTCAGCCGCTTGGAAAGGTCCTGTATTTTGGAATTATAATTCTGGTTTTCGCAGGAATTCTTTTCCTGGTGTTTGCAGGACAAAAGGATTATGAAATCAAGGTTCAGGAAGCAAATCTGACAATGAATGCCTCTTTCTACGATACGGTTTTAAAAAAAGATCAGGTGATTTCCGTATCTGTGGTAAAAAAGATTCCCTCCGGAGTCCGCACCAACGGATACAGCGGAATCGGCAAATGCTTCGGACATTTTTCCCTCGATCATTATGGAAAATGCATGCTGTACCTCTACAAAGGGGTAGACCGCTATATTGTTCTGCAGCTGAAAGAAAAAGATCCTGGTTACATCATAATCAATGATAAAACAGAAGAAAAAACGGAAGTTCTGTATCATACGATCCGTCAATGGTTATCAAATTAAAGGACCGGCCCAGGATTACGCCTGCCGGCAGAGGCCGTCCGCCACATATGCTGACCCGGAATGAATTCCGGCTGCATAAGGACAATCAAAAGGGAGTTCATTTAAGATGGCAGTTAAAAATCAAAAGAGAGGAAAACCGCTTGGATATCAGCGATGGTTCAAGGCGGTACTTGCTGTTCTGACTTTCGCGCCACTGATTACTTCCCAGCCTTACGATTATTCCAAGACGCAGCAGATCATTTCGTCGGTTCTTGAAAATCCGCTGATCAATCAGGTTGACTGGCTGAAACCGGTGTCAAAACTGCTTTTGCTTGCGATAGCAGCCTGGACGCTGCAAAGGAAAAATTCCCGACGCAACCCGCTGATGCTTTATTATGCGATCTGTTTATTTGCATTTGGCGTCTTTCAGAATTTGGCAGTCACAGACAGCGGGTTTACGCTGATAACGGGGAACCTGCTCTGCAACTGGGCCGTGGGATTCTACTGTCTGTATGACTTTCTCAAAGGGAAAAGCTGGATGAATTCAAAATGTCTGAAAAAGGGACGGCTATGGCTGGTAGCTCCGATGCTTTTTGCTTTCCTTTTTCCCTACACAATCAGAGGAGAAATCATTATCCCATCCTTTTCCAATATTCTGACCAATGAAGCATGCCTGACCTACTGCATGCTTACGTCTATTCTGCTCGGTCTGATGCTGCTTTTCCCAGACGGTGTGAGCGGTTCCACGCTTTCGCTGCTTTCGTTTGTTGGACTCTGGTACGGCGCGCTTAATCTCATCACATTTTTTGTTCTGGATCCCGTAAACTGGTGGATGGGGGTTCTGCATATTCCGCTCGTTATCATTTCCTCCTGCGGAGCTGCAGAGGCATATGCCAAAGGCCGGACATCAAAATGGAAAACTGATTCCAGCCTGCCGTCCTGAATTTTTTCCCGACGCTTCAAAAAAAATTTTTCCATGATAACTTGGATGTTGAATTTTTTCATATTCATTTTTGGAAAGCGATTTCCCCTCTTTCTGCCTTATAATGTAGGAGAGAACTGGTCCTATTATTTTTTGGGAAATGAACCACAAAATCGGTTTTATTCTGGCTGCGGAGGGGCCTTGATGTTGCAATCCACAAAAAATACCAACAAAATATTCTGGAATCTGATGAAGTCGCTTTTTGGGATCTATTTAAGGCAAAAATTCAACCTGAGCGCAGAAAATTCCGAAGCCTGCCTCGTTCCGCCGCCTTTCCTTCTGCTCGCAAACCACACGAATTTTTGGGATCCTTTTCTTCTCTCGCTCTACACACCGGAACCGATTTATTTTGTAACCGCCGACGAATATTTTCGAAACCCTTTTCTAAAATTTTTACTGGGGCTTGCGGGTGCAATCCCAAAATCAAAATTTATTTCGGATCAGATGACCGTGATCGATATCTTTCGGATCAAGCGAAAAGGCGGCGTTATCGGCATTTTCCCGGAAGGTAAACGCAACTGAGACGGGAGGACGGACAAACTTCTTTTTTCTACTTCCAAACTGATAAAGCATCTCAAAGTGCCCGTTATTACCGCTTT
>ENA-UOOI01003446-UOOI01003446.1-fermentation-metagenome-genome-assembly--contig:-NODE-3446-length-11926-cov-45.777188_pt1 | contig 11926 bp, 11 predicted proteins | sample MGYA00245779_ERZ724027 | MGnify/ENA primary metagenome ERZ724027 (study PRJEB28704, sample SAMN03018318) | fermentation metagenome | biome: anthropogenic terrestrial biome; feature: soil... | reverse complement strand
CCATAGGTTTTGGTCAGGTGACTGGATTCAATGATATTCATATCTTTCTGCTCCTTTCCCGTTTGTTTTGTCTTTTCGGTTTGCATTGATTTCATTGATTGAATTGAATGCATTGATTGTATTGATTGCATAGGTTGTATTGATTTTGCTTTTTTCTCATTTCATACCCCTTCTCTTTTTGCTTCTTATCTGTTCCAGCTTTTTGCTTCTTATCAGTTCCAGCTTTTTGCTTCTTATCAGTTCCGGCTTTCCCTCTTTCCCTTTCTTACAGAAACATTCTACCGATCCAACCTTGCAGCAACCTTTCCCCTTCCTTACATCTGTCTTACATTTCGCCGGAAGGTGATAAAAGAAAGCGCCCTGTGCTATAATGAAATCATGCGAAAGGACGGAAACGGAAGGAAGGCGGAGTTCCTGTGGCCTCGGAATATTTAAAGACAAAACGCATCCTGCTTGTCGATGATGAGCCGGAGCTTCTGGATATGGTGGGCTCCATCCTGACGGAGGGTGGATTTGAAAGGATAAAAACAGCAGGCAGTGTGAAGGAAGCGATTGCGGCAGCAGAGGAATTCTATCCGGAGCTGGCAATCCTGGATGTGATGCTTCCGGACGGAAGTGGTTTTTCTTTAATGAAGGAACTGAGGGACAGCGGGGATTATCCGATCTTGTTCCTGACGGCCCGGGGCGAGGAGGAGGACAAGTTCAAAGGCTTTGGACTGGGAGCCGACGATTACATGGTCAAGCCGTTTTCGCCGAAGGAGCTGCTGTACCGCATCATGGCCATTCTGCGGAGATGCTATAAAGAGGAGGATTCCCTGGTAAAGCTGTGCCACAGTGAAATTGATTTTGCCCGTGCGGAGGTTGTAAAAGGTGGAAAATCCATTCCCCTCACTGCAAAGGAACATGCGCTGCTGCTGGCTTTGTATCGAAACGCAGGCCGCATCGTGTCCATCGACGCCCTGTGCGAAGCAGCCTGGGGCGAGAACCCCTTTGGCTATGAAAACTCGCTGATGGCCCACATACGCCGGATCAGGGAAAAAATAGAGCAAAATCCTTCCCGGCCTGTATCCCTTCTGACCGTCAAGGGGCTGGGATATAAACTGATGGTGGAGGGAGACTGAGAGTCGGATGATGAACAGCATTCCGAAACTGATTCGTCGCTTTGTTGGGATATGGCTGCTCAGCTCATTTTTGCTGATTGTTTTGAATTTTGTCATGCTGGTCATTGTGGCTCTGAAGCAATCTCCCAACGGCACCCCGTGGAAAGCAGCGGAGCAGGCAGCTGCGGCCCTTAAGCGGACGGAGAAGGGATATGTCCTGTCCGGCCCGGTGTCCGACGAATTGAAGTCCCATCACGTCTGGGCGATTTTTATCGAGGATGCCACCCATCAGGTGGTGTGGCACACAGACCATCTCCCCGATTCGGTCCCGCTGAAATTTTCCCTGTCTGATGTTGCAGACCTGACCCGTGGATATATTGACGGATATCCGACTTTTACAGGGAAATTGGAACAGGGCCTAATGGTATTGGGTTATCCGAAAGACAGCTTCTGGAAACATATGTGGCCAAGCTGGGACTATCAATTCATCGCCAACCTGCCAAAGATGATCCTTTTTTTGCTGTCCATCAATGTTGCACTCATATTTCTTATCTACATGATCGCCAATTCAAGGCTTTTGAAATCGGTCCGGCCGATTGCCAATGGGATACAGGCTCTGCCCACCGGGAAACCGGTATATATCCGGGAAAGGGGCCTGCTGTCCGAGTTGTCTGTCAATATCAACCGTACCTCGGAGGTGCTGCAGTCCCAGAACGATCAGCTGCGGAAAAAGGAAACGGCCCGGGCAAACTGGATTGCAGGGGTTTCCCATGATATCCGTACTCCGCTGTCCATGGTCATGGGATATGCAGAACAGCTGAAAAACGATTCCGGTCTCCCGGACAGCGTGCAGAAGAAGGCTATGGTGATCTATCAGCAGAGTCAGCGAATGAGCAATCTGATCCGGGATCTGAATCTTGCTTCCAAACTGGAATATAATATGCAGCCTGTAAAGCAGAAAAGGGAAAACGCTGTGGCACTGGTCCGGCAGGTGGTTGTGGATTTCATGAATACCGATATTGAAAAGAAATACCCGATGGAATGGGAAACGGAGGATACCCTGTCTTCCTGTTTTGTCAATGCGGACCGGGACTTACTGAAGCGGGCCGTGTCCAATCTGATCCAAAACTGCATCAACCATAATGAGAATGGCTGTACAGTGTATGTTTCGGTTCAGTCAACGGAAAAGAGCTGTAACATCTGTGTCGAGGATGACGGGATCGGGATTTCCGAAGCAGAAAGGAAAGCGCTGAATACAGCACCGCATTATATGGTCTGCGATACCAATACAACGGGACAGCGTCATGGGCTTGGTCTTAAGATCGTAAAGCAGATCGCAGCTTCCCACGGAGGCAAAACCCTTGTGGAGCACAGTTCCCACGGCGGACTCGCCGTAAAAATGATCCTGCCGCGGCTGCAATGAAGGGCGGAGGTGGAGGATTGTATAAATTCAAAGGGGTGGGGACACTCACATTTCTTTTCATTTCTGTGCCGTTTGAAAAGGACTATTGCCTGATGGTTTACACCAGTACATAATGCTTGCCGGTAGTACACCAGTATATAATGCTTGTCGGTAGTAAGCACCAGTATATAATGCTTGCCTGGCAGTACACACCAGTATATAATGGGCCATGTAAATACGGGCCGGTCATACAAGCTATTGCAGGATATCAATCCTGCTGATGACAAAGCGTGTTGCCTGCTTTTTAAGAAAGGGTGAGGTTCAGTGTGGAAGGAAAGGCTGGATGATCTCCATCTTCCGAAATTGCTGGAGTTTCCAAATGGCACACCGGTTCAAAGTGCGGGAGACTGGGAAAAAAGGCGGAAGGAAATCCTGGATTTACTGTGCAGGGAGGAATACGGACAATGCCTGGACCCTCCTGAGAGGATGTCGGCTGTGGTGAAGAAAGAAGACGATCAGGCCTGTGCCGGAAAAGTCCTGCAGCAAAGTATCCTGCTTTCCATGGAAATACAGGGGAAGCCGTTCTCTTTCCCGCTGCAGGTTTTTGTCCCGAAAAAGGTTGCAAATCCGATGACCATCGTATATCTGGCCTTTCGTCCGGATGCACCGGATCGCTATTTACCGCTTGAGGAGATTACCGACGAAGGGTTTGCCGTTGTCACCTTCTGTTATCAGGATATCGCAGCGGACCGGGACGACGATTTTACCGGCGGGCTGGCAGGCATTCTGAAAAAGGAAGGCGGGCGTCCGGCGGAGGATACGGGAAAGCTGATGATGTGGGCTTTTGCAGCCTCCTGCGTTTTGGATTACCTGGAGACCAGAGCGGATATTGACTTGCGTAATGTAGGGGTGATGGGGCATTCCCGTCTCGGCAAGACGGCTTTGGTGGCAGCAGCCTATGATCAAAGATTTGCCTTTTGCTTTCCAAATGATTCTGGATGCTCCGGCGATGCGATAACCCGGGGAAAAGAGGGGGAACGGATCAAACAGATAACGGACCATTTTCCCTACTGGTTCTGCCCCAATTACAGCCAATATGCAGGCCGGGAAGGGCAGATGCCATTTGATCAGCATTTTCTTGTGGCAGCCATTGCACCCCGCTATGTATGTGCCGGGACAGCGGTAGATGATACCTGGTCGGATCCAATGAGTCAGTATCTGTCCTATACCGCGGCGGATGAAGTTTACCGGTTTCTTGGGAAGGAAGGCTTTGTCCATCCCGACAGGATGCCAAAGGCAGGAGATACGTTTCAGGAAGGAACGATTGGATTTCACCTGCGTTCCGGGACGCATTTTCACAGTCGGTATGACTGGCAGCAGTATATGGAGTTCATGAAAAAGCATAGGATTAAAAGACAGGAAAACTAACGGAATGGAGAGGCTGAAATGGATCGAACATTGAAATTTGGTGCGGACGGTTGCTTTAAAATCGTTCAGTTTACGGATGTACACTGGATGAATGACAGTGAAGAAGACCGAAGGACCAGCGCGGTGGAACGGATGGTGCTGAAGGAGGAAAGGCCGGATCTTGTGGTGTTTACCGGGGATACATCCGTAGGGACGGACAACCTCGTTGCGCTGCGTAAGGCGCTGGAGCCAGTTGAGGAAGCTCAGGTACCCTTTGCAGTGGTTTTTGGGAATCATGATGACGAGCACGGCGAGAGCAAGGAGGCTCTGTTGGCGGTTCAGCAGGAAAGTGATTTATGTCTGACGCAGGCGGGACATCCGGGCATCAGCGGTCTGGGCAATTACATTCTTGAAATCGGCAGCAGGAACGGAGATCGGACCGGATGGATCCTGTACATGATGGATTCGGGTACGTACAGCCGGAATGAAAAGGTCGGAGGTTACGGATATTTTGAAAGGGATCAGATCAACTGGTATGTGAATTCCTCAAAAGAAATCAAAAATAAATGCGGAAACGTGCCGGCTCTTGCTTTTTTTCATATTCCACTTCCGGAATACAATGAGGTGTGGGAGTCGCAAACCTGCTATGGGGAAAAGAATGAAGGAGTATGCTGTCCAAAACAGAATTCCGGAATGTTTTCTGCAATGCTCGAAATGGGTGATGTGAAGGGAATGTTTGTGGGCCACGATCATATCAACGATTACTGCGGGGATTTGTATGGAATCCGTTTGTATTATGGACGTGCCACCGGGTATCACACATACGGAAAAGAAAACTTTGCACGCGGGGCAAGAATCATTCGGCTGAGAGAGGGACAATCAGAGGTGGAATCCTGGCTGAGACTGGAGGATGGCACAGTTCTCCGAAATCAGCCCATGCATCGGCCGGAATCACCGGAATCCTGAGAAACAGCAGCTGCCTGCCGAAGTCATAAAAAAGCGGATCGGCCCGGATTGACTTTTTTATGATCTGGGTGTTTCAGCCCGGATTGGCTTTTTTGTGTGATTTGGGTGTTTCAAAAGCGGCTCATCCGGAGAAGGATGGGCCGCTCTTCAAGTTTCACTCAGGTTAATAGTTTCGAACTTTGTCAGGGAATTCCCGGGAGCCTGTATTGTGCTGAAGGATCACGATCATTCAATCCCGTGTATGGTATGGGTAAGGTCCTGGATCGATTGATCCAGGTTCTTCAGCTGGTTTTCGATCCGGACCAGCAGATACACGGAAATCACAATGGGAAAGCCTACATTGGCAATCAAGCCGGCCAGTTCTTCCATATCCTTGCCTCCTTTCCTGCTTGTTTTGTGCATGGGCGGTTAACGGATGACTCTTTTACGGCTGTCCTTTTAAACCGCTTGTTCTGCGGGTAAGTGGCTGAGCCCCTGACAGCTCACGGGTTTGTCAGGAATGAAAAAGGGGGGAGGAGAAACTCCCCCTTGTTTTCTCAGGCAAATTCCAGGGCTTCCGTCTGGGTCGTTACGAGCTGAGCACTGTCGATTCCCGCCAGGCCGCCTTCCACTTCAAAAACGTCCTTGCCGATGACCGTTTCCATGGCTGCTTTGACTTCGGCGGGGTCCAGGTCTCCCCTGGGGCTGTCAAAGGTGACCCGGAATTTCTTACCCAATCCGGTTTTGAAAATCATCTCCAGCATTGTTTCCATATTTTCATCTCCTTTCCTCTGAAGTTGGGACTTCCTTTGACTGCTGCGGATCCGTTACTCGTCGAGCAGATCGGTTTGTCCCACTTTGCGGATTTCATTTGTTACTCGTTGATCAGGTCGGTTTGTCCCACTTTGCGGATTCCATTTGTTACTCGTTGATCAGGTCGGACTGTTCCACCTTGCGGATTCCGGCAACCGGGTAGCTCTGAAGAGCTGCCAGTGCGGAAGCCACATCATAGACATCCTGATCAAGGGCATCCGTTTTGATGCTGTTCAAAGACTTTGCCCTGGTCCGTTCCCTGCCGTTTTCCCCCATGCCAAGGCTCAAACGAATCTGTACCCTGGTGCTAAACGGCTTTTTTACCAATGCCATACGAAACACCTCCTTTCCTGATGAATTGGCAAGGCAATCAAACATTTGTTTGCCTTACACTATATAGATTTCATCAGAACAGGAGAAGTGGACACGGAAAAGAAAAAAGTTTGAATTTCCCTGAAGAAAAGAGGTCAGGAAATGAGCATGTCCAGCGCCAGGGCCACCGAACCCATAACGGGAGCATTTTCGCCAAAAGCGGAAATTTCCACAGGCACATATTTATATTTGCTGCTGGTAAAACGGGTTATGAATGAAGGATTATGGCATTACCAAGGAGAAGAAAGCCAAAAGTCGGGAAGAAAGAAGAAGCAGAAAGAGAAACCAGGAATAGAGGGCAGAAAGAGGGAGCAGGAAGAGAAACCAGGCAGAAGAGGCAGGAAGAAAAGGCAGGAAGAAAAGGCAGGAAGAAAAGGCAGGAAGAAAAGGCAGGAAGAAAAGGCAGGAAGAAGAGCCAGAATTAAGGGCAGAAGGGAATTGGAAAATGAAAAAAGAGTATTGTGTCATATCACACACCCATTGGGACAGGGAATGGTACTTCACTTTCGAACAATTTCGATATCGGCTTGTGAAAATGATGGATCATCTTCTGAATATCCTGGAGGAGGATCCGGACTATATATTTCATCTGGATGCGCAGACGATTGTATTGGAGGATTATCTGGAGATCCATCCCCAGAAGAAGGATTTGCTGGAAAAATATATTGGGGAAGGAAGACTTTTAGTCGGGCCCTGGTATGTCCAGAACGACTTCTATCTCACAAGCGGAGAAGCGACCATACGAAATCTGATGATTGGGACCAAAATTGCGAAACGCTTTGGGAATTGTGCAAAAACGGGCTATATCCCGGATCAGTTTGGCAACATCAGTCAGCTGCCGCAGATTTTCAACCAGTTTGGAATAGACACATGCCTTTTGGGACGGGGGTACAGCTTTTATACTGTCGGACCAGACGGCAGGAGGAAGCGCAGGATGACCTATCCCGAATTCCGGTGGCGGGGAAAGGATGGTTCCGAGGTCCTGAGTGTACGTTTTACCGTTTGGTATAACAATGCCCAGCGTTTTTCGGAGGATGAGAACAAGAATGTACAGCTGCTGGATTTGATTGAAAAAATGTATGGCGGGGCCTGTGACATGCCATATTATCTCCTTATGAACGGCGTCGATCATCTGGAGCCGCAGGAGCATCTCAACAATATCCTGGGACGGACCAATCGCTTGATCGGGGACCGGGGAAAGCTGATTCAATGCACCATGGAGGAATTCACCGATAAGATCAAAACCTTTATCCGGGAACATCACATGACCATTGATGAATGGTGCGGAGAGCTGCGGCAGGGGGAGGATTATGATCTGCTGAAAGGCACCTTGTCGTCCAGGGTGTATTTAAAGCAGCGGAATACAAAAGCACAGAATATGCTGCAGAACAGCATCGAACCCATCTATGCGTTCGCTGATCTGCTGGGGTTGGAAGGACTTTATCCGAAAGATTATCTGGAGTATTTATGGAAGCTTTTAATTCAGAATCATCCTCATGACAGTATCTGTGGATGCGGTACGGATGCCGTTCATAAAAACATGGAAGACCGTTTTGCAAGGTGGGAGGAAGTTGCCGGCGAACTGTTGCAGGACGGTATGGATACGATCGCTTCAAGAATTACCAGAAAAGATATGGAGAAAGACGATTATCTTATTACCGTGTGGAACACAACGGAGGAAAAACGAAGTGGAATTGCCAGACTGTCTGTCCGGATCCCGGAAGAGGAAGGAATGAAAGGCTTTACCCTGACAGATGAAAACGGGCGGAACATTCCGTTTGAAATCGTGGGAGAATACCGGGAGGCCATGCGATCCACCAGTCCCATTAATTTGCCTGGACTGATTGACTGCGATACGTTTGAGACCGAGATCCTGGTGGAGGATATTGCCCCCATGGGCTACACCAGTTTTATTCTGAAGAAATCCGGGCAGGAGGTACCGGTTTGCCAGGAGGAGAATACACCGGTTCGTACATATGCCATGGAAAATGATTATCTGAAAGTGGATATCCGGGAAGACGGGAGTGTGGACGTAACCGACAAAAAAACCGGAAGGGTCTGCAGGGACCTGATTGCTCTGGAGGACAGCGGGGATTTTGGAAACGCATATGTTTACGAACCAGTGGAAGGGGATGTACCGATATCTTCGGAGGCATTTCCGCCGTCGATTGCGGGGAACAGGGATTCCAATCTGGTGCAGTCCGGTACGATAGCCTACGATATGATCCTGCCGGAGGAATATGATATCGTTAAAAAGGAGCGCAGCCGCCATACCTGCAGGAACAGGGTGGAGATTACATTATCTTTAGAGAAAGACAGCCGTATTCTGGACATATCCTGCAGAGTTCAGAACGTGTCCAGGGATCACAGGCTCCGGATGTTGTTCCGCACCGGCATATCATCTGATTTTACCTACGCCGGCGCTCCATTTGACATCATCAAACGGGACAGACGGGATGTGCTGAAGGGGATTGCCAATGGAACGCAGCCAAACGACGGATGCATATACATAACGGCGCAGGATGCGGAAAACAATGCAGGGGAGCAGGGAATGGCAATACTGAATGAAGGCCTGTACGAATACGAACATCTGTTGAGCGGAGAGATTGCCGTCACATTGCTTCGCGGCAATCATTGGATGTCCCGCGTGGAAGACCGGACTCAGAAGCATCCGGAAAGGCAGGAAGGGCTGGAATGTCTGGGCACCCAGACACTTCATCTGGGATTCTGTCCCAATACGACGAAGAGCGGAGCGCTGCATCTGCTGAAACAGTTTGCAAATGAACTGATCGCCTTTTATCAGCCTTATGATGTCCGGAAATTTACAGGCGGACGGCCTGCCGTCCAGGATACAGAAATCAAGGAATTATTCTTCCGGGAAAGTCCCTATAAAGAAATAACCTTGAGCCGAAGCACTTCCCTTTTTACTGTGGACGGCGCGGAGATGATGGTTACCGCAGTTAAAAAAGCAGAAGACGGACCGTCCATAGTGGTGCGACTTTATAACACAACCGACCGGAACGTCCGGTTTGAAATCTCAGGCAGTGTGGCCTGTGAAAAAGCAATGCAGCTTCGGGCGGATGAAACGTATCTGCATGATCTGGAAGTGGAAGACGGACATACGGTGAAAATGAAGGCAAAGCCATGTGAAATCATTACCATCGGCTGGGTAAAAAACCCGTATGTAAAAGACAGTCCGTCTTTAATAGTTCAATAAGCCATGGAAATAAAAGTTATTTGACAATGACGTATTTCCACAAGTGTAGACCGATATGGCATAGTTTTCTGGGCTTTTCATGCATCACTGTGTTGTTTGCTATTTCGACATTCTCATTGACGGGTCCCTTATTCTCCTGATATACTTTCATTATGGATGGCAGCTCCTTTGTTTTTGATGGTTTATTGATTTAACAACATTATTCTATCAGAATTCCCTGGAGCTGCCATTCTCAGTTTCAACGAAGTTTGGGGCAGGATTAAAGAATACTGATAGAGAGGAGATATATCATCATGATACAGGCATTAATGACAAAACCAGGCAAAATTATCTATCGGGAAGTGCCTATACCTGCGGTTAACCCGGATCAGATTAAAGTGAAAATGAAACGTATCGGAGTGTGTGGCTCGGATATTCATGTTTATCACGGTAAACACCCCTTTACCAGCTACCCTGTGGTACAAGGCCACGAGGTCTCTGCAGAAGTAGTGGAAGCAGGAAGAAATGTGACCGACTTTAAGGTGGGTGACAGAGTTACAATACAGCCGCAGGTGGTTTGTGGTAAATGCTACCCCTGTACACATGGAATGTATAACGATTGTGAAGTGCTAAAGGTCATGGGTTTCCAGACAACGGGGATGGCCAGTGAATACTTTGTAACAGAAGCATCAAAGGCACTGAAGTTACCAGGGAATATCAGCTGGGATCATGGTTCAATGATCGAGCCCCTGGCTGTGGCTGTTCATGCCGTGAGGCGTTATGGAGATGTGAAAAATAAGAATGTGCTGGTTCTGGGCGGAGGAACAATCGGTAATCTTGTAGCACAGACGGCCAAAGCAATGGGCGCAGATAAAGTGCTCATTTCTGAAATAAGTGAATATCGCTTGGAAGTAGCTGGAAAAGCAGGGATAGAGACAATCAATCCGGCTAAAAAAGACTTGAAACAATCAATACTTGAATATTTCGGGCCTGATCGGGCGGATGTGATATTTGAATGTGTTGGTATCAATGAAACCATCAACCAGGCAATTGAATATGCACGCAAGGGCAGCTATATCGTTGTAGTTGGTGTATTTGGAGATCTGGCGAATATCAATGCAGCCTTAATTCAGGACCATGAACTTACATTGCTTGGAACTGCAATGTATCGTGTGGAAGATTATAAAAAAGCAATTGAACTGGCTGAGGCGGGTCTTATAAAATTTGACTTGCTGATTACAGATCATATACCTTTCACGGAATATCAAAGGGCGTATCAGATAATTGATGAACAAAAGGATAAAGCGATGAAAGTGATAATTGTTATGGACGAAGAATGATTTGATAGGATTGCGGATGGTTCCTTGCTATGAATGTAAATAGCAGGGTAAAAAAGAAACTATGGATTCAGCTGCCAATGTACATAGGAATCAATACCGCATAGTGTCATAGCTTGGGGTTATGAGCCTGCACTTGAATGATGTTTATCACGTCTGATTTAGAAAATAAGTGCAGGCTTTTTCACTGCGAATAAGTGAAACTCACATTGACCCTCTTATCCATAACTTTAACTTTGGTATACAAGGACTCCCTTATCCCAGAAGCTCTGCCCTGGTGGGGTAACTCTCATGTGTGCCATATGTCTGTACCGCATGGCTGCCGGCCTTTACCCCCAAAGCCATGCATCGGCCGATCTTTTCGGTGTCCAGTTCCTGTCCGGCCATCCGGTATGTTACATACTGGTACAGAAAGGCTGAGAGGAAGGCATCTCCGGCGCCGGTCACGTCCACTGCATGGACTTTCGGAACTGCCCGGGAGATCGTCTGCCCTTTCCAGCAGGCACAGGCCTCATTGGGGCCGTCTGTTATGACAAATAGTTTGTCAGGATTATCCGGATGAACGTAATCGCCTGGATTAATACCCAGAATCTCCAGCTCATCCTTTGTACATTTCACAAGGTCCGCCATATCCACCAAAGTACGTGCCGCATGAATCATCTGATTCTTGTCTTTCCAGCAGCCAGGGCGGATATTGACATCCAGGGAAATCTTTGCTCCGCCTTTTTTGGCAAGCTGGAGTATGTTCAGCGTGGTTTCCTCCGATTGCTTTGTGGTGGACAAAAGAGTTCCTATATGAAACAGCCAGGTATCGGAAAAGATTTGTCTGGGAATTTCATGGATATCAATATTGCTGTCTGCTGTATTTTCACGATAAATGATATATCTCTCCATGTCGGCGGCTTTGGGCAGTATCACGCTGACGGGAGTATGACGCCCTGGGTCCACCTGCACCAGGGAATCCTCAACTCCTGCTGCCCTGAGGGTCTTTATGATTTCCAAACCGATGGGATCATTGCCCACGCGGGTTATCATGGCAACATGGTCCAGCAGGCGGGACAGTCCTATTGCTACATTGAGGGGAGCACCGCCGACTGCGGCTTTGTATTTTCCGCTGACCAGATCCGTTAAGGGGATAAAATCAATCAGGGACTCTCCCAAAGTAATGACACTGTACTTTTTCATTGACAGACCTCATTTCAATATTATATCAGGATCATTTTTTTCTTGTCATGGCTTATTATATATAAAATGATAACTATTTTCAATCGTGATAATCCTTGAATATGTGTCAAGTAACCGTGTAACCGTGTATGTGTCAAGTAACCGTGTAACCGTGTATGTGTCAAGTAAC
>ENA-UOOI01003443-UOOI01003443.1-fermentation-metagenome-genome-assembly--contig:-NODE-3443-length-11937-cov-4.322000_pt1 | contig 11937 bp, 9 predicted proteins | sample MGYA00245779_ERZ724027 | MGnify/ENA primary metagenome ERZ724027 (study PRJEB28704, sample SAMN03018318) | fermentation metagenome | biome: anthropogenic terrestrial biome; feature: soil; material... | reverse complement strand
AGTCGAATTCCGCGGCCTGCCCGATGATGATCGGCCCGGAGCCGATGATCACGACTTTTTTGATGCCGGCCCGTTTGCTCACAGCTTGCCACCCCCCATCAGGCGCAGAAAGCGATCGAACAGGAACCCGGTGTCGAGCGGCCCCGGCGACGCCTCCGGATGGAACTGGACGGAGAACACTTTCCCGTTTTTATAGTTTAATCCCTCAACGCTGCCATCGTTCATGCTGATGAAGGCGATGTCGGCGACTGAAGGATCAACGGTTTTCCCGTTCACCACATAGCCGTGGTTCTGGGACGTGATATACACTCTGTTTCCGGCGAGCTCCTTGACCGGGTGATTGATGCCCCTGTGGCCGTATTTCAGTTTGTAAGTATCGAAGCCCTCGGCGAGCGCCATGAGCTGATGACCCAGACAGATGGCGAAAGTCGGCACCCCGCCCGCGTAGATGCGCCTGAGCTCCGCGATCTCCGTCTTGCAGTCCTTCGGGTCGCCCGGGCCGTTCGTGAGCATGACGCCGTCGGGGGAAAAGGACATCAGGTCCTCGTACGACGCGTCGTGCGGGAAGCGCTTGACCGTGCATCCGCGCGACACGAGCGAGCGGATGATGTTGTTCTTGACGCCGTAATCCACGAGCGACACCTTCACCGGCCCGTCGCCGTAAACCTCCGCCTCTTTGCAGCTGACGAGCGGGACCAGGGCCTCCATGCGGTAGGACCCGATCCGCTTTTTCATGGCTTCGCGGTCCGGCCCGTCGCCGTATTCGATCATGCCGCGCATGGTGCCGCTCTCGCGCAGGACCCTCGTCAGGGCGCGGGTGTCGATGCCCTGCACGCCGGGAATATGGTTGTTTTTCAGAAAGACATCGAGATCGACATCCCTGCGGAAATTGCTCGAAAGGTCCGACAGGCTGTGCACGATGTAAGCGGCGATCCACGGGCGGCAGGATTCCGCGTCGTCGTAGCAGATCCCGTAGTTGCCGATCAGCGGGTAGGTCATCACGACCCCCTGCCCCGCGTAGGACGGGTCGGTCAGCAGCTCGGTATAGCCGCACATCGCGCTGTTGAATACGACCTCGCAGAGCGTGCCGCGCTCTTCGCCGAAACCGGTCCCTTCAAAACACATGCCGTTTTCCAGCATTAAAGTAGCTTTCAATGTTCTTAACCAGCCCCTTCTTGTACCATCGGGTTTTCCCGGACTCTCCCGGCCATAAATGCCTTACACGCCTGCGGTCTCTGCCGGGGAAAACTTTTCTCCCTGCACGGGGTACGCTTTTTTAGACTCTGCGGCTCCTAAGCGGCGTGGTTCAGCCGCGGCGAAACGCATCACCGCGCAAATTTTTCCACGATCCGCCCGACGGCTTTTTCCGTGTTCTCTTTCGTATTAAAGGAAGTCAGGCGGAAATAGCCCTCTCCGCAGGAGCCGAACCCGGCCCCCGGGGTGCCGACGACATTCGCCTTCTGCAGCAGGAGATCGAAAAATTCCCACGAGGACAGCCCGTCGGGCGTTTTCATCCAGACATACGGCGAATCGACGCCGCCGTAAACCGCAAAGCCTGCCTTCACAAGGCCCTCCCGGATGATCTTCGCGTTCGCCTGGTAATAGGCGATGTTTTCCCGCACGCCCTTTTTCCCCGCTTCGGAGAAGACGGCCTCGGCGCCGCGCTGCACGATGTAGGAGACGCCGTTCGTCTTCGTGGACTGCCTGCGCGCCCACATCGCGTTGAGGGAGACGCCTCCGACCGTGAGCTCCTTCGGGATCATGGTGTACGCGCAGCGAACCCCCGTAAAACCGGCCGTTTTGGAAAAGCTGCGGAACTCGATCGCGCACTTTTTCGCGCCCTCGATCTCAAAGACGCTGCGGGGCCTGTCCGGCTCCGTGACGAACGCCTCGTACGCCGCGTCGTACAGCAGGACCGCCTTGTTCTCCAGGGCGTAATCCACCCATTTTTTCAGTTCCGCGCGGCCGATCGAGACGCCGGTCGGGTTGTTCGGAAAGCAGAGATAGACCATGTCCGCCGGTTTTTTCGGGATCTCGGGGAGGAAATTGTTCTCCCTTCTGCACGGCATGTACAGGATGCGGTCGAACCCGCCGCCGGGAAGGGGGTCCCCCGCGCGGCCGGCCATCACGTTGGTGTCCACGTAGACCGGGTACACCGGGTCGCAGACCGCAACGACGTTGTCCGCGCTGAAAATGTCCCCGATGTTGCCGGTGTCGCTCTTCGCGCCGTCGCTTACGAAGATCTCGTCCGGGCCGATGTCGATCCCGCGGCTTCTGAAATCATTCCGGCTGATGGCTTCGCGCAGAAAAAAATAGCCGGCCTCCGGCCCGTATCCGTGAAAGGTCGAGGCATTTTCAAACTCCCGCGAAGCCTTCACCATGGCGTCGGTCACAGCCTTCGGCAAAGGCCGTGTCACGTCGCCGATCCCCATGCGGATGATCTCGGTGCCGGGATGCTCGGCGGAATATTTCCGGACCCTGTTGTCGATTTCCACAAAGAGATAATTTACGGGGAGTTTTGCAAAATTTTCGTTGATTTTGATCAAATTTGCACATTCCCTTCCTCAATCATTCAAAAATTCAAGGATCCAAGACATTATTATATCAGATTGTGACGGTTCCGTCAAAGGTAAATTCAGCAGGGCCCTTCAGGAAGACATCGTCCGACACCACGTCCCAGCGCACGGAAAGGTCTCCCCCCTTCAGATGCACCACCACTTCGCGCTCCGTTTTTCCGTTCAGGCTGCACGCGACCAGCGCCGCGCAGGCCCCCGTTCCGCAGGCCAGGGTCTCCCCGGAGCCGCGTTCCCAGACGCGCATCCGGATCGTCTTCCTGTCGACGACCTGGACGAACTCCGTGTTGACCCGCTGGGGAAAGACGGGATGCTTCTCGAACTGCGGGCCCATTTTCGCAAGGTCGATGCGGCCGATGTTGTCCGCGAACACGACGCAGTGGGGGTTCCCCATGGAAACGCAGGTGACGCGGTAGGGCATTCCGTTGACGGAAAGCGGTTCGCTCACCACGGGGGACTTGGAAAACTTGGCGGGGATGCGGCCGCTTTCCAGAATGGGGCTGCCCATGTTGACTTCGACCGAATGGACCTTTCCGTCGCTCACGTCGAGCCGGAGCGTCTTGATTCCGCTGAGGGTCTCGACCGTCAGGACATTCTTGACGGCGATGCCGCGCTCGTACAGATATTTGCCGATGCAGCGGATGCCGTTGCCGCACATCATGCCGCGGGACCCGTCGGCATTGTACATGTCCATCCGGCAATCCGCCCTCTCCGACGGGCAGATGAGGATCAGCCCGTCGGAACCGATGCCGAAATTCCGGTTGCTCAGCCTGACGGCGAGAGACGACGGGTCGGTCACCTTCTCCTCGAAACAGTTGATATAGATATAGTCATTGCCGGTCCCCTGCATTTTTGTAAATTTCACAATGAACCTCCTCACGAATTGAGAACAATCATGGCGGTCTCCAGCATTTTGCGGCCCGTATCCATGCTTTTTTTCTGGATGAACCGATGGGCCTGCGCCTCCGTCAGGTTGTTCCGGTCCATCAGCAGATTTTTGGCCTTCAGGATCACCTGTTTTTCATCCAGGTTCCCGTCCTGGATTTTTTTCTTGATGGAAAGAGGCGTACAGTCGGCCAGATTCAAAAACATGTTGACGGACGAGATCAGATGCATCCTGTTGATTGGCATCATCAGGCAGGCGTATTCCAATGATCTCGCCATGCCGGCCAGCGGCGGATTGACAAGAAACAGAAAATCGTAGTTTGCCCCCACGGTCCGCGGCAGGCCGACGGCCGGCATATCGCGCAGCTTTACGCTGCAGACCACGACTCCGCCGTGGTAGTGCTTGCTGGCGAAGTCGATGATCTGCGCGCCGCTCACACAAACGCCGCCCACATACAGCCCGCTGGAGTGAAGGACCAATGCGATTTTTTTTGCATAATCCGGGTTTGAATTTGCCACGACAATGCTGCTCATTACCGACAACTCCGTACAGCGGAATACATTCTGAAAAATCCCCCGAATCCCATCAATACCGGTTGAGATACCGGTCCAGTTCCCACTCGCTGACCGTCGAAGAAAAATCCCGCCATTCTTTTTCTTTCATCTCGACGTATTTCAAGAACACATGATCCCCCAGCGCTTCGCGCACCAGGGGGTCCGCCTTCATTTTTTCCACCGCTTCCTCAAGGCTGCGGGGCAGCGCTTCGATCCGCTTCTGCCGAAGGTCCTCCTCTGCGATCCCGTAGATGTTGGAAGCGACCGCCGGCGGGGGCGTCAGGTCCCGTTCCACGCCGTCGAGCCCGGCCGAAAGCAGGAGCGCGAACGCAAGGTACGGGTTGCAGGTCGGGTCGGGGCTGCGCAGCTCGGCGCGGGTGCCATCCCCGCGCGCAGCGGGGATGCGGATCAGCGCGCTGCGGTTGCTCAGCGTCCACGCAATATGGCAGGGCGCCTCGAACCCGGGGACCAGACGTTTGTACGAATTCACGGTCGGATTGGTGACGGCGCAGATTCCCGTGCTGTGTTTCATGATGCCTGCCACAAAATTCAGCCCGATCCGGCTGAAACCGGAATCGCTCTCCGGATCGAAAAAGACGTTCTTTCCGTCTTTCGTCAGCGACATGTTGACATGCATCCCCGAGCCGGCGCGGTTTTCGATCGGTTTCGGCATGAACGTGGCGCAGAGCCCGTTCGCGGCGGCGCAGGTCTTCACCACCAGCTTGAAGGTCATCAGACGGTCCGCCGCGGGAAGCGCGGCGTCGTATTTGAAGTCGATCTCGTGCTGGGCAAAAGCGACCTCATGGTGGGACGCCTCGATCTCAAAGCCCAGCTCCTCCAGATTCAGACAGATGTCCCTGCGGCAGCTTTCCCCCAGGTCGGACGGGCCGAGGTCGAAATAGCCGGCCGTGTCGTGCGTCACGGTGGTCGGGTGCCCGAACTCGTCGGTATTGAACAGAAAGAATTCGCACTCCGGCCCCACGTTGAAGGTGTACCCGAGCTTTTCGGCGCGGGAGATCGCCCTGCGGAGCACCCGCCGCGGGTCGCCCTCAAACGGGGTCCCGTCCGGCAGGTAAATGTCGCAGATCAGCCGCGCGACGCGCCCGTTCTGCGTGTCCCACGGGGAAATAAGAAACGTGTCGGGATCCGGGCGGAGAAACATATCCGATTCTTCGATGCGGACGAACCCCTCGATCGACGACCCGTCGAACATGCACTGGTTGTCGAGCGCATGGCCGAGTTCAGCCGGGGTGATCGTGACGTTTTTCAGTTCTCCCAGAATATCCGTAAACTGAAGGCGGATAAAACGCACATTCTCCTCTTTCACCATGCGGACGATGTCCTGCCGCGCATATTTACTCAAGCCGATGCCTCCTCAAAAAAATAATAACAAGGACCTCTCTCGAAAAGCCTCCCTGTTATCGCCGTTTGTTTTATTTTATGCCATTTTGAAAGCTCTGTCAATGATTTTTCATCTTCCGGGGTGGGATCCCCGCGCGTCCGGCCCGGCGGGATTCCTCTTTTACCCGATGAGAACAAGGGGTTTCCAAGGCCCGTCGAAGACCCGCGCGGGGAAAGCCGAAACCTCATTTTTGAATCTGAGGCGATCTGAAAATTCTTTTTCCCGGGGTGTCCCCGCGGCCAGGCCGCGCCGTTCCGGTTGACGAATTCTTTTTACGTACGCCGTGTGAAGAAAACGACGAGCGGAAAAACATAAATCGAGGCGAAGGCAAAGAGGCACAGAACGGCAAAAGCGGCCGCGCAGAAACGCTTTGCCGCGCGCATGGACTTCCCCTCCCTCTTTTCCAGAAAAGAAAGGAGCGGGAGACAGAGGAGCCCGGCGCAGGAAAGGACCAGCCCGGTCCGAAAGCCGTCCGGCACATAGGTCACGCGGATGTCGTTGAGACCTTTTTCCATCGGGACGGCCAGGAACGTGTCGAATACGCGGGCAACATCGGTTTTTTTGCCGTTCACGCTGGCGGAGAATCCCTTCGCGTAATCGACCGGCAGCAGCAGGTATTCCCCGTCCCGGTCCGCCGTCGCCGTCCCCACGATGGAGTTGCCGGACTGCCGGAGGGCGGCTCTGGTGACGCCGGCGACGGCCGTGTCGAGCATCCGGTCGTTCAGGCCGGAGATCCCGAAGGATTTCGCCGTGACGTTGCGGAACACCCCGATTTCGACCGCGACCTTCCGATTGGTGAAGGTTCCAAGGTTCACAAGGCCGTTGTCCGGCTGGGTGGGGTACTGCAGCTCCAGCATGGTGCCGTTCACCGTGACGGAAAAGCTGGAATTGATAGGCTCGTACAGCTTGTTGGAAAGCTGGTCGAAGCAGTCGAAGTACAGGGTCTGGGTCCCCGTCACCGGGATTTCATACGTGATCGTCCCCTCCCTCGAAGGGTCCTTGAGAGAGATGGAAGTTCCATCGGAGCGGGAAAGTGCGACATTATCCAAAGAAGACGGCTCGTAGGGGACGAACAGGTTCTGATCCGTATGGAAGACGGATTGGAACAGGTATTGCTGAAGCGGAAGCCTCGGCAGGTCCGGCAGAGAAGAGAGAGACTGGATTTTACCGGCGGGGCGGAACAGGATGCCGACCGGAAGGGCGTCGTCGCTTTTTACAAGGGAGTACAGCCCGTTGCCGTAGACGGGCTGCTCCGACCCGAGACTGTCGGTGCGTCTTACGGTGAATTCGTTGCCGAGCAGGGCGTCCGTCAGCTTTGTCCCGCCGTTTGAATTGACCTCCATCCAGTAAGAGGAGTAGCCCAGCTTTTTCATGGCGTACATATAGTCTTTGGAAGTGAGCGAGGTGTAGTGGGAAAGGGAGCCGTACCCCATCCCCCCGACGAGGTTGACGTCGAAGTATTTCTGCTCCATTTTGACCCGGTACAGGCTCTCGTCGCTGATCTTTCCGGCGAGGTCCATCACCGGCACATAATATTGCGCGTTGCTTTTCGCCGACGCAATGTAAACGTTCGCGTAGAACGCGGCTTCGATCACGGTCATCATGCAGAGCAGGGCGGAGAACAGAACGCGGGAAATCCGCCGGTAATGGTACTGCAGCATCAGCACGGCATAGGTCAGCGCCGCCGCGAGCGCAAACAGCAACAGGCGATGCAGGCTGTTCGTATCGCCCCACAGCGTGCGGGTATAGACCGTGATCTCCTCGAAATCGTTTTTGAGCAGCGTCTGCGCGCAGAAAAGGACGGCCGCAATCGCGCCCGCGCAGCAGACGGCCGAGGCGACGCTGACGGAGATGCGCCCGCCGTCTTCGTTCAGAGCGGAGAGCACCGAGGCGAAAACGATCAGGCCGAGGAACACCGGGATATATCCGTACCGCGTCGGGAAAGACTGGTAGCTGCCCGTGTGCCACATCTTGTTGACGGGCTCCAGAAAGACGGGCACCAGCATCGCCGCCAGCATCCAGAGCGCCCAGCGGATCTTCGGCTCCCGCCGCACGCCCAGGCCGAAGGAGATGAAAACGGCCGCGAAGATCCCGCCGGTGCACAGGATCACGGGGATCGTGGTCGCGAGCTTCGCAAGCAGGCCGCCGGTCCGCAGGCTTGCAATCAGGCTGCCCGTCCGGGCGGAGGAGAGATACTGCACGAACAGGGGCAGCCACGCGGCCGAGGTGAGCAAAAAGGCGGCCGCGCAGGAAAGGCAGAACAAAAAGGCCCGGTCCGCGCGGTCCTCGGCCGGAACGCACAGCAGAAGATACAGGCCGAGGCCGAGAATCAGAAAAATCACGACCATATAGCTGAGGTAGAAATTGACGACGAGGACCGCCGACAGGGCGAGTACGAAAGCGATCGTCTTCCGCGTGCGAAGCAGCCTTCCGAGGCTGAGAAGCAACAGCGGGAACAGGCCCATGACATCCAGCCAGACGAGGTTCTGAAAATAGAGCATCGCGTATCCGCAGAAGGCGTACATCACGGACAGGGAAACCGTCTGCAGCAGGTCCAGGCGGGGAAAACGGCGCAGAAAAAAGAGGCCCGCGCTGACGGAGCAGGCCATCATCTTCAGCAGCAGGAGGATGTTGACGAAGGTATAGAACTGCGCTTTCCCCACAAACGCGACAAGAAAGGAAAACGGGCTTGCGAGGAAAAAGAAAAAGACGCCGACAAAGCTCATCCCGCCCGCGTTCTGAAGGTTCAGGAACAGGTCCGCCTTCCCGGAGAGGATGTCCTTGAGGTCCATCAGGAGCGGGATCACCTGCTGGTTCATGTCGCACCACGAGACGGTCCCGGTCCCGAACGGGAAAAGGCCGTAGGCCGCGTACACAGAGAGCAGAACCGCCGCGACAAAGCAGGGTGACATCCACAAGATGTGCTTTTTCGACATGAGCTGTTTTCCTCATTTCCGGCGGCGTGTCGCCGCAACCGATCCGCGCCGCTTCGTTCAGATTTTCAGGGCCCCGGAAAGAACGTCCCGGGCGGGTAACGTACCGCCGGAGGCGCGAACGGCGCTGTGCGCCCGCGAGCGTCGGAGACACTCCCGAAATGCGTTTCTTTGCGGGAGCAGTACCCTAAACTCCCGTGCCGAGATTCAGTCGCTTTTTCCCTCCGTGCCGACCGGCGCGGCCTGCCCGCGGGGGTCCCCCGCGAGAATCACCTTATGATAGACCTTTTTCCCTTTTTTCAGGATAAGATAGGTTCCGTCCGCCTTTTTGAAATCCCGCACGCCCACCGTTTCGGAGGGCTGCGCGACCCTGCGCCCGTCCACCGCGATGCCGCCCTGCGCGACCAGCCGCCGCGCTTCCGCTTTGGACGGCGCGAGGCCGGATTTCAGAAGCAGATCGAGAATCCCGAGCCCGTCCGCACCGACTTCCAAAGCGGAGAGCTCCGTCGAAGGCATGCCGTGTCGGCGCCGGTCCCGAAAATCGCGCGGGCCGCATCGCGGGCTTTCTCCGCTTCGTCTTTCCCGTGGATCTGCCGCGTCACTTCATACGCGAGCAGTTCCTTCGCGTCGTTGAGCTGCTGCCCCCGGAGCGCGGCGATCTCGTTGATCTGCCCCATCGGCACGAAAGTCAGGATCTTGAGGCAGTTGACCACGTCCGCGTCGCCCACGTTTCGCCAGTACTGGTAAAAATCGAACGGAGAGGTCTTCTGCGGGTCGAGCCACACGGCGCCCTTTTCCGTTTTGCCCATCTTTTTGCCTTCGCTGTTCGTCAAAAGCGACACCGTAAGGCCGAACGCCTCCGCGTTTTCCTTCCGGCGGATGAGCTCCACCCCGCCGATGATGTTGCTCCACTGGTCGTCTCCGCCAAGCTGCAGCCTGCAGCCGTAGCGGCGGTACAGCTCCAGAAAATCGTAGCTCTGCATGACCATGTAGTTCAGCTCGAAAAAGGACAGCCCGCGTTCGAGGCGCTGCTTGTAGCATTCCGCCGCGAGCATCTTGTTCACGGAGAAACACACGCCGATCTCCCGCAGAAAATCGATGTAGTTCAGATTGGAAAGCCAGTCCGCGTTGTTGGCCATGATGGCCTTTCCCTCGGAAAAGTCGATCAGCCGGGACATCTGCCGGCGGAAGCACTCGATGTTGTGGTCGATCTCTTCCCGCACCATCATGCGGCGCATCTCCGATTTGCCGGTCGGGTCGCCGACCATGCCGGTCCCTCCGCCGAACAACATGATGGGCGTATGGCCGGCGCGCTGAAGATGAGCGGCCACCATGATCGGGATGAAGTGCCCCACGTGCAGGCTGTCGGCCGTCGGATCGAACCCGATGTAAAACACGGTTTTCCGGTTGTCGAGCAAGTCGCGGATCCTCTCTTCGTCGGTCGCCTGGGCAATCAGGCCGCGCTCTCTCAGTTCTTCATAGACTCCCATTTTGTTTCCTCCTGTTTTCGGGGAGGGGGCAAAAAAGCGCCCCCTGCCTGTCTTTGTGCAGAGGGCGGAACATTCCGCGGTACCACCTCAGTTTACCGCCGTCTCACGGCGGCGGCCTCACGGGTACGAAAATACCCATGCGCTGTAACGTGCGCGCGCGTCCGGGCTTACAAGCAAGGTCGGCCCGGCGGCTCCGGGATGTATTTCTTCCGGCCGCCCGCATCCGCTTCCACCGACCGCGGACTCTCTGGAACGGCAGCGCCGGCGTACTTCTTCCCCTCGTCGCCGATTTATGTATCTTACTATATCCTTTTTGAGGGAAGCTGTCAAGGCTTTGTCCGGTCCCCGCGCCCCATTTTCAGCATTTCCGCCGCGTTCTCCAGCGTGAGCGGCGTGATCTGCGCGCCGCCGATGATCCTGGCGAGCTCTTTCTTGCGGCCCTCGTCGTCGAGTTCCGCCACGTCGGTATAGGTCTTGCCGCCGCGGACCTGTTTTGAGATGAGGTACTGCGCGTCGGCCAGCGAGGCGATCTGCGCCAGGTGCGTGACGCAGATGACCTGGCGGTCCCGGGAGACCTGCCGCAGCTTCAGGCCGATCTTTTCGGCCGTCGCGCCGCTGACGCCCGCGTCCACCTCGTCGAAAATCAGGGTGCCGACATCGTCGCCCGCGGCGAGGACGGTCTTAATCGCCAGCATGATGCGCGACAGCTCCCCGCCGGACGCGATCTTGGCGATCGGCCGCGCCGGTTCCCCGGCGTTGGTCGAGATCAGGAATTCCACCCGGTCGCATCCGTTCTCGTTCAAGGGGCAGCGCGTGAGGTCCACCTGAAAAACGACGTTCGGCATGTTCAGGAATTCCAGCTCCCTGACGACCCCGGCCGTGAAGCTTTTCGCCGTCTCCGCCCGCCAGCGGGAGAGCTCCCCCGCCAGCTTTTCGGCAAGCGCCCGGTTTTTCCGGTATTCCTCGCGCAGGCGCGCCGCGGTCTCGTCCGAAAGTTCGATCTTCTTGAGCTCGGCCCTGCTTTTCTCGAGATAGCGGAGCATGTTTTCGACGGAGCCGCCGTATTTGAGGCCGAGGCGGTAAAGCGTGTCGAGCCTCGATTCGACCTCGTCCAATTCGGCCGGATCGTACTCCGTCTGCCCGGAATATCCCCGCAGTCCGTCGCTGCAGTCCTCGAGGTCGTACGAAATCCCGCGGAGCCGTTCGGAAAGGTCGTGCAGTTCGGGCAGATAACGCTCCGCGCCGCCGAGCGCATCCGCCGCGGCGGAGACCGCGGAGACGGCCCCCTCCGATTCGTCGCCGCCGTCGAGAGCTTCTTTGGCGGAAGCGACGGCGTCGGCGATCTTTTCGCTGTTCCGGTACAGATTCTTCCGCCGGCCCAGTTCCTCCTCTTCGCCGGGGCGCAGGTCCGCGCGCTCCAGCTCGTCGATCTGATAGGTCAGAAGGTCGATCTGCCGCGCTTTCTGCGCTTCGTCGAGGCTGCAGGAATCGAGTTCCCGCTTGGCGCGGCGCATTTCCGAAAAGGCGCCGCGGTACCGGTCGGCAAGGTCCCGCGGCAGCCCCAGGCTGTCCAGATAAAAGATGTGGTTCTCCGCCGAAAGCAGGCCGTAGCTCTCGTGCTGGCCGTGGATGTTCACCAGCAGCGGCGCGATCTCCCTCAGGACCGATACCGTCGCCGGCCGGCCGTTGACGCGGCAGGAGGACTTGGAATCGGCGCCGATCTCGCGCTGGATCATCAGCGACCCGTCCTCGTCGGCGGCGAAGCCCATCTCTGAAATTTTCCGGCGGGCCCGTTCGCTCAAGGCCGAAAACACCGCGCTGACCACGGCGGACTTCGCGCCGGCGCGCACGAGCTCGCGGGAAGTCCGCTCCCCCAGGATCGCGCTGATGGAGTCGATCAAAATGGATTTTCCTGCTCCCGTTTCGCCGGTCAGAACGTTGAAGCCGTCGTGGAATTCGACGCTGACCTTTTCGATCACGGCAATGTTCTCAATATAAAGCTGAAGAAGCATTGAAAATCACCCGATCATATTTTTCAGTTCGCCGGCGAGGCTGCCGGCCGCCGTTTCGTTCCTCACAAGAATAAATATGGTGTCGTC
>ENA-UOOI01003442-UOOI01003442.1-fermentation-metagenome-genome-assembly--contig:-NODE-3442-length-11938-cov-3.076496_pt1 | contig 11938 bp, 9 predicted proteins | sample MGYA00245779_ERZ724027 | MGnify/ENA primary metagenome ERZ724027 (study PRJEB28704, sample SAMN03018318) | fermentation metagenome | biome: anthropogenic terrestrial biome; feature: soil; material... | reverse complement strand
ATACGGCAAAACTCCTGGCTGTTGCCGGCAAAGTGTTTGACGCTTGTGCCTATCCCCTGGGCTTGCATGCCTTGCACATAGGCTGCCGCCAACTCACCACTGAGAACGGGATCTTCAGAGAAGTATTCAAAATTTCTACCGCATAAGGGTGAGCGTTTGATGTTGATGCCCGGTCCCAGGACGATATCAATATTTTGCCTGATGGCTTCTTTACCCAAAGCTGCACCTACCTGCCAGAGCAGTTCACGGTCAAAAGAACAGGCGCTGATGGCAGCCGTTGGGAAGCAGGTTGCGGGAATGCTTTTGGCCAATCCGAGTGCGTCGGAGGCGTCAGGTTGCTTGCGCAGACCATGAGGTCCATCATGGAGGAGAAGAGATGGAATACCCAGACGAGGGATTGCCTTGGTACACCAGGTATTCAGCCCTGAGCCCAGGGCGCACTTCTCCTCCAGGCTCAGTTGGGAGAGGGTCTCTTCAATCGAGCTCATCGGGCAATTGCTTATAGCACGCCGGTGATCAGCAGAATTGCCAGTACCAGCACAACCAGTCCGAGCAATACCAATAAATAAAAATTCCGCGAAGCAGTTTTGTCCAACTCATCCATTTTCGTGCTGATATCGGTACGTTCCTGGGTGGTTGCTGCCAGCTTTTGGTAGGTGGCATCCAGCTGGGTGTAATTCTCCTGTAATCCTTCCGAGGCAGGTCGGGCATTATCCACCTGGTAACCAAGGGATTTGATCATAGGACCCATCTTCTCTTCCAAATCCTTGATCTCTTCACTTTTGGTGCGCAGCTGCTTTTCAAGTGCTTCAACCTGAAGGTTAAGCGGTTCCAACTCCTGTGCCTTCTGCCCCTCAAGCTGGCGTACCTGGTCCGAAAGCTCATTTACCTGGGTGTTCAGTGCAAGTACCTCAGACTGAAAAGTGGGGATCCTGCCAGCCAGCTCGGGCTCATCATTGCTCACTTCCAATAATTGTGAGACCAGGCCATCCAGCCGTGATTTCAGACCGCTCATTATTTGGTCTCGGTCAGGTTCGTCCGACCCTTCTGTGTTGATCAGATCACTGCGGGTGGCTTTGATCTCACGCTGCAAACTGCCCTTTTCGCTAGCGAGGGAATCAATATCGGATTCCAACTGGCGCAAGGAAGACTGCGCCTGGTTCAGCTTGGTCTCAGCGTCTTTGCGCTGCAGTTCCACCTGGGAAATTTTGTTGTCAAAATCGAGTGTGAGGTTCTCGCTTTCAGAAGTGAGCCGGTTCAGATTATCCTGCAGGGTGCGCGAGTGGTCTTTGATAGCATCAATTTGTCTCTCGACGGCTTCGATGTCAGCCCAAGCCTGAGCATAGGCAGGGTCGCTCACCCGGGATTGCCAGGCCTTTTGACCAAGTTCTTCAATCTGGGTGATTTTGAACTTTTCAATCTTTTTAGCTTCATTAGAAAGCTGGAGATCCTGGATGCGCCACTTGCCGCTTTGGGTGCCAGCCTGATACCACTGCTGCAGCTTTCCGGTGGTGTAAAGCCAAACCAACAGTCCAGCTAACGAAAGAATCAAGATGATGCCAATTACGATAGTGAGCCAGTTGGTCGTTTGCTTTTGTGCGAAAAATGTTGGGAGGAGAACCCCAAATAATGAGAAGAATAGATAACTTGTCATAATCCCTCCAGGATTGTCGAGGATTGTTTAATTAAAGTATACCTTATGGATTCAGGCTCAGAGGGTGTGTGATATGCAATTAGCAGTTTGCTGCTGCGGTAATCGACCTTTTGAAGTGACTGAGGTTATTCTTCCGGGGATGGGTCTACAGAAAATTGGGAGAGGATGTTCAGTGTGGCATTGGCGCAGAGTGTAACTTTTTTGGGGTGCTTGAGCATTTTGATTTGGAGTTCACGTTTCAGGGCAGTGCTGCGATCGGCAACTTCTTCTATGTAAACCAACTGACAGGGACTGTTCATACGAGTATAGCGTGCACCCAACCCGGCGTTATGCTGCTTAAGCCTGCGAATGGGGTCTGTGGTCCAACCGGAGTAGTAGCCGCCATTTGAACATAAGACCATATAACAATAGTAAGCCACTTGAGCCTTTTAGCCGCCAATCAGGAAGTTCACAATCGCCATCAGTGGACGGCGAATTATGGTTCCAAAAAGGTCAAAACCGATCAAAGGTCCCAGAAAGACCAGGGCAAGCAAAACAAAGGGACCGTATTGGCGGATGGCTTGCAGAGCACCTTGCCAGCTGTTGGGCAGGAAAAATTCCAGCACTTTTTCACCATCCAGCGGTGCCAAAGGGATCATGTTGAACAGGAAAAGGGCGACGTTGGTGTAGATAAATTCCACCAAAAAGTAGCCAATCGTTGGGAAGATGCCGCTCATCTGGTAAGACGCCTGGAACAAACCTAAGCGCAAGGGGAAGGCAGCCAGGACTGCCATGAGCAGGTTGGAGACAGGACCGGCGATGGAGGTGAGCATTACTCCCGCTTTGTTATGCTGGCGGATTACATAGGGGTCAATCGGCGTCGGTTTTGCCCAGCCAAATCCGACCAGGATGAGCATGAGGGAGCCGATCGGGTCAAGATGTTTCAGCGGGTTGAGCGTCAGGCGACCAGCCCGGCGGGGTGTGTCGTCGCCAAAGCGTGTGGCGACAAAGGCGTGTGAAAATTCGTGCACAGAGAGTGCGATGATCAGTGTGATCACACGGGAGATAAGAGTGGCTGGATTCAGATTCATTATGATGCGCCTATGCTGCAACGGATCGACCTTATACAGGAAAAAATTATATCATGGCGATGATATAATCCCGCCATGCTTAGCGACATCAAAGTTGGTGACAGAGTGCGTTTGCGCAAGGCTCACCCCTGTGGGGGTTACGAATGGGAGGTTGTGCGAATTGGCGCTGATATCGGGCTGGTATGCCTGACGTGTGGACACAAGGTCTTCTTATCACGGCGGGAATTACAGCGCAGGACGAAAGAACTTTACCCAAAAGAAGACTCCTCGGAGTAGTATTCACTATAATGTGGTTTGAATTGTACTGGCAACCCCAACGCATCTCCCACGGCGTGACCATAAATTGCTGCGCGTAGTTGATCTTTTGTCATAATCAGCTCGTTTAGGTACGTCTAATTATATATTTATGGCTCGTGAGCTTGGGCTTTATAGGTGGTGATATAAGGAGTCAACTATCACCTAATAGCCAGTAATGCAGTTCCTCCACAACAAGTTAGGATTGCCTCTGCAAATAAGGTACAATCGAGGGCATGAAGATTAAACGATGGCATATCTGGGCAGGTTTACTGATCAGTGCCATTTTTTTATGGCTCGCTTTTCGCAAAGTTGATTTCGCCCTGGTTTGGGAACAGTTAAAAGCTGCCAATCTGACTTATGTTGCCCTGGGGATCGGTGCTTACTTTGTGACCTTGTTCGTGCGCACCTGGCGTTGGCAGGTTTTACTTATGCCGATGAAATCGGTCTCCTTGGTTAAACTATTCCCAATCCTTTCTGCTGGATACATGGCAAACAATATTTACCCGGCGCGGGCTGGCGATCTTTTGCGAACAGTTTTGCTGCGCAAGAAGGCAGAAGTCCCTATCTCGGCTTCCCTGGCGACCATTATCGTGGAGCACCTTTTTGATGGAATCGCGATTATGGCACTGGTACTGCTCAACCTGGGGCAACTGATCAATTTCGCACCCAACAGCCAGTGGGTTGGGATCATCGAAACCAGTGCATTTTGGGTTGGGCTGATTTTCGGCTTGATTTTACTGGTTTTTATCGGCATGGTTTTGCTGCCTGAAAAGATGCAGGTTGTTACCAATTGGGTGATCAACCATCTCGTGCCAACCAAGCTTCGCGATAAACTGAGTGGAATTGTCGAAAAGTTTATCGACGGCTTGCGGGTGCTGCGATCACCGCTGCAGTCGTTATTGGTCATGTTCCAATCGGTTTTGATCTGGGTCATTGAAACCGGGCTGTATTGGGGCGTGATGAAGGCAATGGGTCTTAACTTGACCTTCCAAAGCTTGCTGATGATCGTCGGGATCGTGAACCTGGTTCTGCTCGTACCGGCAGCACCGGGCGGGTTGGGTACTTTTGATGCTGCCACAAAATCGATGATGGAATTGTTTGGTGTCAGCCCGGAAAACGCGCTCAGTTACGCCTTGCTTCTGCGCGTAGCCTTATGGCTGCCTGTGACATTGGTCGGGGCATTCTTCTTTGTGAAGGAAGGCTTTGGCCTGACTACCGATCTGAAAAGCATCCAGGAAGAATACAAAGACGAGGACGCCAACCAGGCTGAGTAACTCGAGGAGAAAGAATGACAGATAATAAACAAAAAATCGCCGTGATCGGTGCCGGATTTGCTGGAATGAGCGCCGCATTGGATTTGAGAAAAGCTGGGCATGACGTAACTATTTTCGAGTCGGGCGATATCCCGGGTGGTTTGGCTTCCGGTTTCAAGGAGCCTGCGTGGGATTGGTCTGTCGAGCGGTTTTACCACCACTGGTTCCAGACTGATTCGCACTTGCTGGGTTTAATTGAAGAGTTAGGCTGGTCGGACGAGGTGCTTTTCCCCAGGCCGATCAGTGTCATGTATTTTAAGGGTAAGTTTTACCCATTCGATTCAATTCCCGCTGCCATCATGTACCCCGGTTTGGGTTGGGGCATCAACAAGATCCGTTTTGGACTGGTGGGGCTTTATCTGCGCTTTACAAAAAACTGGAAACCGTTGGAAAAAGTGACCACAGATGCCTGGATGCGCAAATGGGCTGGCAACAAGGTGTTTGAGAGCATGTGGAAACCCATGCTGGATGGCAAATTTGGCGGAAACTGGTCTGATAAAGTCAATATGGCCTGGATGTGGGCAAGACTGCATGTGCGCACAACCCGCCTGGGCACTTTCAAAGGCGGCTTCCAGCGCTTTGCCGATAAGTTTGCCCAAAAGCTGATCGATGATGGGGTAAATATTCGCTATGCAACAGCAGTAAAAAAAATTAGCAAAAACGAAACTGGCGGGCTGGATGTTCTGATCAGCGAGGACCAGGTTGAACACTTCGACCAGGTTCTGGTAACGCTTGCGCCAGGTCTGATGGCGAAACTTGCCCCTGAGTTGCCTTCGGATTACCTGGGTGAGCTGCTCAAACTCAACCATATGGGTGCAGTGGTGATGACCCTTTCGCTGAAGCACGCCCTTTCACCTGAGGGTTACTATTGGTACAACATCCCCAAACAGGCAGGTTATCCTTTCCTGTCGTTGGTCGAGCACACCAACTTCCTCAAACCGGAATATTTTGGTGGCGATCACATTATCTACATTGGCGATTACCTGGAGAAAGATCATCCTAACTTCAGCAAAACCGATGAGGAGCTATTGGCAGAGTTTCTGCCGCACCTGAAAAAGATCAACCCTGAGTTTTCCGAAGATTGGGTTAAGAAGGTGTGGGTCAGTAAAACCGGCTATGCTCAGCCGATCCCTTTGTTGAATCACAGTAAGAATATACCTGCGATCAAGACACCTGCAGATGGCTTGTGGTTTGCCAGTATGAGCCAGGTTTACCCCTGGGATCGGGGCACAAATTTTGCGGTTGAGATCGGCCGCAGGGCTGCCAAACAGATGCTCCAAGAATAATTAGGACTTGGCGCATAGGTTAAAGAAAGTCAAAAAAGTAAATGCCAATACTTGCAAGACTATCTGTTATTCCTGATAAAAAATCGAATTATTTTTGCTGGCATCCTACCGCCAATTATTGGAATATTTGATCTATTTTTCAAAAGTGAACCTATATATGGGGGTTCTGTTTCCCTCTACTCCTGCTAATTAGGGTTACAATTTTCCACTTTGAAAATCAGGATTTTTGGAGTTTGTTAAAGAATTGCTTAAAAATGCCAAACCTTAAAACATTTGAACATTTTAAGCCGCAAGCTAAAAAAGCTCGTTTTCAGGTGTTAGAATTTCTGTATTCACTAGCCGAAAACAAACTTGGATTTGCTGAGTGAATCGATTATTTCCAACCGATCACGTTTGTTAACTGTCGGTAGAACTTGACAGAAAAGGATTTTAGGAGAGACCGCATGAATGCTCAACAAGCATGGCAGGCAACAATCGGACAATTACAAATGGAACTCAGTAAAGCTTCCTTTGATACCTGGGTAAAGAATACACAGTTGATCTCATATGAGGATGCTTCAGGAACTTTTGCCCTAGGTGCCGGTAATGCCTATGCTTGTGACTGGTTGGACAGCCGCTTGAAAAGCACTGTGGTCAACAAACTATCAGGCATGATGGCACGACAGGTCAACGTGGAATTCAAGGTCTGGGCTGCTCCACAAGTTGATCTGGAAGAAGAAACTGTCTCAATCCCGAAACCGATACCTGTAGAAAAAGACAGCTACGATACGCACCTCAACCCGCGCTATCGCTTTGATAATTTCGTCGTCGGATCTGCCAATCGTCTGGCACATGCTGCCTGCCAGGCAGTGGCTGAAAACCCTGCCCGGGCATACAATCCGCTTTTCATCTACAGCGGCGTTGGACTGGGCAAAACACACATGCTGCACGCCATCGGTAACGCTGTTCTGCAGCAAGGCAAACAGGTTTTGTATGTTTCATCAGAAGAGTTCACAAACGACCTGGTTCACGCCATTCGCACCAAGACCACTACCGCCTTCCGCGAAAAATACCGCGAAGTGGATGTGCTCCTCATTGATGATATCCAGTTTATCGCCGGCAAAGACTCCACCCAGGAAGAATTTTTCCACACTTTCAACGCCCTTTATGGGCAGGATAAACAAATCGTCATGACCTCAGACCGTTCACCCAAGGCAATGAGCACGCTCGAAGAGCGTTTGCGCTCACGCTTTGAGTGGGGACTGACCGTGGACATGCAGGCCCCTGATTATGAAACCCGCCTTGCTATCTTGCATTGCAAGGCAGAGAAAGCCGACCAGCCTGTACCAGAAGAAGTGATTGACCGGATTGCCAAACTGATCCAGACCAATGTGCGCGAGCTGGAAGGTGCCTGGAACCGCGTTTTGGCTTTCTCACAATTGAGCGGGCAACCACTGACGCTCAGCCTGTGTGATCGGGCACTGGCAGACTTTCTGCCCCAGCCCAGCAGCATCACCCCGAAAACAGTAATCGAGGTGGTATCTGAGTTCTTTGGCGTGAGCAATAGCAGCCTGACTGGGTCCAGTCGGGCGAGGGATGTGGCTTTCCCGCGCCAGGTGGCGATGTATCTGATGCGCGATTTGGGGGATCTTTCGCTTCCCCGTATCGGTGAAGAGCTGGGTGGAAGAGACCACACCACAGTTATGTACGCCTGCGATAAGATTGCTGAGATGGTGGAAACCGACGACCGTACCCGCAAGCAAATTTTGCAGTTAAAGGGCAGGCTGCAGAGCCAATCAGTCAGTGTGTAATTTTCAGTTGATTAACAAGTAAGGGACGGCTTCTAAGCCGTCCCTTACATTTAAATTGATCGTGTAAACTGATCATGCCGGTCTTGTGTAATACTCCGACACCGTAAGTGGCGTGGTGCATGGACGCTATGGCGACCGTCCCTTAAAAAAGATCTTTTATTCTTCCAAAATCAGGGGCTCTTCGGCGTCGACGACAGTCAATTCTCCCCAGTTATCGCCAAGGCGGGCTTCGGTGAGGAGCGGAACCGAAAGCTTGTATGCCCCTTCCATCACCTCTTTGACCAACTTCGTGGCTTTCTCAAGCTCATTATCCGGCACCTCAAAAATCAATTCATCATGCACCTGCAGGAGCATGCGGGTTTTGAGCCCGGTATCTTTCAACGCGGCTGGCAGGCGGAGCATCGCCAGTTTGATGATATCGGCAGCGGAGCCCTGAACGGGAGCATTGATCGCTTCGCGTTCCTCCCTCTGACGGACCGCATAATTTGTTCCGGCAGCCAGGGCAGGGAAGTAACGCCGACGCCCCAGGAGGGTCTCGACATAACCCTGACGGGTGGCTTCAAGCCGGGTGTTATCCAGCCATTTCTTTACTCTTGGGAACTCCTTGAAGTATTCCCTGATGAAATTCTCTGCTTCTGCCAGGGTAAGGTCGGTTGTGCGGGTGAGACCGAAGGGGCTCATGCCGTAGATCAGCCCGAAGTTAATCGCCTTGGCATGCCGGCGCTGCTGCTTGGTGACTTCGTTTAATTGCACGTCTTCAATTGCCGCTGCAGTGGCAGCGTGAATATCCTGCCCCTGGTGGAAGGCGTTCATCATGGCTTCATCCTGTGCCAGGTGGGCGACGATGCGCAGCTCGATTTGAGAATAATCGACTGCCAGCAGTTTATGCCCAGGTGCCGCAATAAAACCCTGGCGCACCTTGCGCCCCATTTCAGTTCGAATGGGAATATTCTGCAAATTCGGATTCTGCGAGGCAATCCTCCCCGTTACTGTGCCGGTCTGATTAAAAGTGGTGTGCACACGGCCAGTTTTGGGGTTCACCTGCCCTGGGAGGGCGTCCACGTAAGTGGATTGCAATTTGGAAAGCTCACGATACTCGAGGATCACATCGACCAGGGGGTGCATACCGCGCATCGATTCCAACACAGCAGCAGAAGTAGAATACTTGCCGCTGCTGGTTTTCTTGGACCGATCAGGCGGTTCCAGCCCAAGTTTATCAAACAGAATGTATGAAAGCTGCTGGGTGGAGTTCAAATTAAATTCCTCTCCTGCCAGTCGATAGACTTGTTCTGTCAGACGATCGACATCGCCTTTGAGGCTTTTTGAGAACGCTTCGAAAAGCGTGTCATCAAGCAAGATACCCGTTTCTTCCATACCAGCGAGTACGGGGATCAAAGGATTTTCCAGGTCACGATAGAGTTTTTCAGCAGCATGGGAACGCAAGTCTTCCTTCATGGGTCCCACCAGGCGCAAGGTCATTACGGCATCGGCGGCAGCATAGGCAGCGCATTGTTCGATGGGCACATCGTCCATGCAAATCTGGCTTTTGCCTTTCCCAATCAGTTCTTCGATCTCGGTCATTTGCACTCCCAGCCGGGCATTCGCCTGGGCTTTCAAACCCAGGTTGCGTGAAGTAGGGTCGATGACCCACTCAGCGATCATGGTGTCGAATGTGATGGGGCTTACTTCAAAACCAGCCTGGTGCAGGGCGATCAGGTCGAACTTGGCATTGTGAGCCACTTTTTCGATTTTCGGATCAACCAGGATCGACTGTAGTGCCGCCTTGATGACCCCAAGGTCAAGCTGCTGGCCGTTCTTATGCCCGATAGGGATGTAATAGCCTTTATTAGGGTCGGCAGCTAAAGAGATACCGACCAAATCTGCCTGCATGGGGTCCAACCCGGTCGTCTCCGTATCAAAAGCGATCATCGATGCTTGCTTGAGGTCATCGATCAGAGCATCCAATGTCTCAATGTTATCGACCGTCACTGCAGTAAAAGCAGGTTCTGGCTTGGTAACTTCCTTCAGCTGTAAGGTTTCTTCCGGGAAAAGCCTGCTTTGAATCCCATTCCGCCCGGTTATTGACGGCTGCAGGCGAGCGTTCAGCTTTTTAAGGCGGCTGATCAGAGTGCGGAATTCCAGTTCTTCGAAGAGATGCTCAACTTCGAGGGGTTCGAACTGGTCTGGTTTAGCTTGTTCAAGATCCAGGATAACCGGCAGATCTGTACGGATACGTGCCAGATCCTGGCTCAGGTAGGCAGCTTCCCGCCCTTCGCGCAGGGGTTTGTTGGCTCTGCCTTTGATGTCGTCAAGATGGGCGTAAATGTTATCGAGCGTGTCGTAGGTTTTCAACAGGTCAATGGCGGTCTTATCGCCAACGCCACGTACACCCGGAATGTTATCGGATACATCACCAACTAACGCCTTATAATCCACGATTTGGTCAGGGCGGACACCCATCCGGGTGACCACATCTTCAGGGAAGTAATCCTGATCCTGCCCGCCTTTGCGGTCTGGTAATGAAACAATCACTGAGTTCGTCACCAACTGGAGCATGTCACGGTCACCTGATATGATCTTGACCCCCAAGCCCTTTTCCTGACTGGCCCAGCGAGCCAGACTACCAATAACATCATCTGCTTCGTAATTGTCAATTTCGATGCGTGGGATGTTGAAGCAATCCACCATCTCGCGGATACGTTCTATCTGGACTCTCAGGTCGTCGGGCATTTTGGCACGTGTACCTTTATATTCTGTGTACATCTCGTGCCTGAAGGTACGCCCGGTGTCAAAACTGACTGCCACATAATCGGGTTCTTCCTGTTCGAACAAGCGGATCAAGCGGGTAGCAAAGCCGTATACGCCGGCTGTGGGTTCGCCTTTGCTCGTCGTCCAGTAGGTGGAGCTGCCAGCTGTGAGGGCAAAATAAGCCCGGTAAGCGATAGCATGACCGTCGAGTAAGTAGAGGATTTTAGGCATTGTTGACTCCTTATAGAAGGCTTAATAATAGTATACCTTGCTGGGAAGTTTGGAAAGAAAGTTGTTTACTGGCGAATGATGATCGGCTGCGTATCCGCCGGAGTGGGGTTTTGAGATGAATGGACTTTCCAGGCCGATGAATGCAAAGGAAAAGGTCATGTTCTGCATCGTTAGAATGACGGGACTTCAAATCGTTGGCAGTCAGATCCAGGACGAAAGCCGCAATAATTATATATACATGTATAACTTGTATATTAATAAAGTTGTTGTATCTTGATATTGACAATATTATCTTTTTTGCTAAAATTTTCACAAATCTTGATGATCTTCCCAAAGGAGATATTGTTCAAGCGGACTCCTTCGTGATCACCGGCTGCTGGTTGAGCCTCACATGATAGAGAGTCTTTTTTTTGATATCTGCTTCGAATTGATTCAAGATAATAAAAAAATGCAAAGGATTATGTATGACAAGAGAAAAAGGGTTTTACGGTATTCGGATTGTTATCGGATCTTTACTGCTCACGATCTTCAGTATGGCCATTATCAACAATGCCTCTTCGTTTTTCATGCAGCCAATTTGCGATACCCTTGGATTCACAATTGCGGAATTTTCTGCAGCCTACTCCATGGCAGCACTTGGAGCAGCTGCAGGCGCGATGTTGGCAGGTACATTGATCCAAAAAATGCCTATCCGTGTCATGATGACCATCGGAGCGATTGGTACCGCATTGGGTTTTGCGGGCATGTCCCTTGCCACCAATATGTGGCACTTTTATGTGCTATTTTTCATAGCCGATTGCTCGATGGCACTGATCACAAACGTGCCTATCGCCACTATGCTGAGCAATTGGTATAAGGATAAACGCGGCACAATGACCGGCCTGGTTTTTGCAGGCTCAGGTCTGGGCGCTATGATTTTCGCTCCTCTGACTGAGTATTTGATCGCCAATGTAGGATGGCAAACAACGGCAATGATCAATGGTGGAATCATTCTTGCGACAGCGCTTCCGGTATCATTGTTGGTATTCTATAAATCCCCGGCCGATATCGGTCAAAAACCATTTACGTATCCTGAGGGATCTCCCGAAGCGATAAAAGCTGCTGCCGCATCTAATGATAACAAAGAAAAAGCGATGAGCAGTGACCCGGACGCAGGTCTGACCAGGAAAGAGGCTTTTGCTTCCCCCGCGTTTTGGCTCTTGGCAGCAGGCTTGCTGTTTATGGGCTTTATGTGCTCAGGTGTTATGGTACATATTCCTACCTACCTGGGTCAACTGGGAATGAATGCAGGTTTTGTTATGGCTTTGCTGGCAATCGCCAGTTTAGTAGGAACATTCGCTTCCGGCTATTTGATGGACAAAATTGGACTGGTCAAAGTTCTTTTGTTCTGTGGCATCTCTTTCAGTCTGGGAATGGTCTTCCTGTTTTTTACCAAATACACATTAGTGTTTGCTTTTCTCATGTCCATATTCGTGGGGCTGAGCGTTTGCATTGCCAAGGTCGGCCCGCCAATGCTCACTTCATCTATTTTCGGCATGAAAGACTATTC
>ENA-UOOI01003440-UOOI01003440.1-fermentation-metagenome-genome-assembly--contig:-NODE-3440-length-11943-cov-3.860363_pt1 | contig 11943 bp, 12 predicted proteins | sample MGYA00245779_ERZ724027 | MGnify/ENA primary metagenome ERZ724027 (study PRJEB28704, sample SAMN03018318) | fermentation metagenome | biome: anthropogenic terrestrial biome; feature: soil; material... | reverse complement strand
GTCTTCCGCTCCAGAATATGCGGGTGTAGCTCAATGGTAGAGTTCCAGCCTTCCAAGCTGGATACGTGGGTTCGATTCCCATCACCCGCTCCATTTTTCAGCCATCAGGCGCCCATAGCTCAGGTGGATAGAGTTACAGACTTCGAATCTGGAGGTCGTAGGTTCGAGTCCTACTGGGCGCACCACAAAGATAGATAAATTATGGGTCATTAGCTCAGTTGGCAGAGCACCTGACTCTTAATCAGGGTGTCCAGGGTTCGAGTCCCTGATGGCCCACCATATAAGACAAGCCTTATGTTCCATATCAATTGGAACATAAGGCTTGTCTTTATTTTGCGTGCCCTTATATTATTGTCACATAATATTTTCTTTATGTGTATTATAGTATAAAAGGTTTCCATACAGAGGTGATACTTTTGGATAATACGCTTCCATCAGATTATTTTCCGTTGTCAAATGGCAGGTGGTGGATTTACAGCACGGGAAGTTTTATATTCAGCAGGGATATTAACATATCAGTTATAGATAGAAAAAATAACAGTTACCTTTTAAAAATACTATACGGTAAGTTTGAACTGTATGCAATAATCAGATCGGATGTCGATTTATATATAGTAGCCTATAGCAAAAATAAAGCTGATTCTATCGAGAATGGAACATTTGAATATATACCCAAAATAGAAATATTAAAAAGTCCCGTAATCAAGGGAACTTCATGGAAAAATATGGTCGGAGATTTCAGGATTGTGGATATGGATTATAAATTGAAGGTAAATAAAAGGACATACTCTGAAACTTTGTACATTCAAGTAAAGGATACTTCAGATGCTTATAACCATATATTTCTAAAAAGGGGTGTCGGCATAATATTCGCGAAGGTCTATCTTGACGGAATAGGGAATGTATATCTATCCTTAAAGGATTATAAATAGATAATGATTTTGAAAGATATTTATGCTTCAAACATACTGATAATCAGCATCCTAAATATTCATACTTGAAAAGTTACTATAAAACTGTGAAACAATTTACACTAATTTGAAAATTTAAAACAAACTATTGACAAAATCACCGTATGCTATTACAATAAATGTAATAAAATCATATTAATTCTTTTGTTGATATACTTTAACAAATATTTAAAAAATACGGTTTATGATATTTCATGCAAATGTAAACTTTAGAAATAGGCAGGCTGTTCCAACGGGCTAATAATGGGAGTGCCTATTCATACCTACCTTTTGTTTCATGCCTTGTTTATCGGTTACTTTTCTTAAGATTTCAATAGTGCGCGCTATATGAAATAATAAAAAATAAGGAAGTGCTTGAAATGGTAAAGGCAGTAAGCTTTATAAAAAAGATTGGCTTAGTATTGCTGCTGAGTATGATCGTTTCTCTCGGCATGGTGTTTACTTCTCATGCAGCAAATACAGCTGATACCCCGGTACAAGCATATATCGGTTATGCGTATTCGGATGGATATGATACACCTGCTCGCGCAAAAACGAATAGTACTTCTGTTTACATTAGGCAGGATGACCCTTATAGCCTCTGGGTTCGGACTTTTGGCTATACACCGACAGGACCAAACGGAACAATGGAGTGGACAAATCAGACAAAATATGGAAATGCTATCTTAGGAACAGGAAAGTGGGCCATTAAAAATTATATTTATGAGAATGGTGGCCGAAGCGCTTATCTGAACATTACAATGGCTGAATCCGGTACTTGGGGATGGGTCTGGGGAGCATGGAGTCCTGACTGTGCGGGTACATACCCTTATGCAAATCCGTAAAAGCATCAGATTCCAATCCGGGCGCTTCCGCGCCCGGATTAACCTTATAATGGCGTAAAAGGGAGGTCTATACATATGAAAAAGCTATTGCTTATAATCATAGCTGCCTGTTTCCTTATTTTTGCTTCTTCATGTTCCTATAGAAAGTTTGAAGATAAGGTAAGAGCAAAATTCGAAAAGAGGTCCGGACCTGCGGTCTCACAGTCTGAAAGCAAAAGCACTGAGGATACTGACGCAGCAGGCGAGGCGGCGGGTAAGGGGGAGTATACCCCGGGGCCGGAGGTTGAAAAAATAGAACCTGAGCATCTGCATCAATTAGGTGAAGTGATCCAGTATAAAATAGGGGACCGTACAGGTGTAGTCGAATTCTGCGTAAAGAAAGGGGCGCTGTTTTCGTCTTTTGTCGAGGCGGGCATTGACACTGAAATGCTGAATCCGGCTGTTGACATTTCCGACGTTATCGGTTCAAACGGCAGCTTCAAAGATCATTACAGACTGCTTTTAACTGAAATAACAGTAAAAAGAGTCAGTGAAGCGAAAAAAGACGATCCATTCAATATTTCGTCTGTAAGTATGGCATATCACTCCTTATCAAAGAATGAGCAGTTTATCATGCCGGAAATTGTTTACTTTTCAGATGCAGCTCCCAAAAAAGATGAACTTTGGAAAAATTATTATGAATTTCAATTGCCGGTAGGGAAAGGCAAGGCTGTGAAAGTCGGATGGCTTGTTGATACGAGCATTTTTAATATATCCGATATTCTTTTATGCGTACGTTCTGAGAACAAAGAATATGTGATTTTAGGTCTGCAATAGGAGGAAAAGGCATGTGGAATACTTTTAAATTAGAAATTAAAAAATCTGTCATGAATAAATTTTTTTTGATAGCCGTTATCATTGGATTTGGGATTACCGTTTTTAGCGCTCTTTATAATATAGACAGATATTATTATGATCTGGAAACAGTAAGCCGGATCGAAAGGAATACAGGCGCGGTTTACAACCCAACGTCAGCAGGTCTCACAATATTCAACTGCTGGATAGGTGGGGAGGGTTATACGCTTGGTTCTTCCGCTTTCTTTTTTATATTCCCGATACTGGTAGCTATTCCATACGGGTGGTCGTATTGCGAGGAAAAGAAGAGCGGGTATGTCAGGAACATGGCAATCCGTTCCGGTAAAGCTGCCTATTACGGTGCAAAATATGCAGCGGTCTTTTTATCCGGAGGGCTGGCGATGGTTATTCCGCTGATTTTGAATTTATTGCTGGTAGCTGCGTTTGTTCCCGCGGTTACGCCGGACCCGTCATATTGCGAGTATTATGGCATTTGGGCATCGTCTTTGATGTCCATGCTGTTATACAGCAAGCCTCTTTTATATGTCTTAATCTACCTGATAATCGATTTTATTTTCTGCGGCCTGATTTCCTGCTTTAGCCTTGTCGTTACAGCCTTTGTAAAAAACAAAGTGGTTGCTGTTTTGTTTCCGTTTTTTATCATGCTGGGGCTGGATTACTCCCAGAAGTTATTTCCCTCTTCGACGGATCCCTCGATTTCCCCGATGAAATTTTTGCATCCTTTTCCATTGATGCGACAGGCTTCCTGGACGGTCATCATTCTGGAAGCGGTGGTTTTCTCTGCCATAACTTTTATTATGACTGTTGTGCGAGGAGGAAAAAATGAAATATATTAAACTGCTCAAGTTTGATATTCAAAATGGAATACTCAAAAAGCAAAAAGTGTATGCGATAGCTTTTATCATTGCTGCTGTTTTCTGCTTCGATTTTTCAAACAGCGTGAAAATATTTAAGCTAACCGGGCAAAATCAGAGCGTATCTTTCGCTGATTGCATTTTATATATTTACGGAGGCATGAGAGAATATATTCCGAGCCCCACGAATCCGTTTGTTTTTCCTGTCATATGGGTTTTAGTGTTTCTGCCATTATGTTTTTTCACTCTGAATTATCCATATCAGGATATGCAGTCTTTCGGGCAGCAAGTGCTGATACGTACAAAGGGGCGTTTTTTATGGTGGCTTTCCAAATGCACATGGAATATTCTCAGTTCCTGTTTTTATCATGGCGTCATCTATCTGACGGCGTTTATTTTTTCATTGTTATCCGGTATCGGCATTAACAGGAATATTAACATGGAAATGCTTCAACTGAATTTTCAGATAAAGCCGGAGCTTTTGGCGGCAGGGAATATTTCGTTCCCGATTTTTGCTTTTTTACTTCCCGTGCTGCTTTCCGTGGCCATTAACCTGTTTCAAATGACTTTGTGCCTTTTCATCAAGCCTTTGTTCAGTTTTTTGACTGTCGCATTGCTTATGCTGTCATCGGCATATTTGTTGTCTCCGTGGATGGTTGGAAATTATGCAATGATTATCCGAAGCGACTTGGTTTTGAAAAAAGGCGTTAATTTCAATATCGGATTTATTATCGTCCTGGCCTTATTTGTTTTGTCGTTTATATGCGGCATGATCCGGTTCCATTACTATGATATTCTGAACAGAGATTAAGGAGGTTGGATATATATGACTCATATAGAAATACAAAATGTCGGGAAAATGATCCATGGCAGTACTGTTTTGAAGGGCATCAATGTATCCATGCATTCAGGGAAGATATATGGGCTGCAAGGCATCAACGGTTCAGGAAAAACGATGCTTATGCGTTTAATATCCGGCCTGATCCGTCCTACGGAAGGAAAAATTGAAATCGATGGAAAACTGCTTGGAAAAGATATCACGTTTCCCGCAAGCATTGGCCTTTTGCTGGAAAACCCGGCGTTCCTGGATTCCTATTCAGGATTTCAAAACCTTAAAATGCTCTCTTCCATACAGCAAAGAATCGATGATTCGCAAATCAAAGATACGTTGGTCTCAGTAGGTTTAGACCCCGACAGTAAAAAGAAGTACAGAAAATACTCTCTGGGAATGAAGCAGAGGCTGGGAATTGCGGCGGCGGTAATGGAAAATCCCGGAATCGTAATCCTTGACGAGCCAACCAATTCTTTGGATACAAGCGGTGTTAAATTGGTGAAAGCCATTTTAAATATGCAAAAAAAGAGAAATGCATTGGTGGTGATCTCTTGCCATGACCTGTCCATATTACAGGAGATGTCCGATGAAATTTTTCTACTGGAAGCCGGACGGATCGTGAACCATATGGTACTGGAAAAGGACAATTGATGAAAGGCGGTGCTTTATGATGATGAAAAAAATTGCGGCTATTGTCATAGCGGTGTGCCTTGCTGCCGGATGGGGTATTAGGGTTTACCATGTCAATCGGAATCTCAAAAAGTCTGTGGTTAAAGTATATGATAAAGGACAGGTCGTTCCCATCGGGAAGGATTTTTTCGATAAATCTACAGAAGACATGGATGGTTACACTGTAAAAGTGCTGGACTCTGAATTGGTTTCATCGAAAGATTTTCTGACAAGGTATAAAGAAAGGTCCGGCTTGCTGGGCAAAGATGTTGATTATCTGTATGTTATAAAAATAGCGGTAAAAAACGAATATAATATGCGCGGGGAGGAAACCGGAATTGACCTTTTCCAGTATATGCTGCAGGGAACTGATTATGTTTTAAGAATAAATGATATCGCATATAAACTTACCATGCCTAACATGGACGGAAATCTTGCCTTTTCATTAAGAAGAGGCAAGGAACCGATGGAGTTTATTCTTCCCTTTGAGGTCATGACCCGCTCATATACCACTGTTGACCACTTGAAGGCGGATACTCCGAAATTGGTTGTATCCCAGTATCCGAATAAAAAAATGCTTAAAATTAAGTGAACAGCAGTAAATTTCAGTAAAGACCGGTCATATGGGAAATTGCAATCAAATGAAATGCCGGCAATATGCTGCTGTCAAAATAAAATACTTTTACTTATAAAACTTATGCCGTTAAGACGGCAGCTATGTAGCTGTGCGTTTTAGCGGCTTTATGTTTTCCCGAATTGATTATTGCGAGCATTTTCACAGCAGAATCTAAAGACTGTAAGCTTAGCGATTGAAATAATATTTTTCAAATATAAAATATGCATCCACTTGGATATATGGCTATTCTAATATTCGCGGTATAGAGGTATAATATATTCAGTACACGCTAGGAGGTCGTTGTAAGATGGGAAAGCCAAGTATGTTCAGCAGTAATTATCACAGGGAGATACGCAGGAGAAGGATAATAAACACGCTGCTTATACTTTTATCGTTACTCGTAATCGGTATGATAGTATTTAATAAGCAGACTATAACATATTTCAACAAGTTTAAGGCGAGTGTAAATACTCCGGTTAAAAGAAATGCAAAACAAATAGAAGGCAGCAAGAACAATACGGGAAAAAACAAACAGGACAGCGCGAAGCCAAAGCCTGCTGAGCAAAAACCTGCAGAACCGGCAAAGAATAATGGCAGCTTTACATTTGCATTTCCCGATAATACGTCAGTTTCTATAGAATATACGCAGGAAAACGATGAAAAAAAGTTTACCGGCATAAGCCAAAACAATAACGGGATAACCTATGACATAAGAGATGATGGAAAAGCCATAACATTTGACTATCCAAAGACCAGCGATATCTGGATATTCAATATCGATGGTTCAAGTAAGAAATTAAACCCGGACTTCTATAAGTCGACGGGAGGAAACGGCAAGATATTCAAAAAGTCTGACATCCTTGAAAGATACAGCAATTATATGTGGGCTGCAAAGCCGAAGTTTTTAAAGGACGGGCGCATATTATACCAGTCATATGTTCCATGGTTTCGTAAAACAAACAACTGCATACTATGGGCTGTAAGTGCCGATGGGACATCAAACAGGATGATCCTGGATACGAAGCAGACCGATCCTGTTACATATTCCGGGTTTACAGATGATGGTAAGCTGATCATCGAAATAAAGGGAACAAAATATGCACTGGATGCAGATAGCAGGAGGAAGGTAAAGATAGACTAGGGGGCATATAATGAAGAAGACAAATATCGCTTTTGCATTTACAATGGTAATCGTGCTGCTGCTTGGCGCTTTATATATAGGCAAATCTGCCGCGGATAGGGAAAAAGGTCAGGCAGGCGGTTACAAGGATGATGGTAAAGAAACAGTTTCCAGCCAGGGAGGCAACAAGACATTTTTTGGAGAATATAAATACGAGCTGTCAGGTAAAGAAAAAATAATTGTAAATTACATGAAATCCGGGCAGGGTATAAAGATTTTTTCTATAAGCCCTGTTGCCGATAAGAAGAAATACGATATATCGCAGGGAGGCAGTGCGGCAGCCTACAAGACCGATGATGGAGCTATCTGGCTATTGTTTAATGATGGAACATTTAAAAAGATATTAGCCGATAGTTATGACCGAATAAAATTATCGGATGTCAGAAAAAAATATCCTTCATACATATGGGCTGAAAGCCCGGAATTCATATCTGAAGACAGATTGAGTTTTATTTCAGACCTTCCAGATACGTCTGCAAATCCTAAAAAGTCATTATGGGAGGCAAGTTTGCAGAACGACAGCATAAAAAAAGTATATACCCCGAATTCTGCTTCCTTTAGATATTTAGGAATAAGAGATGACGGGAAAATGCTGGTACTCGACGGGGAGCAAATAGCGGCCGTTGATACTGACAGCGTTTCCGTTGAAAATGTAGATGTATCTCAAAAACATATAATCAGTTTTTCAGATGGAGGCAACAAGATATTATTTGCTAAAATGTTTCAGGACAAGCCGGATTTTGGCAGTCTGTATGTCATGAATGGATACGGGAAGAACATAACAAAGCTTCCGGATATAAAAAATTACACCGCAACGGATATGGGCGCATGGAACGGCGACGGTTTGAAATATGCCCTTGTTGCCAGGCAATCCGGGGGAATCAATGCTGAAATTGTAGTTATAAGTTTCGATGATGATTCCGACGATGTTGATATGAATGGATACAGCCTTAAAGAAAGAAGTGCATTGCCGGATAAAAGCCAGATAGAATGGCTAAACGATGAGACCATATCGATAGATACCGGCAGTGATGTTTTTACGGTTGATCTTCAGTAACAGAACGGATATGCATGATAATAGAGTTATTAAAAAGTCCACCTTGTTTTAATTTCATTTTGTAATGTCGGATGCGGTATTACAAAATAAAGTTATTTTAGGGTGGGCTTTAGCATTTTTTGATGATATTGAATATTATATAAAGAACATATTATTGTTGTTTCAATGGGTGAAAAAGGAGGGGGTAAATACGAGCGGCGCAAAAAGATTTAAGCAATATGATATATCACCTCTTCGGGGGAAGGTACCGTCGATATTCATCAATAACTATTTGGACGATCCTCAAAATATAGAACTGTTATCATTTCTTGCAGGGCTTTTTAGATCCTGCGGTGATTTTGACAGGGGAATCAAGATAAGCGAGGAGATAGTAAATAAAGCGGATTTGAATGAAAATAATCTTAAGGAAATAAGCATTGCAGTGTGGAATTTATATATATTATCAAAGATATATATAGAGCAGGAGAGATTCGATAAGGCTTACAGGGCTCTTGACGCAGCGGAAAAGTACTGGTCGAGGGATCTGATACTTGTCGATATTACGGGGATGAATCAGGTAAGAGATAAAGAAGATTTGTGGCTCAGGCGTGCTTTCGCATACATGATACAGGGAAGAAAGGGCGATTTTGAAAGCATAATAGACAGGGTTATGATTTCAAGATACGAATTGTATAACAGAGCTTATGAAGTTACGGGCGAAGTGCCGATACAGGACCATTGCCTTCTTGATTGTTTTGAATACTCGAGCTATATGTGCAGGAACATGGAGGATTTAAAGGGTGCGGTTATATTTATAAAGACGGCGCTTAGATATTTGGGGAAAATACCGATGGACAATAATTACCTATCTGGCAAGATATCGGAGAAAAAGGGAGATCTTATGAGTGCGTATACTTATTATCTGAAGTTTTATCTTACAAACAGGGCACAGTGTTTCGGCGGCACCCTTATCTATGGCACCTGTAAAAGCTGCGCATTTTTCGAGACGCAAAACGGCGCCGATGGCATGTGCAGGAGAAACAATATTTCTTCAGAGCAGCATAAAGCATGTTCAAAATATATTCCATTGCCTGTTAAGGCTGAACTTTTATAGAATAAAATTATCCGCCAGTCGTTATAAGGCACGTGTATGCTTTCCATTTGAAGAATATTATGGAAAGAGCAATTAACGGAAAGGCTTCAGAGTCTGTTAACTTTAGTTTCAGAATAAGCAAAATCAATGTTTGAACTTAGTTGGGTTTTGATTCTGCCCTGAACAAGTTTACAGACTCTATATACTTCGAGCTTAGCGATTGAAATAATATTTTTCATATAAAAAACATGGACTTCCGTATAAAATTCTGTCAGACATGGTAACCTTATAATGGCATTTCGCTATTTCCGTATATTTTTTTCGCCCTTGTTGGTATAATTTAAATTGCCTTGAATAATAGATATCAAAGGAATATTTTCATGTGGAGGAGAATCATGTGAGAAAAATAATAAATGTACTTGTTGTAATTATTTTCATCGTATGTGTTATCTATTATTTCGGTATTGATTTTAACAAGGTATTAAGCGGGCTTAAACCCGGCAATAATTCATCTACGGGGAATGCAGACAAAACAGAAGTCGTCAATAACTCGACAGTGAATATGCCGGCTATAAACACCAGCCTGAATGATATAAAGAAAGTATATGATATACTCTTAAAGTTTATTATAAACCAGAAAAAAGATAAGAGCCTTGTTGAGAGCTTTAAAAACGGGGACCAGAACTTGAATGGAAGATCTTACATAACCGATAATGCCCTATCTGCAATACTGCTTACAAACGAAAAGGATCAAGCTTGTAAGGATGCGGCATTGGACATACTTAAAAATATTTCCAAGATACAAAACAGCGATGGCTCATGGTATGACTTTTATGATACATCAGGCAAGGTTGCGGTGGTGTCAGGCAAAGAATATAAACAATCGAGTACGGGAAACAATGCGCTTTTATTATATGCTTATTCATACTATAGCATCGCTGCCAAGGATAATCAGTTTATGGACGTTATGAAAAAATCCGCTGGATTTATAAAATCGACATGGGATGGCAAATCCAATATGCTGCCTGAGAATAAGAATACGCAGAAGGGCGTTTATACTGTTAAAAGCAATGCATATTCATATTTCGGGCTTTCCGAATATGCGCTTTCAGCTATATTGGAGGATTACAGCGAATATAAGGATAAAATGTACCTTGCGGGGAAAATAGCCTCGTGGATAGGAAGCTCCCTTAAAAAGGATACATTTATAACAAGCTATGATGGCAAGAATACCGTAAACCTTATCGATCTGGATTCACAGACACTTGGGGCATTGGTGCTCAAGGCGTCTCATCAGGATGCCAGATTAAAATATACATCCAAGGAATATGAAAGCAACCTGGCAAAACTATATAAAAAGCAGGATACGCTCGAGGGATACAAGATTAATGAAGAAGCCAAGAACAGCCTTTATATATGGTGGGAGGGTACGTGCAAGGTGCCTCTTGCCCTCACAAAGTATGGGGACTCAAAGAAATCGATTGATAGTGCATCATACATAAAAAAACTTTTCTCGGACAGCGGCGATACTATAAAGGGAATCCCTTTAAATTCCATGCTGGATAAGGACAAAAAAATAAACAAGACAGAAAGCATTTCATCCTCCGCATGGTTTGGATTAGCTTACCAGTGCATGAATGACAGCACAATCAACAGTATGGTTTTCGGAAATGAAGAAGATACATTTCAGCATGTGAAAAAGCAATAAAAAAGTCAGGCAATGCGCCGTTATAAAATATGTATGCGACAAATCAAAATAAAATCAGCATCATTTTTTAATACAACCGGAAATTAATCCAAAAGAGACGTTTTTTGAATATAAAAAGCGTCTCTTTTGGATTTTTGTCAGAAAGTAATTGCACACATGTAAATATTTTATTGAATATATTGCAGTGAGAAGAGGATTTTATAACAGTTCCGAATTTTATTTCAACATCAGGGGCCGGATTAGATAACTATATTCGATAAGGCCAATTTGATTATGGGAAGGTGGTATCATGGGGGATTACCGCCCTGTTAAATATTTTCCCATGGGATTTTTCAAGGATGCCGATGAACCCGTTATCTGCGGTGATTTTATTGTATTTGTACAGAATATCTATAATGGAACAAGGATTGTAATATATAATATAGTTTCAGGTAAGATGGAAACAGTTGTGATGGAGAATAAATTGTGCTTTAATCTCCATTCCGAAAATAATTGTATAGCGTTTGAGTTCGCAGGTATAAGACATGGAATCGGGGTAATTTTTTTGGATACGCTTGAAACCTTTGAATATACCAATGCAGAACAGGATATATTATTTGGAGGAATATGGAACAAATGCCTTATATACAGGGATGCCCACAATATTTTTTTGCTTCACATGGAAAATAAAAGCAAAGACGCCCTTGCATACTGTCACAATGTCTTGGGGCCTCCGGCCGTGGGATATGGGACATGTGCATGGCTTCAATTATATAAGGAAAAGAGCTGTATCATATTCTATGATATTTTAAAGAATAAAATCCTTGTTCTGTCCTCTCCCGGGTTCATAAATAGAATATGTGCTGTAGGCAGGTATATAGTATACCAGAGCTGCTTCAACAATAAATGCGTAATATATAAATATGATATCGGAAATGGGAGACTGGAAAGCATTTTTGAGAAGTCCGGATGGATTGAACTATATGAAGGCAAGGATGATAAAATCATCTTTACAGTGAGGAAGCAATTTGGGGAGGAATATTTATTCGATTTATGGATATATAATTTAAAAGATGATGAAGCATCAAAAATACTCTCTGATTACAGGAATTTAGTGATACCTGCTGTATCCGATAAAGTTTTGCTGCTGATAGCTGCAAAGGAAAAGGGAGATGATGTTTCATTTATGGAGTATGGACCATGATTAAATTAGCCGGCTGTGCCGGCAAAATTTTTTTTAGCAGGGATATAATATTTTTCAAATAATTTTGATGGTGAAATTTCAAAGTAAGTTCCACTTTCCTAAAGTAAATTCCATCTAAAGGC
>ENA-UOOI01003436-UOOI01003436.1-fermentation-metagenome-genome-assembly--contig:-NODE-3436-length-11952-cov-63.435320_pt1 | contig 11952 bp, 6 predicted proteins | sample MGYA00245779_ERZ724027 | MGnify/ENA primary metagenome ERZ724027 (study PRJEB28704, sample SAMN03018318) | fermentation metagenome | biome: anthropogenic terrestrial biome; feature: soil; material... | reverse complement strand
TTCATGCCCTGATAAGAGAAGAAATCAAAGCAGACTCAATTATACCTTTAAGAGTAAGAAAAAGAAAGAGAATAAACGGAAAATATAGAAAGCAATTACATATAGAGTTTGACAAGATCACATACAATAGAAGGAATATAGTAGAGACAATAATCTCTGTCATAAAAAGGAAATTTGGAGAAACACTAAGAGCAAGAAAGCTTAGAAATCAAGTAAAGGAAGTAAAAGTTAAACTGATAGTCTATAACATAAACAAAAAAGTAATAGAGATTATTTACATCAAATTAAGGATTTCTACAGAGCCGAATTTTATAAGCTTCTTGCTTGAATCGAAATTCTGAAAGGAAATTCTAAAATTACACATTCTTTCTGGAAAAAACTTATGTCCTTAAGACCTGAACATAATTTTCCATATACACGTTTTTGGGTACTGCTCTCATTGCAATGTACAAAAGAACAGGAATGATTATTATGTCATCGAGATGTCCAATTACGGGTATGAAATCCGGTATTAGATCAATCGGTGATAATGCATAGCCTATGGCTATCCATAGCAAGATTTTTGCAGTTTTTGGAGTTCGCGGGTCTGAGTATATAAGTTTACATAGTTCTATGTACTTTTTTGCATTATTCTTTATTTCCTTCAGTTTAAACATAACTACCATAGATACAAAATTGGTTGCTTATAAATAATTATCTGTATTATTAAAAATACATATTCAGTAGCTTGTGGAATTGATAGCCCAATTTTCTGATAATTTTCTGATAATAGTTGGTCTAATTGAAGTTCTTGGACAATGTTGTCAATTCACTGTAAATTTGAAGTCAGGTTTGTGTGCCTATATAAAACTTGGTTCTTTTGATGCAGAAATTTAATTCATTCTGTACTTATATTTCTAGTAATATTATATTACATGAGTAATAACTATCATATTGCGTATGTTTGAAATTCACTTTGTTAGCAAGTTCAGGTTTAGTAGATAAATGATGATATAGTTTAGATTGTTGATATCCTCATCAAAAACAAACTGGGACTATTTATTGATAAAATAAATGCATCTGCTAACATCGGGTAAATCGAAAAACTAACATCCGCAAGATTGATACGCAAAATTGATAAAGTTGAAACAGATCGGGGGAGTGAATAAACGGGTATAAAAAAGACATTGGCTGCTTTGCTGGTAGTCTGTTTCATAGTGTCAGTGACAGCTGCGGCGGTAAGCGCAAACCAGCAAGAATACAACAAAGGCTACAAAGATGGCTGTAGAGACGGCTATAAAGACGGATTTAGGGAAGGTAAAACCGATAGCAAAAGGCCCTATAGTGCATTCATAAAGAAAACTGCCACTAAAAACGACTATGATAGAGGATATGAAAGAGGTTACAGTGACTGCTTCCCGAAAGGTTATCAAGCAGGCCTGAAAGCTGGGTCGGCAGGCGGAAATCAAAAAGAATATAACAGAGGCTACAAAGACGGTTGTAGAGATGGCTATAGAGACGGATTTAGAGAAGGCAAAGCCGACAGCAAGAAGCCCTACAGTGCATTTATAAAGAAAGAAGCTAGGAAAAGCGACTATGCTAGAGGCTACGAAAGAGGTTATAGTGATTGCTTCCCAAGGGGCTATCAAACAGGCCTGAATATTAGGAGATAAAGCTACCTCTTTTATCTTTTCTAAACTCTTTGTTTTTAATTACCTGATATTAACCAAAAACTGATTATCAAATCGATCCCAAAACTCAAATTTGATCTTTGGTTCCCGCATTTAAGTAACCAACCAGGCTTCAGATTGTTAAAGCAATCTAGAGTAATTCTAATAGTTTCTAGAGTAATTCTAATAGTTAAGAATAAAAAATGGGTTTTGGGATGAGCTCTTTTCTTATTCCGTGTTTTTTTCGTTTCAAAGAGAATTTTAATAACCAGCCTTCATAAAAAAGTCTAAAAAAACCTCACTCTCCCCTTTCTAAACCTATCCTCTCCCAAAACCTCAGTAGAAACCTTCATTGGAATCCTCTTGGTTTTCAATGCATTTTAAGGCTTCAAGTTTCCTTTTCGCGTCTGCCATGTCGGGATAGAGACGCAGGATTTCATTGAAAGTCTTTATGGCTTCTGAATATCTTTCCATTTTTCCGAGGATAACTCCCCTGTAATTCATGGACTGAACATCGCGCGGGTTTATCCTTAGCAACCTGTCAAAGGTTCTCAGAGCATCCTCGTACTCTCCGATTTTTGCAAGAGAAATTCCTAGATATTTCAGGGATTGTTCGTGCCAGGGGTTAAGGGCAAGGACTTCGCCAAAAGCCCGGCAGGCAGTTTCATAGAGTTTCTGTTTGAAGCAGACAACCCCTATATTATAGATCGCCTTGATATTTTCGGGGTCTTTTCTCAGCACAAGGTCAAAGGTTTTCAGGGCTTCCCTGTACATATCAAGTGTGCAGAAGGCGATTCCTTTGTAGTTCAAGACATCGACATTCTCAGGGGAAATATTAAGGATGCGGTCAAAATAGCCAAAGGATTCCTGTACCCTCCCGAGCTTGATAAGAGTCGTGGCTGCATTGTAAAGGGCATCTTCGTTCTTCGGATTGAAAAGCGCGGCTCTTTCAAAGGCTTTCAGAGCAGCCTCCGGGCTTTCGAGCTCTAGCAGGCAGAGTCCGAAGTAATTCAAGCTTTCGGGGTCTTCGGGCGAGGCTTCCAGCAGCATTCCAAAGATTTCGGCAGCAGATTCGTATTCCTCGAGGTTGAAAAGCATAAGCGCACTGTAATATAAGGCTTCCCTGTGCGCCGGGTTCTGCTCGAGAATAATATCAAAAATCTCGAGGGCTTTTTCATACTCCTGAAGCTCCATTCTGGCAATCCCGAGCCTGTAATAAGCTTCAACAGAATCCGGGAAATCAGGGGCAAACAGGAGTACTCTTTCAAGGTCACGTACCACTTCATCGAAGTTCTGGAGCTCAAAATTCGCAACTGACCTGCTGTAGAGAGCGTTTTCATTCTCAGAATTTATAACCAGGACGGAACTGAAAGCCTGGCAGGCATCCTCGTATCTTTTCCGTCCAAGCAGGGCAAGCCCCATTTGCTCCCAGGCAGCTTCCAGGGCTGAATCGAGCTCTACAGCCTTTTTAAAAGCTTCAATGGCTTTTTCGTCCTGGTCAAGTCCCCTTAAAGCAAGCCCTGCTAGATACCAGAGATCTGCAACCTCTGGTTTTACTCCAAGAAGTTTTCCAAATGTCTCAAGAGCGGCTTCATAACTTCTCAATTCGAGTTGGGAAAGTCCCATTTTTGTCCAGGCGACGTCAAGCTCAGCGTCGTTTAATTTATCTTTAAATCCGGGACTTTCTATTTGTTCTTCCCTAATTTCTTCTGGGATTTCCTTCTGATTCTCCAGGATAGCTTGCTCAAAGGCTTCAAGTGCATCAGCGTAGTATCCTAGAGAGAAAAGAATGAGCCCTCTGCTGTACCAGGCTTTTTCAAAGTCAGGATAAAGTGAAAGAATTTCTGAAAAGGTCTCAAGAGCTTCCTCCAGTCTGCCGAGCTTCATAAGTACGGTCCCTTTGTTGCAAAGAGCTGCTTTTGAAGTCGATTCGTTTGCTATAAGTCTTCCAAGCGGCAGTAGGGCTTCTTCATACCTTCCGAGCTCTATCAGGGAGAATGCAAACTTTTCAAGCAGTTCTTCAAAAACCTGGGAATCTTCAAAAGCCGGAATTTCTTCTGGGCCTTTTCTTCCAAATTCTCCTTTAAATTCTCCTGTACTTTTTTCTTCAATTTTTCCTTTTAATTCCCCTTCATTCTCTCCTTCACTTTCTTTCCCAATCTCCTCAGCATTTTTAATATTAAAATTCTCTGCTGTATGTTCGAGATATTTGAGAAGAGTGTCAACTGCACAAACTGCTTCTTCTGCCTTTCCGAGTTCGAAAAGCGCCAGGGCTTTTTTGCGCAGAAGCTCGAGATTGGCTGCTCCGGTGTTAAGGGCAGCATCAAATGCTTTCACTGCTTTTTCATATTCCTTGATTTCGAAACAAGAAATTCCTGTATAGTAAGACAATTCGGGTTTCTGGTAGTCAAGCTCAAGAGCCTTTTCAAAGGACTTTACGGCTTTTTCAAAGTTCCCAAGTCTGAAAAAGGAAAGACCTCTATAGTAATTCAGACCTTCCTTTTTTGGGCAATATTCCAGCGCCGTTTTAAATGCTTCAGCCGCCTCCTGATATTCCTCAAGCTCGAAGTGAGTATACCCTTTCTGTTCAAGTGCATAAGTACAGTCAGGCTTCAATTTAAGGACAGAGTCAAAGATAGTTGAAGCTTCTTTTACTTTTCCAAGAGCTTTTAAAGCAACCCCTTTCCTGAAAAGGACAGTTTTCCTCTCTGGATTCTCCCTCAGGACCATATCAAAAAACTCAAGGGCCTCTTTGTAAAGTTCTTGTTTGAAGCAGGCTGTGCTCAGATGTGCAAGAGCTTCAGTATGGGAAGGATTTCTTTTAAGGACCTCCCTGAAACCTGAAGCCGATTCTTTATATCTTCCCAATCGTAGTAAAGCAAGGCTTTTTATATAGAGGGCATCAAGGTTTTCAAAATCTATTTTAAATGCTACCTCAAAAGCTCTTATAGCTTCTTCAAAATCTCTAAGTTCAAAATAGGAAAGCCCAATCTGGTAATATGAGTCCTTGTAGGCAGGGTCAATCTCAAGAACCTTTTCAAAGCTTTTTATTCCCTCTTCAAAGCGTTCCAGTTTTATCAGGGCAAGCCCTTTTCTATACCAGGTTTCTCTGGATTGTGGTTTTTTTCTGAGCACTTGATTGAAAGTCTGAAGTGCATCTTCATATTTTCCGAGCTCTATTGCAAGTTTTCCTTTTCTGCACTGAATTTCCAGGTCCTCGGGATTCCTTGCAACAAGTTTTTCAAAGGTTTTCAGGGCTTCTTCCTGCTTCCCCAGCTCTACCTGGGCGACCGCAAGACTGTATAAAAGATCAGGATAATCGGGATTAAGAGAAAGAAGATTTTCAAAACATTCCAGGGAAGCTTCTGCTTTTCCGAGTTTGAGCAGGGCTATTCCTTTGTTGTAAATTGAATCAAGATCGGCAGGGTTTGTTTTAAGGACTTCGACAAAGGCTTCGCTTGCTTTTTCGTATTCTTCCGCAGCCAGTAAAATTAGTCCTTTGTTTCTCAAAGCATCCTCAAAATCAGGTCTGAGTCTTACTGCTTCTCCAAAAGCTTCAAGGGCTTCCTCTGTTCTTCCAAGCTTTCCGAGCACTATTCCTTTTTTATTCCAGCCGTTCTCAAGATACGGGTTCAGCCGCAGACTTTCTTCAAAGGCGTTGAGAGCATCTTCATAACGTCTCATGGAGTAAAGAGCAAAACCTTTATTCATCCAGCAGGCTTCACAGTCGGGTTTAAGTTCAGCAGCTTTCTCAAAAGCCTTCATGGCAGGCTCAAATTTTTTGTTGTCAAGGAGGATTAATCCTTGCCTAAGCCAGAGTCTATAGTTTTCAGGTTCTTTTTCAAGGCTCTGTGCAAGAGATTCAAGTGCCTCTTCAATACGGTCTAATTTAGCAAGCACAGTGCCCCTGAATTTCTGAGCTTCAATAAATCCTGGATTATGTTCGAGCATGGAATCAAAGGCGTTAAGGGCTTCTTCATACTTCCCTGTCCTAGCAAGCAAGCATCCCTGCTGGTACAGGGCATCTCCTACAGGATCCAATTCGGCAACTCTGGAAAATGCCTGTGCTGCCTCCTCAAAACGTTGCAGTTTTGCGAGAGCGAGAGCACGGTTGTACTGGAGTTCCTTCATTTCCGGATAAACTTCAAGCACAGAGTCAAAAGCTTCAAGGGCTTCTTCATAGACCTCAAGTTTCATCAGAGCAAAGCATTTGTAATTCCAGGCTTCAAAATAAGTAGGATCCAGCTTGATGGCTTCTTCAAAAGCCTCTATAGCATCATTGAGCCTGAGCAGCTGGAGAAAAGCAAGCCCTTTCCTGAGCCAGACTTCTTTATTCCCTGGATTGATTTTCAAGATTTTTGAAAAGGTTTTTTCAGCATCCTCATAGCGGGAAAGTTCGTTTAAAAGAATGCCTCTGTGATAGAGAGCAGTCTCATTAACAGGATGCTTTTTTAAAAACGCGTTAATACATTCCAGAGCTTCTTCATTTTTCCCGAGCTTTGTCAGCAAAAGGCATCTTTGTTCCCAGGCATCGGTATGTCTTGGTTTTTCCCGAATAAGAATATTAAAGCATTCCAACGCTTTTTCATACTCCTCAAGCTTTGTAAGAACCAGTCCTTTTGCGTAACAAGTGTCTGCATTTTTCGGGTTGATCTCAAGGGCGTGTCCAAAAGCTTCCAGGGCTTCTTCGTAGTGGCAGGCTTCTCCAGCTACAGTTCCCAAGGCATACCAGGCAATTTCGCATTCTGGCTCAAGCTCAAGTACTTTCTCAATACAATTAATTGAAGCTTCAGTACTTTCAAGTTCGGCAAATACAAGTCCTTTTTGATACCAAATTTTTGGATTCTCAGGACTTGATACAAGTGCGTTATCATAAGCTTCCAGAGCCGCTTCAAATTTTCCTAGAGCGGCCAGAGCAACCCCTTTTTTGTACAGGGCATCTGAATTTTTTGGCTCGAAGTGCAGGACCTTATCAAAAGAGTTGAGGCCTTCTTCTATTTTTCCAATTTTCAGCAGGGCAAGTCCTCTATTAAAAAGAGCTCCCGTGTGACTTGGATTTTTGTCCACAAGCTTGTTGAAAACATTAATCGATTTCTCATATCTTTTTTGTTTAATCAGGTTAATGCCTCTTTGAAAGGCTTCATCGTGATTGATAATCAACTCCTCCAATCCCTTTTTCTAAACGTGTTCCTGCACTTTTCTAACTGTATTGCTGCGCTTTTCCAATTGTTATTCTTATATTTTTCTAATCATATTCTTGCAAGCTAAAAGAGCTGAATAATTAAGCATTAGTCTTTTTTATCAGGCTTTAATAATATTTTACTCTATTTCTTTGATTTTAGAGTTCTTGCGAGTATTTTTCCTTTCTCTCACATTAAGAGCTCTTTTCAAATGCAGGAATAAATTACCCGCACTAACCATCAAAATTTGATGCTGCATCCGGATCGAAATTTACTATTAATTTTTATCTAGAATCTAATCTTTTAACACTGTATATAAACGATCCTTAATTATTGAGTACAAATGAATAATTTTGGTATGTTTTAAATATTTTCAGAGATATAACTGTGATAAGCCTTGCAGGCAGTATAATTATAAAAAAGATTATAAAATACATAACACACATTTAAGACATAAAACGAATTATTTGAGTTTTTTAAGCCTCAGAAACTCTAAATAATGCTTCTTGAAGACACTGACATGTCTCATTATTAAAGCAAACAAGGAAAACCTTTTTAGGTAATTCATTCTCCTGAAGTTGCTTTGTATGCTCTGTTCTGCGATTTTTCATTTACTTTCTTACTCTATTATTTCTTAACTTTTACTTGCTTTCTTTAGCACTTTGCTACCAGTAGATATCATTTTCTTCTTTACTGGCAGTATCTTTAGTTTGAGTATTTCCAAACAATCATATAGCATAAAACATAGATAATATTAGTCAACCTGGGCAGGGGGATTTCGTTATCTGAGAGTGTTTATTGCCTGCGGTGGAAACTCTGAAAACTTGATGCGCCTTAAAGGGATTCCAATGCTGTGTTAATAACTGATCTACTTTAGTAACTGGTCTAAAGGGCCAGAGCTATTAATAGATCAGCACTACCAATAAGTAAAGCTAAGAATGGAATAAGGTCAAGAACTTCCAAATTGAAACTTAAGTGGGGGAGACAATTATGGATGAGATGACACTAAAAGAGAGACTTTTAAACGCACTGGAAGGAAAAGAAGTTGACAAGGTACCGGTCTGTTCCGTAACCCAGACAGGAATTGTTGAATTAATGGATGAAGTGGGAGCCCCCTGGCCGGAGGCTCACTCTGATCCTGAAAAACTGGCAAAACTGGCGATTGCAAACTATGAGCTTAGCGGGCTTGAAGCTGTAAGAGTTCCATATTGCCTGACTGTACTTGCCGAGGCTCTGGGCTGCGAGGTTAATATGGGAACCAAAAACAGGCAGCCGTCTGTCATTGCGCATCCGTATCCTAAGGACCTCGAAGGCATGGAAATGCCTGAAAATCTGCTTGACATGGGCAGAATCCGGGCTGTACTTGATTCAATCAAAATTATAAGGGAAAGAGTAGGACCAGATATACCTATTATAGGAGGAATGGAAGGACCAGTCACTCTTGCTTCCGATTTGGCGAGTGTAAAGTCTTTTATGAAATGGTCTCTCAAGAAACCCGATATGTTACGGCACGTGCTGGACTTTGCAGCTGATGCCACAATAGCTTATGCAAATTCTATGGTACTTGCAGGAGCAGATGTTATCTCAGTCGCAGATCCTGTGGCATCTCCTGACCTGATGAGTCCAGACTCATTTAAAAATGAACTTCAACCAAGGCTGCAAAATTTTTCTTCAAATGTAGATTCGGTTGTGGTCCTCCATATCTGTGGCAATGTGAATCCTATACTTAATTATATGGCAGATTGTGGTTTTGAAGGGTTGAGCGTCGAAGAAAAAGTTGGCAGCATAAAGAAGGCTAAGGAAGTACTTGGGGATAGGGCAAGACTTGTAGGAAATATCTCGAGCCCCTTTGTTCTACTTCCGGGTCCGATAGATAAGATAAAAGAAGAATCGAAAAAAGCTATTGCCGAAGGCGTAGATGTACTGGCTCCTGGCTGTGGAATCGCACCCATGACTCCGGTTTCTCACATCAAGGCTATGGTCGAGGCAAGAGATGAGTATTATGCCTGAAAATCCCCAATGTAAAAGTTGATTTAACTAATTTATTCTAATTTTATTACTAATTTTAATTTATTCTAATTTTATTACTAATTTTAATTTTTTTAAATTAAGTTCAACATTTTCAATTTTCCCAATATGCCGCCCGAGTTTCACTTCAGGAGCAAGGGAGCAATTTTTTCTTTATTTTCCATGTACTGAGTCTGGATAGAGTTCTTTTTAGAGTTCTTTTGTTTGAGGTTTTCGTGACCTGTGTCAAAAAGAAAAAGGGAAGAACTGGCCTTGATTAGAGGCCGTAGTTCTCTGGCTTGAAGACTTTTACTTCTTCTTTATACTTCGTAAGGCAATCGCTCATGAACTGCTCTTTGTCGTCAGTAAGGGCCTCTAAAGCCGCTCTCGCATCTGCGAGAGCTTTAGCTTCAAATCTGGAGAGCTCAAGTTTTCCCCTTGCTCCTTCTTCAACGATTTTGATACTTTCGAGAGCAGCGTTCTTAGCACGGAGGTAGATGTCATCTCCATCTTTTGCAATTGCCTGCCCTACTCTGTATGCGTTCTGGTATGCGAGTACGTATCCCTGTGCATCTCTATACATATCCGAAGCTGCTAACATATCCCTGAGTACTTTTTCATTACCCGAATCAAGAGCAACATTCATTAGGGCACAGTCATAAGCCAGGGTCTCAGCCCAGCATTGAACAGTTGTACCACCGAATTCACCATGGTATTCAACTGATTCATTGGACCAGAGATCACAGCACTGCATTGTCAGGTTACCCATAAGGTCAGAGTGGGCACAGGTTGAGGTCTTGCCTTCCTGAGAAATTGGAACACCTGCAATTGCTTTGACAATAGAATTTTCATACCCACAGTCTTTACCAGGACCAACTGCACCCGTTTCATATGCAACTAGAGACCTTGCTGCGGAGATTGACCTTGCAATAATTGCGAGTGTGTGGGCGAGGTTCTTGTCAAGCAGCCCGCCTGCAATGAACATTGCAGTGTTTGCCTGGGCACAGTCTGTATCACCAGATGCTACTACATTATTCTTCTTTGCAACTGATGCGATGTCTTGCCAGATCATTTCCATGTCCATGCTGCCGAGAACGCCTATGCCGTAAAGTACTCCTGCCATATCGTTTCTGAGAATGGCATAGTCAAAGACCTCTTTTCCACCCATTGACTCGACTGCAAGCATATCAGCACCGCTCTGGGCACATTGCTCAAAGGCTTCCATGAAGATATTGTACTTGTCCCCTCCTCTGAGCTCGAGGTATTCCCTGCTCTCTCGGATATCACCAATTGTGTGCCTGAGTGCACATTTTATGCCATATTCATCGTGATAATCTTCCATGATAGTTTTCTGGACATGTGCAACGGCTGCTCCCCAGTCAGGGTTGTTGGACATCTGCTGAACGTGTTCAGTTTCAAGCACAACAGAGGGAGCTCCGATTTGAACCATCCTTGCCATAATGTCAGTGGTGATTCTTTCGTACTCTTTTTCAAGTTTTTCTTTGGACTCTCCGGCTTCAGGTCTTGGGGCATAGTTCACTTCAGGAGTTGTGTAGCCTGCACCGATCTCAAGTCCCAGACCGGCTTTGACTGGCTTGACAGCCTTTCCAAATACCATTTCATCTGCGCTTGCATAAGCCATTTTAGTACATCTTGTTACTGCCATCTACTCCACCTCCTCAGTGTCTATGGAATTGCTCCCTCAGTTTTACGATGTTGTCCCCGTGTTCCTTGATGAAATCGGCCATCTTTGGAGCATCGGCTGCCTCTTCACCATATACTCCAAGGTCGTACTGAGACACGAAGTCCTGGTTCACAGCACCGCCGCCACATGCGAATGGAATCCTGTATCCTTTCTCCATAAGTTTGTCGTTAACTTCCTTGAATGCATACATGGTCGTGGTCATAAGGGCTGTGCCAGTAAGCATGAGGGGATTTTCTTTCTCAACCGCAGCTATTACTTCATCTACAGGAACGTCTCTTCCAAGGTCCACCACATCATAGCCTGCTGCTCTCAGTAGTGCAGCTACAATGTTCTTTCCAATGTCGTGGACATCACCTTCTGCAACATGACAGACGACTACTCCTTTAGTGACAGGTGCTTTTCCTGCTTTCTCCTTTACATAGTCGATACCTTCTAGCATGGCATCAGCAGACATCATAACGTTTGGCAGAAAAATAATTCCCTCGTCATAAAGCCTGGTGACAACTCCCATTCCAACCATCAGTGCATCGTCGATAAGAGAAATTGGATCTTTTCCGGAACTAATGGCTTTTTGTAACCCCTCAACAACATCATCTTCTTCCCCTTCAAAGATAGCTTTTGCAATCGGGTAAATTGTTGAATCCTTGGGGTAAAGCTCTTCTGCAGCTTCTTCCGGTGTCATTTCCTTTTCCATTTTTACATTGTATCGAACCAGAATACCACTTGGATCTATATCTATCAAATCCTAACCTCCATTTTGGGATTTGAGGAGCAATAATCCCTGATGATTTACAGGGGGCCGAAGCCGGGCTAAAAACTAAATTCTCCCTGTGGTAAATCTTAATAAAATTCAGCTGTCTAATTTTTCCCCTATTTTTTCATAGAGACAACTAAATGATGTCTAAACAGGTATAAACTCCCAAATTCTTCCCAAATTCTTAAAGGGACTCCTAACTCCCCTTAATTTAATTAGGGTCCTATATATATAAAACTCACTGAGCAAGTTTAAGGTTCTAACACTGAACTGCAAGCTACAATTTTCGCCATTGGAAAGCCTTATTATTCTTAATGTCTTGTATTAATCGAATTTTTTTAACTAAGTTCATTTTTTTAGATTTTTAGCAGATTTAGACTCAAGCTTTGAATAATCGATTAAGTTTCCGATCACGGGATTTTTTGGGAAATTCTCTTCTAGATAATTTTGTATTCTTAATCTATTAACTTCGTTTCAAATCTCGGGGTAGAAAATTGCAGAATGGGAAATCTTTAAATACTAGAATTACTTAGTAGGTATCCCTCGTACAATGCGATTGTGCAGAGGTGAATAGCATAAATGTTTATGATATAAAGAATCCCTTGTTTGCCTCCCTCACAAATCAAGTGAGTTAAGGGCGCAATACAAACCTTTATA
>ENA-UOOI01003435-UOOI01003435.1-fermentation-metagenome-genome-assembly--contig:-NODE-3435-length-11956-cov-6.585077_pt1 | contig 11956 bp, 9 predicted proteins | sample MGYA00245779_ERZ724027 | MGnify/ENA primary metagenome ERZ724027 (study PRJEB28704, sample SAMN03018318) | fermentation metagenome | biome: anthropogenic terrestrial biome; feature: soil; material... | reverse complement strand
AAAGAAAATATTTAGATACAATAAAATATTAATACTAGAAAGAGATGCTCTTCTGATAATAAATTAAAATTGAGAGATGGAAGAGCATCTCGTAGGTTTATTTTATACTCTTTTAAAGATATTTGTTTAATATGTTTTTAAGCTTATCAGCTAAATTTTGTCCCATAAGAATATGGCCATAATCAGATGGATGAATGAGATCTGAAGAAAGAGACGAAAAATCTGTAAGTATATCCTTCCCATCAATTAGATATAGATTATCCAGATTTAACTTGTCATATATACTTTTCAAAATTTTATTAAATTCTATATTTCTTACATGAAATATATTTTTTTCATCTATGAAATATTCTGCTCTATTAGGAAATATATTTATCACAATAATAGGCTTATTGGGGTTTTCTTCAGCGATTTTTTTTATGAAATATCGGGTTTGAGTTTCAAACTCATCAGAATTGAGTTGACCTCTCATATTAACTCCTAATTCTAAAGTGGCAAAATCCCAATCATTTCTTGAAGACAAATAGTCTGCCAATTCTTTTTCACACATACATGCTCCGGAAAGACCACAGCATAATACATCTATACCTAATCTTCTGGCGGCTTGTTGAATATAAGAAGTAGTATAAGAAAGTGAAACAGAACCATGTGTAATAGAAGAACCATAAGCAAGCCATTTTATTTTTGGCACCTCATTTTCATATGGTGCACGTAATTTTTGCCCAAAAGTATCAATCCCGTAAAATACCGCAATGAAACCTCTTCCCATGCATATTCTCCAAACATTGCTTGAAAAAGAATAACCTTTTAATTTATCAGGTTTTATCTCATTAAATCTTTCAGGTTCTTCAAGATTTAATGTAGTTATTATTCCATCTTTCAAAATATGTTTTGAATGAAAAAAGTTGCCTTTAAAAACGAGTACTTCGCCGTCACCTCCTAATGATGAAAGATATATCCTAATATATTTAGAAGATGTAACAAATCTTATTTCACATCCAGTTGAAGTTTGAGACACAACTCGTCCTTTCTCATGCTCTTTGACTCCCAATTTATTTCTTACTTCAGATGGAAGTCTCCGAAGTATAAGGCCAGGAAGGTGTTCATTTCTTTCTAATTCTGTAACATTATGAAATTCCAAATTATTGTAGAACATGTCGAATCTCCTTTTAATCTATAATTTATATATTAGTATAACTATCTAAAAAATAGCACTATTCAAAAAAAATAAAATAGTTAATTCTTTTGTATGATGTGCCTTTTTTTGTTTTATTCAAGACTCAAAAAATAAAATGAAACATACTAAAACTGAAAAATTTGAAAGGTTTAGCCACACTTTTTTATAAATTTATTGATTGAATGCTAAAGTATGATACATATATCCAAAGAAATAATTATTGGAAAATTCGCATAAATCTATATAATTGTGTTTGATGATGAAATGAGAATTTAGAAAACATTAAAAAATTCATATTAAAGTTCAATGTAAATTTAAATGCTGTAAGGTGGCGAATATATGAGCTCAAAAATTGAAATTAAAACAACGAGTGAAAAGGTTTTAATCAAAAAAAGGGAAAAGAAAATTTCATTGATAAAAGATATAAAACAAAATTGGCAATTGTATGTTATGGTTTTACCTTTGATAATATGGTTAATATTATATGCTTATAAGCCGATGTGGGGTATGCTGATTGCTTTTCAGAATTATAGCCCTTTTAAGGGAGTAAGTGGCAGTGAGTTTATAGGCCTGGATAATTTTAAAACTTTAATGACTGGAGAAGCTTCCAAATTCTTTTGGAGGGCTTTTAAAAACACAATATTATTAAGCGTATATGGTTTGATAATAGAATTTCCTATACCAATAATATTGGCTCTAATGTTTAATGAACTTAAAAACTTGATGTATAGGAAAGTTATTCAAACAGTTACATATATACCTCATTTTATTTCTGAAGTAGTAGTTGCAAGCTTAGTACTAACGTTTTTGTCTTTGAATACAGGAATAATCAATGTATTAATTGGAAAGTTTTTGGGCCTGTTTGGGATTACTTATAAACAGATACAGTTTATGGCTCAGCCAAAGTATTTTAGGGCTGTTTACATACTTTCAGGCATATGGAAAAATGTTGGCTTTAATTCCATAATATTTTTCGCAGCATTAGTTGGAATTTCACCTCAACTTTATGAAGCTGCTAAAATTGATGGAGCCAGTAAATTCAAGCAAATAATTCACATAAGTCTACCAGGTATTACGCCTACTATAGTGATTATGCTGATTATAAGGATAGGGAACATATTAAATATAAGCTATGAAAAAGTACTGTTATTATATAATCCCTTAATATATGACACAGCAGATATTTTAAGTACATATATCTATCGTTTGGGTGTTGATAATGTGGATTATGGTTTATCTACAGCCGCTAGCTTAGTAAATTCAATAATAGGATTTATATTAGTTATGATGGCAAACAAAATTTCCAAAAAATTGACGGAATCATCTTTGTGGTAAGGAGATGTACAAACTTATGGAAAAGGAAAAAACAATTATGCAAAAAGAGATAATGTCCCCAGGAGAAAAAGCCTTCGATATTGTAAATGGAATACTGCTTACGTTATTAGGGATTACAGTACTTTATCCTTTTATATATGTTTTATCGGCTTCAATAAGTTCTGGAGCAGCAGTAGATGCCGGTAAAGTTGTTTTACTACCTCAAGGCATAAACTTTGAAGCTTACGAACAGATTTTAAAAGATAAATATTTTTGGATGTCATATGGCAATACATTTTTTTATACTATATTCGGTACAGCATACAGCATGTTAATAAGTATTCCTGCAGCATATGTTCTTGCTAAAAAGAGATTTAGATTCAGAAAGCAAATAAATATAATATTGTCTTTTACCATGTGGTTTAATGTGGGGTTCATACCTAAGTATTTAAATTACAAAAGTCTTGGAGCCATAAATAATAGATGGATGATAATAGTTTCCTTCGGTGTTCAAGCTTTTAATATAATACTTTTAAGAAACTATTTCGAGTCAATTCCTCAATCTTTAGAGGAAGCAGCTAAAATAGATGGGGCTTCAGATTTTCAAATTCTAGCACAAATATTTCTTCCTCTATCCAAACCAGCTCTTACTACTGTGTCTTTATATTATGCATTATCCAGATGGAACGGATATTTCTGGTCTTCTGTACTGTTAAAGGAAAAGGGCAAGATTCCATTACAGGTATATCTTAAGCAAAAATTAATAGATATGAGCATAGTTTCTGAAAACGCAACTACCGTTGTAGGGCAAAATTATTCATATACTACTTTAGTTTATGCCATAATCGTGTGCTCTATAATTCCTATCATCCTCATATATCCATATATACAAAAATACTTTACAAAAGGTATATTGGTTGGTGGGGTCAAGGAATAACAATAAAATATTTAAGGGGAGGAAACCGATATGAGAAATAAAGGAATTATATCAATTATCCTTGCAGTATTAATTATGACGTCTAGTATGTCAGGATGTGCTGCTAAAAAAACTTCACCAAATGATGAAGCTGCTGATGAAAAGGGGGTCGAATTAAAAATCCATTTTCATGCAAATAACAAATATACAATAGTAGACAAAGATGGAAAGCTGCTTCCAGTATTTCAAAAAGCACAAGAAAAGACAGGGTATAAGCTGACAAATGTGGCTAATCCGGTAGCAACAAATTCACTTCAAGAGTTCCAATTGCAAGCAGCAGAGCAGTTTCCAGCGGATATATATGGAGGACCTACTTTTTCACAGGAAGTTATGAAATATGGTATGCAGGGTGCATTTGTACCACTAAATGATCTAATCGATAAATATGCCCCAAATTTAAAGAAATTTCTAAGTGAACATGAAGATGTCAAAAGGTCCATAACAGCCCCAGATGGGAAAATATATTACATACCTTATGTTCCAGATGGCGAAACTGCAAGAGCTTACTTTATAAGAGCTGACTGGCTTCAAGAATTAGGATTGCAAGTACCCAAAACAGTGGATGAACTTGAAAAAGTTTTAATAGCATTTAAAGAGCAGGATCCCAATAAAGATGGTAAAAAGGATGAAATTCCTTACTTTAATGATAAATGGGAAGAGGTAATAAGATTAGTCAACCTTTGGGGCGCAAGATGTTATGGCGGCGATACTTATACAGTCAGGACCGTTTTAGATAAGAACGATAAAATGTATTTCGCTTGGACAAGCGATGATTTTAAGGAAGGTATAAAAAATATGGCCAGATGGTACAAGATGGGATTGATTGACCCTGAATTTGTAACAAGAAAAGCCAATACTGCAAGACAGACATTACTTACAAAGGAAAATAGAGGCGGCATGACTCATGAGTGGATAGCTTCTACATCTGGATACAATGATAGTGCTGAACTGAAGAAAATAGCACCTGATTTTAAATTTGAGGCTATACTTCCTCCAAGCTCTTCTAAAGGGCCCGGATTTGAAGAGCATAGGAGGGTAACGGTTAAACCTTGTGGCTGGGCTATATCTTCTAAATCAAAGCACCAAGCCGCTGCAATTAAATTTTTCGATTATTTCTTTAGTGATGAAGGAAGGATACTCGCCAATTATGGAGTTGAAGGCATTTCCTACGATATGGTTGATGGGAAACCGGTGTTTAAGAAAGAAGCTATAAATGCGCCAGGAGGAACCAATAAATACTTATGGGAAAAACTCGGGGCTCAGCTACCTATAGGCTACTGGATGAATTATGACTATGAATATCAGTGGACAAATGAAATTGGTAAAAAAGCTGTTAAATTATATACTGATTCAGATGTTATTATCAACAATAATACTCCTGAATTGAATTTTACTGCAGAAGAAAAGGATGTTTTTGATAAGGTAAATGCTAATCTTAATACTTTCTGTGATGAACAGATTCAAAAGATGATAATGGGTGTAATAGATGTTGACAGTAGCTGGGACTCTTATGTAGCTGAAACTAAAAAACTTGGAGTAGATGATCTTGTAAAAGTATATCAGTCGGCTTATGAAAGATACAAGTCAATAAAATAGTAGATTTAGACTTCAGTGAGAACTAGTTCTCACTGAAGTCAATCATATAAATTTGTGGAGTGGATGCTATGAAATATCTATTTATAGAAGGAGATATAGAAAAGTATAAGAAAGAAATCAAAGATATAAGACATGAACAATTTATAAGGCTTTATGAACAGTGTAAGCTATATTTTGAAGAAAAGCTCCCAGAGAGCCCTCCACCGCGGAGTACGACCTTTATGGGCATGGCCATATTAAATTTAAGCTTCATGTACCTGCTAACAAGGCAGAAACAGTATCTTGAAGAAGCCAAAAGATGGATTTTTACATCAGTAAAATATGAGCATTGGGGAAATGCACATCTAGTAGATGTAGATTTGAGCGCATCTTGGATATTGTTTGGAATGAGCATTTCCTATAATTGGTTAAAGGAAGATTTAACTTCATATGAAAGAAAGAAAATAGTAGAGAAGCTTATTTTACAAGCAGAAAAGATGTATGTCTTCAAAAAATCCACAGAAGGAAAAGGGTGGCCAACATCATTTTGGCAAAACCATAACTGGATAAATCTTACTGGGCTTGCTGCTTGCGGATATGCTCTCAAAGATATTTATGCGGGTGCTCAAAAATGGATAGAAGTTGCTAAAGAAAATTTCAAAATAGTATATGACGTTTTGCCAGAGGATGGCAGTGACTATGAAGGTGTAGTTTATTGGAGATATGGAGTATTTTGGCTTTTAGCTTATGCGCATTTGCTAAAAGTTGAAGAAGGAATAGATTATTTTAAGAGTTGCAGCTTCCTCAAAAATACTTTTTATTATAGACTTTATCAAGCCGTACCTAATCTTCAAGAAACAATAAATTATGGAGATTGTCATGATAGAAGAAGCGCACACTCTATTGCTATGTATTATAAATTTGCTCATGAATATAAGAATGGGTATGCTCAATTTTTGGCTTCTAAAGTGAAAAAATTCATATTCAGAGAGCAATATGAAAGCGATATAAAACCAGGGATACTTCCTGAAGCGGTCTTTGAAATATTATGGTACGATCCTGAAGTTCAAGAAAAAAATTTTAATGATTTGCCGCTAATAAAATATTTTGAAGATTTGGGGTTAGTTGTGATAAGGGACAGTTGGAAGGAAGATGCCACGATTTTTTCTTTTAAATGTGGAGCACCAGGTGGTAAGCAGCAATGGGAAAAATCTTATGAGTTATTGAAGGAGAAGGGTCTGATTACAAGAGGACTGTCTCATCAACATCCAGATAATAACTCATTTATCATACATAGTAATGGAGCTTATCTAGCTATTGATGATGGATATGATAGAACAGTTAAAGCCTGTGATCACAATGTTATAGTCGTAGATGATAAAGGTTATAGCGATGAAGGAAAGAACAATGTGTGGGAGAAAACGTTACAAAATGATGTTGGAGAAATAAAAGCTTTTCATAATGAAGGAAATTTTGTATATATTTTAGGTGAAACTTCAAAAAGTTATCAAAAGGATTTAAATTTGAATTGGTTTGGCAGGAATGTCTTTTATACAGGGAAAAATTATTTCGTTATAGTTGATGATGTGGAAAGTACTAAAATGCACAAATATAGTTGGATAATGCATTCAGATGTGTATCCAGAAGAGATAGAAAAGGGAGTATTTGAATACAAAAATGGTCCTGCAAAGATGAGATTATATAATCTCAATAGGGAAAAAGTAAGTATAACATATAGAGATACGCATGTTAAATCCATAATGACCACTCAAGAACCTGATAAATTTAGAGAAATAAATATGAAATCAATAGTTATAGAAAATAATGAACCTCTGAATAAAATGAAGTTTATAAATATAATAACTCCAACATCTATTTTTAATGATTATGATATTCAGATAGAAAAAATAATAGAGTCTGGGATAATAGGTTGCAAAATCAAAAGTTCTAAATGGAAAGAAAAATTTATATTTAATACGGGTTCTGGAATCGACTATAAAGAGATTAAATCAGATGCTCTCTGGATATATTTGGTGTATGAAAACAATAAAGTTAAATATATCGATGCTTTTGGAGGCGAATATATAAGTTATAAAAGCAGTAAATACAATATTAAGCATGGGAGGGTACAAGTAATCAAGCTTTGCTGATTGGAGGTAGCAATGCAAAATAAGTATATTGATAAATTGGATTTCCTTAAAAAGTCAGATAAATCAGGCAATGTTTATAATAAAATGTTAAACAGTATGGCGGATGAAGTTCAATACTTTTCCAATACCTTTAAGGATGATTATAATAATTTAAGCGGATGGGGTCACCAGTATTTTTGCAACGATGATGGCGGAAAACTTATATTCGATATAGATAAACCTCATGAACATGTATGTGAAATATGCGGCAAGGTATATACGGGTAAAAAATATGATAATATATGGACTTATTTTTATAGAAATGAGGCGGTACTCACAATATGGAAGTGTGCGGCTCTATATAAAATAAGAGGTAATGTAAAGTATATGAAAATTCTAGAACGGATTTTAGGTTATTACGCAAAAAATTATATGAACTTTACTTTACATGTAAAAGACAAAATAAATGTAGACATAAATCTTGATGTAGGAGGAGCAGGGCGATTGATGCCTCAAGGACTTAATGAGGCTATTATATTAATAAGAATAATAAACGCTTTGGAAATAGTTAAGGAAGATTTAAAACCGGATTTTATTAACATGATTAAAGCAAAATTTTTTGATGAGGCTGTGAAACTTTTAAAACCACAGATTACTAAAATTCATAATATATCTTGCTGGAAAGATAGTGCATTGGGAATTGTAGGATTTTATTTTAACGATACTGATCTTATAAATTTTGCTTTTAACAGTGAATTTGGGATCGTAAATCAGCTTAAAAAGGGAGTCACTCCTGATGGATTCTGGTATGAAGGATCAATTCACTATAATTTCTTTGTACTTGAGGCAATTACAAATTTACTACTGTTCGCGAAGCTTTATAATTATGATTTTAAAATAGGTGAAGAGGCCGTTTATAAAATGCTTACAGTAGCATATGATTATGCTTTTGATAATCATATATTGCCAAATCCAAATGACGGATGGCCGAATATAAATCTTAAAACTTATTCCTACGTATATGAAATTGCAGCCAAATGTTTTGGAGAAAATTCAGTTATAGGTAATTTACTAAAAAATATTGAGAATGGAAAGCTTGAAAGAGTGTACTTGCCATTGTCGAAGCCATATTTCTATAAAAATATATCTCTTGAACATTTATTGTTTAATGCTGATTTTGATAATAAGAATTATATAAAAACTGTTTCTAAATCAAACAATTTTAAAACTTCATATTTTGGAATGATTCGTGATGGAGGGATAAATGTTTTTTGTAAATATGGACTTAGAGGGCCAAGCCACGCTCACCCCGACAAAATGAATATCGAGGTTATGATTGGAGACAAATCTCTATCAAGGGATTTATCAAACTCAGGATATGGCTCTTTACTATGCAATGAATGGCATAGGATGACTGCGTCTCATAATACAGTAACGGTAGATTATAGAAACCAAACTTCCTTTGATGGAGGACAAGTTCTCAAGTTTGAAGAACACAGCTTACATGTAATGTCTAAAAATGTTTATGAAGGTGTAGATTTTATAAGAAAAATAGATATAACCAAAGATAGCATAAAGGATGAATTCCAAGTTATATCGAACGATGAACATTTATATGATTATTTTTTTCACTGTGAAGGTCAACTTGAAACTAAAATATACTCAACTCCGTTTGAATTTGATAGGAAGATAAATGGTTATCAGCATATAAAAAACGCAAAAAAGATATTGACAGATAAAGAGAATATAGTTTTAAGATGGAGGCTTTCAAATTATGTTATCGAAAGCAGCATAGATGTTAAAGGAAAAGATTTGATAATAGCTAAAACTTATGATAATCCTGTAACGAAATTCAGAACAACTTTTATTTTGAGAAGTGAAAATACCAATGATACATTTAATGTATTCTGGAGGATTATCAAATAATATATGATAAGGAGATTATACAAATGACTGCTTCTAATTTTTATTTTGAAAAAGATATACCTTTACAAGTTATTGAAGAAGGAAAAAAAGTAAGAAGAATTAAGGCCCATGATGGAAAAATTATGATGGTTGAAGTATTTTTCAAAAATAAAGCTATTGGCGACAAACATACTCATGAACATGAGCAAGCGACTTATTGTCTTGAAGGAGAATTCGAATTCATTATAGGCAATGAAAGGAAAATAATAAAAACCGGTGATACAGTTTACATACCGCCGATGATTGATCACGGCTGTATATTAAAGTCAGAAAGTGGAAGGCTTTTAGATGTTTTTACTCCGCAAAGAAAGGATTTTTTAAATAAGTAGATTTGATAGTTAAACGCTATTTGAGATTTTTAAAATGGTGCTCAATAAATAAAATTAAAATAAAGTGATAAGGGGGACTTTAATATGAAAAAAAATGCATTAATAACAGGTGGGACTAGAGGAATTGGTCTATCAACAGCTATGGAATTAGGGAAAGCTGGATATGATGTTATATTAACAGGGATAGACACCAAAGCTTCTAAAGAAGCGCTTCAGGAATTAATAAAAGAGTCTATAAATGCTGAATTTATAGAATGTGATTCAACTAATGAAGAAGCAATTAATAAATGCTTTAATTATGTGAATAAAAAATATGGAAAATTAGATGTATTAGTAAATAATGTAGGAGGTCTTGGAGGACGTCAAAATGTTGAGGGTATGGAAACGAGCTTTTTCAGAAAAGTTATGGCCTTAAACTTTGATAGCACATTTTATGCCTCAAGGGCAGCTATTCCACTACTTAAAAAAGGAGAAAATGCTTCGATTATTAATTATAGTACAATAGCTGTATATAGTGGTGGTGGCCCGGGCGCTGCAATATATGCTGCTGCCAAAGGAGCCGTAGAAGTATTTACGAGAGCTTTAGCTAAAGAATTAGCGGCATATAATATAAGGGTAAATGCAGTATCACCAGGAACTATAGATACTGCATTCCATGCGGCGACAAGTAGAGATGTCATGGAAGGCTGGAAGGAAGGCATAGTGATGAAACGTTTTGGTCAGCCTAAAGAAGTTGCAACAGTAATAGAATTCCTTGCATCAGAAAAAGCATCTTATTTGACGGGTGAAGTTATACAGATAAATGGAGGACAAGCATTTCTGTAGCATAAAAACATCAGCAGGCAGATTACCTGCTGATGTTTTTAAATGTGTACAACGAAGGCACAGTCTAACTGATGAGAGTTTCAAATGTGGTTAGAATAAAATTATTTAAATGTTGGCAAGGATTATATTATTTATGGAGGATCAAATGAATTCAATCAGGAATGAAGAAAGAATTAAATCCAAAAATAAAAAAGGTAAGAGAGATCTTATACTATCAGGTAATTTGATCAATGCCATTATATACATTTCAGTACCTATGATGTTAATAGCTTTTATACAGCCTATGGGTTATATTATTGATAATTTGTTTATTTCAAAAATAGGAGATACTCAACTTGCAGCAGTAGGTTTTGCAAATCCTATAATAAATTTTGCCACTGCTTTTGGCGTAGGATTAGGTTATGCAGGTATTGCCCTCATAGGCCAATGCCTTGGGAGAAAAGATGATGAAGAAGCTAATATAATTTCTATTCAACTAATAGTCTTTTCGATTATTATAGGGTCTATTACTGCACTGATAGTAATAGTATATGGACAATTTGTATTAAAAGATTTAAAGGGACAGTTGTTTCTAAATACACAAATATATCTATTTGTTATATCCCTTGGAATTCCCTTGAATTTTTTTAACTCAATTTATGCAGCAATCAAACGAGCTTATGGAGATGCCATTAAGCCATTACATATAAATATATTTTCTTTAGTTTTAAAATCTGCATTAAATTTTTTCGCCATTTTTGTACTGCATAAAAGTTTTTTAGGAATAGCGTATGCTACAATAGTTACTAATATTATAATAGTATGTATTGAATGCATCGATTTATTTATGCTTAATACAGCATATAAACTTACTTTTAAAAATTTTAAATTTTACAAGTCTAATATTTGGATGTTCATAAAATTAGGCGTACCTAGTGCACTTTCAGGAGCATCATCACAATTATCTTTTATCCTAATAAATAGGCAAGCAATTTCTTATGGTGAAAGCGTTCTGACAGCTTATAGTATAGCAAACTCGATTAATTCATTGTTTTTTAGTCAAGTTGGAGCAGTTGGGACTGCGTTAGCCACTATAGTAAGCCAAAACATAGGAGCAAGTCAAGTTGATAGAGCGAAAGAAGCTACAAGAAAAGCTACACTATTATCTTTTATCTTATCTATTTTTTTCGCTATATTTTTGATCGTATTTTCAAGGCCAATGGTAGAGTTATTTACTCATAGTCCTGAAATAATATATTATGGTACTAACGCGATGCAAATTTACTCAATATCCGTAATAGCATGGTCTATCTTTCAAACCCAATTAGGGGCTTTTATTGGGATAGGCCAGACTAAGGTGCCGCTATATGCTACAATAATAAGGATTTGGGTAATAAGAATACCTTTTGTGTATTTATGCCAGCTTATAAACCCTGAAATGAAGGAGTTTATTATTTGGTATTCAATGCTTATAAGCAATATTGGAGTTACGGTTTTTACTATATTTAAATTAAAGCACATTAATTGGAAATATAAATTAAGCATATGAAATTACGTCACTATTTAAGACTATATATGCAGTTTTAGCAATAAGAGCAGATTGTTTTTGAAAGAATAAGGTTGCTTTAATTGAATTTTACGCTATTGCTTCAATAATTCGCCAATAAAAATAGGGTACCATAACACC
>ENA-UOOI01003433-UOOI01003433.1-fermentation-metagenome-genome-assembly--contig:-NODE-3433-length-11964-cov-32.219582_pt1 | contig 11964 bp, 11 predicted proteins | sample MGYA00245779_ERZ724027 | MGnify/ENA primary metagenome ERZ724027 (study PRJEB28704, sample SAMN03018318) | fermentation metagenome | biome: anthropogenic terrestrial biome; feature: soil... | reverse complement strand
AAACATTCCCCAACATTTTATTCAAACAGCAGCCGCCAAATTTAAATTCTTAATTATAAATACGCATGCACTATTTTTAAAATTACCTTACATTTTAGATATGATTTGCTCACCATTTTCTCCAAGCTTTATTATTTCAGAGTTTTCCACAGCATCGTTTATTAGATTTTCCTTATCCAATGCTTTTTCGGAAGATTCCACGTCAGAAAGTCTTGGCTTTGTTTTAGGATGTTTTGGGACAAATATGGTGCAGCAGTCCTCATATGGGAGTATCGATATGTCATAAGTGCCTATCCTGCGGGAAATATCCATTATCTCAATCTTATCCATCCCGACAAGCGGGCGAAATACCGGCATATCCACGACTTTATCGGTCACATACATGCTCTCTAAGGTTTGGCTTGCCACCTGGCCGAGGCTTTCGCCTGTAACAAGTGAAAGAGCGCCTTCCTTTTTAGCGATACGGCCGGCTATGGCCATCATGAATCTTCTCATTATTATTGTAAGCTCATCCTCACGGCATTTTTCTATTATATCCATTTGTATCTTCGTGAACGGGACCACATAAAGTTTTATAGAGCCGGTATATTCGGAGAGCTTGCTTGCAAGGTCGATCACCTTTTGTTTTGCCCTTTCGCTGGTATAAGGATGGCTGTGGTAGTATACTGCCACGATCTCAAGGCCGCGCTTTGCCATCATATATCCTGCAACAGGGCTGTCGATTCCGCCTGAAAGGAGAAGTATCCCCTTGCCCGCGCTCCTATAGGGCATTCCAGCCTGGGCTTTGTATTCCTTTAAGTAAACATATGCATTATCCCTTACTTCAACATTGATTATCAATTCCGGATTGTGTATGTCGACTTTTATGCTTGGAACATTGTCAAGCACGATTGCGCCGACCTTGCTTGAGATTTGCATAGAATTCAAAGGGAATTTTTTATCTCCGCGCTTGGTCACGACTTTAAAAGTTTTAACATCAGGCATGCATTTAAGCTGGGCTGATGCACATTCTCCTATTTTTATTATATCCTTCTCAACAACATCGGCGACGCCGACCGAGAGCACGCCGAAAACCTTGCATATTTTCTTTACCATTTCAGAAACTTCATCATCGCTGTCGCCGTCAATATCTATATACATCCTGCCGTAATCCTTTATTACATTTGCGCTGTTTCCTATGGCTTTTTTGATGTTGTGTATGAGCAGATTTTCGAATGAACCTCGGTTCAGTCCCTTTAATGAGATTTCACTTGAATATTTTATAAGCAACCTTTTCATTTTTTTATTCTCCTTAAAAAACTTAGGATAGTTTTTAACTTTTCTATAGTGTAGTCGACCTCATCTATGGTATTCAAATATGAAAAGCTGAACCTTACCGCGCTTTCCACATAGCATGGCTTTAAGCCTATTGCGGGCAGCACATAATTCTTATGTGCTCTTCTGGCGGAACAGGCCGAGCCTGTTGACACAAAAATATCGTAATCCTCAAGAGCATGAAGAAGCACTTCGCCTTTTACGCCTAAAAATGAGATGTTCAGTATATTTCCTAAATGGAAGTCATCTGCAGGGCTGTTTACCACGGCTCCATCGATTTCGGAAATCCTGTCTATGAAATGGGATTTTACTTCATTTACATGTTTTATTTTCCCTTCCATATCATCTGAAATCATCTTGGCTGCGAGGCCGAATCCGGATATGCCCGGAACATTTTCAGTTCCCGACCTTAAATCCATTTCCTGTCCGCCTCCGTATATCAAAGGTCTTAATGCCTGGTTTTCTCTTATATACAGAGCTCCTACGCCCTTAGGGCCGTGGATTTTATGAGCGCTTAAAGAGGCCATATCGATCCCTAATTTTTCTACGTCGATTTTGATTTTTCCGGCTGATTGAACGCAGTCCGTGTGTATCTTTGCTCTTTTGTTTTTTTCCTTTACAGCTTTTACTATATCGTAGATTGGCTGTATTGTTCCGGTTTCATTGTTTACATGCATTATGGATACAAGCTTGGTATTTTCTTTTATCGCGCCTTTTAGCTCTTCCATATTTATTATTCCCCGGCTGTCCACGCCTATATATGAAACTTCGCATCCTTCCTTTTCCAGGAACTGCATTGTTTTCATAACGCTCGGGTGCTCGATTTTTGAAGTTATGATATGATCTCCCGGAGATACGACCCCTCTTATTGCGGTATTGTTTGCCTCGCTTCCCCCGGATGTGAATATTATATGTTCAGGACTGGAGCCTATAAGCCTTGCGACTCTTTCCCTTGCAACCTTTACTTTTTTCTCGGCATCAAGGCCGAGCCTGTGGGCAGAGGATGGATTTGCAAAATGGTTTTCCATGCATTCTGCAACTTCATCTATGACTTCCCTGTGGGGCTTTGTTGTTGCACTATTGTCAAAATATATTATGCCCATGATCAATCCTCCTGCTTTTTAAGTTAAAATTTAAGCTTTATTTAACGAAGATGTTGATTTTGAGAATCCTGATAGTATCTACGAATTGCCATAAACTATTATATCATTAGTGTGGGAATGCAGAAACAATAATATTGCCTATGGAGGATTGCCGGCCTTTGAAATGCAAAATGAACGGTCGCTTTTATTATGAAGCGAAATATCAAAACAAGCTGCCGTTGTATTTTGCAAAGGTATTTAAAACGGTAGCTTGTCTTTAGAATAAGCATCTATATTTTATTTATCAATCGTGAACAGTATTTTTTAAAGTGAAGTATATTTTCCGGCAAATAAAAGATAATACGAATGCGATTATAATATCCTTTATTATAAAAGGTGCCAGCCCGATAGAGATTGCTTTAAGCATATTGATATGTTTTCCCATGTACAGGTTCATCAGAAGATAAATATAAATCACTCCGAAAAAATAAATGACTGCAATGCCTGCCATGTTTGCCGCTATGAACGAAATGATGCTTTTGCGCGACTTTTCTATTATGAGTCCTATTATGTAGGCTGCGGCTGTAAAGCCTATTATGTATCCGAAAGAGGGTTTGAGCACGTATGCCGGCCCTGCGTCAGGCATCGCAAAAACCGGTATCCCAATGAGCCCTGCGACTATGTATAAAACCTGGCTTAAAAAGGCAACCTTTTTGCCTCCGATACAACCTGCAAGCATGACTATGGCTGTCTGGAGCGTCACCGGTATGTTAGGGAGCATGAGGTTGAGCTTTGCTCCGGCAACTGTAAGTGCAGTAAATAGGGCAGTCAGTACCATTTCTTTTGTATTGATTTTCATATTATACCTCCATTGTAAACAATTAATTTTTATCCAGTTAACAATTATGCTATTCGTTTTTTAAAAAAATGTCAATATCGATGAAATAATCCAAAAAGGACCAATATAAATTTTTTTTATATATTAAGTAATTGAATGGGATATGATAAACTATATTGGTACAATATAGTACAATATCATGCAGGAGACTGATTTATATGAGAGTTAATGGAAATATAAGCGGCATAAAAGATGTATACTTGGAAAAACTTGAAGGCCTATATGATTTGGAGTGTCGGTCAGGCGGATTCGTATCAGGCGATATCCTTGATACATTGATCGATGTTACCGAAAATATAAAAAGGGAGATATCAATATTCATAAACCGGAGGGGCAAGCTGCTCGATGTGACGATCGGAGACAGCTTTACAGTGCACGTACTTGATATGGACTTAAGAAGAGGGATAAGGAGGCTTTCCGGAATAAGGTGCATACATACTCATCCTAATGCTTCGGGAAAACTTTCAAAGGTTGACTTATCAGCCTTGGTAAATCTAAGGCTGGATGCCATGGCGGCAGTCGGCGTAGAATCAGGGAGTGTAAAAGACATATACATAGCTTACCTTAAACCTATGAATGGAGTCCTTGGCAGTGATTATACCATACGCGGCCCTTTTGGCAAAAGCGAGATTGAGAATATGAGTATTCTAAACACTGTGTTGGATATTGAAAAAAGAATAGAAACATCTATGCCAGAGGAAATCGGCAAAAATAAAAAGGAGAGGGCACTTCTTGTAGGTTTGAAACTTCAAGGGGGAGGCGGGAGCAGTGATGATCTTATGGAAGAGCTGTCCCAGCTTGCCGATACCGCAGGGGCTGAAACCGTAGGGAGGATGCTTCAAACCAGGCCGAATGTTGATCCGGCTTATTATATAGGTCATGGAAAAGCAAACGAACTATCATTGATGTGCCAGGGATATGATGTGGATACTATAATATTTGATGACGAGCTTTCAGGAGCCCAGGTAAAAAATCTTGAGGAGATAACCGGAGCAAAAGTCATAGACAGGACAACGCTGATATTGGATATATTTGCAAGCAGGGCTCAAACAAGGGAAGGAAAACTTCAGGTTGAACTTGCCCAGCTTAAATACAGGATGCACAGACTTATCGGGCTTGGGAAAGTGCTGTCAAGGACCGGAGGAGGCATAGGAACCAGGGGACCTGGCGAAAAGAAGCTTGAAACCGATAGAAGGCATATAAGGGAAAGAATAAATGAGCTTGAAAAAGATTTGGAAGATATAATAAAAGTAAGGAATACGCAGAGGGCAAGACGAAGAAAATCTATGATACCTGTAGTTTCACTGGTTGGATATACAAACTCCGGAAAGTCGACCATGAGAAATACAATGTCGCGTATGTATCCTTCTGAAGCTTCTCCCAAAAAAGAAAGCGTTCTTGAGGCAGACATGCTTTTTGCAACGCTTGACCCGACAACAAGGCTCATAAGGCTTCCTGAAGGACATGAGGTGTTGATTTCGGATACGGTAGGGTTTATAAGAAAACTTCCCCATGATTTGATCGACGCATTCAGGGCTACACTTGAAGAAGTAGTATATTCGGATTTGCTGGTCCATGTCGTGGACTCCTGCGCAGAAAATGCAAATGATCAGATAGATGCCGTGAACTCAGTGCTTGGGCAGCTCAATGCTCTTGATAAGCCCATCATAATAGCTCTCAATAAAATCGATAAACTAAGGGATAAGGATACGCTATCATTGCTAAGCAAAAAACTTTCAGATACAGTTGAAGTATCCGCCTTAAATGGAAATGGTATAAAAGACTTGCTGTCTGCCATTGAGAATAAACTTTTTTCAAACATAAAAACCGTGACAATCAAGATACCTTATGATAAAATGCGCATAAAATCATCAATATATGATGAATGCATGGTTTTATCGGAACGATATGAAAAAGACGGATTGATTCTTGACGTACAAGGCGACGATTCTGCTTTGGAAAGGTTTGTAGAATATATAATAGAAAAAAGGTGTTGATTTTTACATCAATACAATATATAATAAACAATGTCGCAAGAATTGATGCCGAGTAGCCAAATTGGTAAGGCACCTGACTCTGGATCAGGGACGTGTAGGTTCGAGTCCTGCCTCGGCAGCCAAAGTATTTATATATAAATATGGATGTTGTATTATTCTGGGATCAAGCACTATATTTTTAATGACATTTAAAAATATAGTGCTTTGTTTTTTATATACAACTTATCAACGATGCCGGTAAATAAAATGCATAGGATTCATACAATAAAAATTGCGATCAATTTAAAATTTGACACTGCCAAAATATTAAAGCATTTTTGTATTTGGAAAGTGTCTTTATATGTCGAAATGTTAATATACTGTATTAAGGGTAGAAAAGGAGGGGTTGATTATGGCAATTCCGAATGTAGGAAATATTACGCCAAGAGCAAATGTATGCACATGCATATGTGGCAGATCAGGCATACTCTGCAATTGCGATTGCATGCAGACAAATGAAATAGGCATAACAAGAAATCTGACAGAAATGCCGGCTGCCTCCTTAGAGCAGCAGGAACTATCATAAAAGAATTTCAGTAATCCTTATAGCGGGGCGGAGCGTGATTTATCTCGCTGCGCCCCGCTATAATCTGCTATTTGCAGTGTATGTGATTGTACTAAAATTCAAATCAATGTTAAAATATTACATATAGGCTTGAATCTGTTGAATGGTTTCAAATTAAAGCATGCCTCAAAAAAATATTCACCATGTTTGAGACATGGATTAAAGAATTAAGGAGTAATGGATATGATCAATAAGCCGATTGCGGTTTTGGCACAGTTTTCGGATGATGGAAGAGTAAATCCTTTGCGTTTCAAAATTGAGACAGAGGATGGAAGAGAGTCTGTGCAAATAGGCAGCTCTTTGTTAAAGGTGAACAACAATATACGTATGGAATTTATATGCGATATAACTTTAAACGGCGTGAGGCATAAATGCGAGATATGGTTCTTCAAACAGGATACCCGTTGGATACTCTGCAATTTAAAATGATACAACATGCCAACAGCATCTAAAATAGCACGGATTGGATTATATCTCAATAAAATGTATCGGGAACGAAAAATCTTTTGTAAAATGAATCGTCCGATACTTTTATCGGAAATTTTATATGGAAAGAAGGGGATGGATTATGGCCAGATTCTGGATCGACAACGGCCATGGAGGGGCTGATCCAGGAGCTACTGCCAACAATTTGGTAGAAAAGGATATAAACCTTTACGTGGGTTTAAAGATAAAACATCATATAGAGCGGCACGGTCAGATATGCGGAATTACCAGAGCAGGCGATATCACGGTTCCATTAAACAGCAGGCCTGGCATGATCAATGCTTTTAGACCTGATTATGTAGTCAGCACCCATCAAAATGCAGGCGGAGGGGATGGCTATGATCTGATATATTCCAAATCAAAGACTGCCTCGCTTGAGCTTGCAAACAGGATTGCATCCGAGTTTGACAAGCTGGGCCAGAACAAACACCGCATATTTTACAGGCTGGGAGAGGACGGCCGGGATTACTATGCCATAATACGGATGGTAAATGCGCCGAGCGTGATTGCAGAATATGCTTTTCTCGATACTAAAGATTCAAAGCAGATCGATGAAAAGCATGAACAAGATGATGTCGCGAGGGCAATTGCAAAGGCAATGCTTGAGCAGACAGGTATCAGATGGATAGAAGAATTGGAAGGTGATATGATGGAAAGGCTTGTTATATCATATGGCGATGGAGACTGGGCTGCTGCGACGCTGACAGCTTACAAGCTGCAGTGCAGTGTGATATTAAGGGAAATTTTTGAAGCCCATAGGAACGAAAATAAGTCCAAGGCTTATTATATAATCGGAGGGCCTGAAGATTATGATGTTTTAGTTGCCGGTGCAGATGTTTATCATTTGACCGGTCCAGACAGGATCAATACGGCTCGTAAAGCTTTGAAGTAATTTGGCAATTCAACCAATTAAATGAAAAATTATATGCCGGCATTGTGGAAATACTATATAATGCCGGCATATAATTTTGGAGGTTATGCTATGAAAATATATCTATGTTTACCGACATGAAATTGCGTCTTATAGCGATTTTGATCATATCCTTATTTTTAAGCGGGTGCCCGGACAGCAATAAACCGATGCAGTATAGTAAGGACAGTCCTAAAGGGCAGACTGCCTCAAAAAAAATCTTGCTTGACGTTCCCATAATTCCTCAAAAACCGGAGCTTAAAAACGGGTGCGAAGTTACAAGTTTGGCTATGCTGCTTCAATATGCTGGAGTAAAGGTCGACAAAATCACACTATCCCAAAATATAAGAAAGGATGAGACGCCTTTAGTGATAGATGGTGAAGACATAATAAGCTGGGGCGATCCAAATTACGGGTTTGTGGGAGATATAACCGGAAAGGAGATGGGATTTGCGGTATACCCGGGTCCATTGATGGAACTTATGGATCAGTATATGCCGGGCAGAGCGGTCAATCTTACAAACCAGACCTTTGAGTCATTGACAGGATATCTTGAAAACAAAAAGCCGGTCATAGTATGGATAACGGTCGATTTAAATCCTCCGGACAAATATGATGAATGGAATAAGGGTGAAAAGAAGATCAGAGCAGCCTTTGATGAGCATGCAGTGGTACTCGTAGGATATGATAATGAAAATTGCTATATAAACAATCCATATAATGGAGTCAAAAATCAAGCAGTTGATAAAAATACATTCAAAACCATATGGAATTCCATGGGAAACATGGCGATATCATATGAGTAAAGTCATGGACGGTTGACAGCTTTATGTATTGTATGCAATATTTGTTTAACCGTCCTGAATTTTTATTGTATAATTGAGATGTATGAACTGTATAATGTAAGCTTAAAGAGCATGAACAAGATGCGAATGCTCAAAGGTCAATGCGTTTTTAAAGGAAGATAAATTTTATTGAAGGAGTGATATAATGATTCCAACACCGCACATAAATGTGAGTAAAGAAGGCATGATTGCGGAAACCGTTCTATTGCCTGGAGATCCGCTGAGGGCAAAATACATAGCCGAAAATTACTTGGATGATGCAGTGCAGTTCAATGCAGTAAGGAATATGTTCGGATACACGGGTACATACAAAGGCAAGAAAATTTCCGTCATGGGCACAGGGATGGGAATGCCTTCAATAGGTATTTATTCATACGAGCTGATAAACTTTTATAAGGTCAAAAATTTGATACGCATAGGTTCTTGCGGATCAATGCAGCCTGATTTGAAGGTCCATGATATAGTTATTGGATTGTCGGCGTCAACCAATTCCAATTATGCTATCCAGTACGGCTTGCCCGGCACATATGCTCCAACCGCATCATATGATCTTGTCAAAAAGGTTGTGGATATTGCAGATAAAAAGGGTATTAAAGTAAGGGTCGGCAATATACTGTCTTCGGATACATTTTATGATGCGTCGGATTCGTGGAGAAAGTGGGCAAAGATGGGCGTACTGGCGGTTGAGATGGAGGCTGCGGCATTATATATGAATGCGGCTTTTGCCGGAGCAAACGCACTTTGCATTTTAACGGTGTCGGACTCGCTTGTAAATGGTGAGGAAACAACATCTGAAGAAAGGCAGAATTCGTTTACTCAAATGATGGAACTCGCTTTGGAATCAGCATAATCCAAGACAGTGGACCCAAGTTGATTTTTAGAATTCAATCTGATAAAATACAATTGCGTTATAAATCGATAAAGGCTGTGAATGGAAGCATTAGGATGCAATCAGTTTTAAGAGAGCCGCTGTATGGTGGAAAGCGGTATCTGAGGATTCCGAACTCGTCCTGGAGCCGTTTGGATGAAAATAAATCAGTCCTACCGGGTATATTCCGTTATAAATAAAAGTGGGCAGCGCATTGCTGCCAATTAGGGTGGTACCGCGGAAATCTTTCGCCTCTAGCAGGGCGAAAGATTTTTTAATTCGTCAATATAAGGAGGAAAAAATGGCTGTGAATGAATATGATCCAAAGAAAATAGAAAAGAAGTGGCAAGATATATGGGACAGGGAAGAAGCTTTCAAGGCCGGAGAGGATAAATCAAAGCCCAAGTATTATGTTCTGGTCGAGTTTCCATATCCTTCGGGCCAGGGGCTCCATGTCGGCCATCCAAGGCCATATACGGCTATGGATATCATAGCAAGAAAGAGAAGGATGGAAGGATATAATGTGCTCTTTCCTATGGGTTGGGATGCATTCGGACTTCCTACTGAGAATTACGCTATAAAGAATAAGATACATCCCAAGATAGTTACCGAAAGGAACATATCAAGGTTTAAAGCCCAGCTTAAATCACTGGGTTACTCATTTGACTGGTCAAGGGAGATCAATACTACAGATCCTTCATATTATAAATGGACCCAATGGATATTTTTAAAGCTTTTTAAGCATGGTTTGGCATATAAGGCCGAGATGCCTATAAATTGGTGCACACAGTGCAAGGTGGGGCTGGCTAATGAAGAGGTTGTAAACGGAGTATGCGAGAGGTGCGGAGGAGAGGTAGTAAGGAAGATCAAGAAGCAGTGGATGCTTAAAATAACCGATTACGCTGAAAAACTTCTAGACGACCTTGATAAAGTTGATTTTATTGAAAAGGTAAAAACTCAGCAGCGCAATTGGATAGGGCGTTCCGAAGGAGCGGAAGTCGATTTTAAAATATCGGGATTGGAAGATAGCATAAGGATATTCACAACCCGCCCTGACACGCTCTTTGGAGCAAGCTATATGGTATTGTCCCCGGAGCATCCTTTGATTGACAAATACAAAGGCATTATTAAAAATTGGGATGAGGTTTTAGAATATCGTGAAATCGCGAGCCACAAATCCGATTTTGAAAGGACCGAACTTGCCAAAGAGAAAACAGGTGTCCCTCTTAAAGGCATAAATGCAATAAATCCGGTAACAGGAAAAGAAATACCGGTATGGATATCTGATTACGTACTCATGTCATATGGTACAGGTGCAATAATGGCTGTGCCTGCGCATGATGAAAGAGACTGGGAATTCGCAAAAAAGTTCAATCTTCCGATAATCGAGGTAGTAAAAGGCGGCAATGTGGATAAAGCGGCGTATACGAATACTGAAACCGGGACGCTTGTAAACTCGGATTTCCTAAACGGTATGGAAGTTAAAGACGCCAAAAAAAGAATAATAGAATGGCTTGAAGAGAAGAAAATCGGAAAAAAGAAAGTTAATTATAAATTGAGGGACTGGGTGTTCTCCCGTCAAAGATATTGGGGTGAACCGATACCCCTGGTTCACTGTGAAAAATGCGGATGGGTTCCAATTCCTGAGGAAGAGCTCCCCTTGACCCTTCCCGATATAGAAAATTATATGCCGGGTGAAAACGGAGAGTCGCCGCTTGCCGCTATGAAAGACTGGGTCAATACTATTTGTCCCAAGTGCGGAGGCCCTGCAGAAAGGGAAACCGATACAATGCCGCAGTGGGCAGGCTCGTCATGGTATTTCCTAAGGTACACAGACCCTCATAATGATAAAGCTTTTGCATCAGAGGAAGAATTAAAATACTGGCTGCCAGTGGACTGGTATAACGGAGGTATGGAACATACCACGCTTCATCTTCTTTATTCAAGGTTTTGGCACAAGTTCCTATATGATTTGGGATATGTGCCTACAATAGAACCATATCAGAAGCGCACATCCCACGGCATGATATTGGGTGAGAACAATGAAAAGATGTCCAAATCAAGGGGAAATGTCATAAACCCTGATGATATAGTAAACGAGTTTGGAGCAGATACTTTAAGGACATATGAAATGTTCATAGGAGCTTTTGATCAGAGTGCTTCATGGTCGCAGCAAGGCGTAAAGGGATGCCGGAGATTCTTAGAGAGGGTATGGAAACTCCAGGATATGATAGTGGACGGGGATTCTTATTCAAAAGAGCTTGAAGTCAGGATGAACCAGACTATCAAAAAGGTAAGCCAAGATTACGAACAGATGAAATATAATACAGCGATTGCTGCCATGATGTCTTTAATAAATGATTTTTATGCACTAGGAAGAGTTACCAAAGGGGAAATGGGAACGTTTCTGGCGCTTTTAAATCCTGTCGCACCGCATATAACCGAAGAGCTTTGGCAAAGTTTAGGCTTCAAAGGCAGGCTATACAACCAAAAATGGCCTGCGTGGGATGAATCCAAAACCATTGAAAACGATGTTGAAATTGCAATACAGATAAACGGCAGGGTAAGATCAAAATTGATGATTAAGCTAAATGAAACAAAGGATTCAGTGCATGAGAAGGTCATGGCCCAATCTGAAATAAAAAATCTCATACAGGGTAAGAGCATATTGAAAGAGATATATGTGCCTAATAGGATTTACAATATTGTTGTAAGATGATAATTTTTTATATGAAAGATAAAATAAGTTACTAAATGCGAGGGGTGGTATGGATGACACCTGGGAAGCTGCTTATTATATTGGGGGGCCTTATAATAATAGGCGTGAATTTATCTTTATTTAGGAGAAATAAAAAGCGCTAAGCCATGTTCTAGTAAATGAGTGTGCTGCACAATAAATAAATAGTTTATTGTGCAGCACACCTTTTTTTATCCGGTTACTCTGCATGAATATACAAATT
>ENA-UOOI01003431-UOOI01003431.1-fermentation-metagenome-genome-assembly--contig:-NODE-3431-length-11971-cov-19.526687_pt1 | contig 11971 bp, 13 predicted proteins | sample MGYA00245779_ERZ724027 | MGnify/ENA primary metagenome ERZ724027 (study PRJEB28704, sample SAMN03018318) | fermentation metagenome | biome: anthropogenic terrestrial biome; feature: soil... | reverse complement strand
CTAACTATTGTATCCACTGGAATTTTATATAAATTTACTGTCCGTAGGTCAGATGGATTACCTTAATCGTATTAGAAATGGTGAGAGAGATTTAAGATTTTAAAATAATTAAACATCTTTTCAATATTGTTAAACTAAAGACTGAGAAATTCTAAGGAGTATCTCAGTTTTCAGTTTTAAAATACAGATATTAAATTTATAAAAATAAATCTCAATTATACTATTGAAATTATATAATTTTAATAGTATAATGTTGATTGTTCTGTTGAAGTATTTAGTTTTAAATTAAATACCTAATTTATTTTCATGAGTAAACTTTGTGGAGAGATGTCCGAGTGGTTGAAGGAGCACGCCTGGAAAGCGTGTGTAGGGGAAACTCTACCGGGGGTTCGAATCCCCCTCTCTCCGCCATTTTAACTTTGTCGTGCTAGATGGGGAGTTAGCGGTGCCCTGTAACCTGCAATCCGCTATAGCAGGGTTGAATTCCTAGCTTAGACTTTAAAATGTGAGGCCTGACCCATAAAAGTGGCGTTGAGAGCTTGGTCCCACGCAACAAGAACTCATGAACCCCGTCAGGTCCGGAAGGAAGCAGCGGTAAGTGAATATTTTTGTGTGCCGTGGATAAACCTGGTTTGAGTTAACTATATGGGTAACGCTTGTGTTTTATTAGACGAAGCAAGGTGCACGACTTTAATAATTTGCATTTAAAGATACCATGAGGTGTCTTTTTTATTATATAAAATTATATATTTTAAACCTATAAATATACATTAAGAAGGTGACGATATGTCTTATACTACTCTATATAGAGAATGGAGACCTAAAAATTTTTCAGATGTAGTGGGTCAGAACCATATAACTGTTACGTTAAAAAACCAAGTACTAAATAATAGAGTAGCTCATGCTTATTTATTTTCTGGAACTAGAGGTACGGGAAAAACTTCAATGGCAAAAATACTAGCAAAAGCTGTAAATTGTTTAGATATTCATAGTGGAGAGCCTTGTAATGAATGTGAAATGTGTAAAAAAATAAATCAAGGTATTTCAATGGATGTAATCGAGATGGATACAGCATCTAAAAGAAAGCTCGAAGATATAAAAGATGTAATAGAAAATGTAAAATATCCACCACAGGAGGGTAAGTATAAGGTATATATAATGGATGAAGTACATATGCTCACCCAGGAAGCTGTAAATGCATTCTTAAAAACTTTAGAAGAACCACCCTTAAATGTAATTTTCATACTTGCTACTACGGATCCGCAAAAACTTCCTGTAACTATACTTTCCAGATGTCAAAAATTTGATTTTAGAAGGATAAAAAGTTCGGAGATATTTAATAGGCTTAGGGCTATAGTTGACAAAGAGGGAATATTTGCAGATGATAAGAGTTTAAATTTAATATCTAGGATATGTGATGGAGCTATGAGGGATGCACTGAGTGTGCTGGATCAGGCCATATCTATGGGAAGTGGAAAAGTTGAATATAATAGTATTATTGAAATGCTTGGATTAGTTACAAATGAAAATTTATTTCGTCTTACAGATAGCATAATAGAAAAAAATGTAGAGTTGGCCATGAAAGTAATTGATGATATAGTTCTAAGCGGAAAGGATATATATAACTTTATTAAGGAAATGATAGTACATTTGAGAAATTTGTTAATGGTAAAGGTATCAAATAACCCGGAAGAGATTTTAGATGTATCAGAGGAAAATATGGAACTTTTAAAGGAACAGGCACAGAAAATACGTGTAGAGGAAATAATGAGACATATAAATATATTTCAGGATGCTACAGAGCAATCTAAATGGGTTAAGCAAAGTAGAATCTATCTAGAACTTGCAGTAATAAAAATGTGTAAGGTAGAATATGACACATCTAAGGAAATAATGCTTTCTAGATTAAATAGGTTGGAAGAAACTCTTAAGCATGAGAAAATTAAAGTTTTTCATGAAAAAGTACCTTCTAAAGAAGTGGTAAGAGCAAAAGAAATATCTAAAAAAGATAATATGATTAAAAGAGACAATTATAGTGATAATGAAGAAAAAAGTCTGGCTGATAAAAAAACAGAACCTGTAACAGAGGGGAATATGTATTCAAAGGTCACATTAGACATTGCAAAAAAAAGGTGGAAAGATATACTTGAATTATTTAAAAGTAGACACCATATGGTATTATTTGCAGCTCTTACTACAGGAAAAATAGTAAGTTGTGACAAGGGAATAATAAATATAGAGTATAATAAGAATTATGCATTTCATAAACAGAGATTGGAAAAGCAAGAAAATGTAAAGATAGTAGAACAGATATTTTCAGAAATACTAAAAGAAAAGGTTACAGTTAAATATTCTATAGAAAATGACATACAAGATACTATTCCTTCAAGAGAACAGCTTTTAAAAGATACATTTGGAGAAGATATGGTAGAAATACTGGATGAATAACATATGTAAAACACAGATAGGATTTTATAAAAATATGATATAATTAAATGGATATTATTTAATTGAGGAGGAAATATGCTATGGCAAGAGGAGGATTCCCTAACTTTGGTGGCGGGGGAAATATGAATAATTTAATGAAACAGGCTCAAAAGTTTCAAAAACAAATGGAGGATATGCAATCGGAGCTTGAAAATAAAGAGTTTTCTGCTACTGCTGGTGGAGAAGCCATAACAGTAGTAGTAAATGGAAAGAAGCAAATAGTAAGCATAAAGATAAAACAGGAGGTTGTTGATCCAGAAGATATAGAAATGCTTGAAGATTTGGTGTTAACTGCATGTAATCAAGCATTAAAAAATGCAGAGGATCAAACTGCTTCTGAAATGAAGAAACTAACTGGTGGACTTAATATTCCAGGAATGTTTTAAATTTACAACCCCATCTTAAGAGATGGGGCTTTATAATTGAGGTGATTTTATGGATTTTTATCCTGTTGCTATTGAAAAATTAATAGAAGAGTTTGCAAAACTTCCGGGGATAGGACGCAAAACAGCCCAGAGACTTACATTACATATATTAAATTTACCTGCAGATGAGGTAAAAGAGTTTGCCAAAGCGTTAGTTAAAGCAAGAGGTACTATAAAGTACTGTTCTGTCTGTGGAAATTTTACAGATTCTGACCCTTGTGCTATATGTTCAAATCCTAATAGAGATAAAAGTATAATTTGTGTAATTGAAGATCCTAAGGACATAATGTCTATGGAGAGAATAAAAGAATATAATGGAGTTTATCATGTGTTACATGGCAATATATCACCTATGGCAGGAAGAGGACCTGAAGATATAAAACTTAAGGAACTTATAAGAAGAATAAATGGTGATGTGAATGAAGTTATAGTAGCTACTAATCCTAATGTAGAAGGAGAAGCCACAGCTATGTATATATCCAAGATATTAAAACACTTTGGAGTTAAAGTTACTAGAATAGCCCATGGGATTCCAGTAGGTGGAAATTTAGAATATGCAGATGAGGTTACATTATTGAAGGCATTGGAAGGTAGAACAGAAATATAAATAAAATTTGTATATTATGTATAACTTATGTTAACCATTAAGATAGTATACAAACTTTAGGAGGTTTTATGTTCTATGAATAAATATAGTGTAGTTCAGTATTTACTAAGAAAGGGTTCGAAGTATACACCAAAACAAAAGAAATTATTGAGGGATATAGAAATAGCCAGAGAAGAGTTAGAGAGATGTAGAATATATTTTGATACCGTAAAAGACCCTCATCTGGTGGATTATGCTATATATATGGAAGAAGCGGCAAAAGCAAGGTATATGTATTTATTAAATGAAATGAAAAAGAATAAAATAAAATTAAAATACAAAAATGTAGATACTAATAGAAAATTATCTTAAAAAAATTGTACTTATTTCTTTTGTATTAATATTTTTTTACTGTTAGAATATAAATTAAGTAGTATTATAGTTCAGGGAAGTTTATTAATAGTGGGTTGTATGGGAGGAATGAGTATTATGGTTGAGTATATAGGGTATTTTTTAATTGCTATAGTAGGATTATATGTTATAGTAAGGGTATTTTCATGGCCTATAAAATTATTATTTAAGCTCATTATAAATGCAGTACTTGGTGTCGTGCTTTTAGTAATTGTAAATTTAATAGGAAGTTACTTTCAATTTAGTATAGGAATTAATGCCATTACTGCCCTTATTGCAGGATTTCTTGGTATACCAGGGGTAATATTTCTTATAATATTTAAATTATTTTTTTAAAAATTTTAATAAAAAAAACTTCATCCTTTTATTTTATAGATGAAGTTTTTTTATTATAAAAACTTATTCATAAAAATATAACAAAAATAAATTGCATGTTGCATGTGAGAATCTGGTATGATCTAAATATGTAAATAAATTTAGTTTTACTGGAGTTGGTAGGTTGATATTTCATAAGAATATAGTAAAAGCTGAATTTATTAGAAGACCTAATAGATTTCAAGCTTATGTAAAATTGAATGGTTCAGACATAATGGTCCATGTACCCAATACAGGAAGATGTAGGGAAATACTTCTTCCAGGAACTATAATATTATTAAGAGAAGAAAACGGTATAAATAGGAAAACTAAATACGATTTGATAGCAGGATATAAAGGAAATAAACTGATAAATATAGATTCACAGATTCCAAATAAAGTTGTAGAAGAGGCATTAAAAAATAAGAAGATAAATTATTTCACCAAATATAATAAAATAGAGAGAGAAAAAACTTTTGGAAACAGCAGATTTGATTTTAAACTTTCTGGAGATGAAAATTCAAAATGTTATGTTGAGGTAAAAGGAGTTACTTTAGAAAAAGAAGGAGTGGCTATGTTTCCAGATGCACCTACAGAAAGAGGAAGAAAACACCTGTTAGAACTAATAGAAGTAAAAAAGTCAGGAATGGAAGCGGCGGTATTATTCTTAATTCAAATGAGAGATATTAAATATTTTAGACCTTATGATGAAATGGATAAAAAATTTGGAGAAGCTTTAAGACACGCAAAGGAAAATTATGTTAAAGTATTTGCCTATGGTTGTGATGTAGGGGAGAATTTTATAGTTTTAAAGGATGAAATAAAAGTACAGTTATAATAAATTATATAATAGATATTAAATTTATTTTTTAATTCTGTATATGTAGTTTATAATATTAGTATATTAATGTTTTAAATATGACATATAAAAATTTTATTCAAATCAAAGGGGGTGCAGCTGCTTTTATAGCAGCATATTTATGAAATTTATATATTGTCCGATATGTGGAAGAAAATTAGAAGAAAAATACAGTTGGGACGAAGGGGGAGTGCCGTATTGTCCTGAGGACAAGATAATGTATTTTGATACTCCAAGACCCTGTGTAATGGTAGCGGTAATAAAGGGAAATTATATATTATTATTAAAACAAAGCTATATATTTAAAAATTGCAGAGTTTTATTATCGGGTTATGTTACAAATGGCGAAAATGTAGAACAAACTGTTCACAGAGAAGTATATGAAGAGGCTGGACTTAAGATAAAAGATTTAAAATATTTAGGAAGTGAATATGTAGTCAATAATAAGAAAGAATTATTAATGCTTACCTTTATGGCTAACTATGAAAGTGGGTATATAAAAAAATCTGATGAGGTGGAAGATGCCAATTGGATTCACATAAAGGATGCTTTAGATGAAATGAGAGATGACGAAATTGGTAAAAGAATAGTAAAAAAAGTTTTAAAAGAAATAGAATATACTGAACAATTTATAAAATAGTATTTTTTAATACTGCAATAGGCTAATAGTTTGAAGAACAAAAAGGGGGAGAAGATATGGCTAAATATATACCTGAGATAAAAGGTATCCCTATAAGACATATGATTAAGGTACCTGAGGTCATTAGAGAAGCAAGTGGCATAAGAATATTTGGTAAAAGATTAAAATCTTTTTTATTTACTACAGATGTAGCAGTTATAAAAAATAGCAATGCAGATGCGGTTATTGCAGTATATCCATTTACACCTCAGCCTCTTATAACTCAAGCGATTCTTTTATCTGCCGATATACCTGTATTTTGTGGCGTTGGTGGAAGAGCGGTGGCAGGCAGAAGAGTTACAAACTTAGCTTTAGATGCAGAATTTAAAGGGGCTATGGGAGTTGTTTTAAATAGCCCTACTCCAAATGAAGTTATAAGACAGGTAAGGGATACTATAGATATACCTATAATGGTAACAATAGTATCTGAGTATGAAAATGTAAAAGAAAGAGTGGAGGCTGGAGTTACTATAATAAACATATCAGGTGCTAAGGAAACTCCTAAAATAGTAAAAAAAATTAGAGGAGAATATCCTAGTTTCCCTATAATAGCTACAGGTGGTCCAGCAGAGGAAACTATAAAAGAAACTATTTTGGCAGGTGCTAATGCAATAGCATTTACTCCGCCTACATCAGCAGAGATCCTAAGCAAAATTATGGTTAAAAACAGACAGTTGTATGAAAAAGAAAATAATAAATAAAAATTTTTATCAGAATAAGAATATAATTATATTTAGAGAGGGATAATTTCTTTTATATTTTGTAAATTTAATAAATGTAAAAGTTAAGGTTATTATGGCATGAGAGGTATTTTATATTATTTTAGTGGTACTGGAAATACTAAGTGGGTTGCAGATAGATTTAAACAAAATTTTGAGATTTATAATATAGATATAGATTTAATAGATATTCAATATGTAGAAGATAAAGAAGTTGGAAAATGTGATTTTATAATTATAGGATCACCATCCCATGTAGAATTTCCGCCTAAAATTGTAAGAGATTTTTTAAATAAGCTTGATTCTTTAAAGAAGAGTAAAAGAGCTATAATATATTGTACACAAGCATCCGAGTCTTCTTCTGCATGTTATTTTATAGCTAAATGTTTGAGGAAAAAGGGATATATTATTTCGGCACAGATTAGTGTGAAAATGCCAAATAACTGTTATTTTTTTATAGGTAAAAAACCAACGGAAAAGGAAATAAAGAATATATTAATTAAAGCTGACAAAAAAATAAAAAATGTAATAGAAAGTTTCATAAAAGATAAAAGTATTAAGGGAAATAATTTTTTTGTTAAATTTCAATTAGATAAAATAGCATATCATGTGTTTAAAAATATGGTTCCTAAATTATCTAAAAATATATATGCTACAAGAGAATGTAACAAGTGTGGATTATGTTTGAGAAATTGTCCTCAGGGGAATATAACATTTGAAGGAGGACGTGCGATTTTTCATAGCAAATGTATCCTGTGCCTTAGATGTATACATATATGTCCTATAAATGCTATAAGATATAAAGATAAAAAAATAGACCAAACCCAAAAAAATATAATAAAAGTATTAAATTTGAATAAATAAAATTTTGAATTTGGAGAATACTAAAATTATAATATTTTGGGGAGTGAATAGAATGTTTTCATTACAAAATAAAATGATTATTGCAGAGAATTGTAAAGAATATAAATCTAAAACTTATACGGCAGATTTACAAACTAGTTATATCTCTAATGATTGTAGTAATTGTATAAATTTTTCTAATAACATATGTAAGAAAAATCTATTTAATAAAATCGGGAAGATGATAAATAATAATTAAAAATTATGGTTTATTTTTAAAATAAGCATTGACATATATCAAAATTCAACATATAATATATAACAAATCTTAAAACTTAGTGAATTAAATATTATTCTATGAAGAGAACAGTAACATAAGTTTAGGTAAAAGAGAGTCAGCGGTTGGTGTAAGCTGGTACCCACACTTTTGTGAATCCGTCTTGGAGATTTACTGTGATGAGCAGTACGGAAAAACCGTTATTTTAATGAGAGGATTATATTTTTATATAATCAATAAGGGTGGTAACGCGAGCCAATCGTCCCTAAAATGGGATTGATTGGTTTTTTATATTAAAATTAAATATTATTCTATGAAGAGAATAGTAACAGAAGTTGAAATAAAAAGAGAGTCAGTGGTTGGTGTAAACTGATATTTATGCTTTTGTGAATCCGCCTTGGAGGATTATTATGATGAATAATACGGAGAACCGTTATCTAAATTGAGAGAATTATACATAAAGAGTATAATTAATAAGGGTGGCAACGCGAGTCAATCGTCCCTAAAGGGATGATTGGCTCTCTTTTATTTTATACTTATATTGATTTAAAGTGTTCATTTAAGTGATTACGTAAATTTTGGAGGTACAAGTATGCATAAAAAATTATTTATTCCAGGACCTGTAGAGGTAAAAGAAGATGTGTTAAAAAAAATGTCCGAACCCATGATAGGACATAGAACTAAAGAAGCTTCAGCATTGCAAAAGAGAATTAGTGATAAATTAAGAATTTTATTTAATACAAAAGAAGAGATATTATTGTCTACAAGTTCAGGAAGTGGACTTATGGAAGGTGCTGTGAGGACCTGTACAGCAAAGAGGGCGGCAGTTTTTTCAATAGGAGCCTTCGGAAAAAGATGGTATGAGATGGCTAAAAATAATAATGTGCCAGCGGATTTATATGAAGTGGAATGGGGAAAAGCTTTAAATGTAGAAGAGATTGATAAAGCATTAAATTCTAATAAGTATGATGTGATTTGTATAACTCATAATGAAACTTCAACTGGAGTGATGAATCCTGTAGAGGAAATATCAGAAGTTGTAAAGAAATATCCAGAGGTTGTGTGGTGTTTAGATACAGTTAGTTCTATGGGAGGTACTAAAATAGAAGTAGATAAACTCGGAGTAGATGTATGTTTGACATCCAGTCAAAAAGCCCTAGGACTTCCTCCAGGAATAGCAGCTTGTTCCTTTTCTAAAAAAGCAGTGGAAAGAGCAAAAAAAGTGGAGTTTAGGGGATATTATTTAGATTTGCTTTCACTTTATGATTACATACAGAAAAAAAATTATCAGTATCCTTCAACACCTTCTATTTCACATATGTTTGCTATGGATTATCAGCTAGATAAAATACTAGCAGAGGGATTGGAAAATAGGTATAAGAGGCATTTGGAAATGGCTGAATATGTTAGAAACTGGGGCAGGGAGTATTTTAAATTGTTTGCTGATGAAAGATACCTTTCAAATACTCTTACTAATATTGAAAATGTTAGAAATATTAGTGTAGCGGACTTGAATAGGGAATTAGGTGAAAAAGGATTTCAAATCTCTAATGGTTATGGGAAATTAAAAGAAAAGACATTTAGAATAGCTCATATGGCTGATTGTAATATTTCAGACATAAAGGAACTTTTAGAAAATATAAATTATATATTAAAATTATAGATTTTGGGAGGATTTAATAATGGTAAAAATATTAGTTAGTGATGGAATGGATAAAGAAGCATTAAATAAACTTGTGGAAGATGGTTATGAAGTTATAGATAAACACTTTGATGAAGAGGAATTAAAAAATAGAATAAAAGAATTTGATGTTATAGTGATAAGATCTGCTACTAAAATAAGGAAACCACTTATAGATGCAGCTAAAAATGGAAATTTAAAGCTTATAATAAGAGGGGGAGTAGGAGTAGATAACATTGATGTAGATTATGCACTTCAAAATGGAATAGTAGTTAAAAATACTCCAAATGCTAGTGCTGCTTCAGTGGCAGAGTTAACACTTGCTCATATGTTTGCTATATCAAGATATGTAAATATTTCTAACGTAACTATGAGGAATAATGAATGGCATAAAAGTCAATATAAAGGAGTAGAATTATATGGCAAAACCTTGGGAATTATAGGATTTGGAAGAATTGCAAAAGAAGTTGCAAAAAGGGCAAGTGCATTAGGTATGAAGATAATATATACAGATAAACTTGGAATGGCAAAGGGATATAATAATTATGAATTTTGTGAATTTAAGGATGTACTAAAGAGAGCGGACTATGTGACATTCCATATTCCATTTAGTAAAGGTCAAAAAGCTTTAATAGGAGAAAAAGAATTTGATATTATGAAAGATGGTGTATATATAATAAATTGTGCAAGAGGCGGAATAATAGATGAGAAGGCTTTAATAAATGCACTGGATTCTGGTAAAGTTGCAGGTGCTGGAATAGATGTATTTGAAAATGAGCCTAGTCCTTGTGAGGAGCTTTTAAATAATGATAGAGTATCAGCTACACCTCATATAGGAGCATCAACTTGTGAAGCTCAAAAAAGAATAGGTATGGAAATAGTGAATATAGTAGAACAATATTATCATGATAAAAATTTAATTAATGTATGTTAATATACTATAAAGGGAGAGTAAAATGGTAACTTTAAAGGCATTTAAAGCATTAAGACCTAGAAAGGATATAGTTGAAAAGGTAGCTGAGCTTCCCTATGATGTTATGAGTAGCAAGGAAGCAAAAGAAATAGCAAAAGATAATGAGTACTCCTTTTTGCATGTGGATAAAGCAGAAATTGATTTAGATGAAAATATAGATCTATATGATAGAAAAGTATATGTAAAAGCTAATGAAAATTTACAAAACATGATAGATAATAAAATATTAATACAAGATGAAAAAGAAAATTTATATATTTATAGATTGATTATGAATGGAAAAAGTCAAATTGGCATAGTGGCATGTACATCTATAGATGACTACATCAACAATAAAATAAAAAAACATGAATATACGAGAAAAGATAAGGAACAAGATAGAATAAATCACGTAGATTTTTGTGATGCAAATACTGGCCCTATATTTTTGACGTACAAATATAATGAGAAGATTAATACTCTAGTGAGTAAATGGGTACAGAAGGAACCAATTTATGATTTTATAGCAGAGGACGGAGTTAAAAATACTGTGTGGGTTGTGGATGATGACAAAACTATAAATAATATTTGTGATTTATTTAAAGAGGTGGATAGCTTATATATAGCAGATGGTCATCATAGAGCAGCGTCAGCAGTGAAGGTGGGACTTAAAAGAAGAAAAGAAAATATAAATTATTCAGGAGATGAGGAGTTTAACTTTTTCCTATCAGTAATTTTTCCACACTCCCACTTAAATATCATAGATTACAACAGAATTGTCAAGGATTTAAATGGACTTTCTAGTGAAGAATATATTAGTAAAGTTTCAAAAAAGTTTGATATAAATATATGTAAAGGACAAGAACCCTATAAACCTCTTTCTAAGTATAATTACGGAATGTATTTGAATGGGAAGTGGTATAGGTTGATAGCTAAAGAAGGGACATATGATCCATTTGACCCTGTTGAAGGATTAGATGTATCTATTCTTCAAAATAATTTATTGGATCCTATCTTAGGAATAAAAGATCCTCGTTCAGATAGTAGGATTGATTTTGTAGGTGGAATAAGGGGACTTAAGGAATTAGAAAGTAGAATAAATGAGAAAAATACAGGGGTTGCATTTTCTATGTATCCTACTACATTAGAAGATTTAATGAATATTGCAGATGCTGGAAGAGTGATGCCTCCTAAGTCTACTTGGTTTGAGCCAAAACTTAGAAGTGGCTTGTTTGTTCATAAATTAAAATAGTTATTATAAGCAAGTGAATTATTATGTTTAATATATATGAAAAGATATATAATTTTATTTGAAGATAAATTTATATATCTTTTAGTGTTTTTTGCAGTATTATATTTAAGTAATTATTAGTTTAAGGTGAAGTGTGATAATTATACCGTTCAGATGAAGATTTGGATAGTAGGATTATAATAAACATGTCCTTGCGTATCTTTATATAAAATATGCAGATATAGGTAGAATATATAAGGAATTATGAGATAAACTTATAATTTTACCATAAGAATAAATTTTAATATGTAAAGCTGTGATATAATAACTTTCGTTGTGTTCATGGTACCTGAAAGCAAGTAAATTCAACGAATTTATTTAGTATAAAAAATACTAAAAAGGTGTTGACAAAGGTAAAATGAGATGATATACTATAAAAGCTGTCTGGGAAAACAGGCAGCAGGAAA
>ENA-UOOI01003430-UOOI01003430.1-fermentation-metagenome-genome-assembly--contig:-NODE-3430-length-11972-cov-15.576152_pt1 | contig 11972 bp, 9 predicted proteins | sample MGYA00245779_ERZ724027 | MGnify/ENA primary metagenome ERZ724027 (study PRJEB28704, sample SAMN03018318) | fermentation metagenome | biome: anthropogenic terrestrial biome; feature: soil; material... | reverse complement strand
TGATATATAAGGGTTTTCAGCGCACTCAATCATTTTTCCTTGTTATCAATACCACGCACTCAACGTGTGCCGTGCGGGGAAACATGTCGACGGGCGTGACCTCCATGGTTTTGTACTTCAGGAGCGCAAGGCGCTTGAGGTCGCGGGCCAGCGTCGCCGGGTCGCAGGAGACGTAGACCACGCGGGACGGAGCCATGGCGGCGACGGAATCCAGCACTTCTTCCGCGCATCCCTTGCGCGGGGGATCGAGGACGACGACGTCCGGGCGGACGCCCCGCTTCCCCAGCTCCGCGGCCGCGCCCGCGGCGTCGGAGCAGAAAAATTCCGCATTCTCGACGCCGTTCTCCGCGGCGTTCCGCTTCGCGTCCTCCACGGCTTCGGGCACGATCTCCACACCGACCACGCGGCCGGCGTTTTTCGCCATCGAAAGCCCGATGGTCCCCGTGCCGCAGTAAAGGTCGAGGACCGTCTCCTTCCCCGTCAGGTCCGCGTACCCGCCGGCGATGGAATACAGGCGCTCCGCCTGCCTTGGGTTGACCTGGTAAAACGAAAGGGGTGAAATGCGGAAGCGCAGCCCGCACAGCTCGTCCGTGATGAAATCCTGTCCCCAGACGGTGCGGCAGCGGCCGCCGAGGATCACGTTCGTCTTCTCCCGGTTGCTGTTGACGACCACGCTTTTGAGGCCGGGGACGTTTTTCCGCAGCAGCTCCACGAGCCCGGGCTCATCGTGGACGCCGTTTCCGTTCACGACGACGCAGACCATGACCTCCCCCGTCTTCTCCGCCCTGCGGAGGAACAGATGGCGCAGCCGGCCCTTCCCCGTCGATTCGTCGTAGACGCTGTCGCGCGTCCTGCGCTCCCATTCCCGGAAAGCCTCCATCGCGGCCGTGAACGGCGCGGGCTGCAGAAGGCACTCCTCGCAGTCGATGATCCGGTGGCTGCGCGTCGCGTAAAAGCCGAGGCTGATCTCCCCGGCCTTTCCGGCGGCGCCGATGGGCAGCTGCGCCTTGTTGCGGTAACGGTCCGGGCATTCGGCCCCGACGATCGGCTTCAGCGCGGCGAAATGCAGCCCGCCGATGCGCTCCAGCGCATCCTGCACGCGCCGCTGCTTGGCGCGCAGCTCCGCCTCATAGGAGATATGGCGGTAGACGCAGCCGCCGCAGCGGCCGTACTGCGGGCAGTCCGGCTCGAGGCGGTCCTGCGACGGCCGGAGGATCGCCTCGATCTTCCCCCAGGCGCAATTCTTCGCGACTTTCAGGATCTTGACCGAAAGGCGGTCGCCCTCCGCCGCACGCGGCACGAAGACGGCCACCCCGTTATATCTTCCGACGCCGTTTCCCTCCGCGGTGTATCCCGTGATCTCAAGGGAAACGGTCTGATTCTTTTGCAGTTCCATGTTTCCTCACTTTTAACTATTGCTGTATTTCGGTCCTGATGAGACGGCCGCCGCGCTGCCCGCCGGCTCGCCGGAACCGCGGGTATCGTTCTCCATCATCCTCCGCATGGCCGCCAGCGTGCGCCGGCGCAGGTCTTCCGCCGCGCGGCGGGGGCTGCGCTCCGCGGCCGGATAAACGGGCGCCCCGGCGCGCACGGAAGGGCAGGGCTTGCGGCGGCCGAGCGCTCTGCGCAGCCCCGTGCACTCGCGCCCGGTCACCACGATCGGCACGACCGGCACGCGCGCGCGGACGGCGATCAGGAACGCGCCGCCCTTCATCTCCCGGAGGCGGCGGCAATAGGGAACCAGCTCCCCTTCCGGATAGACGCAGACCAGCCTGCCCCGCGCGGCGGCCCGCGCCGCCTGCCGGATAAAGCTGCTGATCTCGGCGGGAGGCGCGTCGTGCGCGGGGACGGGCACCGCCCCGAGGATATGGATCAGCGGACCGATGAACTTCCAGCGGAACAGCGGGGCCATCGCGGTGAAAACCACCTTGCGCGGGGCCGCCAGGATCCCCACGAAGGTGCAGTCCAGCTTATGGACATGATTGCAGACGAGAACGGCGCCCTTCCCTCTCAGCGCACGGAGGTTCCGCCGGCCGCGCACGCGGAGGCCGAGCGCCGCGCAATCGTTGAGCCGAAGCAGCGGCAGAGCGACCGCCTCGTAAAACAAGAAGGTGAAAAAGCGGAACAACGGATTCTGCGGCAGCAGTGGTCTCATGTCCAGCCCCCTCCCGGTTTGGCGCCCAAAACGGAGCGGCGGCATAAAATGGATCAGGCCGGCACCGGCGGACGTGCGGCGGGATACCGCCATCTTCCAGATTTGTAAACCGCTTTCTTATCATAAGTGAAAGCACCTGCGCCGTCAATAGTCATCGGGCCCAATTTGTAAAATTCACCGGATTCCGACCGGATCCCCGCTCCCTTTTTTCGCGGGCAGGAAAACAATCACGAAAAACTCCCCACCGAAACATTCGTTTTATACAATGGGTAGAATCTCGCCGGGCGGTCTGCAAAAGCGTTGACAGGCCTGGATTTCCTTCGTATAATGAGAGGCAGAAAAGGTCGATTGAAAAGCCTTTGGTTCTCCTTTTAGTACAATATTTCGATCTTATTAAATGATTACAAGTCCCGTGGCTGGAACGCCACACCTTTTCAATACAACTCCTCCCCAAAAGCAGAACGGACCGGTCGAAAGACCGGTCCGTTCTGCTGATTGCGGCGCAAAGAGGGAATTACTTCCCCTGGAATTTCTGGAACTGGCTCTTGAATTCCGCGATGATGTCGTCGATCCCCGCCTTTTTCAGGAGGCTCAGGGCGTTGGCGAAATTGCCGTCGTAATCCTTCACGCCGCAGGCGATCGGGACGATGGCCGCGCTGATCTGGGTGTTGACGTCCGTCATCTGGGTCTGCACCTTGGAGGCGTCGAAGGTGAAGCTGCTCGCGATACCGTCCACAATGTTGTCGCGCTTGCTGTACAGCATCTTATTGGTGGCTTCGGGCGTGCCGGTCGCCGTGCGCTCCAGGTTCAGGTTGCCGATCATCCAGTCCGGGAAGTACCACAGCGGGGTTGAGGTCGCCGAGTTAATGATATCCTCGCGGCTCTTGTCCCCCGTCTTTTTATAGTCGGTGCCTTCCCTGCCGTACAGGAAGAGGTCGTAGTTGTCCTGGTTCGCGTAGATCCAGTTGACCAGCTTGACCGCGGATTCCGGATGCTTGCTCGACGTCGGGACCGCCGACATGTTCCGCGTGCCGTAGGGGCGCAGATAGGGTTTGTCCGGCGCGAAGTCGATCATCTGAAAATCGTCCGAGGTGACGTTCGGGTAATTCTTCTTGATATTGTCGAGCGAGCTGCCGTAGGTGCCGAAATACACGAACCAGTCGCCGGCATTGAGCTGGTTGTTGAGCTGATCCGAGGTAAAGGTGATTACGTCCGGGTTGATCAGGCCGGCCTGATACCATTTGCGCGCGTTCGCGCAGTCCTGCTTGAACTCGTCCGTCTCGAAGAAGTCTTTGATGGTCCCGTCCTGGCCGACGTAGATCATCTTTTCGTACACCATGTACGGCCAGGAGGAATAGGTCTTGGCGGCGACGCCGAAATCGGAGTTGTTGGCGCCCAGCAGCGGAAGATAGGGCTTGCTCGCGCCCTTCCAGTTCTTCATGATCTGCACATAGTCGTCCGTCAGCTCGTCGAAGGTCTTGGGGACCTCCTGGATGCCGTACTCCTTCAGAAGATCCGTGCGGACGGTGATCTCGGGGGCGGTGGCGGACTCAAACCACCAGGCGGGGATCCCGTACTGCACGCCGTTGACCTGACCGTTCTTCATCGCGCTGTCGGGGCAGTTTTTCGTGATGTTCTCCCCGTACTTCTTCATGGCGTCGCTGATGTCGCTCAGCGCGCCGCGCGCCGCGTAGTTCGAGAGGGTGACGCGGTCGTTCATCACGGCGAACATGTCGAAATCCTCCCCCGTGGAGAGCATGATGTTGACCTTGGAATCCCACGAGTCCCACGGGATGTACTGGATCGAAAGATTGATCCCCACGCCGTCCTTCTGCAGTTTTTCGTTGATGAGCTTGATGACCTCCCCGTACCCCTGCGGCTCGTCGCCCGGGACGACGTATTTGCAGTCCACCGTTTCCGCTGCGGTCTGCGAGGCGGCGACGGAGGCCGCGGAGCTGTCCGCGCCCGTGCCCGAAGGGGGCGTGCTCTGGCCGCATCCGGCCAGAAGCGTGCCGGCCGCCGAAGCGGCAAGCAGCAGAGCGATGCTTTTTTTCGCCAAACTTTTCATGAATCGCATCTCCTTCAACACCAAAATAATATTTGAAATCAGCCCTTTACAGAGCCGATGACCAGGCCTTTGACGTAATAACGCTGCAGGAAGGGGTAAAGGAAAATGATGGGGCCGATCGTGACGATCGCCGTGGCCATTTTGAGGGACTCCGACGGCGGGGTCACGCTCCCCGTCCCGCTGAGGAACTGGAGGTCCCGCAGCATGGAGATCTGGGACTTCAGCTGGAGCAGCAGATACTGGATCGGGTAAAGAGCCTTGTCGTCCACCAGCATGATCGCGTTCCACCAGTCGTTCCAGTAGGCGAGGCCGTAGAACAGGCCGACCGTCGCGAGGACCGGCATGCAGAGCGGAAAATAGATGCGGAACGCGATCACGAGGTCGTTCGCCCCGTCCATCGTGGCCGATTCCCGCAGAGAATCAGGAACCCCGTCCATAAAATTCCGAACAAGAAACAGATTGAACGGATTGAAAAGCAGGTTCGGCACCAGCAGCGCCATGATGTTGTTCCTCAGGCCCAGCGCGGTGCAGATGAGATACCACGGCACGATGCCGGCGCTGAACACCATCGGGATGAAAAAATACATGGCGAGCGCGTTGCGGTACTTCACGTTCTTATTGGAGAGCGTATATCCCGCGAAGCCGGTGATCAGCACCGCGAGGACCGTGCCGACCACCGTCACGAAAACGGAGATCCCCGTGCCGCGCAGCACGCTGGAGCCCCTCTGGAACATCAGCTGGTACGCATAAAACGAAAACTTCTTCGGGAAAAAGCTGTAGCCGTACCGCATGATGGTGGATTCGTCCGTGACGGAGACCATCAGCGTCAGCACGAGGGGAAGCAGGCACACGAGCGTGAACAGCAGGATCAGAAGGCCGATGACAAAATTCCCCGCCGAGAATTTCCTGCGGCGATGCGGACGTTTCATTCCGAAAGAACCCCCTTTCCCCTCAGTACAGCGCGCCGTCGGGATAGAACCGGCGCGTCAGCTTGTTGGTACCCCACACCATCACGAACCCGATGGCGGACTGGAACAGCCCGATGGCCATGGCCTGCGCCGGGTCCCCGACCTGCCGCAGGGCGCGGAAGATGTAGGTGTCGATGATATCGGTGGTCCGGTAAAGCGTGCCGTTGTCCCCCACGATCGCGTAGATCATGCCGAAATCGCCGAACATGACCTTCCCGAGGGAAAGCAGCGTCATAATGACCACGGTCGGCATGATGAGCGGGAGCGTGATCTGCGTCATCTGCTTCCACCGCGTGGCCCCGTCGATGGCGGCCGCCTCATACACCGTCCCGTCGATGCCGGTGATTGCGGCGAGGAAGATGATCGCGTTCATCCCCGCGCCTTTCCAGATGCGCATCAGCACGAGGATCGAAGGCCATGCGTCCGCCTCCGTGTACCAGTTGACCGGGGGCGCGCCGAATACCGCCAGCCCTTTGTTCACCAGGCCGTACTGGGTGGAGAGCAGGCTGTAGAGGATATAAGCCACCACGACCCACGAAAGGTAGTTTGGGAACAGCATGACGGACTGGCTCACCTTCACGAACCACCGGCACCGCAGCTCGTTCAGCCCGAGGGCGATCAGCACCGAGACGACGGTCCCCGTCAGGATGAAAAGCAGATTTAGATAGATCGTGTTGAAGGTGACGAGAAAGGCGTTCTGCGACTTGAAAAAGAACTTGAAATTATCGATCCCGTTCCACTCGCCCCGGAACACGATGTCGAAGATGCTGCTGTGGGAATAGTGGAATTTCTGGAACGCGATCAGCATGTAGGGGTAGGAGCAGTAGCTGAAAACAAACACGTACAGGATCGCCGGAAGCGCGATCAGGTAGGAGAACCTGTTTTTTGAAACGTCGCGGAAAAACGAACCCGCGCGGGACCCCGCCTTTTTTTGAACTCGCATCGCAAAGCTCCTTTCACACGCCGAGATGGCTGAAAATATCCCCGACCGTCATCGAGAGCAGGGCGACGCTCTCGTCGGAAGCGCCGTAGTACAGCCGCACGGCGTCCCCCTCGCGGGTCAGGCCGCAGCCGAAGATCACGTTCCCGAAAAAGCCCCTGCGCTCGTAGGGAGCTTCGGGCTCGGCAAGGGGCTCTCCGCTCCTGGCCAGCACCTTCCAGGGCTCGTTCCGGTCGAGCAGCAAAGCGCCCATGCAGTACCGGTCGTCCTCCGCCGCGCCGTGGTAAAGCTCGACCCAGCCCCTTTCCGTCAGGAACGGGGGCGCCCCCGCGCCGATCCGCGCGCCGTCCCATTTCCCGGGGCGTACGCCCGCCACGAACCGGTGCATCCCGAAGCACCTCAAATCGGGCGACTCCGCAAGCCAGATGGCGGGTTTTGCGAAGCAGGAGCAGCTCGGCCGGTGCAGCGCGTAATAGCGGCCGCCGATCTTCCGGTCGAAAAGCGCCGTGTCCTTGTTGTCGGGGGGGAACAGGACGCCGACCCTCCGGGCGGTGGTGAAATCGTCCGTCACGGCAAGCTCCACCACGCTGCCGAGCGGCGAGGCGGCGCTGAAGGTGATGTAGTAGCGGCCCTCCACGCGGGCGACGCGGGCGTCCTCGATCCCGAAGGTCTCGTATTCGTTCTGCGCCTGCAGCAGGGGAGCCGGATCCGCCCGAAAATGCACGCCGTCCCGGCTGCGCGCGACGTGCAGGTGGGAAATCGAGGTCAGGTACCGCTTGCCCCCCACCGTCAGCACCCTCGGGTCGCCGTTGCCCCTCAGTTCCTCCGGAGTGAAACCGACGACCTCCGTCTTTCCGGAAGCGGGGTCGAACACCGGGCACAGGGTCCGGCCCTCCCGCCGGACGGGCCGCTCCGCGACCCGGACGAGCAGGACGGTCTCCCCCCCGCACAGCGCGGCGCCGGCGTTGAACGCGCCGATGTTTTCAAAGCCTTCGTGAAGCACGGGGAAATCCTTTTTCCCCAGGATCGGATTCTCTTTTGCTCTGCAGATCATGATTTCATACCTTTCAGCTTCTTAAATTGCGGAATGGAGAAGAGCGTTTTGGAGTAACTCTGCTGCGCCTCTTTATAGTAAGGTTACAATTAAATATGTAAGTTTACTTTGCAATTATTAGAATATAACAGATTCGTGAAATTGTCAATATTATTTGGATATTTTTATGGATAAACTTCCTATTTCATCCGTGCATATTTTACGGATGATAGATTGGATAAAACTGTCCCTAAAAATTGGCTTACATTTTGTGATTTTCCGTTTGACATCTCGGTTTTGCGAAGCTAAAATAGGGACGGCCGTTTTTTCGCGGGTAAGGTTACAAAAGATCTTTGTTCGAGCCGAAAGGATTTTTGCAGTCCCTTCCCGGAAGAATGACGCGGGTACCCGGCGCTTTCCGGCCGGGCTCCCTGAATCCGAGGCCGAAAGGGGATGAAGAGGAAACGCGCCAGCGCCCTCCTGCTTCGGCGGGAGCGGGAGGGCGCTGGAACGGGCGCGGAATCCCGGGCGGGTCATCCGGCCTCTTCGGTTTCTTCGATGCGGCGCACAGATTCCCGCTCGATGAAGCGGTTGCTGATATAGATCCTTTCGGGATCCGCGCCGGCGTTCCCAATGCGGAGCATCATCCGGTCGAACGCCTTGTCGGCGATTTCCTTCCGGTCGATATCGAAGGTGGAAAGCTTCGGCGTGGTCCCGCAGCTCAGGTCCGTATTGTCGAAGCTGATGACGGAGACGTCCCCCGGGATGGAAAAGCCGGCCTTTCCGAGGCTCTGGATCAGGAAATAGGCCGCCATGTCGCAGTGGCAGACGAACGCGGTCGGCAGGGGGTCCGGCAGGGCGTAATCCAGCGTGTAGACCCCGGTCCTCGGGTCGTTGTTGACGAGGTGCCAGCTCTCGTTGACCGGCAGGCGGTGCGATTCCAGCGCCTTCCGGTATCCATAGTACCGGTCCATGATGCTCGCCGTTTCCCGCACGTCGCCGATGAAGCCGATCTTGCGGTGGCCGTTCTCGATCAGATAATTCGCCGCGCAGTATCCAAGGTAAAAGTTGTCCGTGATCACACAGTCGAGGTTTTTCATGGCCTTGTAAAAATCGATCAGCACCACGGGAGTCTGAAGCTCTTCCAGCCTGCCGAGATAGCCGTCGTCGATCTCCCCCGCGACGAAAATGCCGTCGAAAGGCCTTTCCTTCAGAAGGAGCGGCAGCTCGAGGCCGGATTCCTCCCGGCTGTTCACCACAAAGTTGGAAAGCGCCTGGCCGGCGGCCTGGCATCTTTTATTCAGATAGTAATAGATCGTGGTATAGAAATTCTCGTTCTCAAGGAAAAACCGCTTCGGCACGACGAACGCAAGGCTGCCGCTCCGCTGCCCGGCCGGAATGCTCTTCCTTTTGTAGCCGAGCTCGAGGGCCGTGCGGACGATCTCGCCGCGCAGCCTGCCGCTGATGCCCGGCTGGCCGTTCAGAGCCTTGGAGACGGAGACCTTCGTGACGCCGAGCCGGTCCGCAATGACCTGCATGGTGACCTTATCGTTTTTCATATTTTCGCCTGCTATTTTGTTAAGTTACAAAAATTATAGCATGCTCCGCGCCATCATTCAAGAACCCACTTGAAATTCCGCCTTAAATCTCAAGCAGAAGGATGATCCGAAATGATAACATCAGCCGTAAGGCCCCGCTCTTGCTGGGAGCTTTTAAAAGCCTACGAGAAGACGAAAAAAATCCTGCGCAGCGACCGGCTCGCGTTCGTTTACCGGGAAGGGTACGACGTTTACAACATCTCCGCGCCGTTCCGGGACGAAAACGGGACGTACATCGCCGCCCGGGTGGACCGGAGGCGCTCCGAACGCTCGAAGGTGGTGATCTTCGCCCAAAAGGACAACGCCTACGAGCCGGTTTCCCCGCGCATCGTGTTCCACGCGTTCCAGGACCCGTTCGTCACGCGGATCGGGGATGAGCTGGTGCTGGGCGGCGTGCAGGTCGAAACCGACCCGCTCCGGCCGAGGAGGATCGTCAACTGGCGGACCCTCTTCTACCGCGGAAAGGACGTGCGGCGGCTCACGCTGTTCGCCATGGGTCCGAACCGGATGAAGGACATCCGCCTCGTCAGCCTGCAGGACGGGCGGATCGGCGTCTTTACGCGCCCGCAGGGCGGAAAAGCGGGAATGGGAAAGATCGGGTACACGACGCTCGGAAGCCTCGACGAGCTCTGCGAGGAAAGCATCCTGCGGGCGAGGATCGTGAGCTCGCTTTTCCTCCGCGGCGAATGGGGCGGCGTCAACGACATCCATCCGCTCGGGAACGGCCTTCTCGGCATCGTGGGGCATATCGCGTGCATGAACGGGAAAAAAGAGAAGCACTATTTTTCCAGCGCGTTCGCCTTCCGGCCGGAGACCCGCGAGCACACGCCGCTGAAGATCATCGCGGCCCGGGCCGACCTGCCGGACGGCCCGGCGAAGGCCGGCCACCTCAGGGACATCCTGTTCCCCGGCGGATTGGTGACGCAGGGGAGCCGCGCCTGGCTCTACGCGGGCGTCTCCGACGCGGAGGCCCAGCGCGTCGAGATTGAGAACCCGTTCCTCGAGTACGAGGCCTGAACCCCGCGCTGCGGAGTATAGAATCCGCTCGAGATCCGGCGAGTATGTGGAAAAACCCGCGGGATAAAAGCGGGCCGGCGAACGCAAGGCAGCCGCCCGGGTCAAAAGGCCCGGGCGGCTGCCTTGCATCAGCGGAAAGCTATGGCCGGATCCACCCGCGGTCGATCCAGTACCGGTTGTCCGCAGAAGGGGTCCGCTCCCCCTTCAGCACGGCCTGATGGATCCGCCGGCACATTTCAAAATAGAGCCTGACGCGAATCCCCTGATGCCCGGGCCGGTACCAGACGTATTTTTGGGCAAGCCGGAGGGTTTTCCCCTCAATCTTCTTCCTGCGCTTTTCCGACAGTTTCCGCCAGTCCACGCCCTCCATCAGGCCGAAGCCCAGGCGCCGCACGTCCGAAACGCCGAGCCAGCGCAGGCTCGCGGCGACATCCTTCTGGGCCGGGCCGTTCGGGGCCCCGATGCTGTCCGTCAGGATCACCGCACGCTTGACGAACATCCGCGGGTCCGGGCGGTGGGGCATCCAGTGGACGCAAAGATGGTCGAGCAGCGTTTTGAGCTGCGCGGGGACGCGCAGCGCATAGACCGGGTAGGCGAACACCAGCAGGTCCGCCGCAAGGATCGCGTCCCACAGAGGCCCGGTATATCCGGCGTGGGGGCAAAGATTCTCGTCCTTGAAAAAACATGTTTTGCATCCGCGGCAGAAATGCGGAAGAGCCGTTGGGAAATAGAATTCCGTAACTTCATGTTTCTCGCGGAGAACGGATAAAAAAGTCTCTTTGATATGATAGGTGCAGCCTTGGACTTCCGTGCCGTTGAAAACGACTATCTTCATAACCGCCTCCTGTCCGTCTCATGGTTTCGGGTACGGCCTGAATAAAACGGCTCCCCCGGTCCTCCTCCGAACAGCTCGGGCCAGCCGCCGACGGTTTGATTATACCATACGGCATACGATCTTTGTCTATACAAAAATTAAAAATGTCCGGAGTTTTCTCCATGCGAAAGGAACCGCGGTGATATGGTGATATATAATATAAATAATACAATATACTCGAAATACCGAAACGCCGGGAACCCGGCGCGGAGGTAAAAATCAGAATCCTCCTCTTGGAATCCAATGATCAGAAGGGCGGAGCTTCTTTGGAAACTTTTATCAATTCTTCAGGCATCAAAATGTGCCGGATCGAACCGGGGACCTTTCGGATGGGCAGCGACGGCAGCGGCGAAAGGGACGAATCCCCCGCGCACAGGGTGGCTCTGACAAAACCGTTTGCCATGGGAGCCGTGCCCGTGACGAACGCCCAGTATGAGCTGTTCGACTGCGGTCACCACGATCTGCGCGGCAAGAGGGGCTTTTCCCGGCGGGACGACGAGCCCGCGCTTTTCGTCAGCTATGAGGACGCCTGCAATTTCTGCAAGTGGCTCTCCCGGAAAGAAAACAAGCCCTACCGGCTCCCGACGGAGGCGGAATGGGAATATTGCTGCCGCGCGGGCACGCGGACGGCATATTCGACGGGGGATACGCTACCCGAGTCGTATTTCCGGGAGCAGCGGGATCAGCGGGAGATTGTCCCCGTGGACCTCACAGTCGGGCGCTCGCCCGCCAACGCTTTCGGGCTCTGCGATATGCACGGCCTTGCGGAAGAGTGGTGCCTGGATTGGTACGGGCCCTACCCGCAGGGGGAGCAGGCGGACCCCGCCGGCCCCGGGGGCGGGACCTGCCGGGTCACCCGGGGAGGCAGCCACAACACGGACGCAAAGTTCCTGACGAGCTCCCAGCGCATGGCGGCCCTGCCGGAAGAACGCAGCTGCAGGATCGGCTTCCGGGTCGTTCAGGGGGAAGCGCCGGAGAATTTTCTGCCTGAAGCCCGCAGCGTGAAACAGTGGCAAAAAAATGTTTCACAGGAGAAATGTGTCTGGTCCGGAACCGCCGCCCCGTTTTTCGATGAGCCGATCCCCTATATCCTCACGCCCGGCCATCCGTCGGAAGTCCCTTTTTACCCCCACAACCACTGCCCCTCCATCACCTGGTGCGGCAACGGAGACCTGCTCGCCGTCTGGTTCTCCTGCAGGCGGGAAAGCGGGCGCGAGATGACCATCCTCGCGAGCCGGCTGCGCAGGGGCGGCAGCCGGTGGGACCCGCCGGCGGAATTCTATAAAATCCCCGACCGGAACATGAGCGGGTCCTCGCTG
>ENA-UOOI01003429-UOOI01003429.1-fermentation-metagenome-genome-assembly--contig:-NODE-3429-length-11977-cov-29.379802_pt1 | contig 11977 bp, 6 predicted proteins | sample MGYA00245779_ERZ724027 | MGnify/ENA primary metagenome ERZ724027 (study PRJEB28704, sample SAMN03018318) | fermentation metagenome | biome: anthropogenic terrestrial biome; feature: soil; material... | reverse complement strand
TTGATAAAAAATGGAGATGAATTCATTGGAAAAACTTTACGAGAACGATTCATACATAAAAAACTTTAAGGCCAACATAGTCGATGTAAAAAGCGATGAAGATGGAAGTGTGCTGTTGGTGCTCGACAGGACGATTTTTTATCCTGAAGGGGGAGGCCAGCCATCGGATACGGGCATTATAGGCAACTGCCGCATAAGCCATGTTTTTAAAAAAGATAAAGTTATATACCATAGGGCCGACAAAAAGCCGGATACTCTAAATGACGTCGACTGCAGAATAGATTGGGAGCGAAGGTTTGACTTTATGCAGCAGCACTGCGGACAGCATATATTGTCTGCAGCATTCGGAAATCTTTATGGATGCAATACAATAGGATTTCACCTTGGAGAGAAGTATGTCACCATAGACATAGATATTCAATCCCTCTCTGAAGATGATGCCAAGAGGGCTGAGAATGTTTCAAACGATATAGTGTTCCAAAACCTCCCTGTAACATGCCATTACCCCTCAAAAGATGAGCTTTCCAAATACAAACTAAGAAAGCAGCCCACAGTTGAGGACAATATAAGGATCGTGGAAATAGAAGGCTTTGACTTTTGCCCATGCGGAGGCACCCACCCCAGCCGTACGGGCGATGTGGGTCTAATCAAGATACGCAAATGGGAAAAGTACAAAAATTCCGTAAGGGTCGAATTCGTATGCGGAAATAGGGCTCTTAAGGATTACCAGTGGAAAAACGATTTCATAAATAAAGCTTCAAACATCCTCTCTTCAAAAGATGAGGATGTCTTGGAAAATATATCGAAGATGTCTATCGAGCTGTGCTCTCTAAAAAAAGAAACAAAGTCGCTAAAAGATACGGTCCTTTCATATGAATCATCTGATCTTTACAGCAAAGGCGAAGATGTCGGAGGGGTAAGAATAGTAAAAAAGCTTTTCGAAGACAAAGATTTTAAAGATATAATATCCCTGTCAGGCAAAATTGCAAATCACGATAATGCCGTAGCCTTATTGGGATTGAAATCAGACAGCGCAAGGATGGTATTTTCACGCTCCCACGATATCAATATAAATATAGGTGAATTGTTCAAGGAAGTATTGCCGATAATAGGAGGAAAAGGCGGCGGAGGCAAATTCTCGGCCCAGGGCGGCGGACCTGATGTTTCAAATCTTGAAAGTGCGCTGGATGCCGCATATGTTATATTGAAAAACAGGTATTTGAAATGAACACATTCCTTATTTTAAAAAAATATATAAAGGATATTTTCCCGCTGGTTGATATGGAGCTTGATAAATGGATGAAAGCTGCGCTGTCGATACCTGACAGCGAGCTTTCACGTCAGGCAATATGCAGCATACAAAAAAAAGGCTTCCATGCCAGGGGCGGAAGCGCATTTTCGCTGTACCCAAAATGTGCCTCTGAAAATACTGTAAAGCTCATCGTAGCATACCAGACCATAAGCGATTACCTCGACAACCTGTGCGACCGTGCCAATGTTGAAGATGAAGACGCATTCCATCAGCTCCATCTGGCAATGAGCGACGCGCTCATAATCGGCGGCAGTTTGCACGATTACTATATGTATTATCCGTATAAGGACGATGGCGGATATTTAAGGGAGCTTATAGAAACCTGCAGGGCCTGCCTTTCAAAAATACCATCATATGATGCTGTGCTGAAATACTGTTTAAAATTTGCAGATATGTATTCTTCCATGCAGTCATACAAGCACATACCATGCAATTTGAGGGAAAAGAAGCTTTATGGCTGGGCAAGCCAAAATATCGATAAATATCCCATGATAAAGCCCAATGAATTTTGTGCGGCATCAGGCTCTACCTTAGGCATATTTGTACTTTTTGCAGCCGGATACAATCCAAATATCAACGAGCAATCCATAAAAAAGATCGTGTCAGCATATTTCCCGTGGATATGCGGTTTTCACATATTGCTTGATTATTTTATAGATTACTATGAAGACATCAAAGACAATGAGCTCAATTTTATAGAGTATTACAAAGACGAGAATGTAACGCTAAGCCGCATGAAGCTTTTTATGGAAACTTCGCTGCAATGTGCAAATGGTTTAAAATATCCCGTATTTCACAAAACCATTGTATACGGGCTGGTCTCTATGTATCTTTCAGACCCCAAAGCGCGCTCTGGGAAATTATACGCTATGTCAAAATCGATCATGGATAGCAATGGAGTAAAATTAAAACTCATGTATAGCCTTTGCTTAAAGCTTAGAAAGGCTTTGAAAATTTAAGCCTTCCTGTTAAGCATCCCGTCTGCGATTTGAATGAGATATGACCTGTAAATAGAATCCGGGACATTGCAAATGCGTGACTTTGCGCGGTTTATAAGGTTCTCTGCAATTTCATACGCCCTCTCTATTGCACCCGATGCTTTTAGCATATCGTTTATATATTTTATGGAATCTTTAGTTACTTGACCTGTATTTATTATTTCTATAATCTTTGAATTGTAAAATGGATTTTGAATGAGAAGTATAACAGGCAGTGTTATATCGCCGTTTGTCATATCGTTTCCCACAGGCTTTCCAAGTTTTGTTTCATCACCGTTAAAATCAAGTATGTCGTCTATTATTTGAAACGCACACCCCAAATCCATTCCATAATCCCTTAAAATATTTACATATTCATCATCAGCACCGGCAACAGAAGCGCCTGATCTGCAGCATGATGAAATCAATATGCCGGTTTTCTGGGCAATGCGCTTAAAATATCTGTCAATCGAAATTTTATAATCAAAAGAGTCTTCTGCCTGGTTTAATTCTCCATCGCACATCTGCTCTATTGCATCTGTAAAATATTTCATGCTCTTTGCAAGGTTGTATGATGAAAGTATTGAGAATGCTTTTGCGAACAGAAAATCGCCTGCCAAAACCGCATAACGGTTTCCGTACACTGCGTTTACGCTTCTTTTTCCCCTTCGGGTAAATGATTTGTCTATCACGTCGTCGTGTACAAGCGAGGCCATATGTATGAGCTCGGCAGCCACACCCGTATTTACCATTTCAAATGATAAATCTGAAAAACAAAGCCCGCTTAGAATAACCAATGCAGGCCTGATCCTTTTGCCCCCGGAATTTAGTGAGAGGCATATGTCCCTCGTCACGCCTTCGGCTTTGGCAAAAATAGAATGCAGCGCTTCTTCCACTTCCATAATGCCTGGAAAATCCGCTGCAAACAAAGCACTCGAAGCTGGAGATTCAATAGTTTTCATATCATTATCATCCTCACCATATCGTATGGTTTTATTATTCCATAGGACAATAAAAAAGATACCATTGATTCCCCAGACTTTTTTGTTCTATTTTTTGATCAACGCACTTTTTTTAAACAATATCTCCTGTATATGATAAATCCTGATGCTGCGATTATGATTATGGCTATGACGTATATATAAACATGAGGCATACCTGCCTCTTCGCCTTCAATATATATCTCCTCACCCACGACAGCCATAGTCAAATCCATGGCGCGTTTTAAATTATGTGTACCTATATTATCCATAGTGTCCTCCGGGACATGGTAAACGACTTTTTCATAATCTATAAGCGTGACCGCAGGCACACCCGCATCTGCAAATGGAGCATGGTCGCTTGCACCGCCTGATGTTAACTCATATTCTAAATTCAGATCCCTTGCATTATCCTCGAAACGCTCAAATATATCGGCCTCGCTTGAGCCTCTGTGTCCTGTGCCAGTCTTTAATATGCTAAGGGGCATGCTTTTTTTTGCGCCAACCATATCCAAATTTATGACACGCGTACCATCCAAAGGATATATGGGATTTCTCACATAATAACTCGAACCGTAGAGCATCTCCTCCTCGCCGCTAAATGCTATAAACACGACATTTACATCAGGCTTTTTCTTTTGCGACATCACTGCATTTGCAATCTCGATCATGCATGATACACCCGACGCATTGTCCAGGGCACCGGGAAAATATACGCCGTCCGGGTCAACTCCAAGGTGGTCCATATGAGCCGATATTATAAGATATTTATCCGAAGGCTCCTTTGGTCTTATGATCCCAATCACGTTCCTTGCAATAAAATTTTTCACATCATAGGCTGATTTCAAGTGAATCCTAAAGCCGCGGCCAGCGTAATCGAGCAGCTCGTCAAACACATTGCCTGTAACGCATACCCTCGGCATTTTTGATGCTTCTGATTTGTCCTCATACCCAAACTGGCCCTTTTTCCTCGATAATGTCGAACCAACTCTTACTATAAGGCCTCTGTAACCTGCTCCATAAAGATCAGATAATATTTTTGATTCCCTGTTTAATATGGCATTGTTAAAACCTTGAACAAGCGCTAGTTTGCCATCTCCCTTTGGGATATTCCCGGTCAATGAATCTAATTTGACAGCACCTGCACTCACTTCACCGGAATGTGAAAAATAAGCAAAGCTTTTATAATCTTTAGCATATTTATATGTTTTGACCATATCTTTTCCATCATAAATTTCAAGTATATACTCACCCGATGGATTTCCGCTTATCCCTGGGAATTCCTGAAAATAAGTGCCTTTAACCCCGCCAGGTTTCAATCCTGCCTCTTTAAACCTGGCCTCTACATACTCTTCTGTAATCCTGCCGTATTTTGTCCCGGCCATTCTCCCATTGAATTCTTTGGATGAAAGCTTATCTATCGTATTCTTTATCCTGTCGACGCTGTAAGTTTGCGGATTGAAGCCCTGATAAGAACCACATCCTAAAAGCACGAATACCAAAATCAGTACAACTGCCCCGATCTTTTTAATCCTGCTTGCCAATTATTATCCTCCCTTGATATTGCTAAAACCGGATATATTATATCATAAAGCCGGAGTTTTTTCCACAAATTGTAAAGCATGTGCTGTCTGCAATTCTCTTCTCATATAAATTTTTTAATCGGAATCATGCTTCAAGCTCTTGGCTGCGCTTTCTCCTGCCAAATATCCCGACGACCATGCCCACTGGAGGTTGTATCCGCCGCAGTCTCCGTCTATGTCCACTATTTCACCTGCAAAATACAGCCCAGGCACCAACTTAGACTCCATGGTCCTGCTTTCTATTTCATTTACATTGATTCCGCCCGCAGTCACCTGTGCTGAAGACCATAAATTGGTGCCCGTTACTTCAAGCTCCCAATCCTTTAAAATATGCGCAATCTTTGAACATTCATTTTCAGATATGCTTTTGCAAGGCTTGTTTATATCGCCTATTCCTGCTTGCTTTAAGACCACAGGTATGAGCCTCTTATTTATAAAGCCCACAAGAGCGAATGAGAATGTCTTTTTAGGGCATCTTGAAAACCTTTCTATCAAATAGTATTTTAGTTCTTCTTCATCAGTCGATTCCACCAAATCGAGCCTTATAAAAACCTTATCCCCATTTAGGACATGTTCCCCGGCCGTTCGGCTCAGCTGAAGTATCGGAGGACCGGATATACCGTATTCGGTAAATAATATCTCTCCTGATTCGCTCCTTAGTACCTTGCCGTTTGCAACAACATCTGCACGGCCTTCAAATTTTACGCCCATCACTGATTTTAAAAACAAAGCATTAAGTTTTAGCTGTACGAGCGCTGGAAATGGTTCGATTGCGCTATGGCCGAGCCTTTCGGCAAGGGCATAGCCGCTTCCATTGGAGCCAAGGTTCGGGCTTGCCTTGCCTCCCGTGCAAAGTATCACCCTCTCGCCTCTGTATGTTTTCCCGCCGCTTATAGTCGCTTCAAATTGTTTTTTCTTTTGCACATCGTATACGTTCGCATCGCATACCACATTTACTTCATTGCTTTCGATCTCATACCTTAAAACATCCAGCACGCTCGACGCCTGTCCTGACATCGGGAAAACCTTTCCCTCATCTTCCACCTTTGGCGCTATCCCCAAACTTTCAAAGAAATCGATCGTCATATCATAGTTGAATCTTGAAATCGCGCCATATATGAATTTGGGATTCCTGCCGTGATACTTTGACACGTCTATGTTCACATTCGTAAGGTTGCACCTTCCGTTTCCGGTTGCAAGTATCTTTCTGCCTATCCTCGAATTTCTTTCAAGTATGGTGACGTCCGCACCGTTTCGCCTTGCAGCTATGGCCGCAATCATTCCGGCAGCACCGCCGCCGATTATCAGCACCGTATTTTTCTCTTTCATATCAATCAATCTCCCAAGCTTTGTATACCCTATATTATACACAATGGAGGGAAATTTAAATAGAGGAAGGATAAGAGATGTTAGATGATAAATGCAAATAAAAAAGAGGCCCAATGGAGTAAGATTACCTCGTATCCATTTGGGTCTCTTTTAACAATACAATAACTCGGGTGACAAACAGCGTTATTTTTTATCCATGATTTTTCCGTGGTCTCACAGGCACTAAATCTCTTTTAACTGATGCTATTAGTTGTTAGGCTTAGTGTATGTATCATAAACTGTTGGCACACCGTCTACTAAATCATAGGTTGTCACTGTTAATTTCTCATCAGTTGCATTCAATGTGATATATATAGCTGTGAATTCATCAGTAGCTTTTACAAAATTGAAATCATCATTAACTGTTACAGGATATGATTTCTCCCCAGAAGTACCGCAGATATAATATACAACACCATTTATCTCTTGAGTACGTGCATAGGAATGGTCATGTCCGGCAAATACAATGTCAATTCCGGCATCCTTTGCATATTTAGGCAATAATTCATGTAATCTTGCATTGCTTGGATCTGATGCATTTGTATAATAGGCAGGCTGATGCATCACTAATATCTTATAAGGTGCATCGCTTTTAGCTGCATCATCAACTAACCAATCTAATGCTTCCTCATATGCATTCATGCTGTCCATAAATTTAATTGTTGCCACATATACTAAACCATAATCAACTGAATAGTAAGATGGATTTTGCAGATTATAAACTGCAGACGTAATCTCCTCGCCTGACTCACCGGTTTCCTCATGGTTTCCTATAACATGGAGCATAGTCTGATTGTTCTTAAACATATCCATCAATCCTAATGCATCTGTCCAATAAGAATATGAACTTGCGAAATCAACAGCATCACCTGTTTGGATACCAAGATCGTAACTCGCTCCATCCTTTTGAAGCTCATTGAGAATGGTTTTAATATTTGTCTCATCATTAGCCTGAATGTCACCTAATATAAACATATTGGTATCATTATCATCAGTTGGCATCGTAAAGCTGTCAACTGCAGACCACGTTTCTCCATCTCCAACACGATAGTAGTAGATAGCACCAGGGGTCAATTCTGTAATAGTCACGCCATTTATTCTTGCCGCATAATTTGCGCTGGCATTAGCTGAACCCATAAAGGCCATCAATTTACTTGTGCCAGTGTATATTGTCCCATTTTCAATACCCGCTTCAGAATCGGAAATCTGGACTTTCGCCACAGCCTTGCTGTGCAAAGGATTGGATATCCATGACAGATTCCTCATCGTAGAACCATTGGAAGCCGCATTGTTCAGTATATGAATAGGACTTCCATCAGCTGCACCGCCTGCAGCATAGCTCTGTCCCGTATAGGTAAAAGAAATATTCCCATTGCTGTCTTTTGCATAAACTTCAAATTCAGTAACGTTTTCTAATATTGAATCCGGTACTTTTACCTTACCTTCGCTGTCGGTTTGTCCTACCTCTGTACCATTTGAGAAATACAATGTAGCATCTGGAACAGGATTTCCATCAGCATTCTTTACATAGAAATATCCACTGTGCATCCCAGCTACAATTACATCCGATGAAATCAAATAAGCTGAACCTACTGGAAGTTGATACTTCAAACTAGAGAATGATGGTAGATTATCCTCAGCATAATTATTTGCATATCTTATATTTCCTGCATCCACACTATATGTGAAATAGGAACCATTAGCAATATCTTTTGAAATTTCAAAACTAATAGTAGCTATTGTACCTTCGCCACTATTTACAGCATCGGAATTGCGATTAACTGTAAATGCAACGGTATTGTGAATATCATTATATGAAATACTGTCTCCGTCAACTGTATATCCATCGCCTGCTGTAACTGTATAGCTATCTTTATATTTGCTATCAATCTTTAATGTTGTTGTTATGAAGTCTATATTAGAAACTTCATCGGATACAACATCCAAATCCAATTTGCCACCTAATGCAGCGATATCCTGTCTTGCAACCAATTGTACTTTTGTTGCTGTATTGTCAGCAGCATTGATAACAAAACTATAAGTAGCTATTCTTTCATTGCCATTTTTATCAGTTATCAATAGTTTTACTGAGTGCTCTCCATTTGCTAGTTTTACGCCATCTAATCCAATCATTCCGCCTAGGTCCTTTACTGCATCTTTCATCAACTGGCCATCTATATACATATATACGTTATCAAAGTCTATACCACTTGCATCAACCAAATTATCCTCATCATACTCATCTTTAAACATTGCTCTAAAGCTTATGGTATTAGTGTTAAATGCCATACCCTCTGACATATTTTCATCATTAGCATTAAGGTAATTAATCGTTGGCGCCTTTGTATCTTCATTAATTGAGCCGTAAATGAACATGAAATCGTCTACATAGATACTACCCACGCAATCTTTTTGAGCTATTGTGGTTCCGTCTGGCAGATATATACCATGGGAAGCAGTTACATCTGTACGTGGGTTATATTTACTGGTAAGAAGTGCATTGCTGCGTGTCCACATTAGTCGTATAGTTTCTCCAGCCGGTATCATGAACTTTGAACCAGCATACTTTGATAAATCCATTATTAGTAATTTCCAAGTGCCTCGTTCAACATCATCTAATCCACCGTAGCTGCCTCTATTTGGAAAAGCATTTTTAATTTCTTCAGTATAATCATATTGCGTAGTAGATTCAACATTGCCTTCCTCATCTACTATAGACAACCTTGTACGAAGCCAAAGATTTGGTGTGCTCTCCGGAACATATACCCAAAGTCCAAGACCTGTTGGGTATCCAGGAATATAGAAGTTTTCTGTCATCCCTATATTGGCGCCTTCTGTTCCTGTTGCTTTGGACATGTCATAATTTAGTTTTAAGGCATAAGTACCTGAGTGCACTGGATAACCATCTGCACGACTTACAATTTCAGCGGACTCTTTGCCACCTCTATTATAAAATAGTGTGGTAAGTTTGCCTGTTGGGTCAGCAAGATAAGTGTTACCAGTTTTTCGTCCTACGATTCTACCATTTTCATCGGCACCCCAATAATCATATGATGGAGTCTCTGTTCCATCCTCATCTACATAATCTTCAAAGTCCATTACTAAAGTAGGTTCCTGACCGACATTTACCTTAATAGAACCGCTGACAGATTGATCGTATATAGAAGTAACTGTAACAGTACCTGTAGTTGTAACGTCACTACTTGCTTTAAAAGTGTTAGTTTCATTATTAACTGTACCCATAGTTTCATCAGATAATGTCCAAATAAAGTCACCTGCTTTATAATTCACACTTTTACCATTATAAAGTGCTGTTAAACCAAGGTCACTCTCTTTGCCACGACCAATGTTGAGCTCTGATGTTGTAAATGTAATCGTATCAGGTACTGCAATTGTAACTGTAGCTTCACCAACTATTTTTCCCTTATACAACATTTGTACAGTCACATCACCAGTTTTTTTATTTGATGTAAATGTTCCTTCTTCATCGATTGTTCCATAGATGTTATCAGCTAATGCCCATGTAGCTCCTTCCGGAATATCTGCTGGATTACCAGCACCGTCCACGCCTACTGCAGAGAAAGCCACTGTTGAATCAGGTGTATAAACCTCCTCTTTGGGAGTAATGTTGGCATGGTTAAATTCTCCATCTGATGTAGCAACAGAAACAATTAAGATTGAACTGGATACGGACCTCTCATGCCCATCTGAAGGATTGTTGCGCACTATTAGATCATCTGTACCCTCATACATGGAGCTCCATTGTGCAGAGCCGCCACCGTCGAGCATCAGTACATCCACACAACCCATTGCCTTTAAGTGTGAAGCCACCTCGTCAAAAGTTAGGCCATAATTATCTGGTATATCAAAACCTTTGGTCGCCATTGTAACAACAGTACCATCTTTCTTGACTCCAATGGCAGCGCGACTATACATAATGTTACTATAATAATCGCCAGGATTTGATATAATTTTACCATCTCTTAATATAATATCAATGCCACCAACTGCAGACTCGCAATCATCTAAAGAAACATTTCCATCACGTATTACAGCAGTGCCATCCTTTAGAATTGCAAAATACGGCCTGCTTCCTGCATTGTGATATTTTATTCCACTCATTACTAATGCGCCGGTAGGCTCACCTGTCGACATGTTAAATGTATCGCCTACTAAAATGCCTATTACTTTATAGTTTTCATATCCTGGTGTCTTGTCAAAATAAGCCTGTGCTGCTCTAGCTTGTTCACTGAGAGTCGTCATCCTCCAATTGCTGGCATCATACTTACCGTAATTCGAAAGAACTTTTATATTTGAATCACCAGTAATATCTGCCTCACAAAAGTAAGATGTACTTGTCCAATCAGATTTATTTTTACTAACAATTGTATACTCTGTGGCACCAGTTGTCATACGGTTTGTGGTAATAGAAATAATTTTCCACTCATCAGACATTTTATCCATTACAATTACAGTTCTAGAAACTGTTGCAGTGTTGCTTGCATCATCTGTCGCAGTATAGGTAACAGTATAAGTTCCTGCTTTCGTTATATCTACCGCTGCTGCACTGTCATCGGTTATAGTGACTTCTGCATCTATATTATCTGTTGCAGTTGCTCCTTGGTCAATGTAAGTACTAAAAGCTATAATTGTTATTTTGGCATCACCATTTAAAGTTATTACCGGAGGTGTCTTGTCCACTACAACGGTTCTTGTCACTTCAGCAGCTTTATTCCCTGCTGAATCGCTTACGTTGTAATGTATAATATAAGTTCCCTCCACTGCCGTATCGATGCTATCGACTTCCGTTCCATCCTTTGTATAGGTTATGGTCGGGACTAAATCTGTATCTTTATCATCAGTTATGGTTACACCTGCATCGCTATAGGCTGATTCTCCATTTATATATACAATAGGATCACCATTTAACGTGATTGCAGGGGCTGTTGTGTCTGAAGGTTCTTCCACCACTACGGTTCTTGTTACCTCAGTTGCTTTATTGCCCTCTGCATCGCTTACGTTGTAATGTATCACGTAAGTTCCTGATACTGTTGTATCGATTTTGTCTACTTCCACTCCATCCTTTGTATAGGTTATGGTCGGGACTAAATCTGTATCTTTATCATCAGTTATGGTTACACCTGCATCTGTATACGTAGCTTTAAGAGCTACGTATACAGTTTTATCTCCATTCAATATAATTTGAGGCGGTATTTGTGTCTCACCATTCCTTGCCTATCCTTATTGGGATTTCGGCAGGTCTACACCGTACGTGCGGCTTTCACCGCATACGGCGTTCCATCGAGGTCTATTACCCCGACTAGGTTCCTTCACTCACACTTGTTTTATCCTCTCCTACTGTTGCCAATAAGATGCAAACGGCAAGTGATCAACGCTACTATGAACCCGCTGAACCTGTATAAGTATCATTAGGCCTGCTATCCTTCCTCTTATACAGCATCAAACGTTCCCCTTTACTTATCCCTTTTATCAGATGATAGTGGGTAGATGATAGATGATAGAATTTAGAGATTAGATCTTGCGGTTTTTATTATTGATACTAAAATTTTGATTAGCTCTACACAGTCTGTATGTATTGGCTCATACATTTGGTTATCAAGATAATCTCTTTTGCTTTGAGCTTGTAAAGCTTCTTTTATATTAGCACCAATACTTGTTCCAGAACGTAAAATCTGTTTAGACAGTACATACTCTTTCTTACTGTCACATAAGTATCGATAAAGCTTTACAATTCTA
>ENA-UOOI01003427-UOOI01003427.1-fermentation-metagenome-genome-assembly--contig:-NODE-3427-length-11983-cov-3.142354_pt1 | contig 11983 bp, 15 predicted proteins | sample MGYA00245779_ERZ724027 | MGnify/ENA primary metagenome ERZ724027 (study PRJEB28704, sample SAMN03018318) | fermentation metagenome | biome: anthropogenic terrestrial biome; feature: soil; material... | reverse complement strand
TCTTCTATCTCTTGTTTTGTTTTCCATTTAATTATAGCCATATTCGAACAACTCCTTTTCATTTTCGCCATAAAAACGTATAACCGTTACATTTACAGTCGTTCCAACTTTTTCAATAGCAACAATAGGATTGATAGGCAATATTTCTACAATTATTTCTTCCGCTATACCTTCTTCAAGCTCTGTAAAATCAAATATTTCTGTTTTTTCGCTTATTTTAACAGTTAATATATTATTTTCTGTTATGTATTCAGCCTTAATATCTGCTCTTTGTGGTGTTTCGATTAAACTAATCACACTTTCCACCTCCCAATAGCTATACCAGAATAATATGCCTGTGTGGCTGATAAACCAATACTCCCCCACTCATCTTTACCCGCATTTATTATATAATTACGAATAGATGTCGCGCCTGGAGTATTAGATAATATTTTAAGTGAGTTGCTTAGTGCGTTTGCATCACCTGTTAATAAATTCAACTCACCTACAATAATCGGGGAACTATAAAAAGTCGCAGGAAATATCCATGAAAATACATACTTACCACCAACAGGTATATTAACAGTTTCAAGTCGTCTACGAAAACATATCATTGTCCCATCTTCAAATTTGACATAACTTCCATTCTCATTACTTTCACTTTCGGCAATTACCTTGGTTGCTAAATCTTCAAGTTGTTCCTCAAGTGATGCGTCTTTATTGTATAGCTCTGTAAAGTTATCATTTATCTTCTGCTTCATTGCATCTCTGCCGACATCGCTGCCTAATATAACCTTTTTTGCCATTTAATCACCTACTATCTCTATAAAGTCAGTTATGCTTTTCAGATCGGATGCTCTCATGGTTAAGTTTTCTGATATATTTATTTTTTCAAAATGTAAATCTATCTCTAGACTTTCTAAATCTATAATTTCTTTTTCAAAAACTTCTATTTTTTCTTCCTGTATTATAAATATTTTTCCATCTTCTGAATTTCCGCATTTTGCAAGTAATTTATTTCTTTGTATATTATAGTTTTGTATGTGTGGATCTATTTCTATAAGCAATTTAACTACCTTAAAACTTTCTTTTGCTGGCAAGAACATATCACTTAATTTATTAAGATTTTCAACTGCATTTACCAATTTTATTAATTTCATATTATCTCCTTTTTAGTAAGCTACTAAACAGCTTGTACCGTTTATGGTACCCCATTTTACCCTTGTACCTAATATGCTAATACTCATAAAGCCGGGTTCGACAAGAAGAACAGTTCCCAAGGAAGGATTCCTACACTCTAAGCCGTTATTCATTATAATGCCACCTGTGGATTTTATGCTTAATGACTCGTTGCTCCCGTGCATGATTTTAAGACCACCGTTTTTAATCGTTAATCCAGTCGTATCAAAAGTAAGCTTTGAGTTGTTAACCGCTGCTGTTATACCGCTTGTTGTTTGTTGGATAGTGGATATATTCCCTTCTGCATTTGATACGCGGCTTGTCAACCCATTAGCCGTTTGCGTAACAGAGGAAATGTTTCCCTCTGCCGTGGACACTCGGCTCGTCAACCCATTTGCTGTTTGCGTAACCGTGCTTATATTACCCTCTGCCGTTGATACCCTGCTTGTTAGACTATTCGAGGTCTGTGTCAGTGTAGATATATTTCCTTCGGTATCTGACACTCTGCTTGTCAGGCTATTCGCCGTTTGGGTAACAGATGAAATGTCTCCCTCTGCATTCGAAATTCTTGAAGTTAATCTACTTGCTGTCAATTCAAGAGTACCTATATCGCCCTCTGCATTTGAAATCCTTCCAGTAAGGCTCGTGGCAGTAAGAATTAACTCACCTATATTTCCTTCCGTAGTTGACACTCTGCTTTCAATTGCATCCATGCGAATCCTAATTTCAGATAAGTTTTTAACCAATCTGGTATCTTCAATTAATTCCCACTCCGTACCGTTCCATCTTTTTAATTCACTTTCCGTAAATATTAATTCATCAACAGTCATTGTCATTTCATCAACCGTCATGGTTAAGTTATCGACTGTATAATCAACTCCGGGATTATACCACAGTTGCCCTTTTGCAGGATTTTCTGGCTCTGTAACCTGATTGTAAGATATATTGATGTTATCCGTAACTCCTATACTAATTTCATTGGTTAAGGCAGTTATCAAATTGACGGATAACTCACCATCGAAAATATATTTACCGGATGCGGGGTCGAAGTAAAGCTTATTAGTCCAACTACTCCCCGACCCATCCCCGACCTGCATTGCAAAGGTATCAGCATTCATTACTGTTCTTGCCATCTTGTCACTTCTGATGCTTTCAAATCCATGTTCGGGACTTATCCTTGCCCCATAGTAGATTTTGCCCTTTGCAATAGTTGAGGTTTCGATTCTGTATGCATCATCAGCAAGCCCTGGATAGAAGTTTCCTATTTCAAATACTGCCAAATATTTATTATATGGATCCGTTGTAAGGCTTACTACCCTTAACTCAACATTTATATCAAGACTTGCATAGTCAATACTTACACTATCCCCAAGGGCAATTGGCATAGGTTTTATTAAAGCACATGAATAACTTACCAATGGATTTCCTTTAGAATCCTTATCTCTCTTGCTATATGTCATAGAAATCACTTCTATATTTCTATCTATCAACAAGTCTTTGGAGGCAGGAGAGCCTCTTTGTGCTAAAATATTAACTGAAAACTTACTAAAATCCAACTCTCCACCTAAAAGTGCGACAAACTCCATGAGAATTTGTCGCCTACTCTTAGCTTCCTGCGCTGAATATGTCAATGCTTTTGTAAATTCAACATTACCAACCACAAATCCCGTGCCCTCTAATATCTTTCCAAGAATGAAAGCAGGAGTACCTATCCAGGTAAAATATTCAACATTGTAATCAGGATCATTCAGCCTATAGCTAATATGTTCGCAATCAACATCTACAGTCATCTTTCCATCACTTGATTGCCCTTTTTTATACTCAGCAATATCATAATAGTCATTATTAATCTCAACAATGTTGTCACCTATGATTAAATGTTTTATGCCCTTTAAAAAAGCAGAGAATCTTAATGTTTTATCACTGTTTATAACCTCTGTCATAGAAGAGCTTAAAACAGAGTTAATTTTTCCCTGCTCTTGTAATAAACTGTTCAATATTTTTATTTTGCTCATACTGGCACCCCTAATGCACGCGATCTTGTTTTGTTTTTTCCATACTGGATGCGTCCTGTTGATTTAGTTATTACTTGACCGTCAAGGTCAACAGGAACATACACATTAATAATGCCTGCACCTGATGAACCGTATGAACTAGTATTACCACCTATATTCGATTTCGTAATAAGATTATTATTCAAACCATTCATAGCGGCATTTACTTCTTTTGCACTATCTGCTATACCTTCTGCCATTCCAGCTCCGATCATACTGCCGACTTGGTCTCTAAAAACTTTCGAAGGGGACTGAATACCTAAAAATTTCTTTGCCCCGTTTAAAGCCCCGCTTGCAGCATTAACAACGCTATTTGCAAGATTAGAAGCTGCATTCTTTACACCATCAGCAATTCCACTTATCACATTTCTCCCTAATGCTCCCCAATCAATATTAGAAAACGCAGTAACTAATTCATTGAAAAGAGTAGGGATGAATCCAAGAATTTGAGGAATACCGGTTATTAATGCATTAAAAATACTAATGATAATTGATGGTATAGCGACAATCAAATTCGGTATAGCCTGAATTAAGCCTGATGCAAGAGCAAGCATTATTTGCAAAGATGCAGTAATAAGCATAGGTAAATTCTCCGTAATAACTGTTACTATCTTTTCCACCACTTGAACAATTCTTGGTATAAGCTCTGGCAAAGCCTCTAATATACCTTGAGATAATGCCATAATTAACACAAAAGCCGCATCTATCAACAAGGGAAGATTATCTATCATCGTATCAACAATCATCAAAAGTGCGCCTACTGCGACTTGGATTAGCTCCGGCAATAATTGTAATAACATATTTAAAACTTGATTAAAAAGGTCAGAAGCAACAGTTAATAACTCTGGAAGTATTTCGCTGATAGCTGGCAATATTGCACTAAATGCCATAGGTAGCGCTTCCGCAATATTACTTATAATCGGCATTATATTTTTTACAACATTTTGGAATCCATCTACAAGATTTTCTGTTAACTTCTTCATGTCTGCATTAGGATTTCCAAGACCGACTAACCAGTTCATCCAAGCTGATTTCATAGCATTGACAGAACCGGTTATAGTTTCTTCCGCTTCAAGTGCGGTAGTTCCGGTAATGCCCATTTCGGTTTGTACAATATGTATAGCATCAACTATATCCGCATAACTGGACACATCATATTTTATTCCAGATATTTTTTCAGCATCAGCAAGCAATCTTTCCATTTCAGATTTAGTGCCACCATAGCCAAGTTTAAGATTGTCCAACATGGTATAATTTTGCTTAGCAAAGCCTTGATAAGCATCTTGAATAGATGACATATCAGAGCCCATTTTGTTAGCGTTATCTGACATATCTGTTATAGCCATATCAGCATACTTAACGGCTTTTTCCGTATCTCCCCCCAGGGAAGAAATAAGACTTGCAGAAAAAGAAGTGACTGTTTCCATATAATCATTTGCAGATAGCCCAGCTGTCTTATATGCATCATTTGCATAATCCTGTAATTTTTGAGATGAGTCTTTGAATAAGGTATCAACTCCTCCGACTAATTGCTCATAATCAGAAAAACCTGCAATAACTTCTTTCCCCAATTTCACTGCTGCAGCACCTGCAGCCGCTACCACTGCTCCGGCTGCAACAGCAACACCTTTTAAAATACCCCCAAACTTTTCAAACCTGCCACCGGCACCATCAACAGACTTGCCAGTGTCATCAACTTCTTTACCAAGCTCATCCATAGACTTACTCGTATCTTCAACTTCCTTGCTAAGCTCATCCATAGCCTTGGTATTTCCATCTAACTCACGTTCCATGTTGTTTAGTTCAGCGGTAGCCTTGTTTACAGCCTGTTTCCAACCTTGGGTTACCTTGTCATTTTCCCCATACTTCTCAGCAGAAGCTTGAAGACCTTTTGACAACTCTGCAAGCTTTCTTCTCTGCTCTTCAATTTGTTTGTTTAATACTTCATTTTTTGCAGTATAAGCTTCCTGGCTTTTATCGTTTTTGTCAAACTGTGATGATACAGCCTGCATCTCAGTTTTTAGAGTCCGCATATTTGTATTTATGTCTCCGATAGCTTGTCTAAATTCTTTTTCGCCTTCTATACCGATTCTTGGACCTATGTCATACGCCATACACTCACCTCCCTACAACCAACTTGGAGCTTGTTTTGCACGTCTATACTCTTTACCATTTACAACTCTAACGTCAGGGTCATCTTCCGGACTAAACTGAATAAATGCCAATAAATTATTTATATCGGTTTCATCAATATCATGCAAAGTCCAGCCCCATTTCTTTGCTATCGTTCTTTTTAAATTAAGCAATGTCACTCTATAGCCAGTGGGAGAATCATCCTGCAACTCTCCCTCTGTTAGTTTTTTTTCATACCGCTGCCAATCGAATTGCATATATCCTTAAATACTTTCATTAATTCTTCCTGTTCTACCTGTTCATTTAAATCTTCAAAACTAAATTGATATTTAAAAACTTCTAAAATAAGACTTTTTAAATCGTTATAAAAAGTTCTTACTTCACCCATTGTTACGTTACCTTTTTCAAGTTTTTCCGCTCTTTCTGCGATATCAAAGATGTTGTCAACTATTCCAGTTTTCATTGTGCAAGATGTAAATGTCTCTGTTTTTTTGCCATTTTCATCTGTAAAATTTATAAATATAGGTTTCATTTTTCCTCCTATGCAAGAAAAAAGGCGGTCTTCCTGCCTATTATGCCGTTGTAAAATCTAATATTGTATCATTCAATACCTGCCCATACATATCCATAATGTTATTTATTACTATCACATACTTAGTTGCAGCAGATAAATTAGCTTTAGGATTTATTGTCAACACCTTACCAGCCCCATCAATACTAAATGTGCATGCTACAACCGACAAAGTAACCGTATCGACCAATGTAACATTGTATGACTTAATCTTATTGTTAAATGACAATGCCGGCTTAACACCTACAGGCTTACCAACATCACCATCTGCAGGTTCGCTACTTAAAAGCTCAAAATCCTCAGGAGCCGAAGTAACGTCAGGAGTTTGTACCTGATTAAACCATCCTGCAGGATTAAATGCTACATCAGTTGTATCAGCAAAAATACGCTTCATCTGCTTCAATTCACCATCAACAGTCCATTTGTGAGTAGTTGTAACCGCAGTAAATGTCATAGTATATGTCTTGATGTCAATTCCATTTTTCTTTGTAGTTGCCTCTTCACTCCCACCGCTAAACTTCCCTTTTAAATACTGATAATACCTATAGTCTTCCTTGCCCTTATTAAACCTAAAGGACAAAGCAATATCAGGAGGATTAGGCTCCCCGGTATCAAGAACTCTGCCGGTTGCAACATCATAATGCTTACCTAAATACTTCGCCATCATATCTGCCGGCACACCCGACACTATAACCTTCAAAGAAGTTACCCCTTCAGTTATATAATTATCTTGTGGTACATTATCGTAATACGTTGGTGTGCTTTGTATTTCCGGCTCACCTGCTATCTCTGCGGCAGGTGCAAGATACTCCGGCTTCTCTGTTACATATGCAGACTGAGAATCTTCGGTTATTACCGCAGCGTGAATACTATCAACACCAATAAATTCACCATATTCTTTATTCAAATTTGTTACCTCCTATCCCATTATTTTTTTTATTTCTTCATTAACTACGTCCATCATCTTTCGATTTACTTTTTCCTTTGTAGCATTAACAGCCGTACGTATAAACGGTCTCTTTTTTTGTGTAGATGAACCGCTTTCTAATTTTCTTGCTTTAAGTTTGTTTGGTACTCCTTTAGAATCGTATCCTTCAAATCCTACCTTTGCGTTTAAATTTCCTCTCTTATCCATTGTTATGGGCGTAATTCCGAAAGAATCCAAGAGTTCTCCTGTCGCTTCATCTGATAGCACGTTCTCAAGATTTTTTCTAACTTCATCTGCTACTATTCCTGCTCCCTCATGAACTGCTTTACGCGCTATGTCATCCATTTCATATCTTAATTCATTTAATTTATGAATATAATCATCAAATTTAAACGTAATCTTAGCCATAATAAACCATCTCCCAAGACCATTCATAATGAATGTACTTTGTCTCTTTTTCATACTGGACAGAATTAAGCCTCCAAGCAATATCACCTGAATAATTTAATGTTTTTTGAATTAAGTCAAAATTACTATCAAACTCTTCTTTAGTAAAATAATCAATCGTGCCTCCAATTATTTGGGTTACTTTACGATTATCAGCCTCATTTGAACTGACTTCGCCATCCTCTGCCCAAACTATATACTTGTCAGGCTTACCATGTGCCTCATAATGAAAAGTATCCTCCGTTACCGTCAACAACAAATCCCTCAAATCAGTTAATTTCATAAGCTACCTCCAAACGCTCTAAAGATAAATCCATGCAAGGTGGCTCTACATCCTTGGGATATTGAACTTGTAATATACTGTATTGCTGCCCATTTATAATTGCTACGTCATGAACTGTCACAGAACTTATTCTTTGAGTCCTTATAAGTTTCTCTATTCTTGCCTGATATTGAAACGCTGTCCAATATCTACCCATGCCAACTGTACGCTCTTCAAACCTAAGATTTTTAACTTTTTCAGTGGTTATATACTTAGGCAAATTTCCAGAAGCCGCTATATTCTTTACACTATAAATACTGGTGATACCATCATTAAATGTTTGTAAATTATCTTTTCTATAATATGCAGATGATTTATATCTTCTTCGTGCCATAAGAACCACCATTTTCCTCAATTAAATCTTTCAACATTGGCAAGTACTCCATCTCAAATTCATTTAGAATTCCATTATGTACAAACCGGCAATACTCTAAAAGTAATTCCTTAGCCCTATTTTCAGTTTCATAGTCCAAAACACTATTAGTTTTTTTATTTAAGAAGTTTTGACCCCTTTGAATAATGCCCTCTATCTTTAGGTTAGTATCAGTATCATCCCATGTTATATCTAAATAATTTTTAACATCATCAATCAAAGCCATTTAATCACCTGCTTTCAAAAAACAGAGCAATTAAGTTAACAACCCAACTGCTCTGTTTTTAAATTACGCTCCCTTTTTCTTCAATACTACTAAGGAATTTTTGTCTATCACTTTACCATCTACGGACATTACTGCTTTAGTAAGCATATCCTCTGTATCCCAGTCCTGCTTTCTTTGTACTCCCATGTCATACACGGTGTTTAGTGCATAATCTTTGAAGTTGAACAAGAAAGCAAATACCTTGCCTGCTGTTAATGCTGCACTATAGCTGTCCATGTAGTCACCGCATAATACTACAGTTCTACCTAATAGAGTTCTTTCAGGCTTTCCACCGATTCCATAGTTAATTCTTGCTATAGGTTGTTTTTGGTCGTCTAACATACCAATGAAGGACATAAATGTTTTCTTAGTCATGCAATATACCGCTCCTTCTTCATAAGCCTGCGGAAGTGCTGCTTCTGCATCAATTAAAGTATCATACCCTATAGTTACTACGTCAAGAGATTTTCCCACTGCTGGAGTTTCGGTTAATATTCCTTTTGGTTGAGTAGTTCCATTTCCATTAATGATAGCTTGTTCTTGTGCCTTTACCATAGCTTTAACTACTTGTCTTACGAATGCAGCTTCAAATGCAGATATAGCCATTGTGCCAGCTTCCATAGACATTGATATTTCACATCTAAGTTTAAACTTGGAAAAAGTAATTGTGCCAGTCGTTTTCTTTTGCATATCAGAACTTGCACCTTCTAGGACCCAAGTCGCAACTGGTTTCACAGAAGATGTAGGAATGCTTATTCCTGCTGCAAATGATGTTCTAGTTATCAAAGGTAAAATCATTCCTGTAGATTCTAACTTTTCTACTATTTTATTTACCAATACAGTAGGAATTGCACTTGATATATCAGTAGTTAAGGTGCTTTCATCTACCCTTAATTCAGCAGGTATCGGAGTTCCTCTTGTCACGAATTGTTGAAATGCTTTTCTATATTCCATTTCTTCTTCATCTACATTTTTTCTTTGTTCTTGTGCTTTTGCTCCTGCAACTACTATTCCCGGAATTTCTCCATTTACCGCCGCTGTTCTTTCACTACCTGCAGGTGGTACGTCTTCACCTAGATCCTTGATCATATCTTCCAAACTTCTTATTTCAGCATCAATTGCCTCAAGTTCTGTTTGGAATCCTCTTAGTTCTGCCACTTCTGTAGCCTTGTCCACTTCTTTCATCTTTGCTGCTCTTGCTTCTTGTTTAGTTTTCAATAACGCTCTTAATTTTTCTAACACTATTTGTTACCTCCGTATTTTATTTTTAGTTTTAACTTCATTACTTCTAGCTCATCTTTTTCGTTATCCAACGCGGACCTAGCATTATCCAATGCCATTTTGTCAGAGCTATCCAGCTCCCTGTCCCGAGCCTCTATGCTAGTCCCTTCATATGCAGGACTCCACAAAGCTGATATTTCTCCTATCTTTTTAAATTTATATATTTCCCTTGTAGGGGTAGGAGTATCCATGTTCAACCACTTTTCTTCTTTTACCCTAAATGAATATGACATTCCTGAGATGTCTCCTCGTTGAATTGCTGAGTATAAAGCTTTGGCATCAGCATTATTTTCTACGTCAAGTTCAGCTCTGAAATGCAATCCTTTATTATCAGGGGTTAACTTTAAAGTAGATTTCTTATTATTTCTTCTGCTTCTTGCAAGGGGTATTTCATTGCTGTTATGGTGAATAAATAAAGGAACATCTGTTAAATCAGCGCCATCTAATGCGCCACGCTTTACAACTTCATTGAACCATCCACCAATACTAACTTCTTGATCATAAACAATTGCATATCCTTCTACAATATGTCCTGTATTTTCAGTAGGCTCTACCGCTCTTAATTCGCATATCTCGCTAAACCTTGAGAATTGAATTGTTTCTTTATCTGGCTTTTCTTTATTCTTCATCATTATCCTCCTTTATTCCCGCCTTGCCCTTTTGATAAGCGTCAATATCATCGATGCTTACATAATTCAATGACTGTAATCTTCTATTACCTTTTTCAAATGGCGCTATACCAAACATTTCGTTAATTTCGTTTAACATCATTATGCCTGTTTCTTTAGCTAAGTTAGCAAGCTCCATTTTATCCTTAGTAGCCATGTAGTTAACTTTACTGTAATAGCACTTAATTCTATGGCCAACATCCTGCTCCCTTGGAGTAAATAAACAGGCTGTCATAGCTTGTTCAAGCTGTATTATAAATTCTTCAATAGCTGTTTGATAAAATGCCCCATGCTGTTCTCCGTTATAGTCGCCTGAAAGAATAGCAGCTGAAACTCCGTAACGTTCCTGAATAATTGACTTTAGAAAACTTAATGCCTTATCAGGTATCTCTGCAGCTTTAATATTTGCCGGTGTAAATTCACCGCCTAAGTCCGTTGCTATCATTCCAGATTTACTTGTTAATATATGACTTTCAAAATCATCTCTCATTTTTCCTAATTTTTCAGAATCAGCTAATGTTTTTGCATGATAAACTCCTTTAATCTGTAGGCTTGCCTCAATACTTTTTGGAAGTCCTTGAATGGTTTTATCCAAAGCATCAATAGTTCTTATAACATCATAATCGTTTGTCTGTCCGTAATCATCGCCACCGCCAGAGACTGTATTAGCTCCCCTCCTCCATTTCAAGTGTATTAAATCTGCATAAGGCAATGTAAAGCTGCATCCATCTTCAAAATCTAATTTAATTTCCCAAACTTGCCCACCATTTTCGCCAATATGAATTCCTGTTGGCTTTAAAGGATATAATGCTAAATATCTTTTAAACTGTCTGCCATCCTGCGTAGTTATAATTTCATATTGCGGATAAATAAAAGCATTGCAATTTTTGCGTCTTAACCATTCCACATTTGCAAGAAAATCACTTGTCGTTTGTAAGGGATTCGGCTTGAAGCGAAATAATCGTGTTATGTCATCGTTCTGTATCTGTAACAAATCCTGTCTTTGTACTATGCTTTTAATTTCTATCTTAGCAATTTCGCTGGCAACTCTGTCTATTGCATTATTAACAAAGTCACTCAAGTAAATATTTTTACCAAAACTATTGAAAATAGGCTGCGAATTAGTCATCCACATTCCATATAGCGTTTTTTTGCTCACTGGCAAAATGCCTTTTAAATAATTAAATACTCCCAATCTCTCACCTTCTCCCTAACCAACAAGTGCCATGAATTCGCTACGGAACCATTCTAAAGTTGCATAAGCTATAACTTTGCTTGCTGTGCCGTCTATTCGTTTTTTTGAATCCATTTTAGCAGGCATTATTCGTCCCACCTTATCTAAAGCTAATCCTGTATTGCAAAAACACCAAAAACAAACAGGATTATTTTGATAATTAACTAATCCATCTCTCATATCAGCCTCAAGAGTTCTCATTGGATTGTTTAATACTTTAAAATCCTGCGGAATATTAATAGTAAGCTTTTCGCCAAATATTTCAACGTATCTATTTTGAAAATCCTTTGCAAACCTATTATCGAAACCGCTCTTGAACGGCTTTAAATCATATTCCTTTAACAGTTCAAAATGCCAGTCAGCAACCATTGAAGAATCTACAGAATTACCAGGTACTATAGTTAACCAACCTTCTCTTTCCCACTGTTCGTAATCAACATCATCAGGGCTATCCTTTAACTTGCTTTCGGGAATAAAATAGTGTGTATGAAAATATGTTTTTCTATCATTAGGTTTTTTTAATAAAATAGTCGATGCGCAAAGGTCCGT
>ENA-UOOI01003423-UOOI01003423.1-fermentation-metagenome-genome-assembly--contig:-NODE-3423-length-11995-cov-9.193216_pt1 | contig 11995 bp, 9 predicted proteins | sample MGYA00245779_ERZ724027 | MGnify/ENA primary metagenome ERZ724027 (study PRJEB28704, sample SAMN03018318) | fermentation metagenome | biome: anthropogenic terrestrial biome; feature: soil; material... | reverse complement strand
ACTGGTTCAGGTTCATGAAGTCCATGTCGATGCTGTCCCACGGGATGTCGCGGTTAAACTGGGTATTCACATGCAGCAGAGGCTTCTGGAGCGCCTGAAACCCGCGAATCCACATTTTCGACGGGGAGAACGTATGCATCCAGGTGATGATGCCGGCGCAGTCCTCGTCGTTGTTCGCAGCCATCATGGCCCGATAGATTTCCTCGGAATTTCGCACGACCGGATGGAACACCACCGTACAGGGGATGTTCGCGTCGGCGTTCCACTCGTCCACCATGGCCTTTGCATGCTCGTCAACCGTTCTGAGAACTTCCTCCCCATACAGGTCCTGGCTGCCGACAATGAAAAGAAATTTGTATTTTTTTAAGGATGTCATACGGATTCTCCTTTCAGGACGCTCTTCTTCAGCTTTTTCAGGCGCTTCATCACGTCGTTTTCGCCGCGGCCGAAATAATCGTGCAGGGTGCGGTACTCGGCGAACAGTTTGTCGTACACGGCGGCGTTCTCCGGGATCGGCCTGTAAATCGTATCCTTGATCCGGCCCATGGCCCTCGCGGCGTCAAAAATGGAGTCGTAGCCGCCCGCCTTCTTCCCCGCGGCGACGGACGCAAAGATGGCCGAGCCGAGTGCCGGCCCCTGCGCGGAACCCGCGATCTTCACCGGCATGTTGATCACGTCGGCATAAATCTGCATCGTCATGGGGTCTTTCTGGGAAATGCCGCCGGAAGCATAGAACTCGTTGACCGGAACGCCGTGTCCGCGGTAGTTCTCAATAATCATGCGGGTGCCGTAGGCCGTGGCCTCGATCAGCGCGCGGTAAATCTCCTCCGGCTTCGTGAGCAGCGTCATGCCGAGCATCATGCCGCTCAGGTCGACGTCGACCAGGATGGAACGGTTCCCGTTCCACCAGTCGAGGGCAAGCAGGCCGCTCTGGCCCGGCTTCTGCCTTTCCGCTTTTTCCCGCAGAAATTTATGGATGTTTTTGCCCTGTTTCTTCGCTTCCTCGCAGTAGGAAGCGGGCAGGCAGTTGTCGACAAACCATGCAAAATGGTCCCCTACGCAGGACTGCCCGGCCTCGTAGCCGAAATACCCGGGCATCACGCCGTCTTCCACGACGCCGCACATGCCGGGGACCTGACGTTCTTCCGCGCCCATCATGATGTGGCAGGTGGACGTCCCCATAATGGCAAGCATCTTGCCCGGGCCGTCGATGCCCACGGCGGGCACGCAGACATGCGCGTCCACGTTGCCGATGGCGACGGCCGTTCCCGGGAGCAGGCCGGTCAGCTTCGCCGCTTCCGGCGTGACCTCGCCCGCCTTCTTGCCGAGCGGGGTGATCGTGCGGGAGAACTTCTCGTCCACGACATGCTCCATCTTCGGGTTCAGCGCGCGGAAGAAATCGTCCGACGGGAAACCGGTCCTCTTGTTCCAAATTTCTTTATAGCCCGCCGTGCAGGAATTATGGGTCTCCTTCCCGCAGAGCTGCCAGATAATCCAGTCGGCAGCCTCGATAAAGCGGTCCATGGCGTCGTAAATTTCCGGGTCCTCCTCGACGATCTGCAGGAGCTTCGGGACTTCCCACTCGGAAGAAATTTTCCCTCCGTAGTTGGCCAGCCACTTTTCGCCCCGCTGCGCGGCGAGCTGATTCAGCCGGTTCGCCTGGTCCTGCGCCGCGTGGTGCTTCCACAGCTTGACATAAGCGTGGGGGCGGTTCCGGAACTTCGGCAGAAAGCAGAGCGGCGTTCCGTCCGCTTTTACCGGCAGGACGGTGCAGGCGGTGAAGTCCGTGCCGACCCCGATAATATCCGACGGGGAAACGCCGGATTCCCGAATCACCTGCGGAACCGCGTGCCCGAGCACGTCAAGATAATCCTGCGGATCCTGCAGCGCCCAGTCCGGGCCGAGCGGCGTTCCGTCGGGCAGCTCCCGGTCCATCACCGCATGCGGGTACTCATACACCGCCGAGGCGATTTCTTCTCCGGTGCGGGCGTCCGCCAGCAGCGCGCGCCCGGACAGGGTCCCATAGTCGACACCTATTACATATTTTGACACGTTTTTTCCCTCCCAAAATTGATTTCAGACGTTGCCGTGTCCGCTTTTGGCCGCTTCCGGCGGATCGGCGCGTCCCTGCCGGGCGGCGCCGTCCTCCGCATCTCTCATTTCTATGAAAAATTCCTTCATCAAATTCCAAGCCGATACCGGCCTCGGGATCAAATTGATCCGACCGACCGGGAGAGCGGGGTAACGCAACGTTATTTAATGACCTTGAGAGACTTTCTGTCGCTGAAGAGCGCCACAACGATCAGGAACACAACGCCCTCGATCAGCTGCTGCATTTCCGTGGCGAGGCCCATCATGTTCAGGCCGGCCGACAGCACCTTATAGGTCAGGACACCGGCGATAATGTTGATGTACCGCACCATCGCGCCGCCGGAGATCGGCATGCCGCCGAGGACAAGGGCAATCAGGATTTCCGTCTCCAGCATATTGCCGCCCGTGGACGTGACCGAACCGACTTTGATGACGTTGATGAACGCGGCAAACCCGGTGATCATGCCGGCGACGATATAAATGAGCCACTTGACTTTCTGGACCTTGATCCCGGCAAACCGGGACGCCGTCTCGCCGGCGCCGATCGCCTTGAGGCTGTACCCCAGTTTGGTAAAATGGTAAACCAGGAAGATGATCAGCAGCAGACCGATGGTCAGGCACAGCTTGACGGTTTCCGTATTGTACTGGTAGACGTTCCCCACCGCGTAAACCGGCGAGTTGGTGGTCAGGTAAGCGCAAAGGCCGCGGAACAGGTACATGGTGCAGATTGTAACAATAAAAGAAGGAATCTTGCGCTTTACATGGAAAAAGCCGTTGATGGCGCCGATGGCACCGCCCGTGACGATGCCGCCCAGAATGGCCAGAAAAATGTTATAGGCCGACAGGTAGCAGATTACAATGGACGCGATGCCGAGCATGGAGCCCTGGGAAAAATCCAGGCAGCCCATGGTCATGATGAGGAACACACCGGTCGCCGCAATCATCAGGACATAGGTCTGGCTGAGCAACAGCCGGACGTTGAACGGCTGAATGATCTTGCCATGCGTCAAAATTGCGAACAGGACGAGGATAATCAGAAACCCAATGATCGGAAGCACATCGCGGGCGATCGGTTTATCCATAAATTCCGAGTATCTGGCGCCAAGGCTTTTCTTTTGATTCTGTTCTGTCATACTACTCACCCCTTAAACCATCTTCGCGATGAAGTCTTCTTCGGTAAGTGCCGGGTCTCTCTTAAACTCGCCGCTGAAAGCTCCCTCTTTCATGACGAGGATGCGGTCGCACATTCCGAGCAGCTCCAGAATCTCTTCCGAAATAACGATGGTGGATTTTCCCTGCTTTTTCATGTCGCTCATCAGAGCGTAAATGTCGGCCTTCACCTTAACGTCGATACCGCGGGTCGGGCTGTCGAGCACAAGGATATCCGAGTCCTTGCCGATCCACCTGGCAAGGGCCACCTTCTGCTTGTTGCCGCCGGAAAGATCCGAAACGAACTGGCCCACGCCCACCATCTTGACGCTCACAATCTTCGCGTACCGGTTGGCGAACTGGTCAAGCTTTTTGTTCAAGATAATATGATGCTTACTAAGTCTGTCCATCGAGGTCAGGCAGATATTGTCGCGGATCGAGTCGTTGATAACGAGGGACTCGTTGTCGCGGTCTTTGGAAACGTAGGCGATGTTGTGCTTGATCGCGGTGGGAATCGAATCGATGTGGGTTCCGTCCGCGAGGGCAACCTCGCCCGTCCGGTCGTAGGACGCTCCGAAAACGGCCTTGCCGACTTCATGCATGCCGCACTCGCTGAGTCCGCCGATCCCGAGGATTTCTCCTTTATGTAGATCAAAGCTGATATTCCGGAGCTGCCCGGGCACCGATACGTTTTTGGCGGAAAGGACGACTTCCTTGGACACCGGCTCGCCGTAATCCGTGCGGTAATACCGGCCGGACAGCTCCCGGCCGACCATCAGCCGCTTCAGGTCGTCTTCCGTCACGTCGCTGCTTTGGACGGTGTCGATCAGCTCGCCGTCGCGCAGGATGGTAATGCGGTCCGTCATGCGGATGACCTCTTCCAGGTCATGGGAAATAAAGATGACCGTGCTGCCCAGCTTCTTCAGGCGCTTCATGTGCTTGTAAAGCTCGTCGCGCCCGGCCTGACTGAGCGTCGTGGTGGTTTCGTCGACAACCAGAATCTTCGGATTGAAATAAGTCGCTTTCACGATCTCAATCAGCTTGCGGTCCTCAAAGTCATAGTTGTCGATCATAGTCGACGCATGGATATGATGAAACCCGTACTGGTCCAGAAGCGCCTGGGCCTTCCGGTTCATGGCCGCCGCGTTTTTGATCCCGAACTTCACGAACTGATCCTCATTCCCCAGAAAGATGTTCTCCGCGACGGTAAGGCCGGAGAGCGTCCCCATTTCCTGGACAATGATGGAAACTCCGTTCCGGTTCGCTTCCACCTGGTTCTTTACGTTCAGCTTTTTGCCTTCCAGGATGAACTCGCCGCTGCCGATGGAATAAATGCCCGTCAGCATCGACATCAGGGTCGATTTGCCGGAACCGTTCTCACCGATGAGCCCATGAATTTCGCCTTTATAAAAAGAAACCGTGACGTCCTTGACCGCGTGGGTGATCCCGAACGATTTATTGATCTTGACTGCTTTTAAAATTTCTTCTCCCATTTTGCTCATCCACCTCACTTCACGACGGCGCCTTTAACAGGCTTCGTCGTGCTTGTTACAATGAGAAGAAGCGCCGCTCCGGTTACCACGTTCTGAATGGTCGTCGGCGCGCCGAACGCGACAAACCCGTTAAAGATCAGGGAAATGATAAACTCGCCGATCACAATGGCCGTAATGGGCTTCCCGTATCTCCGGAACGCCAGGCCAAAGAACGTCCCCATCAGCGGGGTGAAGTTGCGGCTCATGGACGCCATGCTCGACGCCGAGGTCATGGACGTGCCGTAGCTGATGGTCAGGATGCTCATGACTCCCGCGAAAAAGCCGCACAGCACGAACGCGACGACTTTATACTTGTTTACGTTGACTCCCATGTTCTTGGCGACAAACTCGTTGCTTCCGATCGCATAGGTATAAGTGCCGACTTTGGTATATTTGATCAGCAGGCCGGCGAGGAAAAACGCGCACAGAGCCAGGATCAGGTTTGCAGGGTAAGAGCCGAAAGCGCGGTAGGCCGGGCTCAGGATCTGCTCCTGGCCCTGCGTCGCAAAAACGCTCAGGCTTTCATAAATGAGGGAAAGACCGACCGTTACAATCATGGAAGGGATGTTCAGCTTAATATAGACGATGCCGTTCAGCAAGCCGAGCAGCGTGCCGCAGAGAATCGGCGCAAGGATCAGCCCGCCAAAACCAAGCTGCTGGCTGAAGTAGCAGGCCAGCACGGAGGAAAGGACGATGTTGGCGCCGACACTGAAGTCCCACAGGCCCATGACGCAGATGAAGTACAGACCGCAGCCGCCGACCGCATAGATAAGGCTGGACTGGAGGTAGGACAGCAGCTTATCCGGCGAGCCGAAATTGCCCGGTGTGATGATTTTAAAAACAGCCCAGAAAACCAGAACAAGCAGCAGCAGCAGGATAATTCCCAGATAATTGCTGAGGAACTTGTTCGTTTTCAGCTTTTGCTGAAACTCTTTCAAATTCATTTGATCACCCACCTGATTTTTAATAGAGCCAGCGGCGATAACGCCGCCGGCCCGGTTATGTTGTTCAAACTTTCGGATTTCCGGAATTCTGTCCGGTTTGATCCATTCGCCTTATTTGGGGTACCGCGTCAGCCGCCGTGACGGCTCTGAACATCTTTAATGGACATGGACGTCGCGGATTTATTCAGCTGGTCGAAAGGTTCATTCGCCAGAGCCTTGATTTCCTTATCCGTATAAGGCAGGCTGTCTACAAAGTATTTCTTATAGAGATCGTAGTCGTTCTTGGAAGAAACATAGAGATAAGGGTACTTGATTTCCAGAATGCCGTTGTTGGGTTTCTTGTATTTGCCCTGCACCGCGTTGTAAACCATCAGGAACGCGTACAGCGGGTCGCAGTAATGGCCGCCGGACTCTGCCGTCATGCCGCCGGTAGAAAGCTGCTGGCCGAGGTCGGGCAGGAAGTCGGTGGAAACGACGGCGATCTTGCCCGTCTTCCCTGCATTCTTGAGCGCGCCGATGGAACCGACCAACGGATCACCGCCGCCGCCGGCAACGATCAGACTGTCCATCTTCGGGTAAGAGTTCAGGAAGGACTTCGTAACGGAAGCGCCCTCTTCAGAAGAAGTATTGGCGTAAACCGGGTCTGTCATCGTGACTTTGTCGTCCGGATGTTTCTGGTTCCATTCGGAAACGGCCTTCTTGTAGCCGGCCCACCGCTGCAGGAACGTGGCGTCGCCGACCGTCCAGCCTTCGAGGCAGATGAAGCGCTTGCCCTTATTAATAAGGATGTTCGCCAAGTTGTAGCCGTTTACCTCTTCATCCTCATGAACGGCGCCGAGATAATAGGGAGCAGACTGCGCCATCTGCCAGATCTGGGGGCTCTTTTCTTTGCTGATAATGCGGAAGAACTGGGCCAGATAGACCTGGGATTCGTTGGCGGTGTTAATGGCGGCCGTCATCTCGGAATCCGCGGAATTGCAGATGACAATGCCTTTGCACCCGGCCGCGCAGAGCGTCTCGACACTGGCCGTGACCTTTTCGGAAACATGGCCCTGGTCCACATACATCAGCTGAACGTCAAGCGCTTTGGCTGCTTCGTCAAGGACCTTCTTGCACTGGCTGCCCAGGACGTCCGTGGAACTCCAGATGGACACGCCGATTTTGATCTTTCCGGTGTTGCCCCCGGTGCCGGAACCCGCCGGTGCGGCACTGCCCCCGCCGGCGTTGCTGCAAGCGCCTAACGAGAAGACCATCGCAAAAGCCAGGAGCACAGCAAGGAATTTTTTCATTTTTTTACCATCCTTTTCATATGAAATTTCAGGAATGAACTCCTCGTGTCCTACTTTACCAGCCTTTATACAAAAAGTCAACAATTTTTTTGACATGATCATACAATTCTCATACATATATTTCAAATCAGGAAAATTTTTGCCCTATATTTCTCGGCCGCATCCCGCCATTTTCGGGCAATTTCCCAGGCCGGGAGCCGCACAGCGCATATTTTGCCGACTGCATTTTTCACAATTTTTTTCCGGAGCGGATGGATTTTTAAACTGCTTTCCATGACTTTGATAAATATTCGTCAAAGTGCACGAATATTTTGGCATATTTTCTGGATCCAATGCGGTTCATATCCCGGAAAACTCCTTCCATGTTACATTTTTTTGTGATAGACTTACATAAGGAAATAAATTCTTTCCAGAAGGAGTTTCAGCATCCCGCCACCATCTCTTCAAGATGTTGAGTAGACAAATTACACCGAGGTATCGTTTATGCCGTCAAAATATGTACAAATTGCAGCTTTACTGCGCTCAAAGATTCTGGAAGGCGCCTACCAAAGCACCCTGCGCCTTCCCACCGAAATGGAGCTTTCGGAAACCTACCAGGTAAACCGCCAGACCGTCCGGCGCGCGCTCGCCATGCTGACGCAGGAGGGACTGATCGAGCGCCACCAGGGCAGCGGTTCTTACATCCGGAACCCCGCGCCCATCCACGGGAAGAACATCGCTATTCTGGCCACCTACATCAACGATTATATTTTTCCGGCGATCCTGCAGGACGCGCAGACGATTTTCGCCCGCAGCGGATATTCCACGCTGGTGTTCTGCACGCACAACCAGGTGAACATGGAACGCGAGATCTTAAAAAACATTCTGGGCAGCCCCGTGTGCGGGCTGCTGGTGGAAGGGACCAAGTCCGCGCTTCCGAACCCGAACCTGGATCTATACAATCAGCTGGGCAAGTCGCACATCCCCGTGGTGTTTCTTCACGGCTCCTATTCCGCGCTCTCCGACGCGGTGTGCATATCGGACGATAATTTCCACGGCGGCTATCTGCTGACCCAGTTTCTGCTCAAAAAAGGGCACGCCAAAATCGCCGGCATTTTCAAAAGCGACGACATTCAGGGCCACGACCGTTATTTCGGATTCCTTTCCGCATTCCGGGACGCCGGGCTCCCGCTTCCGGACGCCAACATTCTCTGGTACACCACGGAACAGAAGAACCAGCTTTTAAAACACAACGACCGGACGCTGCTTGAGGATTTTGTAAAAAATACGATGCGGGGCTGCTCCGCCGTGGTCTGCTATAACGACGAAATCGCTTTTTCCTTAATCAACGTCCTGCTTTCGTCCGGAATCCGCGTGCCGGACGATGTGGCCGTCGTCAGTTTCGACAACAGCTCCTACAGCGAATTCTGCAGCGTGAAAATCACGTCGCTGGCGCACGGCTCCAAGCACATCGGCCGCATCGCGGCGGAACGGCTGGCCGACATGCTTCAGGGCAAAAAAGCTCAGTCCGAGTCCGTCCCCTGGGTTCTGGTCGAAAAGGAAAGCAGCTGAAATGTGCTTCCGCGCCGCAAAATCGGCGTGAAAGCGCATCGTCCTCTCCGGAAGAACAGAAAAAAACAGGGAATTTTTTTTTGCAAATATTCATAGTGTTTTTCTATGGATAACCATAAAATATTCGAGTTACCTATGGTGGAATGATTTGTGCTATCGTTGATTTAATAATATGAGCGTCAGGAGATAGGACAAATGAAAACTTCCGTCATCGGGTTTCCGCGGATCGGCCGCTTCCGGGAACTGAAATTTGCATCGGAGAGCTTTTTCAAAGGAGAAAAAACGCCGGAAGAACTGCTGTCGGCGGGAAAGGAACTTCGGAAACAGCACTGGGCACTGCAAGAAAGCGACGGGATCGACTTCATCCCGTCGAACGATTTTTCCTTTTACGACGGGATGCTGGACACCGCCGTCATGCTCAACGCCGTGCCGAAGCGATACCGGGAGCTGAAGCTCGACGGCCTGCACGAATACTTTGCCATGGCAAGGGGCTACCAGGGCCCGAACGGCGACGTAAAAGCGCTGGCGATGAAAAAGTGGTTCAACACAAACTACCACTACCTGGTGCCCGAAATCGGGGACGAAACCGAGATCCGGCTGAACGGCTCCAAAGCGCTCGGCGAGTTTTCGGAGGCAAAGTCCCTCGGGGCCGTGACGAAGCCCGTCGTAATCGGGCCTCTCACCTTCCTGAAGCTGTCCCGTTTCACGGGGGCAAAAAGGGCGGCCGATTTTGTTCCCGATCTCATCCGGGCCTATTCCCTGCTGCTGGAAAAACTGGGCGCGCTCGGCGCGGAATGGGTGCAGATCGACGAGCCGATCCTGGTAAGGGACCTGGATGCGGCGGACCTCGCGCTTTTCCGGAAGCTGCACACCGGAATTCTGAAGGCGAAAGGGCCGGTCAAAGTTCTCCTGCAAACCTATTTCGGCGATATCCGCGACTGCTACAAAGACGCGGCCGCGCTGGACTTCGACGGGATCGGGCTCGACTTCGTCGAAGGAAAGGAAAGTCTTTCGCTGGTCCGGAAAAACGGCTTTCCGGATGGGAAAGTCCTGTTTGCCGGCCTGCTGAACGGAAAAAACATCTGGCGGAACCATTATGCCAAAACGCTGCCCGTTCTCCGCGAGCTGCAAGGCGGTGCCAAGCAGGTTGTCATCGGGACCTCCTGCTCCCTGCTCCACGTTCCGTTCACCGTCGAAAGCGAGACCAAGCTCGCCCCCGCCTGCAAAAAGCATTTTGCGTTTGCGGCGGAAAAACTGCGGGAACTCACCGACCTGAAAAAGCTCGCTTCCTGCAAGGCACCGGAAGGGACGGACGAATACCGCGCCAACGAAGCATTATTCCGCAGCGTGCGGCACGAGGAAAACAAGGCCCTCAAAGCAAAGATCGACGCCCTGACGGAACGGGACTTCACGCGCCGCCCCGCGTTTGCGGAACGCGAAAAAATCCAGAAAGCTTCCTTCCGCCTGCCGCTGCTCCCGACCACCACGATCGGTTCCTTCCCGCAGACCGCCGATGTCCGGGCAAACCGCTCCGCTTACCGCAAAGGACGGATCCCGGAAGAACAGTACGTGGAGTTCAACAAACGGAAAATCAAGGAATGCATCGAGCTGCAGGAAAAGATCGGCTTGGATGTGCTGGTTCACGGCGAATTTGAGCGGAACGACATGGTGGAATATTTCGGAGAGCATCTCAACGGATTCCTCTTCACGGAAAAGGCGTGGGTGCAGTCCTACGGAACGCGCTGTGTGAAACCGCCCATTATCTGGGGAGATATCTCGCGCAGGAGCCCGATTACCGTCGGATACGCAAAATATGCCCAAAGCCTGACGAAAAAATATGTGAAAGGCATGCTGACCGGGCCGGTGACCATCCTCAACTGGTCATTCCCGCGCGAGGACATCCCGTTGAAGGAAAGCGCGTTCCAGATTGCGCTCGCCATCCGCGAGGAAGTCCTCGACCTGGAAGCGAACGGGATCCGGATCATCCAGATCGACGAAGCGGCCCTGCGGGAAAAGTTGCCGCTGCGGAAAGCCGACTGGCACAGCGAATACCTCGACTGGGCCATCCCCGCCTTTCGGCTCGTCCACAGCGGCGTGAAGCCGGAAACGCAGATTCATACGCATATGTGTTACAGCGAATTCGGCGACATCATTCAGGACATTGACAACATGGACGCGGACGTGATCACGTTTGAAGCTTCGCGCTCCGACCTTTCCATCCTCTCCGCGCTGAACAAGGCCGGTTTCCGCACCGAAGTGGGCCCCGGCGTTTACGACATCCATTCGCCCCGCGTGCCCCCGGCCGCGGAAATCCGCGCAGCGCTCCAAAAAATGCTCCAAAAAATACCGAAAGAGAAACTGTGGGTCAACCCGGACTGCGGCCTGAAAACCAGAGGATACGCGGAAACCGTGCCGAGCCTCGAGCACCTTGTGCAGGCGGCGCGGGAAGTCAGGAGCGGACTGTAATGCGGACCAGCGAACTCTTCCACCGGAAAACCGTATTCTCCTTTGAAATCTTCCCGCCGAAAAAGACCGCTTCGGTTGCAACGGTTTATCATACCTTATCCGAACTGCGCGGCCTTTCCCCCGACTTTATCAGCGTTACTTACGGCGCGGCGGGCCGCGGGAGCAACTTGACCGTAAAAATCGCCTCCGACGTGAAAAGCCGGTACGGCATCGAAAGCGTCGCCCATCTGCCGTGCCTGTACCTCACCAAAGCGGAGGTTCTCGAAACGCTCCGGGACCTGAAGAAAAACGGAATTGAAAACATCCTCGCCCTTCGGGGCGACGTCAGTCCCGACGCGGCCCCGAAAACGGATTTCCGGCATGCCAGCGACCTGGTGGCCTTTATCCGGGAGCACGGAAGCTTCAACATCATCGGGGCCTGCTATCCGGAAGGACACCCGGAAGCGGGCGGGATCGCCGAGGATATCCGGAATCTGAAAACGAAGGTGGACGCGGGCACCGACCAGCTGATCTCCCAGCTCTTCTTCGACAACGATTTCTTTTACGCTTTTCTGGAACGCGCCCGGGCCGCGGGGATTCACGTCCCGGTTCAGGCCGGGATCATGCCGGTGACAAACAAAAAGCAGATCGAGCGCATGGCGGCGCTCTGCGGGGCCGCTCTCCCGAAAAAGTTCCGGCGTGCGATGGAAAAATACGAAAACGACCCGACCGCCATGCGCGACGCGGGAATCGCCTACGCCATCGACCAGATCGTCGACCTGATCGCGCGGGGCGTCGACGGCATCCATCTGTACACGATGAACAATTCCTACGTGGCGGCAAAAATCAGCGGCGCCGTCGCCAGCCTTCTGCAAACGGACAAAATTACGGCATAATCACGGTATTATAGAAATGCGCTCCGGTTTTTCCGGAGCGCATTTCAGAGTGAAGACAAAGTATCGAAAAGAGGTACTTTGTCTTTTTTTAGTGCTTA
>ENA-UOOI01003418-UOOI01003418.1-fermentation-metagenome-genome-assembly--contig:-NODE-3418-length-12018-cov-5.399398_pt1 | contig 12018 bp, 8 predicted proteins | sample MGYA00245779_ERZ724027 | MGnify/ENA primary metagenome ERZ724027 (study PRJEB28704, sample SAMN03018318) | fermentation metagenome | biome: anthropogenic terrestrial biome; feature: soil; material... | reverse complement strand
CAGCTTAATTCATTTTGTGGAGCCCCTAAATTGCGAACTTCTCTTGACACTACCAGGTTATTTTGCAGTTGATCCATTCGAAAGATTAAGGCTTGACAAGGAAAAGCATACATGACAAGATTGTCAACGTTGATGATATAACGGTGACTAAATAATAAAAACACAAACCCGAACACTTCACCGATAAAGTGAATGTTCGGGTTATGTGCGTTTGAAAGTAGAGGCCAATTTTGATACCAAATGCACATGGAAACGACCTTTCGTTAAAAGGTACACATGGTGTGCATATGCCAAAGGAAGTTGCCGTTGTTGCATGTGAGGTCTAGGTGATGATTTTTCGGGTATGATCATAGTTGGTGTCTTCAATCTTTGATTTTCAATTATGATCTTCCACGATGTACCTTCTTCTGCCTTCTGCCGCAAAAATATCAACACTAAAACCGCCAACAGATGACTCATGTTTTTCCAAAAAAATATCAATTCCGATGGCTTTACTTAGAAGCACCAAATTTTCCTCTTGCGCTAACCATTTTGAAAAATCCTATTCTTCGTGTGGCCATATAGTCCGCAAGTCATCAATCCGTTCTACTTTCCCAAGCTCTGGCATTTTCCAGTCTCCTATTATTCCGTTTGTTTTTTCTCCTCAAACAGATCTTCAATACCTAACTGCTCATAGGATATCTTGTTTGTAACGAGCCCCATGAAGCTGGAATTGAGGCGAACTTCATCATGAGAAATGAGTGCGTATCGCCACGGTTTTCCGCCATTTACAGAATTCCAATCCGTAACGGCATTACAATAAACGACGGCTGCACGAGCCTTATCTTTTACATCTGGAGAATTGATTTCATTGCTTGCTTTCGTCTCTATCATATAGATGCAATCTGCCGTCTCTACCACAAAGTCAGGTTCGTAGCGACTGATTCCGCCCGGCCCGTAGTAAATATTGAACTGCTTCGGCGAAGGACGCAGCCATTTTAACACGGCTTTGTCGTTTTCAAGAACGATTGCAAAACGCCGTTCTGTATCGCTATCAAATTTGTAGAGTGTGTGGCAGGCTTTCTTAAAGCCGTTGAACACTTTAGATCGAACTTCGCTCGCTGGCAGGGCCGCCCGTAAGTCATAAATATCGTCTGTACGGATTTTGCCGCCAAAGCTGTTCTCAATGCGAGAAAATGGACGCATTTCCGAAGCCTTATATTCAGTTTCTTCCCGATAAAAGTGCTCATTCATTTGAAGATATATAATTTCAGCTATGGTCTTCTGACGGTCACGCATCACCTTTTCGGTTTCCTCTTCGGAAAGGTACGACAAAAAGTGCTCTTTGGCATCGTTCACGAGAGAATAAATTAAATCTGCACAAGTTTCATAATCGACATTATCGTGTACAATGATATGGCGCACAATTTCATTTTCGACGGTATCAATCTTTGCAGATGCCATATACTCAATGTCAAGCTCAAAAGTTTGGCCGCCTTCTTGAAGTTCCGTACCAAGCAATGTATCGTCGGATGGGTGCCAGTTCATGTTTTTAGTATCGAGCTTAAACGGATAAAACCCCTGTTTGACTTCCGTGAAAGGCTGCACAACTGCCTGTGGGATTGGAATAACACTATCTGTGAGAGCTTGTACGCAGGTGCTGATGGCGTTCTCGATCACCGGAGCCAAATCTTCCGGTTTCAAACCGAGTGACGGAAACTGGCGAAGGGTCTCGCTGATAATGGTTTTCTTTACGAAGGAACGGGTATCATCGTCCTTTATTGCATCAAATGTTCTCACTTGACGGTTCAAATCCATAACAGACTTTGAAGTATAATTTGCGACAAATTTTGCCACCTCAAGCGTCTGCGGTTGGGGCTCCGTTTGAGTTACCGCACCTTGCGGCGATACGGTCTTGTGAAGTGTAAATGCTAACTGTTCGGCAAAACTGTAATCATTCGAAACGCTGTCATATACGGACGGCATCTCAATCGTTTCTTGCTGCTTTGATTCTTGCGTCGGTGTTGTTGCATCAATATAGTATACCTTACGGACGAGAGAGTTCGGATCATTTGCCAGATTGACAATCGCTTCATATTTATCGTGGCTGACGATGGACAACCTGTCCACGGCCTCGTCGCCTGTACGGGTTCCATATGGCAGGCGCAGGCCGCGCCCGATAGTCTGCTCAGTCAAGGTTTCAGAAGCCGACGCACGGAGCGGCACAATGGTATAGAGGTTGGTGACATCCCAGCCTTCCTTGAGCATATTGACATGAATGACAATTTCTATCTTGTTTTCCGGCTTTTCAAGAGAAAGGAGCTGCTCGATGTTTTCATCTTTTTCGGCTCCGCGCTGGGCGGAGTTGATTTCAATAACCTTGTCTCGATAGTAACCGCCAAAGAAATCTCCGGACTTTATGTATTCCATAATTTCTTTTGAGTGGTCAGTATCTCTCGCAACGACCAAAACGAAAGGTTTGACAACGGGTTTACCGAAAGTTCTGGCATAAATTTCGAGTTTGCTCTTTGTTTCTTCGTGAATGCGTACACCGTCATTGAGCTTCTCACGGTCAAGTTGCGTAGGCGTATATTCCTCCGGCCTGAAATCTTTACGGGTAAAGACCGTCGGTACCTTAACATACAATCCGTCATTCAAAGCGTGAGCCAATGAATATTCATAAACCACATTACGAAAGTCTACCTTTTTAGTGCCCTTCTGAATCTGCGGCGTGGCGGTCAACTCGACACCGAGGAGCGGATGCAAGTCGTTTATGACCTCAAAGCTCTTATCAGCATGGTAGTGGTGGCTCTCATCCATGAAAATACACAAGTCGGGCAGCGAACGCAGATATGAGAAGTAGGATTCGCCCAGCACCTCGTTTAAGCGCTTAATCCTTGCGGGAGCGCCATTTGCCACTTTACTGTCGGAGTTCAGCTTTGCAATATTGAATACATTGATCACGACGTCATTAACGCCGAATTGTCCCTGACGGAACGCCTCATAGTTGTCCCCGTCGATAATACGCGGCGGGTTTACAAATTTGTCCAGCCCTCTGAATACATACTTTGGATTGGACGTATTGCCAAGGTCATCCTTGAGCTTCCGATAAATAGTCAGGTTCGGAGCCATCACAAAGAAATTGCGGACGCCTTTTTCATAATGGAGGTATGCGATACACGCGCCCATAAGGCGCGTTTTACCAATACCTGTCGCTAAAGCAAAGCAGACAGACGGAAAGTCACGCTCAAAGCTGGTCAGGGTCGGGAAATGCTCCCGAACCGCAGCCAAGTCCGCATCATAAAAATTCTCGCCGTCATCATCGGTTTTCTTTTTGAGACTCAGAATATCGCAGAGCTTTGCGAAAATTTCAAGGCTCTCATGTTGCGGAGGACGCAGGGCAAGTACATTGCTGATGTATTTGGAGTAATAAGTATAAAACTTATCGGTATACGATTTCTTAATCATCATCCCATTCCTCCTCGTCAAGCTCCGGGACATCTATAATATTCAGATTGTAGTTATCCGCACCGAATTCGCACTTGGAAAGCACCGACTGCGGTATCTTGCGAACGTTGATATTGTCATAGCGTTTGCCAAGGCCGACGTCGAAGGCCGGAGCGCATATCAGCAGACTTTCCATTCCTGAAAGCTCCGCTGCAATACCGTCCAGCATGGCGGCAGTCAAATACTGCGTGGTGACATAAATATAGCTGCTATCCTGACTGAAGCCCTGTTTCCAGAACACCTCACTGTCGGGAGCATAATGGAAGCCATTAATCTTTGCAACAGCAGCAACCAACATTTCAGAATTGTATTTGTTGGAGAAAACAGGATTACCATATTTGTCCTTTTCAATCAGTGTCGGAGCAAGTTCATAGAATTTGTATCCGCCGCCACCTTGCCAACTAACTTTTTGAGATATTCCTGTTTGCTCTCCGTCTATCACTCTATCCATCCGTACTTTGCAATGGGTATAAGCTTGGGTTCCCATTTCTATTCCGATATACTTTCTATTTAGTTTTTGTGCCACTGCTGTGGTTGTTCCAGAACCCAAGAAACTATCAAGTACCAGCTCATCAGCGGTGGTTGTCATTTCAATTATCTGACTTATAAGTATTTCTGGCTTTTTCCCATTTCCAAAATCGACACCACCTTCTTTAGCAACATTCTTCATCCAAGGATTCATATCCCAATATGTTCCTTGAAGATCCTTTTTGAATAATTCTCCATTAATTATTTCGGAGGTGTCTTTGAGCCAAACAAACAGCCTACACTTGTCGCCTTTATAGAATTGTTCGTATATTTTTCCTCTATTTTTCCCTGTTTTAGGTATATACTCGATTGAAATTAAATCCTCAGCAATTTTTTGTTCCGAGCGATAATCCATAATACGAGTCCTAATAGAACTCTGTGCATTAGTAGTTTGAAAAACTGATATCCCATACTTTTTATAGGCTTCTTTTTCGGTGATGCCATCTCTTTTAGCTATTTGCTTAATTGACATCATAATTGGATTTTTACGCAAATAGACTTTAATTTCGTTTTTATCACCATCAACCGTTGAACCTACATACTCTTTTTGACCGGGGTCTACAAGAACAGTAGTATATTTCCAACTTTTTCCTGCATCTAAGTATTGTTGTATTAGATCTGACATTTCTGTATATTGATAAGGCCCATTAAAGAGGGGCAATGATGAGTACTCTTTGGCATAAGCCAGTATGTACTCACAATTTTTCTTTAACCGCTTATCCTCGCCGCCTCCTGAAGCTCCCGCAACATTTTTCATATTAACAGAAATCATATTGATAAAATTATTCCGTCCAAATACCTCATCGCAGATGACTTTTAGATAGGCTTGTTCTTCATCATCTATTTGAATCCAAATAGAGCCTTCTGGCGCGAGCAAATTCCTCAATATTTCCAAACGAGAACGCATCAATTTAAGCCATGTTGAATGCTCCAAATTATCATCATAATGTTCAAATGCACTTCCCGTATTATAAGGCGGATCAATATAGATGCATTTTACCCGTCCGGCATAATCCTGCTCCAACGCTTTGAGCGCAAGCAGGTTATCCCCGTGAATCAACATATTCTCAGAGTTAGGGTCGCCGTAATCCTTTGAGGGGTCGTGAAGAAGGATGCGCGGCTCTATCGCCGGGTCTTCACCTTTTCCTATCCATGTAAGTTCAAGCCTTTGCATATTGATTTCCTCCTACACGATCTCAAAAGAGATTGTCATAATATGTTCTGTCTGGCAGTTACCCTTGAGCTTCTCCTGCATTTCATCCTGCAGACGCTGATTCTGCTGCTCGATTTCATCTTCGTGATCGTAGATTTCTCGTTGCATCTTTTTGCGCTTCTCATCGAGCTTGTTAATTTCATCCTTCAGGGCAAGCATTTCTTCAAGGGGAAGATTGGTGCTGGCACGGAAGGTTTTTCTCTTCTCGGCGATCAGCTTTTTTAACTCCTTCAGATCACGCTGGAGTCCTTCCTTTAGGTCCTCGCTGTATGCGTCCAGCTTGGTACACTCATCAAGAAAATACTGCTTGTTCTCGTTCTCAATCTCCTGTTGCTGCATGGCAATGCGTTCTTTCCGCATTGTGATTAGAGCTTCTGTCTCTGGCGGACATTGACCGGCAACTTGGGCGGGCAATTCCAGCATGGCATTCAGCATCGCATCATCGACTACGGTGCCGTCCTCGGTCACAGCGGAAAAAACAAGGTGCTCTTCATCACCAATTCCGGAATAAGACAGCTTATCAATAGAAAGGATGCCGCTCAATCTTGGATGGTTGTCAAAAAATGAAATGTGCCGTGTGCATTCGTCATAATTGAATTTAATATGTACCGGCGGCAGTTCTTCGTGCAGCGCTTCGGAAAGCCACGATTCATAAAGGGGGTCTTCACGACGCAGGAAAATGTCACCTTCCTCGTCAGCGTCCTGCCATTTCAAATTATAGATTTTTTCATGTCCGTTAGAAGTTTTTAAGCGAAGTCTCCATTTATCGAGTGGTTCCACGCGCTCGGCACCGTGTATCATAAAGAAATAGTAAATCCATTGGCTGAATTTGTCGAGACTGGCAATCGTATCGCTTTGGCAATGCTTCAGCCTTGCTGCAACTTCTTCATCGAAGTTTTCAAGGATAGATTGCCTTGCCTGTACCATCTTTTCGTTAATCTGATCTGCCAGTTCTTCTTGCAGACTATCAAACTCGGCTTGTATTTCTTCGGAGGTCTTGCATTTCTGGTAAATCTCCGATATACGCTTTTCAAAATCAACACCTGATTCGATGGAACCAATGACCTCATCTGAGGAACCAAACACTCCGCTGAACAAATTAAATTTTTGTGAAAGCAACTCATAAACTCTGACATCGGCAGCATTTTTTCTGTTGAGAAAATTTATAACTACAACATCGTTCTTTTGACCATAACGATGGCAACGACCGATTCTCTGTTCAATACGCTGTGGGTTCCAAGGCAGGTCATAATTTACAATCAAGCTGCAGAACTGAAGGTTGATACCTTCGGCAGCGGCCTCTGTACCAATAAGGATACTTGCTTGGTCACGGAATTCCTCGACAACAGCGGCTTTCATATCTGCTTGCTTAGAGCCAGAAAGCTTTCCATCGTTCTGATGGCGCTTTTTCCAATCGTTATAAATTCGTTTTGATATAGCATCGCTGTTTGAACCGTTGAGGAATACGATTTTACCGTCGTATCCGTTATCCGAGAGCAGCCGTAGCAGATATTCCTGTGTTCTGCGAGACTCTGTAAAAATTACCGCTTTGCGCTGACCGCCAAGTTCTTCGATCTTGTTAAATCCCTCTTCAAGTGCCAACAACAAATTGTCGCCTTTGGCGTTGCTGTGAATGCTCTTTGCTAATTCTGCATATTCGTTGAGACGTTCCAGCTCTTTAATTATCCCGGCACGGTCATGCTCCAAGTCGGCCGTAAGGACATCGTCTTCAGTATCACTATCACTGTCATCCAATTCCTCGTAAGTGTCGAAGTCGCTCATATCAAGTTTGCTCTCAATACCTTTGAGAAGATCGTTGAGCCGGTTGATAAGCGAATTCAATGTGCCGGAAATGGCAAAGGACGATGACGCCAACAGTTTCCTAAGCACCATCGTAATAAGGGTACGCTGACCCTCCGGCAAAGCATATAGCTTATCGGTTTGCAGATACTCCGAAATAAAATTGTAGAGCTTTTCTTCATCTGCAGAGGGGACATATTCCTGTAAAATAGCATGACGGTTAGTGTATCGGACATACTCTGTTACCTGCTTGCGCAGGGTCCGTTTACATACACCGTGCAGCCTGTTCCTTAAATTGCGGTTGCGAATATCCGGGTTCGTTGAGGAAACATACATATCCCTAAAAGTCTTAGCATCGCCGAAAATATGCTCATCAATGATGCTAGTGAGACCATAAAGTTCCATCAAGTTATTCTGTAATGGAGTTGCTGTCAGCAGCAGCTTTTTTCTACCGCTCAAAGCGTTCTTTAATTTATTTCCCATGACATTATTTGGCTTGTATACATTTCTGAGTCGGTGAGCTTCATCCATGATGACCAAGTCCCATGAAATGTTACGGATTTCAAAATCTTTTCGAGCCGCAAAATTATATGAGCAAATGACCACGGCGTTTCTAACCTCAAAAGGATTTAGCATCCCGGCCTTTTTTGCCTTGTTAAAGGATGCTGATTCCATCAACACGGAATCAATGAAAAATTTTTCTGAAAGCTCACTACGCCACTGCATACGTAAAGACGCCGGGACAATCAATAAAATTCGTCTTTTTCTTTCCGCCCAGCACTGAGCTAACACGAGTCCGGCCTCGATGGTTTTTCCGAGACCAACCTCATCGGCAAGTAAAGCTCCCGTCGATAATGGAGACTTAACAGCGAACAAAGCTGCGTCAACCTGATGTGGGTTTAAATCAACCTTAACACCGGACATAGCGGAGGCAAGTCCGTCAATACTCGATTGTGGGCGTTTCAGCACTATTTGTTCGGCAAAATAGCGTGATTGATATGGTGTGTATTTTGTCATCTTTTGTCCTCTATTCTTCATGGGTATCGTCTTCAACGAATTCATTCGGCCGCATAGTCATTGAGATGCTTGGCCGTAATTAACATGAGTCCGCAAAATAGCCTGTCAGGCCATTCACGCCTAATCAGTTATCTACGATCTCCGCGATGTCCTCCAAGCGGCATCCCAATGTCTTGCATATCTTCAAAAGGACATCCGTGGTGACATTTTGGCCTTTTCCGAGTTTTGCAATTGTGTTTGAACTGATTCCACACTGTTTTCTCAACATTTCTCTCGTCAAATGCCTGTCCAACAAAATATGCCATAACTTTTCATAACTTATGCGCATTGTTTTCTCCTGTTTACATACAGCAAATCGCGGGTTTATTGGTCTTCCGGATTGTAGACATCATTCAAGAAACCGTATCTTCCAGTATCTTTCTCTTTGGAAAACTCAATCACATGGATTTCGCCATTCTCACTTTCCTGCGGAATAAACGGCATACGTTTTTTCTGCTCGACCATGATAACCTGCCGTTCATTAGCGTGGTTCAATAGGTACTGCACAAAGTTCCGTTTAATCGTATCACTTTGTTGTATATGTTCCGCTTCCGATAGCTGCGTCAGCGCCGAGTCAACGGCAAAGAAGCCCGGAGCTTTTCCATCCTGTTCAATGATATAGCCGCTCATGGAATACGCGGTGATTGTATTGAGTATGCCGCAGAAGCCACCGCCAGAGGAAACCGCCTTTTTCAGGCCGCCGATCTCGATATCAAAGTTTTTCATATTCAGACGGGCTGTGGTTGCGCCGCCAATATGAGATTCTTTTAATACTTCGATCAGCTTCGTTTCAAATCCATGAACCAGATCATAATCGTAATATCCAAAGATGTTATATTTCGGATTCTCCGGTTCTTCCTCAGTTTCCTTTTCAAATAGCTCGCTCTTGTATTGCGTTTCATCTTGCTTAACAACATCCAGTTCGCTGGAGAGCCGCAGGAACTGAAGTTTGCTTTCCAATTTCTGCTTGAATGATGAAAGACGCGGCTGCAAATCATCTGAAATCAGGGAATCAACCTGTGCCTTCCTGGTTTCAAGAGCTTTTATGGTTTCAACTACCGCTTGTTGCTGTCTGTCGATGCTTTGCTGCGCCTCGCCGAGTTCAGACAGATGTACCTTGATTTTGTTAAGCTCGGCAGCAGAAGCGCTGATATACTGCGGCGTCGGCTTCGTTTCTATTTCGCTATCGCAAAATGGACAATGCCTTTTTACGGATGCCGCTGGCATGCCAACTCCACCATCAACAATAAACCCCAGGCGTTTTATGTCGGATTGATACTGACGATGCAGAACGGAAAAATTGTGGACCACGGTGTTACACTCCGACAGTTTCCCATTCTGCTCATAAATCTCCGACATAAGCTGCTGACTCTCTTTTGAGGCCGCGTCGAGCTGCGTTTGTATCGCGGCGATTTCTTTCTGAATATTATCTATAACGGCACGAACGTCCGTGTCCCCGCCAGCGGAGAGCATCTCCTCAAGTTCCTCCCGTCTGCTGGTAAGCCTGTTGGCCTTGTCACGGATATATACCGTCAACGCTTTTCTCTTGGCCTTACTGATTTCGGGGTCTTCCGGTTTTTCAAGGTTATTTGCATCTCTCCCGGTCAGCAAATATAGCAGAACAGCCGGTGACGCGGTTTTCCCCATTCCGCCAGGAGCCATCAGCGCCGACGTTTCCCGCGCGACGTCGGCCTGCCGAATAAAGAACAGGTGGAGCATAGAGCGCCATGTCAGTTTTTGCGTAGCGCCCTTTTCAGAGGAGAGCACCTTGTGATCTCCATCAATACCAATTAACTGAAGGAAAACCGTATTAATGCTTTTCTTCGCGTTGTTGCCCAAGCTGTATAAGTCATGTTCAATTGAAGAATCCGAACCGCTGACAGAGATTTTGTTTTCGCCAATTTTTCGCTCCAGAATAACGGTTCCATTGGCTGTCCGAAGATAGAGCGTAATCTTCTCATACCCGTTGTTGTTATCAACGATCTTTGATGGATGATTTTCTTTGGGCGTGAAGCCAAAAGCGTAATCAATACAGTCCATCACAAGGCTCTTTCCTGTATTGGAAGGTCCGGTAACTAGATTAAATCCCGGATGAAAATCTATGACCGAACTTTCATGTCCACCGCCAGAAACCACCAGTTTTTCAATGTAGAATCTATTCATTCGCGCCCTCCCGCATAGACCGCAGCGTACGTTGATTGATATCTCTCAACATGGCGTCTACGTTTGTCGTATTGTAGTGCTGGCTTACCGTGCGCACGGCGAGCCGATACTCCCCGGCATAGGAACTCGTAAATGTATGTGAAATTTTCCTGCCAGCGTCATTGATCTTGTAGGTAAATCCCCGCTTACTTGATGAAAAAATGATATTTCCGGCTAAGACAAGCGTCTTTAGCGCCCCCGAAACAAGCGCCTTCCTTGCCGGGAATTCACTAAACCGATAGCTTCCGTATCCGTGCAGGTTTTCATCGAGCAGGCCAAAATCGGCGGCATAAACAGAGATGAAATCAATAGAACATATCTGCTGCTCATCCAATTCCGCGTTTGGTATCTCGTCCAGCATCAGCAAGATGCGTAGGGACATTTCAAACGGGGAGCCGATCAAAGTTATATCATCCATTCTTTCTCCTTACCCATCTGAGCTTCCCGTCATTGACCAGATGATGGCAAACGCCTTTTTTTATCTTTCCGCTGATCCAATACGGTGACGCGCTTAGAACATAATTTGTTACTGGCAGAGAAGCCGCCTGCTCCATAACGGCCAGCATACACTCGTATCCGTTATCCTGCTTACGTTTTGCGGTATCTTTCACGCCGTCAAGAGTCTCGCTTTTTAACACATCAAATTGATTTGACAGGCTGCCATCTCCCAGTTCTAATACCCCACGCTGAATGGTAACAGCGGCGTAAAAATCAATTCGTCTGTCATCTAGATCGGTCGAATAATTCGGATAGGTTGCAAAATCACTGGCGGAGAAGGAAGGCATTCCTTCGGCATCTCCATAGGCACGATATAATTCTTCGATATAGGTCTTTTCATCAGGAGTCGCTTTCTCTGGCTTCAGCACATCCGCTGGCCGAGGGAGCGATTTTATTTTTTCATTAATTTCCGCGAGAAGTGCGGTATCGTAAGCGGAATCCGAAGTGGCTGTGTCATCCTGCGACGGCTTTGCGGCCGTGATGACGCCCAGCATGACACTTTCCAACAGTTCCGCGCACGCGTCGGAAAGGAGTTGCTCTTGTGACTGTATCCCCTGAGAGGCCAACCAGTCGGATACCTTGTCGTATGAATCGGAGTCACTCATCCGATCATCGAGCCATCTTGAAAATTTATCTACATCACGATGGTCGTAGACATACTGAGCGTCCTTCGCAAGGATGGCGCGTATTCCTTTGACGTACCTGTACTTGGTATCTGGTTTTCTTTTGAGAAGTCTGCAAGCATCCATCGCGGCGTCCGCGACAAAATTTCCGACCAACTCCGTGAAGTAGTCAGATTCACTTTTCCCAAAAGAGCAGTACGGAAAAAGTCCCTGCGCGTAATCAGAAAAAGTCAAAGTATACACCTCCTGACCAGACCGAAAAACAAGATTTTCATGATTTGTCCGAAAGCGTCCGGGCGCGTCCGCCCAGTCCGATTTTCAAAAGGCTCGGTTTGCTAAAATTTGGTTGTAGCAAGTCGAGAAAGTCATTTCCAAAAACTATACATTTATTATATCGGCTTTCTTGGCGAAACACAAGATATTCTGTAGAAAAAGGGAGAGGCCAATGAAGTAAAAAAGTCAGACCACCCATCCAAAAGTACTACGAAAATCAAATCTCACAGCCTGAGATGCGCATTAGGGCGGCGGGATACATACAGAGCCAGTTCCACACGGATTACCGTGACGGGACCTCTGATGTACCCACCGTGCTTTGCTGCGCCCATTTTCAGG
>ENA-UOOI01003415-UOOI01003415.1-fermentation-metagenome-genome-assembly--contig:-NODE-3415-length-12036-cov-6.988649_pt1 | contig 12036 bp, 11 predicted proteins | sample MGYA00245779_ERZ724027 | MGnify/ENA primary metagenome ERZ724027 (study PRJEB28704, sample SAMN03018318) | fermentation metagenome | biome: anthropogenic terrestrial biome; feature: soil; material... | reverse complement strand
AGTCATGCTTTTTCATGCAAGCATGAAACGCATGACCTTTTGACCCTGGTATCAAGTTATTCTGTATAGACAAATGCTGATAAATTATCTACATTGTCTGCTGTAATTGCAATACAATCTACCAGCTGTTTTTCATCCAGACCCGTTTTTCCATTTTTCAAGTAATCATCTGCCTGAGTCACTGCCATCTCAGCAATAACTGCAAACTGCTGAAGAGCTGTTCCTGTAGCCTGACCTGACTTAATTAAAGCTGCCGCTTCGTCAGAACCATCCACTCCGATGACCGGAAGGTTCATATTATGAGCTGCAAGCGCTGCACAGACACCCTCCAACATGGTATCATTGCCGCAGACAACACCATTCAAATCTGGATTAGCCTGAATGATTGCTTCCATTTTGTCATACGCTTCTGTCTTTTCCCAGTTAGCTGTCTGCTGAGCAACCATTTCCATATCCGGGTATTGATCGATTACCTCATGGAATGCGGAAGAGCGAACACCTGCATTTGTATCGGATTCTTTTCCTAATAACTCAGCATATTTTCCTTTTTCACCCATTGCCTCTACAAACTTTTCAGCGATTGCTTTTGCACCCTGATAGTTGTTAGCAACGATTTGAGAGATTGCAACGCCTTCTTCATTGATTTCACGGTCAATCAAAAATGTGGGTATTCCGGCATCTCTTGCTTTTTGAACTGCCTCTACTGTTGCATCTGCACCTGCATTATCGCAAATGATTGCCGCTGCTTTATCAGAGATTGCACTGTCAAAAAGCTCTGTCTGCTTGGTCGGGTCATCATCATGAGATACTGTCTTTACATCATATCCAAGTTCCTTGGCCTTTGCAGTTGCTGTATCAGCTTCCGCTTTGAAAGCAGGATTAGATACAGATGGTGTAATAATGTAAATAATATTAGAGCCGCCTCCCTTTAATACCTCCGCGGTATCCTCCGCTTTACTGTCGGCCGCAGCAGAGGTCTCTTTAGCTTTTTTCTCCGATGTGTCTTTTGTTTCCTTGTCGGAGCCACATCCTATTGCCGTAACCGTTACCATGGCAGCCACAAGTGATGTTGCTAAAACCTTTTTGAATCCTTTCATTTTTCGTTCCTCCTCTTATGAGTTATACTGTAACAAATTATTTATATTAACAGGCATCTCCTGCTAATATCCTCCTTAACTAATTGCCTCTGCCGCTTTTTTGGCAATTCCTTCTGCATTCAGTCCGTAATAATCAAATACCTCTTTAGAGTTTCCTGTGATTACAGGCTCATCGGGCAGGGACATGTTGAGTACTTTCCTCGGACACTCGCCAGACACCACCTGGCTGACCATAGCTCCGAGTCCCCCAAAGGGTGAGTGTTCCTCCACAGTTATTACCGCTTTCACATTAAGAGCTACTTTAACAATGGTTTCTCTGTCCAATGGTTTTAGGCAATACATATCCACCACCGTAGTACTGATTCCTTGTTTTTTCAAGAGTTCTGCCGCCTCTACAGAAGGTTTTACCATCTCTCCGCAGGCAATAATTGCAACGTCCAGTCCTTCTGTTATCACACTTGCCTTATCCATCTCAAATGGCATGCTGCCTTCTTCGTACACATCCTCCACTGCATTTCTTCCCACACGTATATAAGCCGGCTTTTTATCCTTAAGTAGTTCCCTCGTCAGACATTCGGTCTGCAGCCTGTCGCTGGGAAGATAAACTCTCATGTTCGGAATCGCTGACATAGCCGCAATGTCCTGTGCAGAATGATGACTCATGCCCAGAGCTCCATAGCTGATGCCTCCGCTAATGCCTATCAGTTTCACATTGGTGTCGGAATATGCCACGTCCACCTTGGTCTGCTCATAGCTTCTCGTTGAAAGAAAGCATGCGGGTGACACCGCATAAGGCTTCTTGCCGCACTTTGCCAGGCCTGCCGAAATACTCACCAAGTTCTGCTCTGCGATTCCCGTCTCCACAAATTGCTCAGGGGATTTGTCTGCAAAAGGGGTGAACGAGCCGCTTCCTCTTGAATCGCTGCAAAGTGCCACCACATCTTTATCTGTCCTTGCCGCTTCCATTAATACTTCACATATAACCTGTTTATTTGCTATTTTAGCCACGAATCGCCGCCTCCTTTCCTTTTGCAAGATCTTCCTTAATCTGTACCAATTCTTCGCCGGTTGGAACCTTATGGTGCCAGGCAGCTTTATTTTCCATAACCGGGGAACCTTTTCCCTTGACAGTATTGGCAATCAACACTGTTGGCTTTTCCTTCACTGTCTTTGCTTCTTCAAAAGCCTCCTTTAACTGATCAATATCGTTGCCATCCTTTACATCAATGACATGCCATCCAAAAGAAGCAAATCTCTCATGCAGATCATCCTGTCCCATGACATCTTCTGTGTTTCCGGAAATCTGGAGCCGGTTCCTGTCCACCACCGCACACAGGTTATCCAGTTTATACTGATGAGCAGACATAACACCTTCCCATACGGAGCCTTCTGCCAGTTCCCCGTCACCCATCACCGTGTAAACTCTATAATCACGTTCATCCATCTTGCCTGCCAGGGCCATCCCCACACTGATTGGGAGTCCGTGCCCAAGAGAACCGGAGTTCATTTCAACACCCGGCAGTTTGTTGTTTGGATGCCCAATAAACTTTGAGCCAAATTTACTAAACTGAGCGATAACATCCTTAATATCAAAAAATCCCTTGGCAGCCAAGACCGCGTAGTACGCCTCCACAGAGTGACCCTTACTCATGATAAATTTGTCCCGGTTCGGGTCATCCTTTGTTTCGGGAGCTATATTCATCTGATCAAAATAAATTTCTGTCAATATTTCCATCACGCTCATATCGCCGCCAGTGTGCCCGCCTTTGCCTTCCACAATCATATCGATTACATTTTCTCTTAACTCGTAAGCCAATGCTTTCAGATTTTCCATTATCATTCTCCTCTTAGATACGCTTTTACATCTTCTTCAATGGGGTCGTAAAAATCCGGTTTTACACCAATATATTTACATGCCTCATACAAGACCGGAACTACATCCTTGTGAATGCCCACGCAGTGATGGATATATGGGCCTTCCACAATCTTTGCCTCCAGACGCTTAATATTGTCCACCTCTATCCAAAGGTAAGTGCCCATCCCCTTAGGCCCGTCTACACCCTTCGCGTTGCCCAGAAGAAGAGAGTACTCACCATTGTCTCCGTCGAAACGGCACAGAGTAATATTTCCATGTTTTGCCTCGGCAGTCAGGCTGCCAGGATGGTCAAACGCCAGAGGGTAGGTAAGTCTCGGTTTTTCTTTTGCCACAGAAATAGGCCAAGGGCCACAATGCTGCAGCAGTTCACCATTTTCAATATCCGGATGGCGTATAGTCCAGTCGGCAAAGAACCCTCTTGTCTCATCCATTCCCGCTGCCTCGACCAGCAGCGCCGTGACAGCCCCGTGGATATCCGTCTCGCACACCATCGGGATTCCTTTTTCATTTAAAATGGAGTTGGCAGCACAGGGCATAATCCCCAGTTCCGTCTGCAGTGCATTCCAGCACTGGATAGCGCCTGCATTACATCCGTACCGCTCAAGCAGCTGTTCCATAGCCGTTTCGAGTGCCGCTACATTTTCCACCTGGTTCTCCTGAATCTTCACTTCCATATTTTCATTGATATATGTAATCATTTCCGCCATTTTCCTGCCTTCAGCCTTGACAGCTTTGATTTCTTCCGTCAGCTCAGTCATGGGTATGGGCGCCAGCTGGATATTAAACTTCTCCAAAAGCTCGCCTTCATTGCACATGGTAGTCCAAAAATCAAAGGGCCTGGTCGAAATCTGAAGAATACGGATGTTGCGGAATGTCTTTACTACGTTGCACACTGCAAGGAAATCCTTAATTCCCCTTTTAAATACCGGGTCATTTAGTCTGCAGTTTGTCATATATGTAAATGGAACCTGAAATCTTCGAAGCACCTTCCCGGTTGCAAAAAGACCACACTGTGTATCTCTGAGCCTCACCCCATTCTCATCCGGCCTCTCATCCAACGGCCCCCAGAGCAGTACAGGGACATTCAATTCCTTGGCAAGTCTGGCACATACATACTCTGTGCCAAAATTGCAATGGGGGAGAAATAATCCGTCAACCCCCTCCGCTTTAAATTTAGCTGCTATTTTCTTTACATCATGGTCATCGTAAAGAAGTCCTTCTTTATTGATATCATCGATGTCCACAAAATCAATACCCAACTCTTTCAGCCTGTCGGCCGTCAGCCCCCTGTACTTAATTGCATCCGGCGCACTGAAAATGCTTCTTCTTGTGGGCGCATAACCTAATTTGATAGTTGCCATTTTTCGTCCTCCATTCTTTCTTCGCCTCTTGTTCCGTCTACTTGATATCCCTGACACTTCCTCTTTCAAGAAACTCTGTGCCAACCTGGATTTTTGTCTTTACCATCCTGCCCGGATATTTGATATGATCCATTGCTCTCCTGACTGCCACTTCTCCCATTTCCTGCTTAAACACATGTATTGTCGTCAAGCCCCGACCGGATACTGCCCCAAAATGAATATCATCGAACCCAACAATGGAAACCTGTTCCGGGATTCTAATGCCTTTTTCCTCCAAAGCTCTTATTGCCCCCAGAGCAATGATGTCATTGTCCGCGAAAAATGCCGTGGGGAGCTCCGGTTCTCCTTCCAGATAATACTTCATATCCACATAAGCGGTTTCAATCCGAGTTCCCAGTGTTACTATGTATTCCGGGTTTTTAGGATAATTATGAGCTGCCAGAGTGCGGTAGTAACCATATTCCCGGTACTGGAATGACTTAATTCTGTATCCTCCTCTAAGATAACCAATTTCCTTGTGGCCTTTTTTTATCAGATACTCTATAGCATTGGCGGCAGCATCCGTGTTGTTGATCAGCACTGCGTCGAATGCCATATCCTCGCACCAGCCATCTAGTATAATGAGGTACCCCCTGTAATCCATGAAGAATTTATAATCTTCATCCAGCATCTCGGTGCCAAGGAGAATCACAAGAGAGCTCGTGTCATCTGTCACTTCTCTCAAACGGTCTTCAAAGTCGGAAGCACAGTAATTTAGATGGCTGAATGTAGTTTCATATCCCATGGCCTTTGCCTGCCGTTCAACGCCTTCTATCATAGCGGGAAATATCTGACTGTCATCAATAATCTGTCCATTCTTCCTGTACGTCACAAACCGCAGCTTTGAGATCGTTCTATCCGCCCGATACCCTAGTCTTTCTGCTGCCTGGAATATTTTCTCGGCAGTTTCCCCATTCACACCCCTTTTATGATTCAGAGCATTTGAGACTGTAGCGGGAGAAAAACCCGTAATCTGACTTATTTGTTTTATGCTGATCTTCAATTTTTCACCGCCTCTTAATTCTTCATTTTTATTATAAACATTTATATAAATATTTCAATACTTTTCATTGATATTTTTCCTTAAAAATTGCATTTTATTTACTACTCACAAAATTTCGCCGCTATTTTTGTGCTATTTTTATATTTTATTTGATTTTACATTGATTTTTCATCTTTATTTCTTCTGTTGTTTTTTACTTACTATATAAATATTTATATAAATATTCTATAAGATATTTGGTCCTACTACATCACTTTCACATCACTTGATTATTAAAGGGTTAGTTCAAAAAGATTCTTTCACCACCCCAAAAAACAAAAAATAAGACAGGGGACTGACCAAATCAACCAGTCCCCTGTCCTTATACCTCGCGTACACTGCCTCTCTCTACAAAGTCGGTACAAACCTGTATTTTCATTTTTACCTTTTCCGGCTCCTCCATCGCCAGTGCCAGCTGCCGCACTGCCAGCTCTCCCATCTCCTGCTTATATACATTAATCGTTGTCAGCGGAGGATCAGAAATTGCCCCAAAGCTTATGTTATCAAATCCTATAATAGATACATCCTCCGGAATATTATACCCATACTCTTCCAACGCCCTCATTGCTCCTATGGCAATGGTATCATTATCAGCAAAAAATGCTGTAGGAAGCTCCGGGCTCTTGTCCAGATATCGTTTCATTCCTTCATACGCCGTCTCAATCCTGGTTCCCACGGTAGCGACACATTCCGGTTTTAGGGACATCCCCTCCCGGGATAACACCCTCTGAAGTCCAATTTCCCGGTATTTAAAGGCCTGAATCCGAAAATCTCCCTGAATATAACCTATATCCCGATGCCCTTTATGCAGCAGGTACTCTGCCGCCTTCACCGCAGAATCCGTATTACTTATTAAAACACTGTTAAAAAAATGTCTGTCACTCCAGCCATCCAGCAAAATCACTTTATTTTGAGCACAGAGAAACGGTTCAAAATCCTCCTCCATCATCTCTGTTCCTAAGAGAACCACTGCGCTTTCTGTATCCGCCAGAATTTCTTCTATCCGATCCTGATACCCCAGATCGTTGATGTCCACGTGACAGAACACAGTTTCAAATCCCATCTCCTTAGCCTGATGCTCCACTCCTTCTATCACTGCCGGATGAAAAGGGCTGTCATCTATAATCAAGCCATTTCTCCTGAAAATAACAAAACATATCTTCTTAATCTTCTCTTCTGTACGATACCCCAATTCCACAGCTGTTTTCAGAATTTTTTTCGAGGTTTCCCGGTTCACTCCTTTTTTGTGATTCAGTGCATTGGACACTGTGGCAGGGGAAAAACCTGTGAGTTCACTGATTTTCTTGATACTTACCTTCATAAAAATTACTCATCCTTTAGCATGAAATCCCCGCTTCCTATCTGCGGGTTAGATTTTAACTCAATTTATGATACCAGGGTCAAAAGGTCATGCGTTTCATGCTTGCATGAAAAAGCATGACTTTGGGACCCGCAAAACATGAGAAAGTAGCCCGAGCAGGGCGGATTTCGAATGTTTTTAGGATTGCGGGAGCACAAAGTGCGGAGCAATCCGTAGGTATCAGGGGGCAAAATACCTTTTGACCCCTACATCAATTTATGATACGAGGGTCAAAAGGTTATGCGTCATGCTTGCATGAAAAAGCATGACTTTGGGACCCCGGTATCATTATATTATATCTCAATCACCTTCAAAAGAAAAGGAAGAAATTATGCATGGAATCTTCATTTCCCGCTTTATTTTCTGATATTTTCAATTCAGAATTGGCGGTTGACATGATTTTTCATATATGTTACCCTTTTACCAGAGCATAAAAAACTCAGTGAATTAATTTTTGCTGAATTTCCAAAAGGAAAACGGGGGAACCATTTCCTGGGGTGAATTGGCTTGTGTCACAGCAGGCTATAGGGCAGTTTCTGACCGAACCCGTCAGCTAACCTCGTAAGCGTGTGAAACAAAATTATATTGAATATTCGTAATTATCTAGATACAAAACAAAATACGTTTTTTTCTTTTGGGCCTTACAGCCCTGTTTGTGTTATCAAAATCCAACATAATTAAATTAAATACGTGCTGTAAACATTTTAAAAATGCTCTCAATTTTAAGCCCGGCACAGGCAGTGAGCTTTCTGTGTCAGGATATCAGAAGGGAGATATGTTATGAGTTCTTTCTACTCTAAGAAAAAAAACATAAGAAAAATCAGTCTTATGCTGTTAGCAGCATTACTTGTCCTGTCCATTGCGGGATGTGGCGGCTCAGGAGGCAGCGGAGCATCCGGTAAAACCACACTCGAAAAGGCACAGGAAAAAGGTTCCGTCACTATAGGATTTGCCAACGAAAAGCCTTATGCCTACCAGACGGCCGACGGGAAACTGACCGGTGAAGCGGTTGAGGTCGCCCGCACAGTTCTTAAGAATCTAGGTATCAATGAAATGGAGGGGGTATTAACTGAATTTGGCTCTTTAATTCCCGGACTTCAGGCAAAGCGTTTTGATATGGTTACCGCAGGTATGTTTATTACGCCGGAGCGGGCAAAAGATGTGAGTTTTGCCGACCCTGAATACAGCATAGGTGAAGCAATTGCCGTAAATAAGGGGAATCCTCTGAATCTGCACAGTTATGAAGATGTCGCCGCCCATGAATCTGCGACAGTAGCCGTACCCGGCGGGGCAATTGAATACGATTATCTGACTTCAGTCGGTGTTCCAAAGGACCGGATTGTCACTGTTCCAGACATGCCTGCCGCACTGGCTGCTCTGGAAGCAGGACGAGTGGATGTCATCACGGCTACGGGCCCTTCTTTGCAAAATACGCTGGATGCAGCAAATAACTCCGGTTTTGAAAGAGTAACTGATTTCAAACAGCCCATTGTAGACGGTGAAAGCGCGAAAGGTTATGGCGCTACAGCATTTCGAAATGAAGATACAGATTTTGTTGAGGCCTTTAATAAAGAACTCAAAGAATTACAGGATTCAGGCGAATTACTTGAGATCATCCAGGAATTTGGCTTTACGGAAGAGGAGCTTCCGGGAGATGTAACACTGGAAGAGGTGATTAAGTGATGTATACTCGAAAGGAAAGGGAGTGGAACGCTTGACCACATATGAAATATTTATCTCATTGATCAAAGCCGGCCTGAAGGTTACCATACAGGTTACATTTTTTGCAGCCATACTGGCCTTGGTGCTGGGCTTTATATCCGGTCTGGCGCGAATGTCCAGATACAGAACAATCCGTTTCATTTCAGGTGTATATATAGAAGTATTCCGGGGGACCTCACTGCTGGTTCAGCTCTTTTGGATCTATTTTGCTCTTCCCATGATGGGAATAAGACTTTCGGCACTTACTGCTGGTGTCTTAGCTATAGGGCTAAATTACGGAGCATACTGTTCTGAGGTTGTACGAAGTGCCATACAAAATGTGCCCGTAGGTCAGACAGAAGCCTGCATTGCACTGAATATGACGAAAACTCAGCGCATGGTAAAAGTCATCATACCCCAGGCATTTGTAATGATGCTCCCCAATTTAGGAAATCAGCTAATAGAGCTGCTGAAAAGTACATCCCTTGTTTCAATGATCACATTAACAGACTTAACTTACCAGGCCAACATTTTGAATGCCACTACATTTGAAACCACGAAGGTCTACACAATGCTTCTCGTTATATATTTTATAATTGGACTGCCATTGTCCAAAGGGGTGAAATTATTGGAAGCGAAAGTTTCGGAAGGGAGAGTGTAATATGTGGAACTGGGATTACGCTTTTTCTATACTCCCCCAAATATTGTCGGCTTTAAAAATCACAATAAGTGCAACCTTCGTCGGTTTCATACTTGCTTTGTTTTTAGGACTCATTTTTTCAGTTCTGGTTCGTTCAGACATAAAGATTGTATCTCTGGCAGTGAGAGGAATCATACAGTTTATAAGAAATACGCCGCTTCTGGTACAGCTGTACTTTATTTTCTACGTGTTTCCCAAAATCGGGATATCTCTGAAACCTTTTACCGCGGGCGTTCTGGGGGTGGGAATACACTATAGTACCTATTTATCAGAAGTGTTCAGGAGTGGAATTGAGGCTGTCCCTGCGGGACAGTGGGAAGTCGCAAAAGCTTTGAATTTCTCGCATATTCAGGCATGGATAAAAATAATTTTGCCTCAGGTTATTCCTCCCATCATTCCCGTTATAGGCAACTACCTGATTACCATGTTTAAGGAAACACCTTTATTATCTGCTATAACTCTCGTCGAAATATTGCAGACAGCTAAAATACTTGGGGCCGGCTCTTTCAGGTATCTGGAAGGCTTTACTATTGTAGGAATTATATTTTTCCTATTAAGCTATCCTTCTTCACAACTGATCAAAAAGCTGGAAGTCCGCCTGGGAGCCAAAAACTGATTCACACGGAAAGGAGCGTATTATGACACCAATTGTCAGTTATCAGAATGTCACTAAAACTTATGGAGATCTGGAAGTTTTAAAAGACATAGATTTTAACATTTATCCCGGAGAAAAGGTAGCCCTGATTGGCCCCAGTGGTTCAGGGAAAACCACTTTAGCGCGATTGTTAATGACATTAGAAGAACCTGATTCCGGAATTATAGAAGTCGAAAACAAGAATTTATGGCAGGAAGAAGTGGGCGGAGAGCTTGTGAAGGCAAAAGAAAAGCATCTCCGCGAAATGCGGAAAAGTATAGGTATGGTCTTCCAGCATTTTTATCTATTTCCTCATATGACGGTTCTAAAAAATGTCATGGAAGCTCCCATGACTGTTCTGGGCCTTTCGAAGAAGAAAGCGAGACAGCAGGCAGAGGAAATGCTGGAAAAGGTCGGACTGTCGGATAAGCTGGACGTTTATCCTGCTCAGCTGTCAGGTGGACAAAAACAAAGAGTTGCCATAGCCAGAGCACTGGTTATGAAGCCCAATATTATGCTATTTGATGAACCTACCTCTGCATTGGATCCTGAATTGGTAGGTGAAGTTCTGGATGTAATCAAAGAAATTGCCTTTGAAAGCGACATGACCATGCTGCTGATTACTCACGAAATGGACTTTGCAAAAGAAATTGCAGACAGAGTAGCTTTTTTTAATGAGGGCATTATCGCAGAGCAAGGCGACCCGGAGGAATTGTTTAATAATCCAAAGACACCAAGACTTCAGTCATTTTTATCAAGATTTAATTCATAGAAGTCTTGCACGGACAAAAAGGTAAAGGGGCAGAAATTTCCTTCCTGACTCCTTTACCTGACACAAACAGTATAACGTCAAGTGCATTTTTTGAAAGTTTTGTTTTTTCGGAGATATTTAAGAGTTAGCTGAATACCGGAAAAGAGCTGCCACATAGTCTAGCAATATTTAATCCTTTTATTTATGACGTAATGTAATAACAAAGTTACATTATTATTGACTTACATAGTGATTTGTGGTATTTTTATCTTAAAAGAATAAAAAATTATTGTCAGGAGGAAGAGAAGTTATGTCTATGATTGAACACACAACCAGAGCTTTTGGTTCACCCAGCAGGTACATACAAGGAAGGTATGAGCTGAATCACTTGAAAGAGTACACTGACGCTTACGGAAAAAGGGTACTCATCCTGGTAGATTACTTTTTTTATGAAGAATATAAGGTGAAGTTTGAGGACATGTACCGTGAAGGTGAAAGCGGTGTTACGGTCTTAGAGTTTAGCGGTGAAATTACAGCTGATAAAATTGAGCAGATTGCTGAGAGTGTAAAGGAGTTTCAACCGAATGTAGTTGCAGGAATGGGTGGAGGAAAAACCATGGATACCGCAAAAGCTGTAGCCGATATCTTTAAGGCAGCTACAGTCATTATTCCAACAACGGCCTCTACAGATGCACCGGTTATCGGGCTTTCGGTAATTTATACAGATTCTGGAGAACATGTGGGCGCCAGGCATTATGTTAAAAATCCTGATTTAGTTTTGCTGGATACTGACATTATCTGCAAGGCGCCTATTCGCTTTCTTGTAGCCGGTATGGGCGATGCCTTGGCCACTTTCATAGAGACGAGAGCAAATCTGGAATCCCACTCTCCTAACTATGTATGGAAAGGGTACTGCAGTACCATTGCCGTAAAAGCTATTGCAGAGGCATGCCATAAAACAATCTTGACAAAAGGAATCAGCGCCAAATTGGCTGCCGAAAATGGACTTTGTACTATCGACGTGGAAGATGTAATTGAAGCCAACGCCCTGCTAAGCGGCCTGGGTGTGCAGAACTCTAGCTGTGCCGGAGCCCATTCTATTGCAGAAGGAATTACCATACTGCCGCCCTGCACCAAGCTGCTCCACGGAGAAGTTGTAGCATTTGGCATTCTGGTTCAGCTAATAATTGAAGGAAGATCGGAAGAAGAAATAGAGGAAATTTATGATTTCTATAAAGCAGTTAAACTTCCTGCCACATTCGAAGATCTGGGGATCAAAGACGTTACTAAGGAAGAGATTATGAGTGTGGCAGAAGAATCTCTGAAGTCCTATTGGGATGTTGAGCCCTTCCCGGTATCAGCTCAGATGATTTACGACGGCATAGTTATGGCAGATCGTTTAGGTACATATTATAAAGCAATATAATGATGTAGGGGTCAAAAGGTATTTTGCCCCCTGATACCTACGGATTGCT
>ENA-UOOI01003413-UOOI01003413.1-fermentation-metagenome-genome-assembly--contig:-NODE-3413-length-12047-cov-4.607738_pt1 | contig 12047 bp, 17 predicted proteins | sample MGYA00245779_ERZ724027 | MGnify/ENA primary metagenome ERZ724027 (study PRJEB28704, sample SAMN03018318) | fermentation metagenome | biome: anthropogenic terrestrial biome; feature: soil; material... | reverse complement strand
GAAAGGGTATGTACCCCGTCACCTGCCAGAAGCGGCCGATCCAGACCGCCGTATCGAATACTGTTTTCCCGGCCGGCATACCGCTGCCGTAGTGCGCCACCATTTCAATCGCAAAGTGCGGCGCGTCCGGATATTTAAAATCGTGCGTGATGATCTTCTCCAAAAGGATTTCATTGTTCGTCTTGCCGAATTCAATCGGTTTCAGAATATCGTTCAGAATTACCCAGCCGCTTTCGATGTTGCCGGGATCAATTGCAAAGATAAGAGGGCCCTGTTTTTCTTCGTTCAACTGTCTTTGATCTCCTTTCTGAAAAGTGATTGCTGCGCCATCGCGCGGTCCCTGCGCCGGTTTGCCATATCGCAATAATCCGGGTTCAGGTCAAAGCCGATGCAGTTCCGGTCAAGCTCATTTGCCGTAACAAGCGTCGTTCCGGATCCCATGAACGGGTCACATACCGTTCCGCCCTCTGAGCAACCAGCGAGAATGCAAGGCTTAATCAGTTCTGGTGGGAATGTGGCAAAATGCGCCTCCTTGAATGGTTTTGTAGATATGGTCCAGACGTCCCGCTTATTTCTCGTGTTCCCTTCCCACGGAACCGATGCGCCTAAGTGGGAGCTGGGCCTTCCCCGTTCGTCACCGTATTTTCTTGCGGCGTTTCCGCTTCGTGCCTGTTTTCCGACATTCGGATGGATGGCAAGATTTTTCCCGTCCTGAAACAAGGAATCATGCCAATCTCCGGCGGGTTCCCGAATTGCCTCGGCATCGAAGTAGTAGTGCGGCGATTTGCTGAGCAGGAAGATATACTCATGTGCTTTTGTGCAGCGGTCCCGCACACTTTCCGGCATGGGGTTTGGCTTTGCCCAGATGATGTCCTGACGTAAAATCCACCCATCAGCCCGGAGCGCAAAAGCAAGCATCCACGGGATTCCAATGAGACTTTTTGGGGGTAAACCAGTGATGCTTTTTTCTCTGCCGACGCGCTTTCGGTTGTTATCATCGAGATAAGCCTGCTTGCCTCCGGTTTTACCGCCCCATTTCCCATCGTTGGCGTAGCTGTCGCCCATATTCAGCCAGAGCGTTCCATCGTCCCGGAGGACACGCCATACTTCGCGGAAAATTTCTACCATTCGACTTATGTATCCTTCTGGCGACGGCTCCAAGCCGATCTGACCGGCGACTCCGTAATCCCGCAGACCGTAATAGGGCGGCGAGGTAACGCAGCAATTCACGCTTTCGGCTTCGAGTTGTTTTAGCCCGGCAACCGCATCTGCACAATAGCAGCGATTCAGTTCAAGCATCCGCATCACCACGGAAATTCCTGTATCAGCGGAGCGCCCCACACTTTGGCAAGACTGCCCTTCATAAAAACGGGAATGTTGGCCGCTCGGCACTCTTTGACGATGGATTCAATCCATTCGCGTTGTGGAATCACTTTGCCCTTGCGATTTCCAGTCTCACTCCCCATAATCACCCATTTGGGTTTCGTATCTTCCCTAAAATTGCAGGCGATCGGCTCCAAAATTGGCTCAATGCTCCAAAAGTCTCCGCTCTGCATTGTCCCCTTCGGAACCATGTCTTGCCTGGCAACCGTATTGCCTACATAGAAAAATACATTGTCATCGTCCAGACCTTTCGGAATCCTGCGGGCGTTCCATAAAAAATAATCCGTTTTTGCGTACTGCTCAATCCGCTTTGTGAGAAAAAGGTACTTGTGCTGTGGATTCTCAACCATTGCCTTGTAGACCGCTTCTAACCATTCCGGCTTCCAGTCCGCAATATCTGACATGCTGTCCATGAAAATGACCTGCGGCTTCTTCTCCGAAAGCTGTTTCAGGCGTTCCGGAAAAAATACCGGACATGAAAAGTCCTTGACAAAATGGAATCTGTCATTCAGCCTTCGGGCGTAGCAGTAAGGGCAGCCAAACGTACAGCCGACGACCGGATTCAGCGAGCGCGTCGCCCAGCCGATGGTCTTTGAAATATCATTCATGATGTTCTCCTTCAAATTTTCAGATCGTCCGCGAGGCGGCGCACGGCACGGTCATATTCGCGCGGCGAATCCCCGTCCAGCAGGGCTGCGGCCTCCCGCTTCGCATATTCGTAGGCCCTCCATGGGTTCCCGCCTGCATAGTGGAGCGCCCAGCTCGCTATCTGCTCGATCTGTTCATCATCAATCTTCATACCGCGTTTCCACCTCCGTAAATTTCTGATGCTTCCCGTCAAAGTTCATGTCAATCGTTCCGCACGCGCCATAAAACTTGTTTTTGTCGAGAAGGACGTGCGTTTCTTCCGGCGGGAAATTGGCCTTGTCAATCACCCAAGGACGATACAGGAGCATAATGTAGTCGCCATCGGCACTCAAATTTCCAGATTCCTTCAGGTCACTCATGGTAGGCTTCTTGTTTTTCGCTTTCATGTCTGGCTTCACGAGCTGGGAAAGGCAGATGATACAGCAATTGTTGATCCGTGCCAGCCGTTTCAGCTCCGACGAAATATAATCGATTTGCTCCTTCTTGTTGGAGAACCGCTGAGTTGTGCGGACGTTTTGCAGGAAGTCCACGATTGCAAGGTCTGGCTTGAATTTTGAAATCTTCCCCGCTATGGCCTCGATGGAGTAAACAGAATCATGCAAGGAAAGACGCTTGTTCACCATCAGCTCGTTTACGCCGTTGGCGACGTCGAGGAGCTCCTGCTCCGAAACCCGTCGGAGATCAATCGCCCCGTAGTCGATCTGCTTCCACGAAGCAAAGATACGGTCAAGAATCTGTTCCTTGCTCATTTCCAGCGAAAAGAACTGCACTCGCTTTTGGTCGGTGTAATTTTTCAGGGCGATGTTCGCCGCAAAGCTCGTTTTTCCGGTCGAGGGGTATGCGCCGATGTAGCAGAGGGAGCCTTTCCGCAGCCCATGAAACGATCGGTCCAGTTGGGAGAAACCGGTGAGAATCCGGTCTTTTTTGTTAACCGGCGTGTCGAAGCTGGTCAGATAGTCCATGAGATAGCTGCTATCGTCTTCCGATCGATGCAAATTTTCCGATTCAACAACTCTCCCAAGCGATGAAAGAATATCGTCGTATCCGTATCCACTCACAAGTACCCTGCCGAGCTTTTCCGTGATGCGCCTGCGCCCACTTCCGGATTTTACCGTGTCCACATACCCGTCATAGTTTGAAGTTGATATGAACGCCTCGGCAGACGCAAGGGCAAATTTCTTCGTATCCTCCTGAACATCGGCGCTGCCAAATATGGCCGCGTCCATTTTTTTGCCGGATAGGATCGCTTTTGAAATAACCTCGAAGGCGTCGGCCGCAAGCGGGTTTTCAAAATCGCCTTTGGTAAGGGTGTCAATGGCATACGAGCATTCTTCCGGAAAAAGAAGCAGACCGCCGATCACGGCGGATTCCGCATTAAAACTTTCTGTCACAATTTAGGTATTCCCTCCCATGGATTGGCCGGGGGTTGGTCGTCGTTCTCCTTCCCCTTCAGCCGATCCCAAATAATCCCCTGCCAGTTATTTGCCATGCAGTTATCAATCAGGGAAAGAACATCGGGCTCGCTATAAACTTTCAGCTTGTTGGAAACGACGGTCATAAAACTTTTAAGGCCAGTAGGTTTGTATGAATCCCGCTTTTCGGCCTTATAGGCAAGCCATTCCTGCAGCTTTGCTCTCATCGGCTCGGAAAAAGCGTGCCCGAAAAAAACGTCCTCGACCTTCGTTTTTTGAACGGGGGGTTTAGGGGGTTCTTTATCTGTTTCTATATCTGGGCTTTTATCTGGTATAGGTTGGACGCTTTCGTCCTTTCGATCGGACGATTCCGTCCCATCGACGGGACGATTTCGGAAAATGCAATAGACGGAATCAGGCAGTGCGTACCACTTTGTTTTGTCATATGGAGAATTGTTGTAATTCCCCGTAAGTATTTCCCCAGCCGCTTCCATGCGCTTTAAAATCCTTTTAATCTGCGGGGCGCTCCAATAAGGGAATATTTCGGCGAACGCTTCGATGGAACTATACGTCCAGTAGTGCCCATTATGGAAATGGCGCTGGTTGGCCTCATTTTTCTGAATCCAAAAAAACATGTGATTCAGAATGATCGCCTCGTCAATGCCATATTTTTTTGCAATTTCCACATCAAAACTGTGTGTCATTTTGCTTTACCTCCCTAAAATGCCGTGACCGGCTTCCCGGTCAGCCGTTGAATCTCCCGCCGGAAGAGCTCCGGGTCGCCATTGTTCCGGGAAATGTGAATCAGGTAGATGTGCCGGACCGTGCTCATGTCGTTCGCCGTGAGAAAATCTTTCACATTTTCCAGGCTGAAATGTGCCTGTTCGATCCGGCGCTTCATGGCTTCAGGAACCCGACCTTCCGCCACGCTGTGGTTGAGAGCCTCCTTGCTGTAATTGCACTCAACCATAATCACGTTCAGCGGAATTTTCTTTCCCTGCGGGGTCTCAAACCGATAACGCAGGTAAAAGGAATCCGTCACGAAAAACAGGTTCTCGTCCGCGGCCGATGAATGGAGAAGAAAACAAACCGGCTCATAAGCGTCATGCTGGGCTTCCAGCGGAAGAATCTCCCAGGTCCCGAGCCGGAATGGTTTCCCTGCCAAAATCGTGTGGGCCCGATAAGGCCGAACCGGCTTTTCAGACCTTTCGAAAATCTCCTGAAACGTGCCGGCCGTCGCGTAAATATCGATCCCTGCATCCGAAAGTTTCGGAGCGCTGCGGGCGTGGTCGTTGTGGCCATGTGTAATGAGTAGTCCCTTTACACGTGGAAGCATATCAAGATACCCGGAGAGAATTTTCCGAGCGATAATGCCCGCTTCCAAGAGCAGAACGTTCTCTCCGTCGCCTATGGCGTAGCTGTTTCCCGTGCTCCCGGAGGCAAGGCATTTTACTTTAATAGGCATAGGACGTTAAAAAGGCGCCCTGTGGCTCGTCTGACGCTTGTTTGAGGCGGGGGCCGGTGTAGTTTCACTCTTCGCGGGTTTCGCGGGCTCCTGCGGCTTGTCAAAGACAGTTTCCGGGTTAGGGCCGGCGGGCATGGAATTGTCCTCGTGGCCTTCCGGATGATCGGCGTCAGAGCCTTCGTCTGCGGACGGCTCCCTCACTTCTCCTGTTTCCTCGTCTACGTCAATATCGATAGGCTCGGAATTCGCAAACTGCTTGATCTCACGGGCCGCGGCACGGTATGTGTCATCTGTCGTTTCCTCAAACATGGTTTCAAGGGCGCCGTTACCAAAGTCTTTCGGGATTTTTTTGATCGCGTTGTTCCGCATTTTGCGCTCGATCATAGACTCGCGGCTGTAAGGCTCCGTCCACGCCGGGCTGATATATGGCTGAAGCTCCGGGTCGTCAAGGATATCGTCAAGGCATTTATGGGCACGGGCCTTGTCGAAAATTTCCTTTTTCTTAGCGGCGATCTCTTTTTTCTGAGCAGGGGTCGCGTCCCATTTGCTTTTAGCGATCCCGAAAGTTTCCAGCATCAGGTTGTTGTTCAGATGGGCAAGAAGGTTATGCCTGACGTCCTCACGCTCGGCAATATAGAAATCGACATACTGCTTGCCATCTTTGCCGTCCATGATGATCGGATATACGACTTTGACGATCTTCCCGGAGCTGCCCTTCGGGGCCCATGTCGGGGGAGTCATATCCGTGCCGTTGAAAGACGGATATGTAAAATCGTCTCCTTCATGGACCTTCCAGATTTGGCAGATGCGCTTTACTCCGCGCCCAAAGTTGGCGAGGATGGTATCGTTGCCGTCGCCCTCGATTCCCATCTCGACCTGCTTCATCCATGAGTCCTTCCCGCCGTTCGCGCCTTTTTTCTTTACGTTGCGAAGCTCGAAGAATACTTCGCGGGGCTGTACGGCGGCGTTCAGCCGCAGGCAGGCTACCTTGATAAGGATGTCTGAAATTGTGCTACGGTCGAGCTCAGAGCTGGCCCACGACACGCCCGCTTTGTCCAATAGAGCATTGATTCCGGAAATGGCGTGCATCACGCACTGTTTGGAATAAGGGGACATATTCAGGGAGTTCTTCTCCATCTGCGATTCGATCAGCGGAAGGAACTGGTCGTTCACCGCGGTAAGCTGTGTCCTGAATTCCTTTTTAGGGGCGGCGCTGGCCGCCGACGCTTTATTTTCACTCATAGTCATTTATCCTCGCTTTCTGATTTCACTGATTTTCCAATGATCGTTTTCGCCCGATCCCGGAAGGGAGCGATCTCCGCTTCCGGGACGTTGACGGCGGTAACAACTGCGGTAGATGTGCCGGACGTGCTAGGGGCCTCGACGTAATCCCCAACGGAAACCTTGCAGGGCGTGAAATAGGTGTATTCCCGCCCGGATGGCGCGCCATTCTTCAGAAACCGGAGTTTTATTACGTTTGTCTTTTCCATGTTCATTCTCCTTTACAGTTTCCCAAGCTCGGATTCGAGCTGTTTTTTCTTGCTTTCGAGGTTTGAGAGAATCATAGCTTTGCAACTTTCTTTCACCACAGGGTCAAGCGTTTTGCTGTCAAAATAAGCGTCGCCGCCTGCGCCGCAAACTCTAAATGAGGTTGTAGGCCCAGTCTGCACCTCTTCCATATTTTTAATAGCCTCGTCAATGCTTGAAATTCGCTTGCAAATATTGTTTCCACGGTTAAGGCTTTCGACTGTCATTCTTCATCGCCCTCCTGCTCAACATCTTCGCCGTCAGAATACTGCGGCTGGTCGTCATGGTCGTCCGAGTGCGCATCGGCATAAGCCTGAACAATCTCCGGGCGGGTGCAGCCTTGGAACTGTACTGCGTCCTCAACATCATCCTCGAAAGAAGGATTCCCGCCGTCCTCAATAGCCGGATCGTAGCAACATCCTGGCTTTCCGGAGTCGGCGGTTCCGTAGAACGGGCAGTCAATATTCGTGCAGGGATATGGCTTTTCGGGCTGCCCTTCCGCATCATCTTCCTTGTAGTGCTCCACAATCCCAGTTTTACCATCCACCGTAACCGTGCCGCCCGGGCTATCATCAAAGGAAAGCTGCTGGTTACGGTCTTCCGGGACAATCACGCGGCCGTCCTGCTCTACTGTGATTTCCAGATCGTCCGGGAAGCGGATTTGCGTCGATACTTTGGCAGGCTTTGGCGTACAATCAACCTTGCACTTCTTCGGATCGGGTTTCAGGACGCCGCCGTAGTTGTTGATAACGACCTTGATCGAAAGCTCTCCACTTTCAATCAGCTTTGTTTTCATTGCACGGGCCAGATCACGAAGCGACTGATCGGCGCTATCAAAAACAGAATTGAAAGCCGGGAGCCGAAGGCTCAGGTCAGGACCGTCAGGAAGCGGGGCGGACTTCTCTTCGCCGTTGCTGGAAGTCTCTGCATCGTTCGCAGAATCTCCGGAATCGTCCCCGGAATCGGGCGTTTCGTCCGTCTCGTTCTCGAAATTGGCGCCATTATCTCCGGATTCCGGGGCTTCGTTCTTTTGTTCCACTTGCTGGGGATCATCTACGGGTGGAACAGAATTGCCGTTTTCGTCAGGTGCAGAGCCAAAGGTCTGCTGTTCCATTTCAGGGCCTTCATCAGGAATTGGAAACTCGGCGGCAAATTTGCGCTTCAGCGCATAGCCGTCAAGGGCGTTCTGCGCCTGCTGGAAGGTGTCGAAGTCCGGGATGGTGGTTACTTCGGTCCGAGCCCCATTTGCTGCCGGCTCGGTGGAGCACATAAACGCAGTGAACTTCCCGTTGTCCGTGCGCCGGTCAACGAAATACCGCCACTGGCCGTGTATGTAGGCCACGCCCTCCTGAACTTCTGCGGGTGTTTCTGCTACTTTCTGCTTTGCCATTGATTTGGCCTCCTTTATCTGCTTCAAAATATTTTCATCCTCAAAGGTGATTTCCTGTGCCGCGTCGGGATTGAGAACCCGAGTACCGCGGCACTCTGCCACATCCGAAATCTGATTGCGGAACGGATCGAAAACGGCCTGCATCCGCACGTACGGGCAGCCATAGCAATCATGATCTGGCCCATAATCAGGCATTCGGTAAGGCGCCGTGGAGGCGCCGATGTTCTTTTCAAAGATGCGCCCACATTTACAACGATAGATGCTCATTCCCAATCCCTCTTTTCAGGGATTCGAGTATTTCATTCGGGTCCGCACCAGAAAGTGCGATCCTCTTGCTTTCCGGGTTTTCCATTCGGAGCTGCTCGATCAACGTTGCGATGAATTCGCCGTTGGTGGGCTTCCCGTGGCCGATATTAAGGGTGGAATAGCCGAAAAGGCTCTCGTAGATATCAGGATCACCCTTATTAAAGGCAATCTCGGTCGCGTGTCGGATGGCCCGCTCAACGCGCGTAGGCGTGGTATTTTCCCGCTGCGCAATCGCGGGATAGAGGCGTTTGGTAAGGGCCTGAATGTAGGTGCTATCCTCCCAGCAGATGTCCAGCGCGTCTTTGAGATAGATGTAACCTAAGGAACTGGCAGGGACGCTGGTCCTGCGGAGCATTTCAATGATTTTTGGATTCATTTGTTTTTACCTCCACACCAAAAGAAATCTTCTGTCGGGCTCCAATCTTCCAAAACCAATTTTGGCGGACAAACTTTATTGCAGATTGAATCTCCTTCTCCGACATAAAGGAAATGTTCACACCGATCGTCGCAAGTCTGAGGACCGCGCCTTTTGCGCTTGCTCACGCCCTCGCCTCCACTCTCAATTTTTCGTCTGTTTCCGACACATACAGGCGGAACACCTGGGTATCGACCGGCTCGTAGTCCGTCACGCCCTCGGCGTTGTCAATCCAGAGCGGAACCGAAATGCCGAGCACGCGGGAAAGCGTGTTGATGATGTCCAGCCCGGCGTTGAGCCTCTCGGAAGTTCCGAGGCCGCCGTTGTATGCCTGCCCGTGAACCGTGGCCTCGCAGCAGGGCTGAATGCCGCCGTTCATCTGCTCCCCGAACAGCTTCCACTTGACCGTGTGGAAAGCACCGTTGACCTTTCCCTCGATGTCCTGCGCTTTCTGCATCACGAACCTGTCGGCCAGCGCGAGGCCCTTGTCGTAGGTGGCAAGCAGAAGGGAAAGCTCGGATTCCTTCTTCTTCAGCTCTTCGATACGGAAATCCTGCTGCTCGACAATCTGTTTGTTCAGTGCGCGGCGCTGGATAGAATCAAGTTCTTCGGTGATTCCGGAAAGCTGCTCCTGCAGCATGGCAACGTGCTGGGCAGAGGCTTCAGATATAGATTTGAGCTGTACCTGCGCCGCTTCAAGCTTTTTGTTGAGGCCAAAAAATTCATTCGTTTCCTCGAAGGGAGCCGGGCGGACAATCTGCGCGGTCAGCTTGTCGAGACGAGCCTGCAGGTCGGCAATGGCTTTCTTGTCCTGCTCAGTGGCTTGCTTTTTGGCTGCAAGCTCAGCCTGCGCCTTTTCGAGGCTATCCTTTTTCTCCGTCGCCTCATGTTCCAGACGGTCAAGCGTCATGGCCTTCCGGTCGTTGAAATCGCCCTGAATCTGTTTCTGCTTCTCGGGCGGGTATTCCTGCCCACAGGTAGGGCAGATGTTGTTGTCCGGGTCGAATTCCTGCGCATCCGTATCAATCCACTGCTTACGGAGGCTTTCAATTTCCTTGTTCAGCCGGTCAATCTTCTCGTTCAGGCCGGGAATCGTGATCTTTTCGGTGAAATCGGTCGAGCGTTCCCGCTGTGTGATTTTGCCGAGAATCTCTGCCCTCTGCGCTTCAATGCCGTTGCTCCCCACCGTGCCGCGGCGGGCGTACTCGGCCCGGGCATCCGCAATCTGCGCCTGAATCTCGGAAATCTGGCGGCGGAGGTCGGCTTCCGCTTCTCCATTCCGGACCGCGCTGATCTGGCTCTCCAACTGAATTTTCTGCTTTTGCAGACGGATAATGTCCTTAGAATCCTGCGGCATTGGCAGGTCGGCGGGCTTTGCTTTCTCGGCCTCGTCGATGCGCCCCGGAATCTCGTCCTTCTCGCGCTGAATCCTCTGCCGCTCATACTTGGTCTTTGCCGCGTAGTTACCCACCATATCGCCGCTCACGCTGGTGTCAACATAATGGAGAAGAGGTTGCAGCCCTGCATGAGCTTTGATGATGTCAAGGTCGTCGATGTCAGGGGCGAAAGACTGAATCAGGAAGTCTCGGCGATCTTTCCATGGCATCTTTCCCGGGAACATATCGGGGTCGGTCAGCATGGCAAAAGTCTGATCGTCACAGAGACCGGAAACGTAGGCGGTGTAATCCTTTTTCAGCTTCGGCACGCCGTTGATGAAAAACGACGTGGAATTGCTTGTGGCCTTGCGCTCGGCCTCGCCTTTCTTATGGCTGAAATTCTGTTTGTAGGTGCGCTGGAGGGTAAACTCGTCTTTGCCGTCCTTGCGGAACTTGCCCGTCACGGAGGCTACAAGGCCCTCAATGATGTTGCCGTTCTCGTCCTCGGGAAGAATGTGCGAATCGGACTTTCCCTTCGTATCGCGCCCGAACAGGAGCCAAAAATAGGCGTCTGCAAGCGGGGTTTTGCCGACATGGTTCCGGCCATAGATATCCAGTGAACAGCCCTGCGGGGAAAGGGTAAACTTCCGGTAGTTCTTGAAATTTTCAAGGGTGAGCTCCAAAAGTTCCAGCTTCATGTCTCGTTCGCCTCCGCGCATTTAGAGATCAGACCAGAAATAATATTCCATTTCCGATCATCGGAAACAAATTGAGAGCTTAATGCCGCAGTCAGCTCGTTCAGCATGAACATCTCCGTCCGGAGATCGAGCGGATGGGCGCTCTTGACTTTTTCGGCATTGGCGGGTAAACTATGTTCAGATTCATTTGCTTTGCCGCTTTCGGTGTTGGTAGCGCCGAGGGCGGTTTTCTTTTCTTCAGGATTCATGAGGCGCATCTCCTTTCTGCCCTTCGGGCTTTTTCTCTCCCAAGCGAAACCCCGCCTCAAAGGCGGTCTGCAAAAGAACCTTCGGGACGCGAAGCTCGCCGTGGATCAGAGCGGAAACAATTTCAGAGAAGTAATAAAGAATATTTATGCCCTTCCCGCCTATCTCCACTGTAATTACGCCATTGGCTTCTGTCGCCTTGATACCGTGAAATTTGCCGGATTCAGCGATTTGCTTATTTTCCATGGGGTACTCCTTTCTGCAGCTCATGGCCGCTCAAACGATTAAGATGTACAACCTTTCAAAAGTCGGTCGCAGCGGGCATTCCGCGTATACCGTTTCGGCAACTTCCCGACTTTGTGCGGGCATCCCTCCCCTGCGGGGCATCCACGCCGCTTTCCGGTTATGACGCAATACCCGCAGTTCGTGGACAAAGCATCAATTTTCTGCCGGTAAGCGCAGCCCTTACAATACGGACTCACGGCGATCACTCTCTTTCTTCGCCATTTGCACGGCGTGAATAGTACGGCGATGGACTGCATAACGCTCCCGTTGCTCGATTTTGCGGGATTGCACGATCCCGGCCCAAAGCATCAAGCAGCCAATTACAGCCGGCGGGACAGTGTCTTTCAGGCTCGCGCCGCCATCGGAGGCCGCCGCGCTGAAAAATACAGAGAGGAAGCCGAGCACGGCAACGATGCGGCAGAATTTCTTTTTCATGGTTCACCCCCTTCCAGCTTCAGCGCCCTCAGCGCCGCATCGATTCCGTCGGCGTAATTATCAGCAATAAAATCATACGGATTAGGGACGCGCGCATCGCGGAGCTTGCGGTGCAGGGCATTTGACGTATCGCGGAGCCGGGCAACGGTGGTCGCGTCCACAAGCAGTCTTTCGTTCATTTTAGAAGATTCCTCCTTTTCCGGCGCCCTTCTCGGCCGCCTCAATTGCTTCGCTGGGCGTGAGGACCCTGCATAGGATCAAGAGCCGCACCAGCGTTCCTATAATCGCTCCCGCTACATCCGGGTCCGACGGCAGCCGTGGAATCGCAACCTCGTCGTCATCAACGAAATAATGGATCGTGAAAATCATTTCGTTCGGTTCTCTCCGCCTTACCGGTAGCTCAGTAATGTTGTTCATAGCCATGCAATCACCGCCCCTAGAAAGAGCGCATAGCCGATATG
>ENA-UOOI01003411-UOOI01003411.1-fermentation-metagenome-genome-assembly--contig:-NODE-3411-length-12053-cov-35.793716_pt1 | contig 12053 bp, 7 predicted proteins | sample MGYA00245779_ERZ724027 | MGnify/ENA primary metagenome ERZ724027 (study PRJEB28704, sample SAMN03018318) | fermentation metagenome | biome: anthropogenic terrestrial biome; feature: soil; material... | reverse complement strand
CACGCATCCCGGCATCCAGCCCAAGCCGGGCGCCGTCCAGATTACCCGCCCACACGTCAGTTACACCGGCCGATTTTGCCAGTTCCAGCCGCCGCCGGACGGCGGCTGAAAGGCCGAACAGGCCGCGCGGGATTTCCACCGCAACGGGAAACCCGTCTTCCAGCAGGGCGGAAAGGCGGTGCGGATCAACCGTGCAGGGAACATAGACCAGTTCGCAGGCTTTTGCCGTTTCCGGGAGACGCCCGTCCGCAAAAGAAGCGCGGAGGCAGAATTCCCCTGCCGCGTGCAGTCCCGGTTCCGGCACCCCGGCTTCTGCGAACGGAACAGGCGGCCTTCCCGCCCGCAGCCGTTCCAGCTGCGAAAGCGCACTGCGGCGAAGGCGGTTCAGTTCTGAAACGGGAACGGAAAGCCCTTCGTCAAGTTCGCAGCGGACGCTTCGGGCATAAAACGGCGTGCCGCCGGTCTTTTCCAGCTGCCTTTCGCACAGTTCCCGGCTGACCGGGCGGCTGACGGCCCGCTGCGGAACCGGCCCCTCTGCTTCGGCCGTGTGCCCAGCCCCGTCTGAAGCGAGAATTTTTATTGGTTTATTATAGGTTATTTTTACGAGAAAATCAACGGGGATTCTTGAAATTTCTTTAGTATAAATTGTCCGGAGACCTCGCAGCACTTCACCGGTGGCACCGGCCACGTCTTCCCGCGACCGGATGCCGAACATTTCCCGGCCCCGTTTGCCGTCGGCGTAGCCAGAAGTAAACCCGGAGCGTGAAAAGACAGCCCGCAGGCTGTTCAGCAGATCCTGGGGCACGGGCTTGCCGTCCGCCGCGTACCGGCACGCGCGTGTAGCCGCCGCCACGTATTCGGGGCGTTTCAGGCGGCCTTCGATTTTCAGGCTGCAGGCTCCCGCTTCCGCCAGTTCGGCAGCGCGCGGGATCAGCGACAGATCTTTGAGGCTCAGGTCATGGCCGGTGCCGCCGGGGACGGCAAAGGGCAGGCGGCACGGCTGGGCGCAGAGGCCCCGGTTGCCGCTGCGCGAACCGAGCATGGCGCTGAAATAGCACTGCCCGCTGACGGACATGCACAGCGCACCGTGGACGAAAATCTCCAGTTCCATACCGGGGCATTCCCGGTGGATTTCCGAGATTTCTTTCAGCGACAGTTCGCGTGCGAGCACCACCCGGCGGAACCCGGCTTCTTCCAGCGCCCGCACGCCCGCGGCAGTATGGACGCCCGTTTGGGTGGAAGCATGCAGCTTCAGTTCCGGGGCGCGCTGCGCCACCAGGCGCGCAAAGCCCATATCCTGCACCAGCAGGGCATCCACAGGCAGCGCGCAGGCTCCCCGCACCAGCGCCAGCGCATCGTTCATTTCGCTGTCGAACAGGAGGGTATTGACGGCAAGGTAAACTTTTACATCCCGCACGTGGCAGTATTCCACGGCGGCCTTCAGCCCCTCCGGATCAAAATTGGCAGCGCCCGCGCGGGCGCTGAACCGCTGCGCGCCGAGGTAGACCGCGTCGGCTCCGGCGCGGACGGCGGCCTTCAGGCTTTCGGCCGAACCGGCCGGTGCAAGGACTTCCGGCTTACGATTCATCGTTCTTCTTCTCAAAAAAGCTCATAAAGTTTTCCTGATCCGCTTTGGCGTCCGGTTTCACACGGGAAAAATCGCCCGTCTGGCGCTGAGCCGGCGGGCCGGACACGGCGGGCGGAGCCTCTTCTTTTTCGGGTTCTACGGCGGGTTCCCCCGATGCTGCCAGGCGCGTGCGGAGCGTCTGGTTTTCGCGTTTCAGGCGTTCTGCTTCACGGTGCGCTTCCTCCGCCTCCATGCGTGCATGGGAGGAATCCTCCAGATAATCTTTAATCTGGGAACGGAGATTCTCTGCGGAAGACGCGGATTTATGCGAATTATCACAAAAATTTAAAGCGGTGTAGATAGCCGCCATGGTAACAGAAATGCGGTCATTCTGTTTCATAATATCTTCCATGGCTTTCTGTATCTCGTCGCCGACGGAACGAATGTAATTTTCGCTGTCTTCCGAACACAGGGCGCATTCGCAGCCGCAGATATTCAGTTTTATCCTGTTTTTAGCCAATAGTTTCATATCCTTTCTCAGTCGGCGCTTTACAGGCCGGTTTTATGAGACCCCACACAGCCAATCCAAGTTGGCATATCCTATTATAAACGATTTCCATATAATATAAAAGGGATTCCGGGGATTTTTCAGCCGCAGGCAGGCCGTGAAGAAAATTGTGCAAAATAAACAAAATAAACCCGGATTTATTCCCCGGCAGGGTATCTGTTCCGGCAGGATCAGACTGGATAAAAATGGCTGGTACACTGGATTTCTGGAAGAAATCAATCGTTGCAGCCGAAAATTGACTGTCCTTGAAAAAAAGGCCGTATTGGTGTATAATAACCATATCTTTATAAAATACATAATTTTACATTCCGCATTTGCCGGAATGCTTCGCTTGGAGGGTCCTGTATGGGCGGGAAACAATCGGTTGAAGAGATTCAGCAGACAGTCCGGGATAATTTGGAACATGTTTTCGGGGTGGCGCTGGAGAACGCTAACGACGAGCAGTGCTACAAGGCGGTGGCGCTTGCCGTGCGCGACCGGATGGAAAGGGCCGGAAGAGTTTTTGCGGAAAATGCCCGGAAAACGGGGACCAAACAGATTTATTACCTCTGCATGGAATTTCTGCTGGGTCGGTCGCTGAAAAACAGCCTGTTTAACCTGGGGATAGAGGACGATTACCGCAAAGCTCTTGCCGGCATGGGCATCCGGCTGGACGCGCTGTATGAAAAGGAACCGGACGCCGGTCTGGGAAACGGCGGCCTGGGCAGGCTTGCTGCGTGCTTTTTGGATTCAATGGCAACGCTGGGGTACCCGGCTTTTGGGTATTCCCTGCGGTATGAATACGGCATTTTTCGGCAGAAGCTTGTGGACGGCTGGCAGACGGAGCTGCCGGACTTCTGGCTGCCGGGAGGAAAGATCTGGCTGCACGCCGAACCGGAAAAAAGCGTGGAAGTCCATTTCAACGGATATATCGACGATTACTGGAACAATAGTTTCCACATTGTCAACCACAAGGATTACACCAAAGTGACCGCTATTCCGTACGATATGTATATCTCCGGCTATGGGGGAAAAGGAATCAGCCGCCTGCGCCTGTGGGCGGCGACCAGCTCGGAGTTCGACATGAAGCTGTTCAACGGGGGCGATTACATGCGCGCCATGGAGCAGAAGGCCATGGCGGAAGTGATTACCAAGGTGCTTTACCCGGACGACAACCATCTGGAGGGCAAGAGCCTGCGCCTTTCGCAGCAGTATTTTCTCGTTTCCGCAACGATTCAGGATATTATCCGGCATCACCTGTTTACGCACCGCTCGCTTGACAGCCTGCCAGACCTTGCGGCAATCCACCTGAACGATACGCATCCCGTTCTTGCCATCCCGGAGATGATGCGCGTGATGATGGACGAATGCGGCTACGGCTGGGATCGGGCGTGGGAAATTGTGCAGAGTGTGTTCGCCTACACCAACCACACCGTTATGCCGGAAGCGATGGAATGCTGGGGGATTGACCTGTTCCGTTCGCGCCTGCCGCGCATTTACCAGATTGTAGAGGAGATCAACCGCCGCTTCTGCGCGCAGATGCACAGCCGCGGGGTGGACGGCTACAAAGTGGGCCGCATGGCGCCGTGGAACGACGGCTACGTAAAAATGGCGAATCTCGCCGTTGTCGGCTGCCACAGCGTCAACGGTGTTTCCAAAATGCACAGCGAGATCCTGAAAGAAAAGAATTTCAATGATTTCTATACGGAGATGCCGCAGAAATTCACCAGTGTGACCAACGGGATCGCCTACCGGCGCTGGCTCTGCCAGGCAAACCCGGAGCTTTCTGCCCTGGTAACGGATCTGATCGGCGACGGCTTTAAGCAGGACGCTTTTCAGCTGGAAAAGCTGATGAAATACCGGGATGATCCGTCTGTTCTCCAGAAAATGGCGCAGGTGAAACGGAAAAACAAAGTGCGCCTTGCGGAATATGTAAAAAAGGCCGGAGGCCCCGAACTGGACCCCGATTCGGTTTTTGACGTACAGGTTAAGCGGCTGCACGAGTATAAGCGCCAGCACCTCAATGCGCTCCAGATCCTGGCCGATTACCGCCGTCTGCGCGAAAACCCCAATATGGATTTTACGCCCCGCACTTATATTTTCGCCGCAAAAGCCGCCCCCGGCTATTATTTTGCGAAGCAGATTATCCGCTTTATTGTAAACCTCGGCAAAACGATTAACGGCGATCCCCGGGTCAACCGGAAAATGCGTGTCGTTTTTCTGGAAAATTACCGGGTGACGCTTGCAGAACTGCTGATGCCCGCCGCCGATATCAGCGAACAGATTTCCCTGGCCGGCACGGAAGCCTCAGGCACCAGCAACATGAAACTGATGCTGAACGGCGCGGTTACGCTCGGGACGCTGGACGGCGCCAATGTGGAGATCCGCGACGCGGTGGGAAAGGAAAATATGATCCTTTTCGGACTTACGGCGGAGCAGGCCGCCAGTCTGAAAGGGAGCGGCTATGATCCGCGTGTATATGCCCAGAACAGCCCGGCTATTTCCGGCGCGCTGCGGGAATTGAACGACGGCTTCTGCGGCATCCAGTTCAGTGATATTGCCGATTCCCTCTTAAAATCCGATCCGTATCTGGTGCTGGCAGACTTTGCATCTTACGAAAAAGCCCGCCGGAAATCGTCGCAGCTGTATTCCGATCCCATTGCCTGGCAGCGGATGTGCCTGATTAACGTTGCCAAAGCGGGACGCTTTTCCGCCGACCGCGCCATTCGGGAATATGCCGAAAAAATCTGGCACGCAAAACCGGTTCCCGGTTTTGCGCCGGCCGGCGCGGAATCGGGCGGGCAGCCCGCGCAATCTTGAAATCCTGCCCGGAGGCGACTGGCTAATGTTTAATTCGCGAAACCCGGTTTACCGCAGCCCCTCGGGCGCGGTCCCGGCCGGAACCGCGATTCATTTTAAAATCACTATGCCCCGCAGCCTGCACTGTTCCGCGGCGCGGCTTTTAGTTACGGACGACGCGTCAGGGAAACGGCAGGCGCTTGGCATGTTCTGGTGCGGGATGAACGGCGGTCAGGACGAATGGTGGGAATGCCATTTCACTCCGCCGAAGGCCGGCCTTTATTTTTATCGGTTCAGCACGGATACGCAGCCCGGCCGGCGTATCCTTTCGCGCGCACGGGGCGGAGAAGCCGTCTTTTCGGAGGACGGCCCGCCGTGGCAGCTTACGGTATATGAACCCGGCTTTACGACGCCTGAATGGCTCTGCGGCGGCGTACTGTACCAGATTTTCCCCGACCGGTTTTTCTGTTTTTCCCGGGAAAAGCAGGGGGTGCCTTCCGGCCGGAAAATACACGCGGAATGGGGCGGACAGCCCGACTGGAAACCCGACCGGGAGGGGAAAATCACCAACAGCGACTATTTCGGCGGCGACCTGCGCGGAATTGAAGCAAAACTGGATTACCTCGAATCCCTCGGGGTGACCTGCCTGTACCTGAACCCTATTTTTGAAGCGCACTCCAACCACCGGTACAATACGGCGGATTACATGAAGATCGACCCGCTGCTCGGCACAGAAGAAGACTTTCGAAGCCTGTGCGCGGCGGCGGGCCGGAGGGGTATCCGCGTCCTTTTGGACGGGGTTTTCAACCACACGGGGAGCGACAGCGTCTACTTCAACCGGGAAGGGCGCTACCCCGGGCCGGGAGCGTACCAGTCGAAAGAATCCCCCTATTTCCCATGGTACCGGTTCCGGAACTGGCCGGATGATTATGAAAGCTGGTGGGGGTTCCGGACCCTGCCCCGCGTGAACGGTGACAATCCGGATTTTACCCAATATGTCTGCGGCCCGCAGGGAGTGGTGCGCAAGTGGCTGCGGGCGGGCGCTTCCGGCTGGCGGCTTGACGTGGCGGACGAACTGTCCGATTCGTTCCTTGAAAATGTGCGCCGCGCCGTAAAGGCGGAAAAAGGCGGCGCCGCCCTGTTCGGCGAAGTCTGGGAGGATGCCTCCAACAAAACCGCCTACGGGAAACGGCGCCGCTATCTTCTCGGGGATCAGCTTGACAGCGTGATGAACTATCCGTTCCGGAACGCCGTCCTCGGCTTCCTGACCGGCGCGGAGCCGGCGGACATGATGGAGCAGATCCTGACGGTGCTGGAAAATTATCCGCCGCAGGCTGTCCGCATCCTGATGAACAACATCGGCACGCACGACACGGAACGCGCGCTGACGGTTCTGGCGGGGGAACCCGCGCGCGGGCGCGGCCGGGCGTGGCAGAGCCGTGCCCGCCTGACGAAGGAGCAGCGCGCGCTGGGTCTTCGAAAAATGCGGCTGGCTTCCCTGATGCAGTTTACGCTGCCGGGTGTGCCCTGCGTGTATTACGGCGATGAAGCGGGGATGGAAGGGTACCGCGATCCGTTCAACCGCGCATGTTTCCCGTGGAACAAACAGGATGAAGAACTGACCGAATGGTACCGGAAACTGGGCCGACTCCGAAAAGGCTGTGCATGCCTGAAAGAAGGGGATTTCTTTCCGCTGAGGGCAGACGGAGGCGTAATGGCCTATGCCCGCAGCGGCGGGGGGGATGCCCTCCTGTGCGCGTTTAACCGGGAAGACAGCCCGCAGGTTTTGCAGCTGGACGCCCGGTGGCAGGGGGCTCAGGCGCTTCTCGGCCCGGGCCCGGACGCCCGGGGCGCGCTGGTGCTGCCCCCGGTTTCCTGCTGCGCCCTGCGCCCCGCGGAAAACGTGTGAAAATTACGGCAGCGGATTGCCCGCGGCCAGGTAGATATCATACCATTCCCGGCGGGTGAGCTTTACGCCGGAAGCTTTGCAGATGTCTTTAAGGCGGCCGCAGTTCATGGTGCCGACAATGGGCTGGATTTTGGCCGGATGCCGCAGGATCCAGGCAATGGCCACGGCAGTATTCGGGATTCCCCGCGCGGCGGCAATTTCATTGATTTTGCGGTTCAGTTCCGGGAATTTGCCGTTATCCAGAAAGACGCCTTCGAAGAAGCCGTACTGGAACGGAGACCATGCCTGGACGGTAATGTTTTTCAGGCGGCAGTAGTCCAGAATGCTGCCGTCGCGGTCAATGGAACGGTCAGTATGCATGTTGACGTTGATCCCCGAGTCGATCATGCCGGTGTGCATCACGCCGAACTGCAGCTGGTTGACCAGAATTCTCTGATTCAGATATTTCCCGAGCAGTTCAATCTGCATGGGGTTGTGGTTGCTGACGCCGAAATACCGGACTTTGCCTGCTCGGTGCAGTTCGTCAAACGCTTCGGCGACTTCCTCCGGTTCCGCAAGGGCGTCCGGCCGGTGAAGCAGCAGAATGTCCAGGTAATCCGTTTTCAGCCGTTTCAGACTGCCGTCAACAGCTTCCAGAATATGTTTTTTGGAAAAATCATAGCATTTATTGCCGATTCCGCATTTGGATTGGAGAATGATTTTCTCACGGACACGCGGCGTCATGCCGATAGCCTGCGAAAAAATTTCCTCTGATTTTCCTCCGCCGTAGATATCGGCGTGGTCGAAGAAATTGATTCCCTCTTCCAGGGCTGTGCCGATCACGCCGGACGCCTGTTTTACGGAAAGGCCGGCCATCCTCATGCAGCCGAGCGATATTTCAGACGCGGTGATTTCCCCGTTCCCGATTTTTATTGCATCCAATTTTATGACTCCTTTCGATCCGATAGAATTGCCGAGGATTTTTGTCTATTATAGCATGACCCGGATTCAAAGGAGTTCTTTCATGCAGAATTCGATGATTTTTTACAGATTATTCATATTGCTTCCCGCTTTGTTTACCGATGTTGCACAATTTCTTTGATTCCGTTTGATGCAGCATGGAAATAATGCTATAATCAGCAATAAGATGGAAAATAGGGGAGGCTGTCGTTTGTTTGAAGAATACAAATGAAAAAAACGCCAAAAAGCGTCTGTATGAATTCCTTGCCAACTCAGACATTTTCAAATGGAGGGTTGCGCTGAAATCGATCCTTGCTGGGGCTCTGGCGGGCCTGCTGGCGGTGGTCTACCGGCTGGCAACTGAAAAGGGAACGGAGTTTGCCGTTAAGGTTTACGGCTATATCCGCGTCCATCCCGTGACGGTTGCCCTGTTTGTGCTGGCCGCCGTTGCCGCGGGAATTTTTATTGCCTGGCTGATTAAGCTGGTTCCCATGGCTTCCGGCGGCGGCGTCCCGCAGGTGGAAGGCGTTGTGCTGTACGGGATGAAAATGAAATGGCACGCGGTTATCGCCGTGCGGTATATCGCGGGCATTCTCGGTTCGCTGTTCGGGCTTTCGTTTGGGCCGGAAGGCCCGTCCATCCAGATGGGCGCGGCGGTGAATGACGGACTTTCACAGAAGATCAGCAAGTCAAAAATGGAGAAGAACTGCCTGGTGACGGCAGGCGCCGCCGCAGGCCTTTCGGCGGCGTTCAGCGCGCCGCTGACCGGCATTATCTTTGCGCTGGAGGAAATCCACCGCAGTTTCTCGCCGGCCATTCTGCTTTCGGCGACGACCGCATCCCTGACTTCGGACTTTATCTCCAAATACTTTTTCGGCATGAAGCCGATCCTGTATTTTCAGAACGTCCCCCAGCTTCCTTTAAACATGTACCTGTGGCTGATTCCGCTGGGTATCTTTTCAGGCCTGGCGGGGATTGCCGCCAACCGGGGCATGCTGCTTCTGCAAACGCTTTACAAAAAGATCGACCTGAAATTCCGGCCGGTTATTGCGCTTCTGATTGCTTTGCCGTGCGGCCTTTTTCTGCCGGATGTGCTGGGCGGAGGCCGGAACCTCATCACCATTGAGCAGCGCACTTCCTGCGCGCTTTCCGTCGTTTTTCTCCTTTTAATCGTCAAGATCCTGTTTTCCTGCACCAGTTTCGGGAGCGGCACGCCGGGCGGCATCTTCATGCCGATCATTTCCATTGGGGCCCTTTCGGGAACCGCATTTGGGATGCTGGCCATCCGCATGGGAGTGCCGGACAAGTATCTGCCTGTCTTTATCATCTGCGCGATGGGCGGAGGGCTTTCTGCATGCGTAAAGGCCCCTGTGACAAGTATTATCCTGACCGTTGAAATGGTTGGATCCGTCGTCCACATCCTGCCCGTGGCCGTCTGCTCTTTTATTGCCCTTTTTGTTTCCGACTTCTCGAAGACTCTGCCGATCTATGAAGCACTGCTCGGCCGCTTCATTAAGAGCAACGGCTATACCATTTCCGAACCCAAAGTCGGCAATCTGATGGAACTCCCCGTAGAGATGGGAAGCGAAATTTCCGGCAAACCCCTGCGCGACACGAAATGGCCGAAAGGTGTCCTGATTATCGGCCTCCGCCGGGGTTCGGATGAACTGATCCCCAAAGGCGACACGGTCATTATGCCCGGCGATTACCTTCTGTTTGTGACGCCGCCGGACAACGAGAGTATTATCCGGAAGAAAATGGCACACCTCAGCCGGCGGAATTAGGACGAATCAGCCCTTTTTTACCGCACAGAACAGCAAGGGGGCTGTTGCAAAACGCCTCTGACTATTTATCGCAATGGGAGAAATGTTTTGGTAAAAACATGGGGTAATTATTTGGTTCATTATATTTTTAAAAGTCCAACTTTATTACCTTCAGAAATTAAACATAATGCGAAGTATGATGTTTTTTTTATCTACATTGATGATGTAAGTGCCTGCCACACAGGAGTATGATTATTTTGCACGGTACCGCTTTTTTACTTTTCATTTGGGTTTTACACTACGTGCACACTATGTGCAGTGTTTCGATTTTAAACGGCAGAAACAGAACGTACGCACGATTATCTGAGTAATATCACCCGTAAAGAATTTTAAATTGTTGCGGGTATTAGGGTGAAAAACTCTTCTTCCATTTTTTTACGTGTTGGTGTAAACTGTAACGTGTTGGAAACCGTGGGGGTTTTCAAAAGGGTAAAGATACGCGACCTTGCAAGGCATACAAATCATTCTACCTTAAATCAGTTTTTTAACGGCGGCTTCTATGTTGACAAGGTGGCGGCATACAAATATTATTGACTTGAGTGTAATTCAAGTAACGGAGGTAACACATGAAAAAGCTCAGTCAGTATTTAATGTTAATTGGGATTGGATTTCCCATATTATTCACCGGTTGTTCTCATTTGTCAGTTCCCGCAAATAAATCCGGCAATCTGGACACAATCCTCACTTCGCTAAGGGAAAACGCGGAAGTGCAGGACTATGTCTGCTCTCACAATTCAAAGGAAATAGCTGTTATTTATTCAAAGGGAGAGCAGGAGTCTTTCGCCGTCATATCGACTCAAACGGGTCAAGAAACTACAATTAAGGATAAGGACCTGACCGGGTCCTTAAATCTCTATTCGCCGGAGTGGTCCTATGATGACGCCTATCTCTCTGTGAGTGAAGGGACATGCGTGGTGCATAGGACCTTTGTTATTGACGCATCCACTCAAAAAAAGCGCGACGAGCTTAGAAACACCGGAATGGTCTGGGCTGCAAACCAAGATCGCATCATTTATGCAACCGTAGATGAGTCCATAAGGCCTGTGGTGGAAACCGAGCTGTCGGGCTCTTCCGAGCTTATGTGCTATAACGCCTCGACAAAGCAGAAAACAACTATCATTTCTCCCAGTCCCAAATATCTTTATTACCCAATTTCTTTCGATGGAACAGGAAACAGATTGATTTACGACCGAACGGATCTTCAGAATGACGACAAATACGAATTAGCCCTTAACATTCCACTTCATAATCAAACGTCTTCGTCTTCCTGAATTTTCCCATATATTCATAAATTTGTTCTGGCGTTTATCGTTGTGCTTGTTAAAAGATTTTAAACAGGCTCTAAGAAGAATCGAAGAATATTACGCCGCTATTCAGGCGGCTAAATGAAACTAGTTCCGCTTTTAAAGACACAAAGGCCCCGAAGTGTAATCAAATTTTTGATTCAAAGTTCAGAAGCAGTGCTAACATTCCACAGATGAAGTAAACGTATTCGGATTTCACGAGGTTACCTCCACCATGGAAATCAAAGGGACTGCTGCAAAATAGAAATTTTGCAGCAGCCCTGTTTTCATGGTAAAAAATACATCTTATCAGTATTTCTGTAAACAAGCGGGTAAAAGAGGGCCCTAAATGGTACGGCAGTGCAAGGCCTGCACTTTTCAGAGCAGCCGGCGCTTCCACCATTTGTCTGATTTTTCGGAATCTATTCTTTTTGAAGGCAGAACAAATGCGTTTTCAGCCTTCCGGTGCTGCATTTTGCCCACAGCTTGTTTAAGTTGCAGCCTGCATCCGCTGCAATATCCCGGTATTTTGCCCGGTGCTGCTGTTCCAGCCTGCGCAGAAAAGGACACAAAGTCCCACTGTCTGTCCGATTCGGGAATGCAGCGGCGCCGGTAATGTATTCGCTGTTCACGGCGATCTGCACATTGTAACCGGGTTTGAGCTGCCCGCTGCGCATATGATCTTCTTTCATGTGCATAAAGGCAGCATCAGGGTCTGTTTTGGAATAACTGCTGCGGCAGTTTCCCATCGTGAACAGTTTTTTCTCATACCCTTCCCATTTCTCCAGCAGGGCGGAAAGCTTTTCGTACGCACGCTGTTCCGGTGGCTTGTGGCGGCCGGCCGCATGTACAAACTGGATTCCGGCTTCCTCACAAGACGCCTTTTCCGAACTTACCAGCGCACGAAGCTTTTTCAGAGTCCACATGGCCGGGAATCCCACGGCAGGCAAACTCCCCGTGCACGGTATCTTTCACTTTAGCCAAATGTTTTTCCGTCGTTTTGCGCCATACAAAAGTATATCGGTTTGCCCGGCTCTCTATTTTGGTGCCGTCAATGAAAACTTCTTCATGCTCCGTTTCGCCCATCTCTTCCAGTCGTCTCACGAACTGGTAAAACAGGTCTTTCACTGCTTCTTTGGTACGCCCGGTGCGAAACCGCGCAAATGTGCTGTAGTCCGGCACGGGC
>ENA-UOOI01003410-UOOI01003410.1-fermentation-metagenome-genome-assembly--contig:-NODE-3410-length-12053-cov-100.733789_pt1 | contig 12053 bp, 10 predicted proteins | sample MGYA00245779_ERZ724027 | MGnify/ENA primary metagenome ERZ724027 (study PRJEB28704, sample SAMN03018318) | fermentation metagenome | biome: anthropogenic terrestrial biome; feature: soil... | reverse complement strand
CTATCCCTCCGCTTCTATGTGCTAACATAAATGATTCGGATGTCATAAGTCATATCAAAACAATTAACATGAATATATATAAGTTCCTATTCAGATCAAGATCTTAAAATTACTTATGACACTCCTATCATAAATGTTCCGAAAACATATGTTCTGCATCAATTGTAGCATATTGGGACCCTAGAATCAATCTTTTCTTAACAATCTTGTAGAAAACAACGAAGAAACCTCGTTTCATTGTCAAATATGACAAATACTTTTAATACCTACCCGATCGCCTTTACGGTTATTCTGCATTTTAGCTTTCTGCCATCCACCGTTGCGGTAATCGTCGCTTTCCCGATCGCTCTGGAACTTATTCTAAGACTGCTGTTACCCACTCTTGTAATCTCCGCTACCGATGGGTTATCAATGCTCCAGTTTACCTTGGAGGAGGTTCCTTCCACGATCAGATAACTATTATAGTTCGTATACTGTTCTATGGTAAGCTCGGTAAAATTCAAACCGATTACATTCACTTCAACGACTGCTGTTTTACCGTTATCCGTCATTACGGTTATGTTGGCGGTACCTGTCGCACGAGCGGTAATACTGCCGGTCTTACGATTCACGGAGGCTACGGAAGAATTGTCACTGCTCCAGGTTATTCCGTCCGTTGAATTCACGGGGTTTAATACAACCTTAACGGTTTTTGTCTCACCGGGTACCATGGTTATCTTCTTATTCATAGCGGTGATTCCGGTTGCGGGGATACCTGCACGGATATTCACAATGCACACCGCTTTCTTGCCGCTGCCATCCTCTGCGGATGCTGAGATACTGACTTTACCGGCCTTTAATGCAGTAACGAGGCCATTTTCATCTACCATGGCAATGCTGTCATCACTGGAGGTCCAATGGATCGTATTGTAGGTAGCACTTTTTGGTGATATGGTGGCATTTAGCTTCTTGGTTTCCCCTGCCATCATCGAAATGGAGCCTTTGTCCAGCAATACCCGCTGTACCGGCTTAACCACCTCAATTTCACAGCTTGCCTCCAGCTCGGTTCCGTCCTTTGTCATTGCCTTTATCGTAGCAAAGCCATAGGAAATTCCGACCACCTTACCCTTAGAATTAACGGACGCAACCTTTGTATTACTGGAAGTCCACTTCACATTCTGACTTGCAAATTCCGGAGTTACGATAGCTTTTAACGTTACCTTATCCCCCAATCCAAGACGGTAACTTATATGATTTAATTCAATTCCTGCAGCATCTTCGTTTACCGTTACCGTACAGACTGCAGTAATCGTTTCTCCCTCAACCTTAGCAGTAATCTTAACAATACCAGGCGCCAGACCTTCCACCAAACCGTTTTTATTTACCGTTGCAATTTCCGGATTCGAGCTCACCCAGGTAATCTTTTGGTTTGTTGCATCACTTGGAGATACCGACGCATCCAGATCAAATTTATCACCAATTCGAATTGCTTTCTCTGTAAAATTCAAAATTATGTTTTCAACCGGCTCAATTACGGTTACCTTGCAAGTAACTTTTGCTCCGAATTCATCCCTTGCTGAAATCGTAACCACACCGGGCCTTTTCGCTTTCACTTTACCATAATGATCAACGGTCGCTATCTGAGTATCCGTTGATTCCCATCTCAGGTCCGTTAATTCCATATCACTGTCTTCAAAAGTTACTTTGATTTCATACTCATCACCAGTCTTTAACTGCAGCTCGGTTACATCGAACTTGTATCCTGCATCCTTTGCAGTAGTCTGATTGACCTTTATGGTACAGTAAGCACTGAGTCCATAATCCATGGATTTCACGATAACAACCGCGGTACCTTTCCCTTTTGCAGTAACCTTACCCTTGGAGTCTACATCGACTATAGATGGATTCGAGGAAGTCCATACTACTGATTTATTGGTTGCATTCAAAGGCAGGAGTACATAAGAGAGCTGTGCGGTCTCTCCGACCTTCATTGTCTTCTCCGTTTCCTCCATCGTAAGAGACATAACAGGAGTATCAATCGTAATATTACAGATTGCTTTCGCTGACGGGTTATCCACGGAGGTTGCTACAATGGAAACCTTACCTGCTGCTTTGATTGTAACTACACCATACTTATCTACCGTGGCTATTTTCTCATTGGTTGAGAACCAGGTAATCTCCTGATTCGTAGCATTCGCCGGTGTGAAGATTGGTTTCAGCTGCAGATATTTTGTTGAAAGGTCAGTAACAATATCCGTCTCGGATAATTCGATGCTTACTACCGGCTCATACACGGTAACCTGACAGTAGCCTACCACAACATTATTCTGATCAATTGCCGTTATCGTTGCACGGCCTGCTTTATTACCTGTAATTTTCACCGATGAATTATTGTACTTCGTAAGCGATACAATCCTTTCATCGGAGCTTTCCCAGTGAAGAGGCGTTATCCCATTTAATTCTGCCGGTGTAATCACCGCATCTAATACTTCCGTATCGCCGACATGTAAAACCACGGAGCTTGGATCAATTTTGATACTTGATACCGCCCGCTTTATGGTAACCTCACAGGTAACTGATTTCACAACTCCGCGATCATCCTTTAATGTTGCTGTTATAATAACAGGCTCTCCGGCCTTTGTCGGCTTTAATGCCGTAACAACCGCTTTTTTATCATTACCTTCCTCCGCCGGGGCAACAGTAGCTATGGTTTTATCCGAACTTTGCCATTCCACCGTCAGATTCTCATCCGATACGATTGCATCCAACAGCAGAGTTCCATTTTCATAGATGGTTGCCGAGGTTCTATTTAAGGCAATCTTATCAATAACGGTAACATTAATATCAAATTCCTTTGGAACAATAATATCATTCGGATAGATTGGCTTAGCCATATGCTCATTATATCGAAGCTTTAATGTCGTTTCTCCCTTTAGCATCGCTTTGTAAGAACCGTCTGCCGAATAGTATTTTAAAAGCTTCTTTGGGTTCTGATTCTCAAGGCTATCAATATCAAGAACGGAAAGAGACGGGATATTCGAGTTATCCAAAATCTTGTAGACATCATTTACCGACATCACAATATCATAGCTGTTAAAAGCAATCGGAACAATGATTCGCATAAATGCATATGGGATACCGGTTTTGTTTTCCAAACTCTTATCTGCATACGCAATAATATCATAAGCGCCCGCTTTCACAGAAGAGAAAAACAACCGGCTTCCGCCGTCGCTCGCCTTAACCTTCATCAGATCGCTGTTACTATCGGATGCTGAGGAATAGACGACCTCCCCTGTCATGGTCTTTTTTACCACCCAATGCAAATTGTTAACATTACTCGTATTGGGATCAATATAAAATTCCGATAACGGTACATTTATCGGTTCCGGATAGGAAAACACGGGATCTTCAAGGGATGTAGAATCTCCTGTTACACCCTGCCCGATGAATGCAAAACTTGGCTTTACTGCTACCTTCAGTGACTTAATCGTATCCTGATCACCATTTGCCGCTTTTACATTCACCTTCGTAAAACCTCCGCCGACAGCGGTTACTTTCCCTGCATCTACGGCGGTATTCACAGAAGCTACCAAAGCGTTGTCCGTATTCCAAAGGAATGCATCCGCATAGACAGAAGAAGGTATTGCCGTACCCACACTATCGGTATATCTTAGAGAAACCTGCTTCGTACTATCCGGATCTAATACAAGGATTCCGTCTTTTTCAAGGCCCATAGCGGCGTAATCAATTGCAAAATCTATCTTAATCTTACAGCGGTAGGTGCCAAGTATGTTTTCCGTTCCTTTTTCTTTTAATGTTGCTGTTATGGTCGAATACCCCGGTGCCTCTCTTTTTAATGTCACACTTGATTTCACAGCATCCGCTTCGATCGATACCACATCCGGAACGGAAGTTTCCCAAGTAATATCGATTTGCTCTGTGTCCGGGGCGTTATCCTCTTTATCGGCGATTCGTATCTTAACACTGGAGGAACCCAGGTCATATACGATGCCATCTGTTATTTTTTTATCATCAATCTTCATACTATATGCGGCCGGATCAAATTCCGCTGCAAAAGCTTTTTCTCCGTTGGAATATAGTATCACAGCTGCAAACAGCAGACATACAAACAGTTTTATACCAGTTCCTAACTTTTTCATAAATGAACTACCTCCCAGAAGCCTTATCTTATAGTAAACCATTCTACATCCTAATATATCGGCATAACTCATCCGATTGCTTATATATTTAAAGAAATTGTATGTGTAATATTTGGCAGATTTGTGTCATATTGGTTGCAATAGCCCCTTTGTCCTACCGGATATGATTTCGATAAATGATATCTGATAAGGAGTATTTGCATTCGTCGGTACTTTGGCTCCGTATTTTGGAGCCTTATGTACCGCTATGTAATGCAACTAAGCGAAAGCGTCTCCGATTCGGATACATTTATCGAAATCAAAACATGGATACATGTCGGGTGTGAACAGTAACACGTTCATGATCTTTTCGGTATCACAGTGTTGACAATGTTTTATATTTTTCCTGTCGAAATCGAATCACAAAGCAGATGGAACGGAATAACCAGTCTATCGTCATTGCAATCCACACACCAAGAACTCCCAGATGGAAAACATTTACCATAATGATGCTAAAGCCGATTCTCCATACCCACATGGATATCATGGAAATCACCATCGTATATTTAACATCGTTAGCCGCCCGTAATACATTCGGTAAGGAAAACGAAGTTGGCCAGATAAAGATCGCAAGGAACGCATGATAGGTCATCAGCTGCTGTGCAAGCTCTGCCGTCTGGTCCGTCAAATTGTATAGCTTAACAATTAGAGGAATCAGAAAAATCAGGCCAATATTTAATACGATCATGATGGAATACGTGACCTTCATCAATTTACGGGTATAGTACTTCACACCGTCAAAATCTCCGGCGCCCACACATTGCCCGATCACGGTGATTAACGCTAAGCCTATTGCTGAACCGGGAAGAATCCCCAATCCGCCGATGTTACCGGCGATCGCATTGGCTGTGATTGCCGAGGTTCCGAGTCCTGCGATAATTCCCTGCACCAACAGCTTACCCACTTGAAATACGCTGTTTTCTATACCATTCGGAACACCGATCCGAAGAATCTTTTTGATCATAGGCAGATTGACCCGGAAGGAACGCAGGGTATTAACATGAATAGCATTTCTCTTACTCCGTAAAAGAATATACAATACAACTGCCGCAAAAGCCCTGGATACCAGGGTTGAAATCGCTGCTCCGGCAACCCCCATACCATATCCAAAAATCAGTATGGCATTTCCTACAATATTAATCATATTCATAATAAATGAAATAATCATAGAAACCTTGGAATTACCCATGGACCGAAACAGCGCCGCACAGGCATTGTATCCTGCCAGAAACGGAAAGGAAAGAGATGTCCAGAACATATATGTAATGGAATGTGCCATAACCTCCTGCTCCACATGGCCGAAGATCAAGGTTAAGATCGGCTTACGAAACACTAAAGCAACAAGCATAACGACGAAAGACAATGCCAAGGTTGATGCAAGCAGCTGCTCTGCTGAAGTACAGGCATTTTTCTCATCCTTACGACCGAGGTATTGCGATGTAACCACCGCTCCGCCCGTAGCCAATGCACCAAACAATCCCATCAGCAATACATTAATGCTGTCAACCAAAGAAACTCCGGAAACCGCCGCTTCACCTACGCGGGCAACCATCATACCATCTGCCATTCCAACGGTAACCGCAAGAATCTGTTCAATAATTAATGGGATGATTAGCTTAATCAAATCTTTTCTAGTAAACATGTTGTTCCCCCTCTGTTTCTATTCCTATCGAATTTAAGAGCCAAAAGCCTTCCTATAAAAATGGTCTTCTTGACTTGACGCTTAAAACCTATTATATCATGGGCAAAAGCATGCCCATGATCTTTGGCTCCGATCGCATATTGCAATCGAGCTTGCATATGCTCACTACGCTTTTATTATATCATGAACATAAAAACATGTTCATGATCTTTAGCTACGTTTTTTGTTATTGACTGGTTTGTTGAAAATAACATAAAAGGGGACTTCCCGTTTATGCAGGTTGCCCCATAAAAATCGACATTATTCACCTCTGATGTCAATTCTAACATAAAAATAATATATGTCAAGAATAGCTAAACCCGCACCAAAATACGTAATTTAATCAAAAATTCCTTCTATTCATCCAGTCGGAATCTATAGAAGGAATTTTCGTTAACTATTATCTTGTATATCTATCATATTCACTTTCTTTTTTTGGCGTTATCCCGTCTCCGATATCCGCCAGCTTCGAACTTTTCATTAAATCAATTGAATCAGTGGCTCTTGTAAAATGTTCATCATAAGATATTTTCTTCATTTTCTTTGTAAATGAATTTTTTGCTGTCTTATTTAATTTATCATCTTTTTTTGGCATACAAACCACCTCCATAACTATATTATATCATCACTATAGAAAACGTTCAATATTCGTATCATATGGGATAAATATTTTTTATATACCAATATACCAAAAATTTCACGTGGGCTTGAAAGGCTGTAACCAAAGTTATTGATTGTTTTCATAGCATGAAAAGGATATAATATGATTCATTTACAACAACTATTAAAGATTGATCTTAGGCCTTTTTCATATGCTTCCGGTTACGAGCATAATAGAATTTTGCTAAAGCGTTGAGTGGAATTTATCCCTATCAGCTCTCATGCTTTGATAACGAAACTAAGTTAATAGACTATATGAAATTGCGGATTAAGGAAGCAAAATATGGTGCTATATTCTTGGGAAATGCATGCCTATGGTCAAGTTAAAAAACCACATTAACTATTTCACTGTTTTTATATTCTACCGCCTATGGCCAACAAACGACCAACTATTGAAAATCAGTAGAAACATAAATCCATATTCCATATACTGTAACCATAGCAGGGAGGTGATAAGATGCAAATCGAAATCAAAATTGACAGTTCATGCACGGAACCCAAAATCATTGTCCTAACCAATAAGATGACGGACGAGATAAACACCATCGTCAAAAAGCTTTCTGAGGAATCACCGCAGATGTTGGCTGGCTTCCGCGAAAATACGCTTGAGATTCTGGAACAGGCGGATATTATCCGCATCTATGCTGCCGCAGGAAAAATCTTTGCTATTACTGGATGCGGGGAATATACACTGCGTCTGCGGTTGTATGAACTGGAAGACAGACTTGACAAAAACAGTTTTGTTCGGATTTCAAATTCTGAAATTATCAATCTCAAAAAGGTCAAAAACTTTGATCTGAGCTTTACTGGAACGATTTGCGTTACCTTATCAAACAGCACGGTTACTTATGTTTCAAGGCGATATGTCGCCAAAATCAAACAAGTATTGGGAATATGAGGTGATTATTATGAAAAAGAAAGTTCTTTTGCGCTGTCTGTTAGGCGCGCCAATTGGCCTTGCCATCGGCACAATAGTTACAATTATCATTTCGCTTACCGTCGGCGACGGAGTTTATTATCCTGTCGTGCCGAAACTGATCACAGATTGCGGTAATGAAATGAATGCCGTACTTTTACAAGCGGTATGCTCTCTTATTTACGGAGCTGCATGGGGCGGCGCGTCAGTGATCTGGGAAAAGGAAAACTGGAGCCTTCTTCGTCAGACGGTTACACATCTGATCGTTTGCTCAATTTCTACATTCCCTATTGCGTATTTTATGTACTGGATGAAGCACAGCGTTTCCGGCATCCTGCTTTATTTCAGTATCTTCTTTGCCATTTACCTTATTATCTGGTTATCCCAGTATTCCGCTATGAAGAAGCGTATCCAGCAGATGAACGAGAAGGTAGAAAAAAACAATTTAGGCAAATAGGCAGTATGCATAATGGTTACTGTTTACACCTGGGCAAAGTCTACAATATGATATACATGATGGGTGTGAATAGTAACGCATTATGAGCATGGTTGCTGGGCTTTATGTCGCCAGAAGAATATCAATTCGGCGCAGAAGTTGATGCAGTTACCAATGTATTTACAATTGGTGCACTGTCATTTATGTTTTTCGGGGATGACCGTGATAAAAGTTTGGAAAAGTGGAATGCCGGTAAATCCTTATATGATGTTACCAAGCATGCCATCCGTCCGGAACGGAATAAACGATATCAAAGCATTGATGAATTCATATCTTACTGGAATATAGCCATGAAAAACTGATAATTTAGAGTAAAAACAAAGCTGCTGTTTTTAGCAAATTACAGCAGCTTTGTCAGCAGTAATGAGCTGTAAGCTTCCCTATTATTAATTTAATGCGTTTATTAATGTAATATTATTTCAGTAGCTTGTAATAGCCCTTTCTGATAGCTTTCTCGTCTTACAATCAAACAAAAACTCTTTTAGAACTTCCTCTAAATACGTAAAAAATATCCCTCCGGCATATCCGTCAGTTATGATATACCAGGGGGATAGATGTATATTAGATTTTACTATATTCCTACTGTCCCAACTTACTCATCCCAGTTATGGTACACTTCTTGAACATCATCGTCCTCATCAAGAAGGTCAAGAATTCTCTGCATGTTTTTAATGTCCTGTTCCTCCGAAAGCTCCACCCAGGTCTGAGGCAGCATCGTAACCTCCGCCTGTGCCATAGGAATGTCGGCTTTTTCAAGACTTTCTCTTACACTGCGAAACGTCTCCGGATCGGTAAGAATCTCAAAACTGTCTTCCTCTTCTGCGAAGTCCTCTGCACCGGCATCAAGTGCAAGCAGCATCAAATCATCCGCCGTTCCGTCATATTCCTCTTTATCCACAAGAATCTGACCCTTTTTATCAAATTGAAACGATACGCAGCCTTGGGTTCCGACATTACCGTTTCCTTTGGTGAACGCATTACGAATGTTTGCCGCCGTTCTGTTTTTATTATCTGTAAGAGCATCTACAATGATTGCGATTCCGCTTGGACCATAGCCTTCATAGGTAACTGCCTCATAATTAACCGCATTCGCATCACCGAATGCTTTTTTAATACTTCGGTCAATGGTGTCATTGGGCATATTATTCGCTTTTGCTTTTGCAATAACATCTTTTAGAGTGCTGTTATTATTCGGATCCGGTCCGCCTTCCTTTACGGCAACCGCAATTTCACGCCCCATTTTTGTAAAAATCTTACCTTTCACCGCATCATTTTTTTCTTTCTTATGTTTAATATTCGCAAATTTTGAATGTCCTGACATTTTGCAATCTCCTTATCCAAATCTATTCCTGCCTGAATACGCAAATTATGGCAACAAAAATCACCGGTGCTACCGGCTCCATGTTGTCCCTTCTTACTAGATATCCGTTTAATTTACCTTTTATCATTGTAGCACTGTTTTACCTATCAAGCAAGTCAAATATCCCCAATAACTGTTAATACCTTTCCTATTCTCCTATTTCTTTTGGGCCGGCCATTATTCTATCGTATTAATAATCTTACTAAGCTTCTCCATAACGGAAACGGTTTCTTCTTTCGACCGGATCGCACACATGATCGTATCATCACCGGCAATACATCCGACAATACTGCTGATCTGAAGCGCATCTAAGGCTGCAGCGACCGCCATCGCCATTCCGGAAATTGTCTTTATAACTAAGATATTCTGAGCCATTTCCATAGAAACGAAGCCTTCCCGTAATACACGGGCATATTTTTCACTCAGCCCCGGTTCGGTTTGCTGAAGAACAATATATTTCTGTCTTCCATCATCCAGTGCGATCTTGCTAAGCTTAAGTTCTCTGATATCCCTGGACACCGTTGCCTGCGTCACATTGTATCCGTCCCGCATCAAACGTTCTGCCAGCTCTTCCTGCGTCTCAATATCATATTTATTGATTAATTCGATAATCTTAGCCTGCCTGCTGATTTTCATACTCACACCAGTGCCTTTCCAATTTTTTTCATTCTCAAATCACTTTATTGCTTAATTTTGACTGAAGGATTTCGTAAATACCGGTATGATTCAATTGAATCAATTTCGTATCGTACTGAGCCTTCTTTATATAAATGACGTCATCCGTACCGAGTTCAATCTCTTTATTTCCATCAAAAGAAGCAATTGCTTCCGCATCCTGCGTCTTTTTACTTTTTCCAACGACCACCTTAACCGTATCCTCCGCAGATACAACAAGGCTTCTCGGGCTGAGGGAATGCGGGCAGATCGGAGTAATCACCATGACATTTGCCTGCGATATTACGATCGGACCTCCGGCAGATAAGTTATATGCGGTGGAACCCGTTGGTGTAGAAATAATAACACCGTCTCCGCGGAAATTGTCAACAAGCTGATCATTCACATAAATTCTAAGACTTATAATTCGGGATAAGCCTTTCCTTGTAATGACAATGTCATTGAGTGCATTGTCGGTATTTTCCGTCGTTTTTATGGAATCCGAATTACTGTATTTCACTTCACCGTTTATCATCAAACGGCTTTCCACATGATAATCATCCTGAAACAAGCAATCCAGTGCCTCCGCAATATGATGCTCCTCAATTTCAGCAAGAAAACCGATCGTACCCAGATTAACTCCAAGGATCGGGATATCATAGGTTATCAAATCATTGGCGGTCTTAATAATTGTGCCGTCACCACCTAATACAATTGCACATTCGATATCTTCCGGAATATCCTGCGGAATAGTTCTTTCCAGAATCGAAGATATCCGGAATAAAGTTGCCTGTTTTCCAGCTTTGTGAATATAAGATTCGATCTTCCTTGTTAAGGATAAATCATTATCTTTCTCTGTATTGGTTATTATTAAAAAACGATTCATTCTGTCAACTACTCTCCCAAATTGCACTGTATATCATTGTATAGTGTATCATTGCACTGTGTATCAATTGCACTGTGTATCCTATGAAATCTTCACACACTGTCTAAGTTTATCATAGAATTCCATTAATTTCAAGACATCTTGCTTATATTTAAGCATAATATGATACTTTGTCAGAATAATTATGCAATAATAGTAAAAGCCTGGTTTACTTTCCAGCATCCTCCAAAAAATGTCTATGGGCTTCTTCTACCGTACGATTTATTTTGGCTTCTTCGATCGGTATTCCGGCAATAGGTTCCTCGTTCTCATCGAAGTGCAAATACTTTTTCAGGTATAATAAATATTCAATATTGCCCTCCGGTCCCCGGATCGGAGAAAAGTCCAGATCCAGGCAGTCAAATCCAATGGAAACCGCATAGCTGACTACCTGCGTGATAACTTCGATATGAACCTTCGGATCCCGGACCACCCCTTTTTTGCCGACCTGCTCTCTGCCCGCCTCAAACTGAGGCTTAACCAGGCAGACTACCTCACCCTCCGTATCTAATAGGTTTCTAACCGGCAGCAAAACTTTGGTCAAAGAAATAAAAGCCACATCAATCGATGCAAATGCGATCGTATCTTCGATCTGCTCCGGCGTCAGATAACGGATGTTGGTTTTCTCCATGGATATCACCCGCTCATCCTGCCGCAGCTTCCAGGCAAGCTGATTCGTTCCGACATCGACAGCATATACCTTCGCGGCACCATTCTGCAGCATGCAGTCCGTAAAGCCGCCGGTAGAGGACCCGACATCCATACATATCTTTCCATCCAAAGAAATCCGATACCCATCTATGGCTTTCTCCAGCTTCAGACCGCCTCTGCTGACATACTTTAGAGGCGACCCCTTTATTTCAATCTGCACATCCTCGCGAAAAGCACTTCCGGCCTTATCCTCTCTCTGCCCGTTTACAAATACATCCCCGGACATGATAATTGCCTTTGCCTTCTCCCTGGATTCCGCCAGATTACGGTTAACCAATAGAACATCTAATCTTTCCTTCATTTTTTACCTCGTTCCTGCGTGTTTTTTACGCATAATGGAGTTTGTGGATGCAGCGTGAAGATGTTTTTCCTTCACGCTAACCTCAATAATTTCCTACGCAGCTTTACTTCACGTCCCTTTATATACCAAGCTCTTCCATCCTCTTAAGGATACCTTCCGAATCAATTCCAT
>ENA-UOOI01003409-UOOI01003409.1-fermentation-metagenome-genome-assembly--contig:-NODE-3409-length-12054-cov-4.480123_pt1 | contig 12054 bp, 9 predicted proteins | sample MGYA00245779_ERZ724027 | MGnify/ENA primary metagenome ERZ724027 (study PRJEB28704, sample SAMN03018318) | fermentation metagenome | biome: anthropogenic terrestrial biome; feature: soil; material... | reverse complement strand
TGCTACACTATATGATAGAAAGAATAGAAATATGACTAGGTTGTAAAGGTAAAAAGATTATACTTTTTCATAAATACATGAAAAAGTATAATCCCGGAATCTAAACAAACATTATATATTATCTCGGACTACTGTAATCCTGCTTTTTTCACAGCCGCCTCTACAACATGACTCACTGATACAGAAGTGGTAACACTTCCAACACCGCCCGGCACCGGAGTAATCGCATCCACGATTGTCTCTGCTTGAGAGAAATCCACATCTCCGCAGAGTTTTCCGTCTTGATCAACATTAATTCCGACGTCAATGACAATCTGCCCCGGGCGCAGACATTCGGCATCTACTACCCCCGGACGACCGGCTGCAACAATCACGATGTCTGCCTCACGAATCACGGATGCCATATCTTTTGTCTTTGTATGACAGATTGTAACCGTCGCATTTTTTGACAGCAACATCATGGCAGTTGGTTTGCCGACTACCAGACTTCTCCCCACGATCACTGCCCTCTTGCCAGTACAGTCTATCTTATAATGATCCAGAATTTCCATACATGCCTGTGCTGTACAGGGTGGAAATCCAATAGATTTTCCTGTAAATACACCGGTCATCGAGGAGTCCGTCATACAATCTACATCTTTTTCAGGAACAAGGGCATTTTCAATCTGTTCCTGATTTAGATGCTTTGGAAGAGGACGAAGCAGTAACACGCCATGAATCTCATCATCCTTGTTTAAACGATCGATAACCTTCAAAAGTTCCTCTTGTGTGGAATCAGACGACAATAAAATTTTTTCACAAGCCACACCAAGTGTTTGACAACGCTTGGTGGCTCCCTTTTCATATGAGATATCCCCTGGATTCTCACCTACGCGGATGATTGCAAGTTTTGGTGTAATTCCCTGATTCTGAAGTAAGTTTACATTTTCTGTTATGCGCTTATTTAAGGCCTGATTTACCTCTTTTCCAAGCAGTCTTTTTGCCATTTTGCTCTCCTCATCCTCTTATTTCAGCCGCAATAAGACATCATCAAAGATATCTCCGGCAATTTTCGTATATTTTTCTATCATCTGATCACAATTCTTATTTAGCTGCTCTGCATAGGATCTGTCTTGCATAGACTTCGTATTGATATAAACGTTCAAACTGGCCGCTTTCAGTGCCCCTTGGCAACATGCAGCTCCCGCACCGGCATCACTGATCGCCATAACGGATCCCTTTGAGGCAAATTGGCCCAACAGTTCTATCGTCTCACAGGTCTTTTCCATAATCTTTACAGGAACTGTGCAGGCCTCCCGAAGTGCCTTCTCCATCGCTTCAGCTTTTTCTTGCTTCTGTTCTTTTGTGTCATGCTTCATAGCATAAACTTTAGACAAAGGTTCAAAAACCTCTGCATCACGCTGTATCAGTCCGAGCAGATCCCTTTGAAGATTCTCCGCCCGTTCTATCAGTCCATACATATCCGCTTCTACATCTTTATATTTCTTCTTTCCCACAGTCAAACTTCCAACCATATTGCCGAGGGCACAGCCCACGGCTCCGACGAGGGCGGATGCACCGCCGCCGCCCGGAACTGGGGCTTTCGACCCCAGAACATCTACAAATTCTCTGCAGGAAACCTCAGAAAAAACCATTTTTCATCATCCTCCGCATCTTTTCACTAGAATTAAAACAGTCCTACTATTTTTCCATTCTCATCTACGTCAATCTTCTCTGCAGCGGGGCGTTTTGGAAGTCCCGGCATCGTCATAATCTTACCAGTCAGTGCCACAATAAAACCAGCCCCTGCTGAAATCTTCAATTCACGAACGGTGACATCAAAATCCTTTGGCGCACCAAGCTTTGTCTCATCATCGGTCAATGAATATTGTGTCTTTGCCACGCATACCGGATATTTTCCATATCCTAGTCTCTCAAGCTGTTCAGCCTGTTTTTGTGCAGCCGCCGTAAGTACTGCACGTTTTCCACCATATATATTCTGTACAATCTGATTCAGTCTATCCTCAATGCTGCCATCCAGATCATAGGAATATGTGAATCCACTGTTATCTTCTTCACAAAGTTTGATCACTTCTTCTGCCAAACGAATACCACCCTCGCCTCCTTTTGCCCAGACTTCTGACAATACAGCATTCGCACCAACCTTCTTACATTCTTCTTCGATCAGTGATAATTCAGCTCTGGTATCGGTCGGAAATGCGTTGATAGCCACAACACAAGGCAGATGGTATACATTTTTGATGTTGTTTACATGTTTCATCAGATTCGGGAGACCTTTTTTCAATGCTTCCAGATTTTCAATTCCCAGATCATCTTTTGATACTCCGCCATTATATTTCAAAGCACGAACCGTTGCCACAAGAACAACTGCATTCGGTTTCAGCCCGGTTTGACGACATTTGATGTCCAGGAATTTTTCGGCACCCAGATCTGCACCGAATCCGGCTTCCGTAATGCAGTAATCACCTAATTTTAATGCCATTCTTGTCGCGATCACGGAGTTGCAGCCATGTGCGATATTGGCAAAAGGTCCTCCATGTACGATCGCAGGCACATGCTCCAGTGTCTGAACAAGGTTGGGTTTCAAGGCATCCTTTAAAAGAGCACACATGGCACCTTCAGCATGTAGATCCCCTGCTGTCACCTGTTTTTGTTCTGTTCTTTTTCCGTATGTATATCCGATCACCAGTCTGGAAAGACGTTCTTTCAGGTCAGTGAGATCTTCGGCAAGACAAAGTGCAGCCATTATCTCGGATGCAACTGTGATATCATAGCCATCCTCTCTTGGTTCTCCATTTGATTTTCCGCCCAGCCCGTCGACAATGTTTCTAAGCTGACGGTCATTCATGTCCACACATCTCTTCCATGTGATATTCTTCGTATCAATATTCAGCTCATTTCCATGGAAGACGTGATTGTCAATCATGGCTGCCAGCAGGTTATTCGCCGCACCGATTGCGTGAAAATCACCGGTAAAGTGCAGATTAATATCCTCCATCGGAACAACCTGTGCATAACCGCCTCCTGCGGCACCTCCTTTGACTCCGAAGACCGGTCCCAGAGATGGTTCTCTCAGTGCAACCATTGTGTTTTTATCAAGTCTTTGCAGCGCATCAGCAAGACCAATGGTAGTCGTCGTCTTCCCCTCTCCGGCAGGGGTTGGATTAATGGCTGTAACCAACACTAGTTTTCCGTTTTCCGCATCTGATTCTTTCAGCAGTTTATAGTCTATCTTCGCCTTATAGTTCCCATATTGTTCCAGATATTCTTCATCGATACCTGCTTTTTTGGCAATTTCTTTGATTGACTGCATCTCAGATTCTTGTGCAATTTCAATATCCGTCTTAAATCCCATAATATTTTTCCTCCATTTTCATACTGTCGAAACTTGCTTTCTTCACATAATTGACTCAAAATATTCCTTTTTTTGTTCCTCGTATCGCTCAAAGCTTGCGGCTACTCACACCTTTTACCACAGAAGTGAGTGAACTGAAATAAAGAAGATTCGTAATCAGACAATAGATAACTGTCATGACACAAAACTGTATCAGACGAGCAGGCATAATCGCATAAAAATTATATCCATTCATCAGTACTAATCCGGCAGTTCCAAAACCCAATGTGCAGAAAACCGCGCTCAACGCAATTCCCACACTGAGCCAGACATGTTTTTTTATTTTACTGCCCCTTGAAAATAATGGTCGAAACAGAGCCGGAATCACTCCCCAGAGCATTGCAGCAATTGTGATGAGCGGATTTAATACATACCCTTTCATAAGACATCCCATTACATCGGCAGAAAACCCGACTAAAGCACCTGCTGCCGGTCCAAACCAAAGACCAGACAGAATCGTGCAGATACTTCCAAGAGATATTCTGCCAAATCCAAGTTCTATTACGAAAACTCTGGTAAGCACCAACTGCATCGCAACGAGAACTCCTAAAAATACAACAGTCCTTAAATTCCATTTTATTAAATGGTTTTCATTCATGATATAATCCCCTTTCAATTTTTCGGGTCCCAAAGTTAATACCGCAGATTGCTCCATACATAGCGGTATCATATGTTACTACATTAAGGGAACTATATCTCCTTACATGTAGTAGCGGATGCGGCATTACATCGTGGAGCTTATCTTGCTCCTTCGTTCTCAGGCAACTTCCCATCCATAAGACACTTTACGCGCAATGCCTACTCTACAAGTTAACTATTATAAGTGTTTCTTATTTGTCCAATGCTTTTAACATGTCAATTGCAACATCACCGACAACAGCCATATCTTCTCCCTGATGAAAAGCAATTGGAAAATTATCAGAAAAAAGTATCTGAGCAGAAGGCGGGAATTCTTCATCCCCCTCCCATAGAATCATACGAAGCTTCAAATCATCTATAAATTCGAATTCGTATGAAACATCTCCTGCTTTTAGCTTTACTGCACCGATTTTGTTCATAATCTCCTCAAACTTTTCAAGTTTGTTTCCGAATCCGAATGCCAGCCGGCTGATACATCTGCCATTAAATTGTTTATAATATACCTCACCCCAGGGTATTTCCCGATAGGTCAGGAATTTTCCGGATGCAGGTGCACGAACGCCCTCGTTTAGGTAACGAAGTACCAGAATCCTTGCATTCGCTTTTCCCTCGAGCGGATACCATCCTATCTTCTCGCCGTCTATATGCCGGACATTAAAGTCAGGATAGGTTATCTGATACGTGACTCCCATCATATGCAATCGAAAGGATGCTGTCATTGTATCATATACAATATCCGTTCTTTTTAAGATATCATAAGGATCCGTCTCCTGATACAACTTCAGATAATATTCATATGGAAGCATTTCTTTGCTGTCTTTTCTATATCCCGGATCCATCTTATACCTCCCCTTTCTGATCAGCGATCTCAAGTGAAGGAAAAAGTCTGGAATCTGTATGCGGCAGGAAACATGCTGCGACAAACTCATCCATATATCCGGATACTGTAGATAATTCCAAATACGTCATATTACGGGCTACCTCGTAGGTCTTTTTCTCAGCCTGTGTGGAAAGAAGCATCGTGTACGCCCCTGTCAGAGATGAATTTCCGATATAGTGAAACCGCTCAATAGAGATATCAGGAAACATACCAATGCCCACTGCTTTTTTCATATTGATTCCACTCCCGATTCCGCCTGCCACATAAACGTCATCGATCATTGAAACATCAAAACCCAATGTTGCCAGCATCGTTCGAATAGCCGAGAAAATTGCTCCCTTCGCACGGATAAAGTTATCAATATCAACCTCCGTGATTTCAATATCCTTTTCTCCTCCGGCATCTTCCCGAAAAACCAGAACATAGCTTCCCATGCCATAATGGTCATGTCTGATGCGTTCTCCCTCGCGAACAAATTTACCCTTCGGTGAAATGATCTTACAGCTGAATAGCTCAAAGATCAGATCAATAATACCTGACCCGCAGATACCGACTGGTTTCGTATCTTTTTCGCCGATAACTTTAAACTGCGGCGTCATAGTGTCTGAATCAATCCTACAGGATTCTATCGCACCATCTGTTGCCCTCATGCCGCAGCTGATATCACCTCCCTCAAAGGCAGGCCCCGCAGAACAAGCACAGCTCATCAAAAAATCTGAGTTCCCAAATACAAGTTCCCCGTTGGTACCTAAATCTATGAAAAGAGAAAATGTCGGCTGATTCCAGATCATGCTGACAAATGTTCCCGCTGTAATGTCTCCTCCTACGTAACTGCCGATGTTTGGTGATACGATGATATGTGCATCCGGGTGTATATGAATGGAAATATCCGAAGCATACAACGAATTCGTCTTAAAAAAAGTTGGTATATAAGGTTCTTTTCTTAAGGGATCCGCATTGATCCCCATCAGAAGATGATTCATGGTCGTATTAGAAGCGACCGCCATCCGATAGATATGGTCCGGATCAAATCCCGTTTCACTGCACATCTTTGCAATCAAAGGATTTAATGTCTCATCTACAATTGCTCTTTGGAGTTTTTCCTGTCCTCCTGGTTTCTGAGACTCAATAATTCGGTTGATCACGTCCGCTCCATAACGAATCTGTCCATTTCCTGTCGATCCTTTTGCAAGCACCTGCCCGTTTTCCATATTAATGATGAGGGCTGAGACTGTTGTGGTGCCGATATCAACCACCAAACCTCCGATAATAACTTTCTCATCAATACCATAGATGTCATAGACAAAGACATCTTTCTCTGTCTGGCGTATTACGGCCTTCACCTTAAAATCGTTTGAACGCAATACATCTGGCATTTTCTTTAAAACCGAGTAAGGAATTCGAGCAATGTTTGAATTCACCTCGTGTTTTAATGCCCTCTCAAATCGTTCGTTATCTGGCATGGTGTCATCAAGCGTCGGGGAATTCATAAGAACTTCCACAACCCTCATCGTATTCGAAAGAGGTATGTCCGCATCAATCACCTTATGTTTTGCCTCCTCGAAAATTTTGATCTCATCTTTTGAACTAAGATCCGCTACTTTCATCCTGCTTTTATATGCCGACGCAATATCGGGAACCCCAATCGTCACTTCATCGCAGATCGTACTTCGGCAGGCGAGTCGTATTCCCTCTTCATACTCTGCATCGGTAATGTGCCTGGTCTTTGTGGAGTTTAAGCCGCCTGCAAGAAGGCGAACACGGCATTTCCCACAGGATCCGTTTCCAGAACACGGGGCGTCGATCGGAACATTCGCCTTTCTCGCCACTTCCAGGAGATTTTCACCAGAAGTGGCAAAACTAGTCACGCTCTCCCCATTATCAAACTGAAAAGTAACTTCATACATGTATCTTTATGCCCCCTTTTCCTTTCGGTCTTTGCGTCAACTATATCATATTGTATTGTCACTTACAATGCTTTTACACTGTTACAGGCATATGTCTATTTTTTGACATGATCGTTTATATTTTCACGAACATACCTGTAAAAAGGGAGACACATGCGATATATCTCCACTTATTTATCAGTGTTCGACCTCTCTTGTGTCTCCTTTTAAACTTACAGATCCAGATAGGAGTCCGCGTACAGCGTATTCCCTTTTAATACGTCACAGGATTTTACTGTCTCCATCAGTCTCTGATCACAAGGATTGACAATTGCCGATGTCAGCCCCTGCATCATCGCCATGGCAACCATAGCAGAATCCATGATTGGACGTATATTTTTTGGCATACCATTTGAGTTATTGGACAGACCACCTGTTGAGTTCAGTCCCATATCGGAGAACATCTTAATAGCTTCCAAAACTTCCATCTGTTTGTCCTGCATTCCCTTTACCACGACAAACAGAGGATCAAACCAAAGGTCCGTTTCTTCCATGCCAAGTTCCATGCCGTGCTCAAGCATCGTCTGGCAGTGTACCATACGTTCATCATTGTCCGCTGCAATAGGACCGTTGGAACAAAGGGCGATAACAATCGCATCATTCGCCGCTGCAAGATCAATGTAGCTGATACGATCTCCTGCGTCAGCAGAGTTGACAATTGGTTTCCCCTTTGAACGATTATATACGGATATGCCAGCTTCTATAGCTGCTTTATTTGATGTGTCCAATGCCAGCGGAACATTATCGAAGTTTTGCTGGATTAACTGAACTGCCCATTTCATAAGGTCCGGTCCATCGCTTTCAGCCGGGCCGATATTGACATCAAGATATGTTGCACCCGCATCTAACTGTTCCTTTGCCCGCTTTAGAATAGCTTCCGGATTACGTGTATTAAAAGCATCACGGATTGCCGGGGAAATACAATGAATTCTTTCACCAATCGTAATAAATTTTGCCATGTCTTTTCTCCTTAATATTCAATAATTAATCCTTATAACTGACTGTTCGCCTGCATATCTTTCAGGAATTTTACAAGCTGTACTGCTTCAAGAGGTGCCACAATCACTTCCCATCCCGGAAGTTTTGATTCCAGATCACCTTTTAACACCGCAACTTTGCCTGGAATCACAAGCTTTCTGGATTTCACCTTATCCTCTACATTTTCAAGGATATATTTGGAGATTGAAGTCGCTGAGAACTTTCCTGCAGCCCAGGAAGTTAACACGGAAAGTCCGCCCGCATCGGAGATTACAAGATTTACCGGTACTCCGGAACGTTCCAGTTCTCCGGAAACCAGAAAATAAGTAAGTGCAAAATCAACAGTTGTCAGACAGATTGAATTCTCATCACCGCCATTGATCTGATAGATACCCGGATCTACTTTCATCGGCTTTTGAGGATCAGTGAACAGATTCTGTCTCAATCCGTAAAGTGGTAGAGCCAAAGCATAGTCCATCTCATCTACAATCACAATTGAACCGTATTTCATGGTGAATACAGAGGCAAGAGTCTGTTCAAACGCTTTATCTCCTCTTGCAAGTTTTGCAGCATTTACAATTGAGGGATAACCAAAGGTGCGGTTTGTATCTTTGATTGCTGAACGACGTACTTGTACGGCATTAGAGAAAGTCTCTTTTACTGTATCAGCTGTCACATCAAGAACCAGATTCTTATTTCCCAGTTTTTCAAGGGCTGCCGTCGTATCATATAATTCACTAATATTTGATCCGGAGACTCCCAGAACAACGCCGGCCGCCTGTGCCACATCATTCATTTCCTTGTAGTTAGAAACATCTGCACCATTTAATATTGGTTTTGCTTCTTTACAGATTTCAAGAGCTGCCTCTGCCGTCTTTACATCCTTGCAGGAAAGAATCAGACATCTTCCTGTCTCCGCAGCTTTTTTTACCAATTCCATGTACTTTTCTGATGCATCACCATCAAGATAGTTTACATTAACCATCTCTGTGTGCATACGTTCACCGATACGTACGTAGTCAACTTTTGCAATTGATTTAATTCTCTCATCGGCTGTCACATCATCCATCTGTGTATCCAGAGATGCTGCATATCTTGTTTTGCTGACAAATGTCTTTTCATGCCTATATAGCACAGTCTCACCGCCAAGTGAATATTCGCTGTCACCGGTTCCGACTTTTATTGTCTTCATAGGTGGAGCTGTCGCTTCTGACAGCTGCGAAAGAGCATCCTCAGACATATACGGACATGCCGATATGTCCATAGCCCCCTGAGCGACTTTCATGGAAAAAGCCATACATGTAGGGCACCCGCACTCCTTACAGTTTTTCTTTGGTGTCATCTTAAATATTTGAATACCTGTTAATGCCATTTTTATCCTCCTGTTTTCGAATTAAACTAATTCTTTTATCATTTTCGAAATTGCTGCAACAGATTTCGGATGCTTTAAGATTACGGCATCGGAACCGGATACCAGAGAAGCTGCAGCCGTCTGCACTTCCATGGAGACTCCACGTGCATCCTTTGAACCCCATTCCGGAACCTCTTCTTCCGAAGCTATGGATTCTTTTACAACCCAGGTTTCTGAAGCGATAGGAGTAATAATTGGCATCTGAAGCATCTTATCGTCCTGCGAAAGAGCTGCCGCCCGAATACGATCCATGGTAGATATCACATAATCATATCCATATCCGGATGCCGCTGTTCCGACATTCATCACGATACTTTCAGGTTTTACATTTAACTGTGTAAGCACAACATTCAGTTGTTTTGCGAGATTAATATCGACTGCCGACTCTGCTCCGACTTTTTGGTTATAAGCCAGACCTACAGCGGCGCCGATTGTTTTATAATCCTCTTCTCTTGCCGACAAAAACAGTACATTTTTGCCCTGCAGTGCTTCCGCCACTTTCGGAAGCAGCTGACCATCTTTTTCTACATTTTTACATCCTTCAATTACAAGAGGAGCCGTAATGGCATCTGAAACCTCTTTTGCCACGGCAACCAGATCCTCGACCGGTTTATCTGCACCGTTTGGATCTCCGCCTTCCAGACGCAGGCAGACGAAATCTGCTCCTTGCATTTCCTCAGCTTTTTTAGCGATCTCCGCCAGAGTCTGACATCCTTCATAATAGTCCTTGACCCCCTGTGGTTCGTTATCCATCTCCATATCTGTAATCTCTACCCCTACCTTGGGGCCATCACCTACGGAACCGTCAAAACTGTAAAAAGGGAACGTATTCTCTCCTCCTAATGATATTGCATGTTCATCACATCCAATATCAACTTTGTTGATAGATGCATTAAACTTTTGTGGTTTGCATTGAAACGGCATGTTAATAAGCCTCCTTAAAATTAATTCTGTTTTTCTTTGAAACGTTTAGCTCGCCGGCGAGATTTCGCTTCGCTCTGCCCCGCCGGGACAGAGACTAAACAGTAATTGTATCTAGATCATTGGTTCCATGCTGAGTGCCGGATGATTCTTTTCGGTCAGCCATGCCACCAATTCCTCCGGATCGGTGGTGATGGTTTCATCTGCAATCCTGTCACAGAAGTTATCTATCCCGTAAAGTTCTTTCGCAGTCTCATTTACACGATCTGCAACCTGATCCTTCAAGTCTTTCGGCATCCAGACGATTCTCTCAATTCCGCCTTCTGCTTTCATGAATTTTTTGGATGCAATAAAGTGTTTTCCATGTCCCATAAATCCCGGTGTCTGGACACCGCCCCCTGTCATAGATGCCAGTTCTGGGAATGTCATTCCAAGCGGTGTCTGTCCGGCATACTCACGGTTAGTGATACATACACCATTAGAGAATGGCTCAATGCCACAGATACATTCAAAACATCCACAGGATGTCATCGGTTTTTCCATAATTGAATACAATGATACTTCTTCCAATGCTCCCTGAGAAAGGCGTTTGACAGATTCATCTACATCCTCATACTCTCCAATTCTCTCATCGATCATTTTTTCCTTTGTTATCACCTGACAGGGACCATTCGGATCCAGTTCATGTGTCGCTTTTGCATCAAGCCAGGAAACAGCTCCGCAAAGTCCCAGCCTTTCTGGAGTCACCACGCACACATGAGATGGTGAAAATGCCTGGCAGAGAATACAGCTGTAATAAACAGGTACTGACTCATCTGTCATCGTCGAAAGCCTCTCATCTCGATGATCAAATGCAGGGATGGCAACTTCATGACGAATTCGTGTGCAGTCTGCTTCATTTGTATAAATCTTCACCTGACATTTATCAACAACAGCCTCGAATTCGTTTTTAACCTGCGCATACAGTACTTCTCCGATATGCTTTGCACGAAGTCCCGCATCAAAGGCATCTTTGCTGATGCGAAGACGAATCATATCACGCTGCCCGGTATGCATTACTCCCTCCATACAGTTAATGTAACTGTGGAATTTGCGCTCAAAAACCGGTTCGAAATCCGGCTGCATATTCTTACCGGCAACTTCTACGATATATGCAATACTATGTTTGCTTCCAACTTCGAATTCATCGAGATCCGGCCCAATCAATTCAATCTTGTGATCTTCCACTTCATTCATATCTTTGGCTTTGACAAGCTCACAGCAGTCTACGCGTGATCCGTCAAATTCCACCTGCATATCTTTTCTTCTGATAATCTCGCCTTCGAATGCGGAAGCAAATGCGACCGGAATATCAATATTAGTGATCTTAATCTTTATATCACGTGCCTCCAGAGAAGTGGCATTAAATTTGCTCACGTCCGGCTGAACAATCAAGCTCTTCGGAACTTTGAAGATATTCTCTGTCTCATTTGTGACAACAGGGAATCCAAGTGCAATCGCACCAGCTCCGCATGCAACGATAACATCATCCAGAGGTGCAAAGGCATTTACGAATGCCGGAACACGTTTCATCGTATATTCCATCAGAGCATTCGCATCCCCCGGTTTAATATTTCCGAAAATAAGAGCCGCTCGAATGGCAACAGAGACAACATGAATCACGGAGGTGATATCTTTTCCAAGCGGTATCACGCGTACATTAGCTCCTGTCTTATATCCGGCTTCTGCACACTGATCGATAATTTCACCTACAAGAGTAACAAGAATGCCCTGTGCCTGATAACTCTTGACCAGTGCAACGCCTTCTTCCGTGGTTGGTGCTCCCCCTATAATAACAGCAACACCGGGAATGTCACCCGTAACAAGCGGCACACCAAGTTCTCGG
>ENA-UOOI01003408-UOOI01003408.1-fermentation-metagenome-genome-assembly--contig:-NODE-3408-length-12064-cov-13.498959_pt1 | contig 12064 bp, 9 predicted proteins | sample MGYA00245779_ERZ724027 | MGnify/ENA primary metagenome ERZ724027 (study PRJEB28704, sample SAMN03018318) | fermentation metagenome | biome: anthropogenic terrestrial biome; feature: soil; material... | reverse complement strand
TATCATTTTATCCAAATGAAGTAATATTGGAAACAATTCAAGACCAACAAGAAAATATTATTTATTGGTTGAATCATAAAGATTTTAATTCTGATTATAATAAAATTGCATATATTTTTGCAATTATTTCCAATCATATTAATGATGTGTATCAACAATGGAAACAAAAACAATACGCAAAACAAAAATCAAAAGAAATAGAAAAGATTCAGGTAGAGGATATAAGGCCAAGCGTTCATAAATGTAGTGATATTAGTAATTGGTTAGATGAGGATGAATAAATGGAACTAAAAGATTATCCAGTAGAATTGACGGAAAATAGAGAACAGATTGAGTGCAATTTTATTTTTTGTTTATGGAAAGAACCGGAATTAATTGATGATTATAAAAACGTTGTTAATGGAACAGATATTTTAACTGTTGATGGAATTTTTTATTATGGATTATGCCAACAAATGTATAAAGCAGGGTATAAAGTATTTGATAATATTTCAGTTGTAACTTTTTTAGCTGATAAACCAGCATTGCAGAAAGGATTTGATGAACGAACTGGATTTGCTCCAATTAAAGAAATTACAGAACTTTTAGATTCAAGTAATATAGATACATATTATAGTGCACTTGTAAAATCAAATATGGTATTAAATTTGTATAATTCTGGATTTAATGTACAAAAGGATTGGAAAAAAATTCAGCAAATGAATCCAGATGAATTATATGATTTTTATGATTATAAATTGAATAACATATGTGTTGGAAAAATTGATAAGTTAAAAGCAGTTGATATGAAATCGGGATATGAACCATTTGTTGAACAATGGGATAGAGGAGAATCTGTTGGCTTTAAAGTTGGTTATCCTTTAATGAATTATACACTTGCAGGAGTACATAGAAAAAATCTTCTTTTACATTTAGCGCATATTGGAAAAGGTAAAACAACAACTGCCATTAATATGTATATTTTTCCTGCAATTGAAGAAGGTGAGAATGTTTGTATTATTTCAAATGAGCAACAAGAAGAAGAGTGGCGGCAAATGTTACTTGCAACAGGAGTATTTAACCATACAAAAAAAGACGGTGATAAATTAAATAGACAAAAATTTGTTGTTGGTCATTTTACACAAGAAGACAAGGAACGAATTTCAGAAGGAGAAAAATGGATTCAAAATCAAAAGGGACAACTCATTTTAATTTCTTTAAATGATTATTCTATTGATCGTGTAAAGAAAATTATTAAAAAATATAGCAAGATAGGGTTTACAGAATTTATCTTTGATACTTTGAAACCATTACATGAAAATTCAGATAAAGCATGGGCAGAATTTAGTGAGATGGCAAAACAACTATTTTTGATTAGCAAAAAAGAAGATGTTGCAGTTATTGCGACAGCTCAGCTTTCTTCCGAATCTATGTCAAGACGGTTTTTAGATTTGAGTTGTACTGGTAAAGGCAAGGCTATTGCAGAAACAGCTAGTACAGTTGTAATGTTTCGTGAATTAACAACACAAGAAAAAGAAAAAGGTCATGCTTATCAATTTATGAAAGGTGAATCAGGAAAATATTTAAGCACAAAAAAAGAAATTTCCTTAGATCCGAATAAAAATTATATTGTATTTTTTATTCCTAAAAATAGATTTGGTAGTACAAATTATCAAATTTTATATGAACGAAATATGTCATTTAATACAATGAAAGAAATTGGATATATTGATATACCTTATGATGGATTTAAAATAAAAAAGTAAAGAGGGTGATATAGTATTGAGATTAATGTTAATCAATTGCGAAGTTATTTAGTAAATAATTATGAGGTTGTAGAAGATATTTTAAACGATTTGCAATTTACAAATATTACTTATAATCGGCAAAAACAAGAAATACGCTTTAGTCGTAGAGAAGGTGGTAATCCTACTGCTGTTGTTTTATATCTCAATACTATGTCATTCTATTGTTTTTCTACTTGTCAGTATGGCAACATTTTTACTTTAATTATGGAGAAAAAGAATTGTAATTTTTATTCTTCTTTGCAATATGTAGCTAAAAAATTAGGGTTAAAACAACAACAAGTTAATTTAAAAACACGATTACCATTTAATGGATTTTATCATAAAATTATTAAGCAAATACATGAACCGGAGAGTAGCTTAAAAACTTACGATTCATCAATCTTAGAGCCATACTTACATAAATACAATTTGATGTTTCTCAATGATGGAATTGATTTTCAAACACAAGAAGAATATCAGATTGGATATGACATTACAACTGGAAGAATTACATTTCCGGTATGGACTTTTAATGGGGAGTTGTGTGGTATTATGGGCAGACTGAATGACTTACACTGTCCAAAAGAAGAAAGATGGTTGCCTATAATTCCATGTTCTCGTAGTTTAACTTTAAGTGCATATCATCGAAATTATAAAAAGATTCAAGAAAAGGGATTATGTGTTATTACAGAGTCGGATAAAGCACCGGCTCAGATGCACAGTTTCGGTTGTGATGTAGGGTTGGCAACATCAGGGTGTCATATATCTGAAACTCAAGCAAGATATTTAAAGGGATTAATGATACCAAGACTTATTGTTGCTTATGATGAGGGTTTAGATGAAGAACAAGTTAGAACAGAAGCAGAATCTTTGATTGTAGATAATCCAATATATAAAAATCATGTTGGCTATGTATGGGATTCTGAAAATGAGATTTTGCAAAAAGGATTAAAACAATCTCCGACAGATTTAGGACGTGAAAAATTTGTGCATTTATTGACTAAGAAAGTGAAGTGGGTATCATAGCAAAAAGAGAATTAGATGAAAGACTCAATGTGTTATATAAGGCAGGAAAAAAAGTTTATAGCTTTAGCAAGGCAAGTACAATTCATGATTGTTTGTATTCGGCATATCTTACATATATAAAGCATTGCAAAGGAACTTCTAATTGTTATTCAATTATGGGTACAAAAGTTCATGATACGCTACAAGCTATCATGGATGGTAAAGCGACTGAAAAGGAATTGCTTCCTGCATTGAACTCTGAATTGGATGATTTAAAAATGCTGAACATTAACTTTCCAAAAGACAGAAACGGCGGCGATAGTATTCGTGAAAAATGGATTGCAGATATGACGGATTTTTGTAATACGTTTAAAAGGCCGAAGGGAAAATTTGAGACAGAACAATTAGTAATTTATCCATTATCAGATGAAAGATATATTCAAGGATATATTGACTTGATTCAATATCATTCAGAGAATGAAATTTCAATTTATGATTGGAAAACGTCAAGTCAATTTTCCACAAAAAATTTAAAAGAACATGGGCGGCAACTTGTTTTATATGCTATGGCAAAAGAGAATGAAGGATATAAAGTACGGAATATTGCGTGGATTATGCTTAAATATGTTACTGTGAAGTTTATAGGAAAAACACGCAAAAACTCAAAAAAGGAAACAGAGCAAACTAAAGTAATTGAAAGATGTAAAGTGGTCGATGAATTATCTTCTATGATTTATGATAAAATGTTAAGCCTTGGATATGATGAGGTTGATGCAGAATGTTATCTATTTCAAGCAAAGGAAAATAAGACGCTTGATTCTTTGCCAGAAGATATTAAAAAGCAATTTATTATTTCACCGTATATCAGATATTATAATTATACTCCTGAATTGAAACAGGATGCTATTGATTATATGAACCAACAAGCGGATATTTTTGAAAATTTGAACAAAACAAATGAAACGGAGTGGAGACATAAGTCTTTCACAAAGTCTTTAAAGAGCGGAAAAGAAGTAGATGATACATTCTTTTGTAATAATCTTTGCAATTTTAAGAATAGCTGTAAATACTTAAAGACGTATAATGATTTGAAATCCATTGATGATATGAATGGAGCGAATTTATTTTAAGGGAGAGGTTAAATGGGAAAAGTTAAAAAGTGGTCAGATGAAGAAATAAAAATTCTAACTGAAATGTATAAAAAAGCAGTTCCTATTAATAAAATTAGTTATAAACTAGGTAGAACTGAACGAGCAACTGAGGCGAAAGCTATACAATTAGGATTGAACAAATTTTCTACATATAAAAACAATGCTAATCAAAAACGTCCATATATGGATTATGATTGGTGCTATGACAGGTTTGTTAATAAACGAATGACACATCAAGAGATGGCAGATGAATTAGGAGTTACAAAAAGAGTGATTCAAAAATGGTGTGCGGGGAAATTTCAGCTTAATGCATATACGTTAAGAAAATATTTGACATTGAATAAAAATCAAAAAGATGTTGTTATGTTTGGTCGTTTAGGCGATGGACATATAGATAAGAGAGAAAATGAGCCGATTTATATTGAAAGTTATGCAGAAGATGAAAAAGATTATTTGTTTTGGAAGTACAAGATTTTAAAAAATTTATGTAATAGTCCACCGCATTATTATCCTGCGACTAATAAAAAATTTCGTAATGCAAAAACAGGACTAACACAATTATGTATTGCCCAACCTAGTTATAGGTTGGAAACCATGACGCTTGATTGTCTAAAACCAATTCGAGAATTAAATAAATCAGAAATTATTGATAATATTAATGAATTCGGATTTTGTTTATATATTTTAGATGATGGAAACAGAAGCAAAACTAATTGGGGAATTTGTGTAGCTGGACTATCAGAATTAGAAAAACATAAATATGTTGATTTTTGTGTTAATAAACTTAAACTTAGTTGCAAAATTCAAAATCATGATAATAGGTATATTAGTTTTGATTCTGTATCATCTAAACAAATTGACAGTTTAATTTTAAAATATGTGCCTGATAATTTAGATATTATTCAAAAGAAAATCTATCGTTGGAGGTAAAATGACAAACAATTATGTAATATATCATCTTCATGATGATAAAGGTTCATTATTAGATAGTTGTACAAAATGGGAAGAATATGTTGATAGAGCATCAGACTGTGGAATGAAAGCTATCGCAAGTACAAATCATGGGTACAATTTAAATTGGACTGATAAAAAGTTGTACGCAGAAAGTAAAGGATTAAAATACATAAATGGAATTGAAGCATATTTGACACCACAGCTTTATCATACAAAAATAAATAAAAATGGAAAATCGGAACAATATAAAGTGCGTGATAATTTCCATACTATTTTATTAGCAAAAAACAGATATGGTGTAGAAGAGTTAAATAATGCAATTAATAAGTCTTACGATTCTGACCATAAATATTATAAACCGAGAATTACCTTTGACGAATTTTTTAATCTATCAAATGATATAATTAAAATTTCTGCTTGTTTAGCAAGTCCGTTAAGATGCTATAACGATAAATGTGTCGATTATGATTCGGAAGTATACAAACGTTTATTAAAATTTTACGATTATTACGAAGTACAATACTGGAATAGCCAAGACCAAATAGAATACAATCAATATTTGTATAAAATGTCAAAAGAATACAACAAACCATTAATCATGGCAACAGATACTCATAGTATTAATAGTTATAAAGCAGAATGTAGAAAAATTTTGATGATATCTAAAGGTATAGAATTCACCAATGAAGATGAATTTGATTTAACTTTTAAAACGTATGATGAATTAGTCAATGCTCTGGAAAAACAACAGTCATTACCGCGAGAAGTATATATGGAGGCTATTGAAAATACTAATCGTATGGCAGAAACAATTCAAGATTTTAAATTGAATACTAAATCACGTTATCCAATTTTAACCGGAAGTCGTGAAAGTGATGCACAAGAATATATTAAACATACAAAGTCTATGTTTAAAGACAAAGTTGATAAAGGTATTATCCCATTTAATGAAGTTGAGTCATTCAAAAAAGACTTAAAAGAGGAACTGTCAGTTTTCAAAAAAACCGATATGTTGGGATTTATGCTTTCAATGAGTGAGCTTATGTGTTGGTGTAAATCACATGGAATTCCAATAGGGCCTTCTCGTGGCTCTGTGGCTGGCTCAAGATGTGCATTTGTCACGGATATTATTGATGTTGATTCAGTCAGATGGAATACAGTGTTTTCACGTTTTTGTAATGAAAACCGTGTCGAAAGCGGAGATTAAATATTGTGTTTTAGTTCAATAAAAATATAGTGCTTAAAGGATGATGATAATTAGAATTGTTACAGATGAAGAAATTAAAAATGCATATAATTCATATACGAATGGATTGAGTGTAGAGAAAGTATCAAAATTATTTAATATACCACAGACAAGTTTAAGAAGGTATTTTAAACGAAAAGGGTATAGTATAAGAAGTTTAAGTGAAGCAGAAAAAATATATTCTTTTAACGAGTCATATTTTGATAATATAGACACATCAGACAAAGCATATTGGCTTGGATTTTTATATGCTGATGGTTATATTTTATCAAAGAGAAAGCATGGAAACCAAAAATTTGGGGTTACATTATCGGTTGCAGATATTGAACATTTAGAAAAATTAAAACAATGTTTAAATAGTAACCATCGCATCGCTATTTATCACTCTAAAAATTCATATAATGCAAATTGTGAGTATTGTAGGTTGTTGTTTTCTAGTCAACATGCTGTTGATAGCCTAAAAAAATATGGAGTTATAGAAAATAAAACAAATATATTAAAACCTCCAAACATATCAAATGATTTATCCCGCCATTTTATTCGAGGATATTTTGATGGAGATGGAAGCATTTGGAGCCACTTGAATAAAAAATATGGAGCAAAAATTCCACAATATTCAATAGAATTTGTTGGTACAGATTGTATCTTGCAATATATCATGGACGATTTGCTTGAACATAAAATCATTAAAAGATTATATAACTTAAACAAAAGGAAAAAAGGACAAATTGTAAGTAATTTTAAATTTGGTGGAAATTTACAAGCACTGAATTTTTGCCAATACATTTATCAAGATGCAAATACTTATCTTGATAGAAAACATGATAAATATATTGAACTAACAACAATACATAGTTGTTTATAATAGAAATATTATAAAGTATTAGACGGTGAATTGCTGGAAAGTCCTTAGAGCCTATACGCTAAAGCAGAGGAATGAAATATATCCATATGTAAACGCTTGAAAAGTTATAGGATTGGATAATCAGCAGCCAAGCCTCGAATAGAGGAAGGTTCAACGACTATCTCGCCAGAGAGTAGGAAATACTTCCGAAGTGCCGTCTGCCTAAACCATAATATATGGCAAGGTAAAGATATAGTCTATGCCCTCTATTTAATTAGAGTTAAAGTATGTTGAAAGACAGGGTGTCACAGATTGACGTTGATTGTCCTAATGAATATAGACCGCAAATTTATCAACATATTTTTGATTCATTTGGACAAAGAAAGTGTGCTTATGTTTTAGCATTAGGAACGATTTCAGATAAAGGAACAATAGATGATATTGGCAGGGCATTATCAAGGCTATGGAGCAAAGAGAATCCAAATGACAATAATAACCCATATAGCCTTGACAAAATTGCACAAATTAAAAAACAGTTTGATGAGAATCCAGAAGAAACTAAAAAAATATATCCAAAATTGTTTTATTATTTTGATGGATTAAATGGAACAGTGGTTTCATTGTCACATCACCCCGCAGGTGTAATTATTGCACCAATAGATATTTATAGTCGCTATGGTATGTTTATTGATAAAGAAAATTTATCTGTGCTTAATTTGGATATGTCAGCGGCACATAATGTAGGACTTGTAAAATATGATATTCTTGGACTTGATACTATTAGTGTAATTGATAAGACTTGTAAATATGCTCACATTCCATATCCACATACATACCAAATTGACTTCAATGATAAAGCAGTATGGGATGGAATTAAAAAATCTAAATATGGTATTTTTCAATTTACAGGAGATTTTGCATTTAATAGTTTAAAAAAATATGATGTACAAAGTATTGATGATGTTTGTGCAGTTACAGCTTGCATTAGACCTTCTGGTGCTTCTTACAGAGATAGATTGTTAAATCATGAGCATAACAAAAATCCATCTAAACAAATTGATGAATTGCTAAAGAAAAACAATGGCTTTTTAATCTATCAAGAAGATATTATTGCTTTTTTACAACAAGTTTGTGGACTATCTGGTTCAGATGCAGATACAGTGCGAAGAGCAATAGGGCATAAAGATAAAAAATGTATTAAAGAAAATATGCCCAAAATTCTTGAAGGATATTGTAGCCATTCGGATAAGCCAAAAGACGTTGCAGAGAAGGAAGCAAAAGATTTTCTTGAAATAATCGATAATTCCTCAAACTATATGTTTGGGTTTAATCATTCTATTGGATATTCAATTTTAACTTATTATTGTGCATATTATCGACATTATTATCCAGTTGAATTCGTAACGGCACTATTGAATACGGCTGATACAGATGAGAAAATTTTAAATGGTACAACTCTAGCTAAAGAACTAGGAATTACTATATTTTCACCAAAATATGGTTATTCTAAATCTGAATATGTTCCGAATACAAAAAACCAATCCATCTATAAGGGAGTAGCTTCGATAAAACGTTTAAACCAGAAAGCCGCAAATGAACTCTACGCATTATCGCAGCAAACTCACTATGATTCATTTATGGATTTATTGCAAGATATTCATGCTAAGACATCTGTAAGCTCAGACCAACTCGAAATTTTGATTAAGATTGATTATTTTTCTGATTTTGGAGATATAAACTCTATTCTTGAACAGGTCAAAATTTATAATACATTTAATGGTAGAAAACAAATTAGTCGAGCTGATTTAAGCAAGTATCAATTACCGGAAGAATTAATGAATAGTATTTCTGGAAAAGTAACAGAGAAGTTATACAAAGACTTCGATTGGAAGGATATTGTCAAATATAAATTACAGAACTCTCATATCAAACCAGCGACTATCATTGATAAAGCAAAATATGAATTGGAATGTTTAGGGTATATACAAATTACAAATGATAATATTCCAGAATGTTATGCTATTATCTCTAATATTGAAGGCAAGTATAAGAGTAAGACAGTATCGTTGTATAGGATTCATGATGGAACAACCGATATTATCAAGGTAAAGGGTAAGACTCTTGAAAGTTATCCTTTGAAAGTGGGAGATATGATAAAAACGATTGAGATAGCCGAGGAAAACAAGTGGGGAAAAGATGCTGATGGACATTTCTATAAAAAAGATGAAACAGAAATGGTATTGAAAAAATACTCATATGTAAATTGAGGTGATGTAAAATATTAAACTTATATAAGTATTCTGACAAAGAAAAGGATGAACTTGTTAAGTCAATCGGTATTTGGGTTGACACACGCGAAAAAATCAATCCGCACATTATCGATTGGTTTGACAAACATAAAATTGAGCATAAATCCAAAGCATTGACAAATGGTGATTATTCTTTCTATGTGCCGCCAAATTCGGCACTAAATATTGACCGGTGTTTAGATTTCAGTCATGAGATTATGATTGAACGCAAAGCAAATCTGGACGAATTAGCCGGTAACTTTACAACGTCCAGAGCAAGGTTTCAGGAAGAGATGGCAACATTTGAGGGCAAGAAATATTTGCTTATTGAAAATTCACAGTTTCAAGATGTTGTTATTCATAAATATGATAGCAAATTCAGTCCAAAAGCATATCTAGCAAGTTTGCAGTCATTTAATCAACGATACAATTTGCAGATTATGTTTATGTCAAACAATACATATAGCGCAGTTTGGATTTACAGTGTATTCGTATACTATTTAAAAAATTTAATGAGATAAGATATTAAGAAAGGAAGATAATTATAAAACGAATTCTAATTGGTGGTAGTCCATGTACATATTGGAGTATTGCACAAACAAAAAACAGAGAAACTGAAGCAAGTGGTCAAGGATGGGAACTGTTTAGAAATTATTTGATAGCGAAAGAAAAGTTTAAGCCGGATTACTTTTTATATGAAAATAATAAGTCAGCGGCACAAGCTATTAAAAATCAAATTTCACACGAACTTGGAGTAGATTTACAATATATAAATTCAGCATTAGTGTCAGCACAAAATAGGCAAAGATTTTACGCTCATAATTTTCCGAATGTTGAACAACCGGAAGATAGAGGAATTCTACTTAAAGATATTCTTGAGGATTTTACTGATGAAAAAGAATATGAATTCGCTGAACCTGTAGGTGTTGGATTTCGTAATCGTAGAGAAAATGATGGTAAATTATATAGACGTTTTGAGACACATAATGAACCAAAGTCTAATGCTTTAACTACTGTACAAACAGATTCAATGGTTGCAGAACCAATTCGTATCGGAACTATAGATAATAATTCAAGGAATAAAAATTACGATAGTCAACAATATCGTGTGTATTCACCAGAAGGTAAATCTGTTACTATTTGTGGTCAAGGTGGTGGTGTAGGTGCTAAAACAGGATTGTATGCTTGTCCTGTAGATTTTACTAATAGACCAGATAGTAGCTGTAAACGAATTATACGAAAAGTACAAAATGAAGATAGTAAAAGTAGAACATTGACAGCATCATCTTGGAAAGGTATCGAATCAGATGGTATGCCAGTTATAGCTGAATCGGTTAATTATCATAATGGATTAGTTTATGAAGTTTGTAATGGATTAATTGCAATTAAAGACAAACAATATCCAATTAAACTTTCGGATGGTTATTACATAATCCGTAAACTTACACCTATTGAATGTGAACGTCTACAGACTCTTCCAGATAACTATACGGCAGGAATCAGTAATACACAAAGATATAAGTGTTTAGGTAATGGATGGACAGCGGAAGTTATTATTCATATTCTAAAGCATATGAATATTCCTAAAGATGAACCGATTGAAGTATTGAGTATGTATGATGGTATTGGTACAGGAAAATATTGTTTTGATAAGTTGGGATATAAAAATATTACATATAAAGCATATGAAATTGATAAGTACGCTAAGCAGATAGCTAATAAAAATTATCCAGATATTATTCAATGTGGAGATGCTTTTGACGTAAGAAATAATAATTGGGATTACGAAAAAATTTAATGAGATAAAGGAGAATCGTATGAATAGTATTGAAGTTTGTACTTTACTAAAATCTACAAGTTCTAAGACTGGCAAGGAACAGATTTTAAAAGATAATAGCGGCAATGACGAATTAAAGTCGATTTTGCAATTTGTATTTGATTCATACACTGTAACCGGAATATCTACGAAGAAGATTAGCAAACCAGTATCACAGCCCGTAACATATAAAGCTGATTCAATTTTTGACATTATGGATTATTTGAAAACGCATAATACCGGTACAAATGAAGATATTGCGAATGTTCAGTATTTTCTTAACCAGCAATCACAGGATAAACAGGAATTTTATAAGAGCATTATTACTAAGTCACTGAAAATTGGCTGTGATGCAAAAACGCTGAATAAAGTATACGGTGATGCCTTCATTAAAAACTTTTCTGTAATGCTTGCTAATAAGTTTTGGGAGCATAAAAATGTAGTGTCCAATAGTCCATTTATTGTCACACAAAAACTGGATGGCATGAGATGTGTGGTTTACAATGATGTGCATAACTTTCAAGCATTTACACGGCAAGGGCAAGTATATGAAGGGTTGGTTGATATTCAAGCGGAGTTTAAGAATCTGCCAACCGGCTTTGTATATGATGGAGAACTGATTGCGGCGAATCCAGAAAATTTGCTATCGGCAGACTTGTATCGTAAGACTGTAAGCATTGGTAGAAAGAATGGTGAGAAACACGGATTGATTTATCATGTATTTGATGTACTTCCAATTGAAGATTTTCAGAAAGGTTTATCTGAATATAGATGTGTTGAACGCAAACAGTTTTTACATAGCAGTTTTAGAAACCGTGATTTAAAGTGGGTGGAGGAAGTTCCTGTGTTGTATAATGGCACAGACGAGCAAAAGATTTATTCATGGTTGGATTATATGACCGACAGAAAGCTAGAAGGAGTTATGGTAAACAAAGCAGATGCTCCGTACTCATGCAAACGCACATCTGACATTCTCAAAGTTAAGAAAATGCAA
>ENA-UOOI01003407-UOOI01003407.1-fermentation-metagenome-genome-assembly--contig:-NODE-3407-length-12064-cov-72.965443_pt1 | contig 12064 bp, 8 predicted proteins | sample MGYA00245779_ERZ724027 | MGnify/ENA primary metagenome ERZ724027 (study PRJEB28704, sample SAMN03018318) | fermentation metagenome | biome: anthropogenic terrestrial biome; feature: soil; material... | reverse complement strand
GTATGGCATCCTTTTCCACGAAATGACAAAGGCAATCTCCGTACTTCAAAACGCAAAGGCCAGCCATCCGACTTACGAACCGGACGGCTGGCCTTTCAATTGACATAAAAAATATCAGAAAAAAAGCGGAAACACAAAACGATCCAAAATGGGAGAAGCTTATCTTTTCCGGATCTGCGCGACCCCTGAAACCGGATCGAGCGCGCTGGAATTCCGGGACTGCCCCTGAAAGCATTTTTTGATTATGCCGTCGGGGAACCGGAGCATGCAGACCCCGCATTCCTTCAGTTCCCGGAACAGCTCCGGCTTCACGTACTTTTTCGCTGCTGCCGCGTCACCAGCCGATTCTTTCTGCAGATACTCGTCGAAATCGATCTCTTTGCAGGGATATTCGATGTTCAGATTCTCGACATCATCCAGAAACAGCATATCGGCAAACTCGCAAAAGGAGATGCCCGATTGATCCTTGGAAATCTCATGGTAATAATCACAGTCTTTGCACAGCATGACAGAAAGGCCCCCTTTAATTTTTACTGTAAGTCACTCTTTCCTGTGTCACCTGGTTAAAACAGGTTCCGGAAGATCCAGCGCTTTTTTGGCATAATTGTCCAGGTTCATCTTGTTTTTCGCCGCATGGCTCGAACTAATGCATCCGGCGCCGCCGATGCACCCGCCCGGGCAAGCCATGCCCTCGATGAAATTGGAATCCAGCTTTCCCGCGTTGGCCTTCAAAAGCGCCGCGCGGCATTCTTCCAGCCCGTCGCACATCGTCGGATTGACCTGAAAATCGACTTTGCTTTCCTCGAGCGCATGCAGGACGGCTTCGGTGACGCCCCCGTGCTTTGCAAAGATCCTGCCGAAGTAAGAGGCGTCAGCCAGGTCTTCCTCCGGAAGCTCCTGCAGGTTGACATCCAACCCGTCCAGAAGCGCCTGCAATTCCTCAAAGGTGATCACGCAGTCGACCACTCCCGCAAGCTCCTTTTTTTGAAATTCCATCTTTTTGGCGATGCAGGGGCCGATAAACACAACCTTCGCCGTCTTGTCTTTCTGCTTGATCAGCTTTGCCGTTTCCACCATCGGGGAAGCATTGCCGGAGATATTTCCGGCCAGTTTCGGAAAAGCGGACCTGACGTACTGCACAAAGGCCGGGCAGCACGAAGTCGTGAGGAACCCTTTTTCCGCAAGCTCTTTCGATTCCTTCTCCGCCACGATATCCGCGCCGAGCGCCGCTTCTACGACGCTGCAAAAGCCGATTTTCTTTAACCCGGACACGACCTGCCCCAGCTTTGCGTAAGAAAACTGGCTCGCGATGGCGGGAGCCACCACGGCGTACAAATTGAAATTCTTCCCGTTTTCCGACTTTTGCAGCAGGCGGACGGCATCCAGCAGAAACGACTTGTCGACGATCGCCCCGAACGGGCACTGACGCACGCACGCCCCGCAGCGGACGCATTTTTCGGGATCGATCTTCGCCTTGTTGTTCTCATTCAGCGAGATGGCCTTTGCCTTGCACGCGAGGATGCAGGGGCGTTCCTGCACCGCGATCGCGTTGTAAGGGCACGCCTTCATGCATAAGCCGCACTCCCTGCATTTCGCTCGGTCGATCACGGACTTGTGGTCGACGATGCTGATCGCCCCGACAGGGCAGGCGGCCTGACAGCGATGCGCGACGCACCCGCGGCACATTTCGGTCACGTACATGCGGCCCGTCGGGCACGCGTCGCAGGCGATGTCGACCACTTCCACAACGTTCGGGTCGTTTTTGTTTCCGCCCATCGCCAGCTTCACGCGTTCTTCTATAATCGCCCTTTCGCAGTAAATACAGCAGCGCAGCGTGGCCTTCGGGCCCGGCACGATTTTTTTGGGTATCTCGTGAAGCTTTTCTTTCAGCTCCCCCCGGGATTCAAGGCGGACCACTTCTTTCAATACCTCGTATTTCAGCTGCTGCACATTGGTATCAAACAGTTTCAATTCTCTCTTACCTTTCCATAGGCTTCCGGCTCCTGCTCAACCGGGAAGCGGCCTCCCCGCAAGTGTATCTACCGGGATGAACAGGCCGCAGAGCTTAAAACGCATTTTTCAAAAATATTCTTCGCATTCTCCGCTGTGACGCCGTTCATCCGCTCGCCGTCGATTTCCACAGCCACGCCTTCGCGGCTGCAGTGTCCCAAACAGAACGAGGCGCTTACTGTGACATCGTCCAAATCGTATTTTTGTATCAGTTTCCGGAGCTCTCGTATCACGCCGCAGGAACCTTTTGAATAGCACGAGCTCCCCACACAAACAACAATATTCATCCCGATCACTCCAATACCTGAAATCTCTCATTCATGACCTTAACATGCCTTTCACGGTCCGTCAACGAAATCCGGCCCGGACGGGGCGTTTTGAGCGGATCGAGGGCGGTCCATCTCTCTAAAAATCTTTCAAATCCCGCATGGATCCTATGTTTTCAGGCATTTTGAAAAAATGCCGCGGGCGTCAAAAACAATGTTTTTTTAAAACCATATTTAATTATAATGGAAATTTTATGAAGATTGCCTCATCGTCCGCATTTGCTTTTCCCACCCATTGGGATATGGTATAATGCCCTCAGGCGGCCTACGGTTACGGGCATCCGCCGGATGCAAAAAAACAAATATTTCTTTATCCGAACCGTATCAAATCCAAGGCCTTTCATGTTATAATAACCTCACGGCGTAAGCGGAAGCAAAGCTTCCGACGCCTGAGAGAACATTGAAGCCTGATAGGCTTTGCGGGGTCGGAAATTTCCCGTTTTAAAACAGCTGCTCTGCCTGCAATCATGTTATAATACATTTATATAAATATATTAAAGCTATCAAGCGGAAGCGAAGCTTCCGAACGCTTGACTGCTCTAATCAAAAAACAGGGCCGGGCTTTGAGAAAGCCGAAATCCGCCTGCGGCCGTTCGGTGGAAATCATATGGAAGACATCATTAAATTAAATAAGTCGAACTGCAAGAACTGCTATAAGTGCATCCGGAACTGTCCCGTAAAATCGATCGCATACCGGGATGAGCAGATCCACATCATCGGCGACGAATGCATCTACTGCGGCAACTGTCTTTTGATCTGTCCGCAGAACGCAAAGTCGATCAACAGCGACCTGCCGAAAGTGAAAAAGGCGATCAAATCGGGCGAAAAGCTGTATGTATCGCTGGCGCCATCCTATATTGCGGCGTTTCAGCAATGCGGGATCCTGGAAATTTCAGCCGCGCTGAAGCAGCTCGGATTCGCCCATGTGGAAGAAACGGCCATCGGCGCGGAACAGGTCACGCGGGAATATGAAAAGCTGGTCCAAAAGCACAGGATGAAAAACATTCTCACTTCGGCCTGCCCTTCCGTCAACCTGCTGATCGAAAAAAATTACCCGTCCCTGGTGCCTCAGCTCGCGCCGGTCGTGACCCCGGTGATCGCACATTCCCGCATGATGAAGGAAATTTACGGGGTCAGGGCGAAGGTCGTTTTTATCGGGCCGTGCATTTCCAAAAAATTTGAATGTCTCGACCCGGACAACGGCAACGCCCTGTTCGCCGTTCTGACCTTTGAAGAGCTGGAAAAATGGTTTCAGGAACAAGGCATCGATTTCTCAAAGCAGGACCGCAACGGCAGGACTTTGACCAATACGCTCCCGCGGTATTACCCCGCCCCCGGCGGGATCATCAAGAACCTGCGGCGGGAGGAGCGCAAGGCGTACGAGTGCCTCAGCGTCGACGGAGTCGACCGCTGCATCGAAGTTCTGGATTCCATCGTGCGCGACGACCTTTCCGGCTACTTTCTGGAATTGAACGCATGCACCGGCGGGTGCCTGGGCGGCCCGGTATTGAGGATGATGCACGCGAGCTTCCTGAAATCCAAAGACATGCTGATCCGGAACGTGAAGCGCCGGAACGAGGCCGCCGCCGCGCTTACGGAAGGGGTAGCCGCACCGTTTTCAAAGAAATTCCGCATCCGTTCCGGAAAAACGGTCACGATCGATGAGAAAGATATTCAAAGGGTGCTGGCTTCCACCGGAAAGACCTCGCCGGACAAAGAGCTGAACTGCGGCTGCTGCGGGTACAACAGCTGCCGCGAAAAGGCGATCGCCGTGCTGCAGGGAAAAGCCGATATCCGCATGTGCATCCCGTATATGCGGGAGCTTGCGGAAAGCATGTCCAACGCGGTCGTGGAGAACTCCCCCACCGGTATTCTGATCCTCAACGCTTCCTTGAACATCGATCAGTTCAACCCTTCGGCAAAGAAGCTTCTGCATCTGGATGAAACATCCGCCGGCCAGCCGATCCGGCGCTTTCTCCCCAGCCCGGATTTCGAACAGGTGCTGACAAGCGGGAAAAACATCCTGAACCACAAGCAGAATTATAAGAACCTGAACCTGATCGTGAAACAGACCGTCGTTCTCGTCGAAAACAGCCATTTCCTGTTCGTCCTTCTGGAAGACATCACGCGCGAAGAGCAGATCCGGGAAAATCAGCGCCGCACTGCGGAAGAGACCGTCGCGTTCGCAAACGAAGCGGTCAGCCGGCAGATGCGGGCCGTACAGGAAATCGCCAACCTTCTCGGCGAAACCACATCCGAAACGGAAGTGGCGCTGCGCCAGCTGACCAAAAACATCATTTCCAAAAAAGGGGAAGACAATGACCGCTCGAATTGACGCGTACGGGGACTGTGTCAGCCAATACGGCGGAAAACTGTGCGGGGACCGGATCGAAATCGTGCGGAGCGAGGCGGGCGTCACGGCCATTTTGGCCGACGGCAGGGGCGGCGGAGCCAAGGCGGCCATGCTGGCCTCGCTGGCCGTCAAAATGATGTCGGCCATGCTCGCAAGGGGAGAGCCGATCGAAGAGATCGCCGACATGATCGTGGAATCGCAGCCCGCCGGCGGAAACGAAAGCGTCGATCATTCCGCCTTCACGATCCTGCAGGTCATTTACAGCGGAACGATCTTTATTTCCCAGATGGAAACCCCGGATGTCATACTGCTTCGCCGGGGAAAGCCGGCCGGGCTGAAAACGGAACGGAAAACCTGGCGGGGCAGGATCATCCGGAGCGGAATTTCAAACGTCCGGGAGGCGGACACGATCGTCGCCGTCGGAAACGGCATGCTGCGCGCGGGGGCGGAGCGGAATTTGAAAGACGGCTGGACCCTCGGCCGGATTTCGGCCTATATGGGGAACGCCTGGGGCCCCCGGGTGACGGCGGAAAAGCTGGCCCGCCTTTTGCTCGCGGCGGGCGATTCCCTTTTCTTCGGGAAGCCGAAGGATGACCTTTCGGCGCTTGTTTTCCGGGTTCACCGATGACACTTCGCAAGCCCTCGAGGCGGCGCGCAAAAGCATGATATGTTTCCCGTATGGTACGACGGCGGCATATCAAACGGCAGAATCGGAATGGAATAAATATGGCTTATAAAACACTGATGCTTCAGCTTTACCGGCCCAGCGGACGCAAGCGCGCCTGGATGGATCGCGCCCTTCTGCGGTATTCCCGGGCTTTGCAGATGCTTCTCGCCCGTTTCGAGTATCAGATCGATGCGCTGGCGGAGTCCGGGGCGAAGATTTCACAGCGGAAGCTCCTCGCCCTGATCGACAAAAAGGCGGGAAAAGATCTGAACGAATTTCACGTGCAGCCCTTTAAGGATTCGCTGAAAATCGAATTCGCCTCCCTGGCGGCATCCTATATCGAACAGAAACGGAAAAATCCCCGCGCGCGGTATCCGCTCGCGTATCTCGACCCGGCCGATTACCGCGCCGCCGTCAGCCGCTGTATCGAACGCTTTGAAAACGGAGAGACGGGCCGCAGGAAATTCGAATCCGACTGCTCGAAAGTGATCGAACGGACGGGTAGGCTGCGCTCGCTGTACTTCGGCCGGTATGCCGTGAACCGCGATTACTGCCTGCTCTACGACAAATTCAAGGACCGGTTTTACGCAAAGCTTTACCTGCTGAATTCTTTGGATGGATATTCCAGCAAAACGGTCACCAGCGGCCTGAGCCTTCGGTATCTTGCGAAGGGCATGCCCGCCGTATCCAATCAGGCGGGGAAAAAAAGATATGTGATCGTGCCGCTCGCTTTCGGAAAAAGGCAGTACGAAGACTTGAAGAAAGCCCTTGAAAACCCGGGCCTGCTGCACACCGCGCGCCTGACCAAAAAAAAGGGCCGCTACTATTTGATGGTGAACATGCAGTGCGAGCCGGCCCCGGTCCTTTCCACCACTTCCACGATGGGCGTCTCCAGAAGCCCGTTCGGCGGGCTGAATTACACTATCTGCGACCATGACGGGAAATTCCTGAAGCACGGCAGAATCGCGGAGCAGGCCGCGCCGAATCAGATTTTATATTCCCTTTGCAACAGGATCGTGAAAACGGCATGGGAAAACCGTTCCCAGGTGATTCTGGAAGCAAACGGCGGAAAAAACGACCGGATGCCGCTTCGGGACGACCGCTGCCTTTCCAACGGGCAATATGCGGCGCTCGCAGGCATTTTAAAATACAAGCTGCCCGAAAAGAGGCTCCCGCCGCCCGTCGAGGTAAGCGCCAACGGGCTTTTTTTCACCTGCCCCCGCTGCTCGAACCGGACTTTCCGGAACAGGATTTCAAGCGAGCTTTTCGCGTGCATTGAATGCGGCTATGCCTCGGAGGCCGAATGGATCGGCAGCGAAAATCTCGCCGGAAGGCTCATCAAATATCAGCGCGACAAGGTTCCGCTCACGGTAACAAAGCAAAAGGACTCCCTTTTGTTTTATAACAGGACCTTGGGCTTTGAGTGCACTCTTCCGCAGAACGTGACGGATTATCAGCCGATGTACGACGAGCTGAGCCGGTATCTCCGGGATCTGGGCGGCGCTTTCCAAAACGACCCTAAAAAATATGCCGTCTGGAAAAAGCTTTGCCGGTCGCCCGACCTCCGAGCCGCCGTGCGGCTGATCTTAAAGTAATTTTTATTTGGATGCTCTGGCTGCCGCATCATGCCTCCGGACATGCGGGGAATCCCATGTGCAGAGCAAATCCGCAGAGCGGAAACGGTTTTACCGTTGCAAGTGCAGCTATTTAAATATGGGGCTGTCTCACAGATATTTGTGAGGCGGCCCTTTTTTCTGCGGTTTTATAAAAATCACGTCTGGACACCGTACCGGCAAATTTCATAAGATTTCTTTCATCTGTGTTCCGCGGAAAAGCCCTTTGTGTTTATATTGTTACATTCTTCTTATTCATAACCAAGATCACAACCAATAGAGGTTATATTTTATTAGAATCTTTAAAATCGGTTACAATTTCAATATTAGAAAGGGTTGTGCTTTCATGTTCAAAATTATCAAGCCGTTCTCAAACGCAATATCCCGAGAACCATCCGTTTCACGGAGGAGCTTTTCGAAGAGCTGAACAAAACGGCGGAAGAAAATGATGTTTCGTTTAGGCCTTGTTTGTAAATTAAAAATCGACGGATTTTCGAGATAAAATTGTGGCTGGCAAGGAAAAAAGCGCAGGAATCCTTTCCGGATTCCGAGCATTTTTGACGCAGGCAGGCGCGATTTTAGCCGAAACAGACAAGACTTTGGATTTTACAAACAAGGCCTAATCTGTTGGTGCTGCAGTGCTGCCGTTATGCTTTAGACCACCTGGACCGGGACGGCGAAGAGCACGAACAATAATCAAAACGGTCGGGCGACCCTGCCGCCGGGGGTTGATGATCCATCAGATCATTCTTCCAGCAGCTCGACAAACCTTTGGGCCAAAGGGGAAAGGTACCGGCCTTTTTCCCATATGACCGCAATCTGCGTCGTGAGCCTGCCGCTCACGATATCCTTGCAGATCAGCCCGATCGGATTCAGCACGCGCAGAATGGATTTGGGGATCATGCCGACGCCAAAGCCTTTCAGCGCCCAGGTATAAGTTGTTCTGGCGTCTTCGTTCAGGCAGCAGACAAAGGGATGTAAGCCTTCCTCTGAAAAAGCTTCCCGAATAAGGGATTCGTACCGCCGGTAAATAATCAGCGGCTCCTTTTCGAGCTCCCGAAGCGTGACGCGGCCCGCGTCCCTGCCGCAGACGCGCTCCGGGGCCATCACCGCCGCCATCGGCTCGGGGCTGGAATAGCGGCAGTGGAGCCGGTCGTTCGGGAACGGCGTGCGCACGATGCCCAGATCGATGATCCCCTTTTCCAGCATATCGATGACGGCAAAGGTGTTTCCCTCGTGGATCTCAAACCGGATCTCAGGGTATCGCTGCGTGAATTCCAGCATGCGCCGATTCGGCACGATCCCGCCCGACGAGGTGATGGCCCCGATCGACAGCACGCCGCGCATGCCCTTGCCGTAGCTTTCCACCTCGTGTACCGTGGCGGAGGTCATGGCCAGAATCTGCCCGGCCCGCCTGTACAGCAGCTTGCCCGCGTCGGTCAGCTCCGCGTTCCTCGGCCCGCGCTTGATCAGCGTGGCGCCAAGCTCTTTTTCCAGCAGGCTCAGCTGATAGCTCAGCGGCGGCTGGGCGATATGCAGTTTTTTCGCGGCGGCCGTGATCTGGTGCTCTTCCGCGATCGTCATAAAGTATTCCAGCTGTTTTAAATTCATATTTTCCCCCTTCAGGCGGAGCCTTTTATGGATTCCTATACTTTTTTTATATATCATACCACAAAAATATGTATTTTCCATATGAAAATATTGAGTTTATAATAGAACCCGAAAAGTCATGGGGGGATCGTTTTGTTTCATCTGACGTCATACTTAAAAAAGTATCAAAAAGAATGTATCGTAGGACCGATCTTCAAATTCATGGAGGCCATTTTAGAGCTGCTTCTTCCAACCATCATGGCCCTGATCATCAATAACGGCGTTTCCCGGCGCGACACGGGCTATGTCTTGAAAATGGGGGGCATCATGGCGGCGCTGGCGCTGTGCGGATACGGCTGCGCGGTGGTCTGCCAATATTGTGCGGCGCGCGCTTCGCAGGGCTTCGGAACCGATTTGAGAAACGCGGTTTTCGACCGCATCCTGTCCTTTTCCTATTCCCAGTCGGACCGGTTCGGCGCGCCGACTTTGACCAACCGGATCACAAACGATATCAATCAGCTTCAGCAGATGGTGGCGATGATGATCCGCGTGCTGATCCGCTGGCCGTTTATCTGTATCGGGTCGATCATCATGTCGTTCCTGCTGGATGCCCGGATCGCCCTGATCCTGCTTGCCGCGACCCCCGTTTTGGCCGGGATCATCTACTTTCTGTCGAAAAACGTGGCTCCGCTGTACCGTTCCTATCAGAAGAAGCTCGACGGCCTCGCCGTCATTCTGCGGGAAAATCTGTCGGGGATCCGCGTCATCCGCGCCTTTTCCAAAACAAAAGAAGAAACGGAGCGTTTCCGCGGGGCGAACGGCGAGCTGACGGAAAACGGCCTTGCCATCGGCCGGATTTCAGCCCTGTTCAACCCCATGACCTCGCTGATCGTCAATATCGCGATCGTGCTGATTCTGTGGGCGGGAAATATCCAGATCCGGGCCGGCCGGCTCGCCCAGGGCCAGATCATCGCTTTTATCCAGTATGCCAACCAGATATTGGTCTCTCTGCTTTTTATATCGAATCTGGTCATCCTCATCACCAAGGCAATGGCGTCCGGAGCGCGGGTGAAAGAGGTCATGGACACGCAGCCCGAGATGAAAGACCCGGCCGGCGCCATCCAGCCTGTTCCGTCCGCGCCGGCGGTGGAGTTCCGCGGCGTCTCCTTTGGGTACGGCGGGGCCGGCGGCCGCGCGCTCGAACAGATCAGCGTGGCGATTCAAAGGGGTGAAACCATCGGGATCATCGGCGGAACGGGCTCCGGAAAATCGACGTTCATCAATCTGATCGCCCGTTTTTACGACGCGACATCCGGGGTGATTCTGGTCGACGGCGTGCCGGTGAAACAGTATCCTCTTCGGGAACTTCGCAAAAAAACAGCCATCGTGTCCCAGCACGCGCTTCTGTTCTCCGGCACCGTGGCGGAAAACATCCGCTGGGGAAACGAGCGGGCGGATATCCGGGCGGTCCGAAAAGCGGCGGAAATCGCCCAGGCGGATGAATTTATTCAAACGCTCCCGCAGAAATACGATTTTCCGGTGCAGCGCGGCGGCGCGAATCTGTCCGGCGGCCAGCGGCAGAGACTGACCATCGCCCGCGCCGTCGTCGCAAACCCCGAGATCCTGATTCTGGACGACGCATCCAGCGCGCTGGATTTTCTGACCGATTCCAGGCTGCGCGGGGCGATCCGGGAAAACAGCAAAACCCAGACGGTTCTTCTGGTATCCCAGCGGGTGGGCGTTGTGAAGGACACCGACCGGATCCTTGTGTTTGAAGACGGCAGGATCGTTGGGGCCGGCACGCACAGCGAGCTGTTCCAAAGCTGCGGCACATACCGGGAAATCTGCCTTTCCCAGCTTTCCAGCGAGGAGGCGAAGCAATGAAGAAAACGATATTCAGGCTTCTGGAGTATGTGGGGAAATACAAAGGGCTGATGCTGCTCTCCGTCTTAAGCGCCCTGATCAGCGTCGTCTGCACGCTTTACGCGCCGCTCATCATCGGGCGCGCCATCGACGGCATGGTTGCAAAAGGAATATCCGGCGGCGCCCGCCTGCTGTTCCTTCTGGCGGGCGTTTATCTGTGCGGCAATCTGTTCCTCTGGCTGCTCAATTACCTCACGAACCGGATTTCCTATTTTACGGTGAATCACCTGCGGACCGTCCTGTTCGACAAGCTCGCCGTCCTCCCGCTCGGGTTTTACGACCAGAACGCGCACGGGGACATTTCGAGCCGCTTCATCAACGATGCGGACATCATTTCCGATGGGCTGCTGCAGGGGTTTATGGCGCTGCTGCAGGGAATCTTCACCATTCTGGGCGCCGTCGCATTCATGCTCTTTCTCAACCCCGTCATGGCGCTGATCGTCGTTTTTTCCGCGCCGGCGTCCTATTTTACCGCAAGGTTCATCACAACGAGATCGCAGCAGCTTTTCCGCGAGCAGGCCGCCTACCTGGGCCGGCTGAACGGGTATTCGGAAGAGATGATCGAGGGGCAGAAGATCGTAAAATCGTTCTGCTATGAATCCAGGGCAAAGGAAGAATTCCAAAAGATCAACGCGAAGCTGTATGAAACCGGCGTGAAATCGCAGTTTATTTCGTCGCTCTCCAATCCTTCCACGCGCGTGGTCAACAACGTCGCCTACGCGGTGATCGGCGTCTGCGGCAGCGTGGCCGCCATCCGCGGACTGCTCACGGCGGGCGATATTTCGAGCTTCCTGATTTACGCCGTCATTTTTTCAAAGCCCTTCAACGACATCACCAATGTGCTGACGCAGATGCAGGCCGCGGTCGCCTCCGCGCAGCGCGTGTTTCACATTCTCGATCTGGAGCCGGAAACGCCCGACCCGAAGGATGCCGTGAGCCTCGAAAACTGCACGGGCAGGGTGGAGTTCGACGACGTTTCGTTTTCTTACCGCCCGGACCGGAAGCTGATCGAGCATTTCACCCTCGACATAAAGCCGGGCAGCAGCATCGCCATCGTGGGAAAAACGGGGGCGGGGAAAACGACGCTCGTCAACCTGCTGATGCGGTTCTACGACGGAAACGGCGGCAGCATCCGGATCGACGGCATCGACATCCGCAGGCTGGCCCGGGACAACCTGCGCGCCCAATTCGGCATGGTTCTTCAGGACACCTGGCTTTTCGACGGCAGCATACGGGACAATATCGCCTATGCGAAGCCGGACGCCGCGATGGAAGAAATCGTCACGGCGGCAAAGGAGGCGGGCGCCGACGGGTTCATCCGAAGGCTGGAAGACGGTTACGACACCCGGATCACGGCGGACGGCGGAAGCATTTCCGAAGGCCAGAAGCAGCTTCTCACCATCGCCCGCGTGATGCTGGCGAACCCGCCCATGCTGATCCTGGATGAAGCCACCAGCAACATCGACACCTATACCGAAATGAAGATCCAGCGGGCTTTTACCCGCCTTACGGCGGGACGGACCAGCTTCGTGATCGCGCACCGGCTGTCCACCATCCGCAACGCGGACCTGATTATCGTAAT
>ENA-UOOI01003406-UOOI01003406.1-fermentation-metagenome-genome-assembly--contig:-NODE-3406-length-12065-cov-3.444796_pt1 | contig 12065 bp, 12 predicted proteins | sample MGYA00245779_ERZ724027 | MGnify/ENA primary metagenome ERZ724027 (study PRJEB28704, sample SAMN03018318) | fermentation metagenome | biome: anthropogenic terrestrial biome; feature: soil; material... | reverse complement strand
TGGTCAAAAGAATTGCCAGAAGAATGTAGGTTGATTCATAAGCATAAAAAATGTCAAAAAAAATGATAGGCTTAGTATAACAGCATTGCGGTGGAATTACACAGCGCTATCTTTTGAAACACTTACGTAAGATGCATTGCCTTTGTATGTCTTAGCAAATCCAAAAGTTTAGATTTTTGGAGAAATCCAAACTTAAATAAAATCCAAACTTTGCATTAAAAAAGCCCTTGAATACAGCATTCTTTTGGATAAGAAGTTTGGATTTTATTTTAATCGCCGTCATTGTCCTGTATGATTTAAGGCAAAAGGTGACGAGATATGGAATTTGAAAATCCTTTTTTAAACGCTAACAAGCTCATGAAACACATGGAGGATAATGGCTATTCTAAAAGCTACATTCTCCTGCTAAAAACCGAAATCAACTGGCTCAGAAAAAATGGGGATGTAATAGAGTCGTATGAGGCGACATGTATCATCCGTGAGGGACAAACTATCTCTCCCGAAATGCGCCGTCGTTACAGGCTGGAGTATGGGATACTGAAATGGTTTGATGCCCGGAATTTATCCTGATTATAGAAAAAAGAACCACTGATGAAACATGATACATATCACCAGCTAAATCCAGCGTATAGAGAGGTGGTTGACTGCTATAAGGAATCAGCCCTGTAGCGTGGCTTAAAACTACATACCGTGAAAGGAAATGCATCTGCCGGAGCCTGCTTCCTATACGCTATGCAGTGCAAGGGGCTTGACTGTCTCCCTAAAGCTGTCCCCCCCCAGTTGTTCTACGCAGTTACGCAACTTTCCCTCATTTGTTCCTGAAATAATCACCTTGGCTCCACTGTCCAGGAAAGCTTTCGCCATGGCAAAGCCAATCCCTCCGCTACCGCCGGTGATAAGGACCACCTTGCCATCCAATAACTTTTGTGCGTTTGCAAGCCGCGGAATAGGTACCTGCTTTTCCGTTCGCAAAAAGTTTATTGAGTATTTTATTTAAGACTCATCTACTTCTCCTATTATAAATCCATATATCCACTCCGTGAAATTCTATTTTTTTGCTTTATTGGCAATTTGCTTCACCACAGGAACAATTAATTCCTTATTTACTAACAAGAAGAACATGCATGCAATAACTTCCAACACGATCATAGCAGCCAAGCCAGCTGCATTCACTGCAACGATCACTGCTGCGCATAATCCTATTAATATAATAAATGCCTTCCACTCAATTTTAATATTAAAGTATTTTCGCGTCTGAACAATTCTTGTCACCCAAATAATTGCGTTGCCGACCATGCTTCCGAAAGCCGCCGCATAAAGACCAGCAGTATTGATTAACACTACAGTCAAAACAGCATTTGCAATTGCACCCCACATTGTGGTAGTCAACGCACCCATAGTTTTCTTGGTGCTAAGATAACCAGTGCCATAAAATCCAGCAAACGCATTAAAAACACTCGATAAGTACAATAGACCAATAAACTGATAAGCATCATGATAGGAAGAATCCATAAAATAGATGATTATAAATTTTGTCACTGGAAGTAGAGCAATGATTCCTGTCAAAAGCACTTTAACATAGATATTAAAAATCTTTGTATAATAGGCATCACGTTCCTTGCTGTCATATTCAGAAATTGCTTGCTCCTGCCACGCCTGGTAGAAAAAAGTAGAAAGCATATTCACGAGCGTCGGAAACTTCATGGAGATAGCATAAATACCATTCGCCGCATCTCCCATACCCCAGTTAATCACAATCCTGTTAGATGCCGATACAAGCCACCACGCAATATTATTAGGAACAATTGGCAAAGAATATTTGATTAAATCTTTGGCAAGGTCCCTATCAAATTTACCAGGAACAACATAATCTTTTACCAAATGCTGAACCACTGCCATGAACACAATTGTAACAATATATGCAAAGGCCATTGATAACAACAATCCACGCGCCTGCATCCGCAGCCATATTACGAGGATCACGTTACAAAGTATCAAAGCAAGCGAATAGACAATACCTTGTACCGCATATATCTTATTATTTCTCAAACCTCTCGTGATAAACTGCACTATCGTGTAAAAAGCTGCTGCAGTAACCAGCAAGATAAATTCCGGCAAATACGTATAATTTATAACACTAAGGAAAATCCAGGCAATTACATCAAACCCTACTACTGCAATGAAAGAAGCAAGTAAACCAGTTTTTAGGATATCTTTGTCCTTTGTACTTGCATCCAGCAGCCATCTGTATAAACCCTCGTGCAGGGCAAGGCAAGCCAAAGATGAAAAAAGGCCAACATATGTATTCACGAGATCGTACTGTCCCATTTGCTCCGTGCTGACATAATACGTGTACAGCGGTACAATAATCAACATGAGCAACTTGGCTCCTGCGTTCCCTACGGTAAACAGAAGAGTATTCTTCACCAGATCTTTTTCCTTATTATTAGACATTCCTGCAGTCTTTCCTCCCAATTTTGAGCAAAAGCATGTTGCCAACAACAAGCTCATGAATTCAGCTTATATGTATCCAATAAAATTATTTTCGCCCAATTATTTTTTTCAATTTATACACGCCCTCGTCTCCAAGAACACTTTTTACTTTTGATTTTAATACTCCATTCATGCTGGTATTCTGAAGCGAATAATAATTAAACGCTTCTTTGTCATCATCTATGCCACTCGTAAATACTTCAAGAACGCACTTCTTGTTGTCATTCACAAATGTAGGCATTACCTCTGCCAATTCACTCTTACTTGTCGCTGTATAGTAATGGAATCCATTATCTTCAATCCAACCTTTTGGTGACACATGATGCCCCGCAGTGATATAGCGGCGTACATCACCATGATTTCGATAGCTCCGACGCATCTCAATTCCCTCGTAATTATTAATTAGGAGGATATGTACATTGTCGCCCACATGACGAATCCAGATCGAGTTCATGTCATACAGGAAACTGAGGTCACCGGTTACATGGTACGCAGGCCCCATTGCTACCGATGCTTGCCCCATAAAGGTAGACATACAGCCATCAATACCGTAAGCGCCGACATTCGCATAAACTTCCACATTTTCAGCCAAGGGGAACGTCTCAACGATACGGATAGCATTTAGGATGCTCATATTTACTATTGCCCCTGAAGGCACAAGCTTGCAGAACTCTCGAATGACATAGATATTGGAAAACACATCGAGTTCTGGTCTGGATGTAGTATACTGGTTAACCGCTGTGGACACTTCAGCCTGATATTCGCCGGATCCAACCCAATCTGCATGCACATGCGATATAAAATAATCAAAGAATGTTTCAAGCGGACATTCAAATATATCTGTCAGATGCCTTGTTGGATCTTCAATATCACCATCCTCGTTGACCAGCCAGTGCTTCACCTTAGACTTTCGAAGTTTCTCAAAGTACATCATCTGCGTTGGACCACCGATACTAATCAGAATATCTGGTTCATGCCCTACAAGACAGTTGCAAATATCTGTCCCAGCTGTGATAGGGATCATCTCCGACATATTCAGGTTCGACATATGCTGTCCTACTAAAGCACAGTTGTAAATGTTAAGAAAGCGGCGAAGCTTTTCCTGCATATCAGAAGTCCAAGGGGCATGTGCGCCGCACATCACCATGATTTTTCCAGTAGTATGCAGCAAATCAGCTAATCGGCTTTCATGTTCGGAATATGGACTACGAAGGCTGTTGCGATAAATTCTCTTAACAAGAGGTAACTTGCTCTCTGTGAAATATTCCAAATTATAATATGCTGGCATGTTAATCTGGACAGGTCCACCTTCATGATGAGATAATTCCATCAAAGCTTCATTTACAAGCCTTTCACAATACCAGAATTCATCATCATCATGAATCTCCAATGGCAGATCTACGCTTACACGGCACATCTTTCCATACATACCAACCTGTTCAATCTGCTGCTTTTCAAGTTGTCCTCTAGTATAAGGACTTCTATCTGAAGTCAATACAACAAGTGGAATATGAGAATAATATGCTTCCGTCACAGCACTAAAATAATTACATGCCGCCGTAGAGGAGGTACAGGAAATCACAACTGGTTCTCTAAGCTGACGGGCTATTCCGAGAGCAAAAAATGCAGCACTTCTCTCATCGACAACCGAATAGCATTTGAAGTAATCGTCTTCTTCTAGAGAGTGAACAAAGGGGCCGTTTCGTGTCCCTGGAGAAATAACAATATGCTTAATACCATACTCCTTCAAAAGAGCTATAACAATCTGCGTGTTTTTCAATACTGTGTACATGGTTATAATCCTCCATATTTTTGCGATACTTTGCGCTTTTTCGGCTTTTCAACAGGTGCTTTTATGACCGTGGAAAAGGCTGAGTGTGAGCTTTTCCGGGAAGTTCACGTTGATCTTCCATCGTTCCAGAGCAGAATACAACCCGGCAACCTGACAGGCAGTCCCGCTAAATAATACATATCTATTTTGCTTAAGCATCTCCTGCTGGTACACTTTTTTTGTATCGCTTTGGTAATACTTGCTTAGTCGAAGTTTATTAAGACCGTCTTCGTCATCAATCATAATATGACAAACTTCCTGCGTATCTGTTTTTTTTGCCGCGCCAAACACAACTCCTTTACGAGACAAAACATAATCCGCTATTGCTGTAAAGGCACCGCCAGATGAGCTTTTCTGAAGAACGCTGTCATACTTGTGCCAAGCCATATAAAAGGTAGCTTCAGATGCTTGCGTATCCTTGTTTACCGGACAACTTTTTTGGCAAAGGCCACACTTAACACAACAGGACTCATCAATAACAGGATAAGGGAAGCCTTCACCATCTGCCTTCATTGTAATAGCATTTTTACTGCATACATTCACACAGGTTCCGCAAGCTGTACATAATGTATGATTACAGATTTCCATAGTGAACCTCCAGTCTAACTTTCAAGTGCATTATTTAAGTATTTCAAACTCTCTTTTTTCAATTCATTCAATTTTTGCTCAACTTCACAATAATCTATATCTAATACAATATCACAATCCGAAATACTATTACTAATTCTATTATTAAGTCCAAGACAATTCAACAATTCTGATTTTCTATAGTCTGTATCCCAGCCCTTACAAATAGAATAAAACTTTTTTTGGAATATAATTGAAAATGCAGAGCCATGAAACGAATCAGTAATAACCAATTGGGAAGATTTGATATAACCCAGGAATTCCTCAATACCTGCAGAAATAACATTAATATAGTTCTTGGAATTCAGGAAATAACAAAATGGAGTAATAGCATAAATTGGCATCTGATATTTCACACTCAATTTCAAAAGATCTTTCCTCTGTCTGCTGACCTCTTTGAACCCACGTAACGTATAATATAAAATGAATTTTTCATTATATCGAGGCAATTCTATCAAAGAATTGTAGTCATGAGCGTCTAGTAATAATGTTGGATCAAGCACGTAATTTATCTTCCTGCTTAAAAAATTGGATAAAGTTTCAGCCGCGCTATTCTCTCTGACTGCAATATGAGAATATTTACAAAGAGCACTTTTAATTCTAAACAAATCATCTCTATTCATACTTCCAATAGAGGTAGCATAAGAGATTTTCTTTTTATTCGTGAACACTAATAGGTATGGATTCATCCAGCGCCAATCTTCATGATACAATTCCGAAGAATACTTACTCCAAATCTGATCTCCACCACTAATATAAATATCAAAAAGATTAGCAATTTGCTCCATATTATCGGGATCATCAATTAATTCGGTTAAATTAAGGTTTTTCCCTATAAAAGATTCGAATTTATTTTGTCTTATCCTTTTGTCCTTAAAAGCAGGAAATTGAATAGCATCAAGCAGAAATATTTTCAAACCATATTTGGTTCTTACTATCGTATAAAAGTCTTTTTGTCCTTTAAAGCGATAATTAATAACGTGACATTTGCAGCCCAACCGCTCCAGCATTACCTGCGTAGCAAATGCTTGCAAAACAGAACCATAGTTATACGCAGCATGATAAGTGATTAATCCAGCATTCATACCTTTTTTCTCCTCCGCAGCCCAATTTTGGGAATCGTAACCGTATATAGCCACCAAATCAATAAAGTAAAAATAGTTGAAAGAGTAAACCAATCAAAAAAAGAATTAGCAAAAAAGCTACGCCCAACCATCCAAAGCATATACGAATATCCCATTGTAGCAAACATTCCATTCTTAAATTTCTCGTGCTTAAGCCCATTGTACAAACTCTGGACAATAAAGCCCATAATAAAACTCAAAGCAATGACACCCATAAAAGCTCCATCATGGTAAAAATCATAAAATGTAGTTGCCACATTTCCGACTCTTTTCCCATTCGGACTAGACCAAAAGATTCGATCGGTAGTATATATGAACGGGTCAATTCCGAAATTTTCCCCGATTGAATCTTTTGGTCTACAATGAATGAAAAGTTTCAGACAGAAAGATAGGATGTTTAAATCCGGCGCGCAATATGCTTGTATTTAAATTCAAAATCGGCGCGCCCAAATAAATAGAAAAATATTCGAGTGGCTCAAACAAATCACTATCACGTCCCATCATAGTGGCAATTGATTGAAATGATAAAGCTACCGCAATAAGTATTAAAAATAGCGTAAAATATACTTTCTTGCTCAACTTTTTTGACCTATTTTTTTTCAAAGCAAACAAAATATATATAACCAGCGTTATGACAAGTGCAACCAATTCTCCTCTTTTTCCATTAGAAACCGACATAACAAGGGTAAGCACAAACAAGATAATATATCGTACTTCAAGCTTATGATTGATTATCCAGTTATTTACAAGAAAATATCCCCAAATGTAACCACCAAGGAGTAAAAATTTGGACGGCAAAGAAAGAAAGACAGGCAACTCCAATTCAGTGTCATCACCTAGGGCAGTCACATAAGAGCTGAATAGTCCTGTAATCGCTGAAGAGACTCCCCTGGAACGAATCACATACAGCATAGATATACCAATAAATAGAATGTAAACGGCAATCATAAAGTTTAAAAAGCTGCGTGAAATTCGGAAATTCTCTTGATAGTTAACTAATGATAAACCTCCTACACTTATGCGAATAAAACGAACATTTTTAGCTAGATATGATCCGATTATAAATGATAAGACACCTATAACTATAATCCACAACGTCACGCTCTGTATTGTGACATTCCAATAGTCAGACATGAGCATAAGGTCAAGAGATGAAATAACAAAAACAAAGCTAAACACAACTGCCGGTGCAAGCACATCCGCCTTGAATAAAAATATCGCCATCAAAAATTCAAAAATCAAGCAAACAACTAATACAGATAATATCAAAGTCAACCTCCGCCTTTTTGTTATTATAATTTCATCCCGGGTAAATATTTCTGATTAATTCCACCTTCGCCCCTATGAGCGGCCTTAATGGCATCTACATACAACTCAAAATGTCGCTTGTTTATAGAACATAACCCTTTAAATAACATTGTTAAAGTTTTGGTAATGTAATACAATTTACATCCATGTTCTTTATACATCAATAAATCATTTCTGTATCCATAATAAGTTTTCCACGAAATCCCCTGGTAATCCATTTGTTGTATTTTATGATTAACAATCATATCCGGATAGCAGATAATTTTCCCAACGCTCGATAGTCTCCAACTATGTTCAACATCATCTCTCCAAATGAAATATTCCGGATGAATAAGTCCCACTTCTCGTAGAAATATTGCTTGCATAAAAACGCCAACATAAGAGAAATGGTTACACTCAAAGGAGGTCCATAAATACTCGGACTTTGGGACATGCATAATTTCCATTTTTAGTGGTCCCATTTTTCTAATACCACGATTACTTGTTGCGGGTTTTCCGCCAGTTTGAACCTGCGCACAAATTGCTGAAATTTGATCAATATCCGAAATCTCACAAATATGCGTCTCTGCTTTTTCAAATGCATCTAATGAAGGGACTGCATCATCATCAGAAACCCATACCCAATCAGCTCCGATCTCAAGTGCTTTCTTAGTACCTGCATAGAAACCGCCACTTCCGCCTTCATTTTTCTCCATTGAAACCACAATGATTTCCATATCTGAGATATTGTGCGAAGCTACCCATTCTCTCAGAAATTCATCAGTTCCGTCTGTAGATGCGTTATTGACAACAATCAATTCATTAGGTCTCCGAGTTTGATTAAAGAATGCTTCCATGCATTCTTTCAGCAATTCAAGACGATTATAAGTAACAATTACTGCTGCTATATTCATTAAACAATTCCTCTCTAATCGACCACATTAAGTGCAAGCGTATCCAGTCTAATTGCAACGATAAATTCCCACAAGCGAACTTTCCTCTTTGCTAACTCAAAGTAATCAGGATTTTTCCTTAAGTTTAATAGTTTTATTAAAGACGGAGACTGATAAAAGTCAATCATCTTGTCGTATAGATCTTGTATTTTCTTAACTGATTCAGTATTTAACTGCTCTCCTGATTCACGAACAATATTAATGGCTTTTTCTCTAAACTTGAAATCCTCTATCCTTACATCTCTCGTCTTTTTCCTTATGCCTGTAACTACTCCATTATTTGCTCCAATAGTATTGTTATTGTGTCTTCTATACCTTATCAGCGATTCATTCAAAAATCCGCATCTCTCATCGGCCGCTGCCAACAAGTTCAAGAACCAGTCATGAGGAAGTTCAAAATTATATGCTTTCAAGAATTTCTCTGCCAATAGCCTAGTAATTACCATTGCACACCCAGGGGAAATATTGTGTTTTGCAATGTACGCCAAGTCAAAGAACTCTAAATGTGCTGGGGCGTCCTTCAAATATAAGAAATCGCAATTGTAGTACCCGGGTTGGCAAATATGGTTTATTTTCTTAGAATCTCCATCAATTAACTCCACAGCGCAGCTCAATGAAACAATTTTCTCATTCCCTTCAAGTACACTTGTCATTTTTTCTAATTTATTCTCACACCATTCATCATCTTGATCTGCTAGAAAGATAACATCTCCTGTAGTTTTGGAAATAGCATTGTAGAAATTTCTCTTATAACCTACATTCGATTCATTTACGTTTAAATGCCACGTAACAAGTCTATGGTCTTCTATGAATTTTTTTATAATTTCTGCTGTTTGATCATTTGAAGAATCATCGCAGATAATCACTTCATCTGGCACTCTAGTTTGATACAAAATAGTGTCCAGTTGCTTCTCTATATAATGTTCGCCATTGTATGTTGCCATCGCAATAGAAATTTTCTTGTTTATCATATTTACATACCTCATCCATCTAAACTTGAATGAATCATGTCTTGCTTTTTAGCCAATTTTGCTCCTTCTTTTGAACCCGCTTGCATCTCTTTTATGTACTCTTTTTTGTTTTCAAAGAAAAAAAGAACCTTAAACCATTTCCAACAGTACCGTACAAAATCCGGAAACTGTCTATACCTTCGAATCAACCAAACCAAACTTCTCGCCTGCATCCTGTATCGCTGCGGAGACGAAACGCCATATTTTAGAATCACTTTTCCAAATATCACCACTTCTTTAGTTGCAGCCGGATAGTGTCTAAGAAGTGCATTCCCACATTCGATTACCTTGTATCCAGCTTTTCTTGCTTTGTAACAGTAATCAATATCCAATCCGTCTACAAAGAGTTCTTCCATGAAGCCGCCCAAAGCTTCAAATATAGAAATGTTATATAAACATCCTGACGTCATGGCCCATTTTAATTCCTTTTCCCCCTGATACTGCTTGGCTTTCGATCTATCATGAATATGAACCGGTGCTAATACTGCGACATTACTGTTAATGTCTTTTAGTTTCTTCCTATAAACGCTAATTATATTTGTAACAAAGCTACTGTCAGCGTCCATCAATAATGCCCAATCACATCCTGATTTTCGCGAATGACTCATTCCAAAATTAAGAGCTTTACATAGACCAACATTTTCAGGGAAATGGAAATACCGTATTTTTTCGCAATCGTTATATTTATCAATTATTGTCCGTTCAACGGATGCCTTATTATTTTTCTTAGAATTATCTATTACATATACGATATCCACATCTCCATAATAGTCACATATATACATATATTCTTCTATTTTAGGTTCGTATAAAACAACAATTGAACTTATCATCTGTTCTTCTCTCCGGATCTATTTATAAATATTTTCATATAATTTTTCAACTTCAATAGCAACACGTTTTGCGTCATATTTCTCATGTACAGTGATGCGACCTTTGCTGATCAATTTTCTCCTCACCACACTATCTTCATAAAGTCTAACAATGGCCCTATATACTCCATTAACATCATCGGCGTCGACGAGCAGTCCATTCTTGCCCTCCACTATAATCTCCGGAATAGCATCCACCCTACTAGCCACAACAGGTTTCCCTGCCAACATGTATTCTGGAATTGCCATGCCAAAGCCTTCCCATCGGGAAAGAAGCAGGGCGACATCAAATAAATCCACATAATCCAGAGCATTCTCCACCCAACCAGTGATAAGGATATTTATCCCGTGCTCTTTAGCATAGCTCTCAATCTTCTCACGGTCGGAACCATCACCGACAATCACAAAATACGCTTCTGGAATTTTCTCTTTTATCTGCTTCGCTGCCTTTATGAACACATCGGGAGCCTTCTGCTCACTGATACGCCCTACCATGCCGACGACAAATGAATTTTCAGGAATATTGCAACTTTCACGGGTCACGGTGCTCAATCCAACAATCCTTCTCTGCTCGTAATCTTCAATATCAACGCCATTGACAATTACCTGCAGTTTATCTTCCTTGCAGATTTTCCTGGCCAGCGCAGATTCTTTCTCAGCTTTTGAGATGCAGATAATCTTGTCACAAAACGGAGCTGCCATTTTCTCGATGGCTGTGTACATCATTTGCTTTTTCTTTCCACACCGCATATTGAAAGCCCAGCCGTGCGGATTGTAGATGCATCTGATCTTCTCTCCTTTTTTCTTCATTCCAATATTCGCCACCCTCGCGATAGCTCCAGCTTTGCTGGAATGCGCGTAGACAATATCGGGATCATAGTTCTTGATGAGCTTCCTTACGGCTCTCATCGCACTAACGTCGGCTTTGCCGATTGATCTTTGCATATCAACATATTCAAAAGCATCAGCAAATCCGTTGTAGTCTTCTTTCTTAAAATCATGGGAACAGACCAGAATGTTTTCAAACCTGTCATGATCCATGTACTTAAAAAGCATCCTTATGTATCTGTCCACGCCACCTGCAGCCTGGGCGACGTGAAGAATACGGATTTTTCCATCCTGATTTACATCCTTCATCACGCCACCGCCTTTTCATCGGCAGCATTTGAATAATCAAAACGCCAATTCCATATCCAAAGTACAACAATTATCTCATTGTTGTAACCCCCCGTATTCTCGGCCATTAATCTATTGTAGAAGCCAATATACTTCTTCTTCATAACTTCTGTATTATATATTTCCAATGCATCCTGGTACGCCCTTTCCGTAAGCTCCGACGGGAATTTCTTCATTGCTGCCTTTATTTTCTCCGCATACTCTTCTACAGTTTCACAGACGTAACCATTAACGCCATCCTTAATAACACTCTTGTTTCGCATCGTATTGCTTACCAGAATAAGCTTCTCGATATACATGTTCTCACTCATAGCGATTGCTTCACGAAGACTACAGAGAATAAAAGCATCCCCCCCCTTTGCCATAGCAAGTGCCTCCTTGCTCGGCTTCCAACCTGTGACTTTCATGTTTGGAGTCGTCAGTTCACCATTGCCTATCCAAACAAACCGTGCTTCCGGCACCAGTTCTGCAATCCGGTTAAAGAGCTGCGGCTGCTTCTGGACACAGGCGCGTCCGAGCGTGAATACCGTAAACTTGTCGTTATGCACCGGTTCGATGCCATCAAGAGAGGCTGACAAATCAGCAAGGTTCACACCAGTCTCTATGTAAGCAGTTCTCTTGCAGAGTGTCTTTGCTACCTCGTCTTCGCTCTCACAGCAGGTTAGTGTCATGGAGCTTGTCTTTCCAAGAAT
>ENA-UOOI01003405-UOOI01003405.1-fermentation-metagenome-genome-assembly--contig:-NODE-3405-length-12065-cov-84.475187_pt1 | contig 12065 bp, 9 predicted proteins | sample MGYA00245779_ERZ724027 | MGnify/ENA primary metagenome ERZ724027 (study PRJEB28704, sample SAMN03018318) | fermentation metagenome | biome: anthropogenic terrestrial biome; feature: soil; material... | reverse complement strand
TTCTTTATATTCTTTAAACCGATGCTGTGAAAAGCGGTGTTTTTATCCTCGAGGTAATCCCTCAGCAGAACAAGGTGTTCTTCATCCATGCCGTTTCCATTGTCAGAAACGGTGAAAATCAATTTTTTGTCTTTTTCATATCCCCATATTTGAATAGAACCATTGGAGGCATCATCAATAGTACCGTGATTAATGCTGTTTTCTACCAAAGGCTGCAGCAGCAGCTTAAGCATCCGGTAAGATAGAATTCCAGGCTCCAGGTTGGTGCTGATAGATACATTGGTGTAGCTTAGCTTGATTAAACGGATGTATTCCTCCAAATGAGTATTTTCCTCCTCTACGGTTACCAGCTTATTGGATTCCGAGACGCCAAAGCGGAGGATTTTTGCCAGCAGTTCGCACATGGTTGCCACATGCGGGCAGTTGGCATTGAGAGAGACCATCCGCATCCGGTCCAGAGTATTGTATAAAAAATGTGGATTGATCTGAGAACGCAGCATCTGCAGATTCAGATCTTTTTCTGTAAGGCTTTTCTGATATACCTGTTCTGTCATTTCACTGTAGGATTTTATAGCCCTTTTGGTAATCATCCAGGCCAGCAGCAGATTGGACAGGAAGATACCCAGGATGACCATCAGAAAAACAGGGCGCAGGAAGGAGGAAGATTGCGTGATATCTTTTTTATCCGTTGCGATGACGCCGTATAAGGTCTGATTGTTATTGGCAGTCAGGTAATATGCATATGGATCTCTGGCTCCGGGGGACTGTATCTCCTCCCAAGTAATATCCTCAAACCCGTCCTCGGACAAGAATATAGACAATTTCCTGAAGGAGACGGATAGAATCTGCAAAGAAAAATATGAGGCCCAATAATAGCAGATAGAAGCAGGATTCATTGGCAGACAAGCAGCTTGTCTTATGTTAAAAAAATGGCTATTGTAACGAAGTACTTACAGTAGCCATTTTTTAGAAAGGTTGAAGGACACATGAAGAAAAAGAAAAGGATAACAGAAAGAAATATTACTATGTTTGCTTTTTCTGTTCCGGCAACGGTTTTATATATTCTCTTTTTTATCTATCCGGTAGGTGCGGGAATCTATTATAGTTTGACCGACTGGAACGGATTGACCAACAATTATCATTTTATTGGAATAAAGAATTATGTCAGCGTACTGCGCAGCAGCCGCTTTCAGAATGCAATTCGGTTTAACTTCAAATATACCATTCTATTAGTTGTAAGTATCGTAGGGCTCAGTTTGATCATGGCTCTTATTTTAAACAGTAAAATCAAAGCAAAGAGCTTCTTTCGTGGAGTGTACTTTTTTCCTGCGGTTGTCAGTATGCTGACGGTAGGCCTTATTTTTAACGAAGTGTTCTTCCAGGTCCTTCCGCCGATAGGACAACTGCTGCATATTGAGTGGATGAGCAGGAGTCTGCTGTCCAGCTCTAAAACAGCTATCTATGCGATTCTGATTACCAATGTATGGCAGGGAATTGCAATCCCCACGGTGTTATTAATGGCAGGCTTGCAAAATGTTCCGCAGGAGCTTGTGGAATCGGCTTCCCTGGACGGCGCCAGAAAATGGGATATATTCAAATCCATTACCTTTCCCTTCCTGCTCCCTGTACTTACCGTAGTTACAGTATTGGTGATCAAAGATGGTTTGACTATATATGATTATATTGTTGCGTTAACCAACGGGGGACCCGGCGGAGCAACCGAAAGTACGGCATTACTGATCTACAATCATGGCTTCAAGGAAGTCAATTTCTCCCTGGGTATCGCAGAAGCCGTGATTGTGACCGTAATTATCTGCTTTATTTCATTCATACAGATTGCTTTCAGCAATAAAAAGAGTGTATACTAGGAGGAAAAGAAATGAGTAATAAATTGAAAAAAACAGCATTATATCTTTTCCTGATTATCGGTGTTATAATAATAGCATATCCGATTTATTTAACGATAATTACCTCGATGAAGACACCCCAGGAATTGAGCCGGAGTTTTTTTGCATTGCCAGAGCGTCTTAATTTTGATAATTTTATTGCCATTTTAACGGATTCCGATTACCCCAGGACCGTCTTAAATACCCTGACAATTACGGTATTTGCTTCTCTTGGGACAATTGCCGTTATTCCGATGGTTTCCTATGCAATTGCCAGAAGCATGAGGGAAAAAAGATACTATAAATATCTCTATTTCTTTTTACTGGCAGGGATATTTGTACCATTTACGGTAAAAATGTTGCCGTTGATTAAGGTTATGTCCGTGATGAATATGTTGAATATACCTGGACTGGTCATAGTATACATATCAAGCGCGATCTGTGAAGGTGTTTTTCTCTATGTAGCCTTCATACAGGGCATTCCGATAGAATTAGAAGAAGCGGCGTATATTGACGGAGCGACAACACGGAGGACTTTTGTCAATATCATCTTCCCCCTGCTAAGCCCGATGACAGCAACGGTATTGATAAAAAACGGACTTTGGTTCTGGAATGACTTTCTGCTCCCTCTGTTGACCTTAAATAAATCACCGGATTATTGGACACTTACCCTATTCCAATATAACTTCAAGATGACACATGCCATTAATTATCCGATGATTTTTGCGGCCTTCCCTCTATCCATGCTGCCGATTATGGTATTCTATGTGTTTATGCAGAAAAAGATTATCGGTGGTTTGACCAATGGAGCAGTGAAGGGCTAGAATTTGGCGGAAATGAAGGAGAGGGCATGAAAGAGGAAAAGAGATTATGTAAAATCAGGGATAGAAAGTATGTCAGAAGGCTATTCCTGTTATGCTGGATGGTATACTGCGTATCGTACATTGGAAGGCTAAACTATTCTTCCGCCATGGCTCAGATTATCTCGGAGCATATTCTGACGGCATCCCAGGCAGGCTTTATCAGTATGGCCTATTTCTTTGCCTACGGGATAGGGCAGATGATTAATGGGTTTTTAGGTGATCGAATCAATCCGAGGCGAATGATATTTGCGGGGTTGCTTTGCTCAGGGCTTGCCAATGTTGCCATGGGAATCAGTCACAGCGCCGTATGGATGGCATTGTCCTGGGGGGCGAACGGATATTTTCAGGCAATGATATGGGCGCCTATTATCCGCATTTTCGCAGAGATGCTTCACGGTGAAGACCGGGTGAACTGCAGTGTAAATATTGTTTCATCGCAGATCATAGGAACCCTGCTCTCTTATCTGCTGTCTGCGGGAGTACTGGCTATTGCGGACTGGCCATGGGTATTCATTGCAGCAGCAATTCTGCTGGCAGCAACCTCCCTCTTGTGGAGCGCCGGATTCTGGGATGTCTGCCGCCATAGGGAAGCCGTCGGGGAAGAGAGCGGGATAAAAGAGGAGCACAAGCAGGAGGAAGGAGAGGTACAGATCTCCTTTGGAAAGCTGATGATATCCTCCGGAATCATGACGCTTTTGATACCGATTATGGTGCATGGCATGCTGAAGGACGGTGTGACTGCCTGGGTTCCCACCTATATCAGTGAATCCTTTGGAATAGCAGCTTCTTTTTCTGTCTTGCTTACGTCCATATTGCCGGTTGTTAATTTATCTGGGGCGTATCTGGCCAGATCTGTTTACCGCAGGACCAGAGAGAGGATAGGGTTATCCGTGCTGGCCTTTTTCGCGACAGCGACGGCAGGATTGCTTCTGCTATGTACGGTAGGAGGCCTTTCGCCGGTATTGGCAACATGCTTTCTGGCGGTAATTACGGCATCCATGATGGCTGTAAATACGCTGGTGGTGAATATTTATCCGCTGCGGTTTCGTCGGTACGGACGTGTATCCGGAGTCTCTGGCTTCCTAAATGCAATGGCATATCTGGGAACGGCAATTTCAACCTTTACCACTGGCCTTATAGTACAATACTGGGGATGGCAGACCACAATCTATGTATGGCTGGCGGTAACGGTTTTGGCGGGTCTGATCTGTTTGCTGTTTGTGAGGACGGAAGGGAAAAAATAGTGTATGCCGGATTTTACCTGTATGTATGGCTTCAGAGAGGAGCCTAGAAAGAGGCGCAGGGGATATTATTTGTTATATGATTTGATATATTATCAACGGCGGCATGGCTAAGGGCTTGCGCTGCTGAAGGTTTATGCCGCCGCGGGCGTATACCGCCGTTAGCGGTAGAAAGGAGCAAAAGATGAGTACATTACAGTTGGCAGTTGCCACAGATGTTGGAGGAGAGTACTCCCAAATTGAAAGAATTGATGAGATATTAGGTAAGATAGCGCAGGCAGGCTTTAGCCATATCCACTGGTGCTTTGAATGGGATGGAGATTATATCTATTCCTCATATGAGATGCAGCAGATTAAGGAGTTGATGGAGCAACACGGGTTGAAAGCAATAGATCGGAATAGAATTAAAAACGCCTGCCCTGTTGGCTGACACAGGGCAGGTGATAAACGAACGCGCTGTTTCTATGTTTCCGAAATTAACCTTCAGGCTTTTCAATTTAATAAACGAACATTGTTTATTAATAGTGTATGTAATGGCACAAATAAAGCCAAAGGAGCATCCGCATATTTTAGGGATGGGGTGATTGAAAAGGAGACTTTGCCAGGAAAGGAAAGTATTTTGATTGTTCCTACTCACTTTTCTCTAACTAAGTTAATTTCATTGTAGGAGAGAAGGATCAATAATTTGGAAATACTACATCGATTTTCATCACAGTACAGGATGTAAGCTCAAAGATATTTACGTATAGGGATAGCATCATCTAACTATTCGCGAAACCCATGTTTAACGAATAGTTATTGACCTTTTAAGCCTTTTATACGCTATTGTACTCTAGATACCTCCAAATGCCCCATATATGACTTTTAATGGATATCCACTTAACACACACATATATATACTACTATTACATAAATCAGCCTTAAATAAGCATATAACAGCATATACAAATATAACAATATAAAACAAAATAAATAAATAAAAAACAAAATAAATAAATAAGGAACGGTTTGAAATAAAAGCTTGACATGAGCCTCCGCGGCTTATGATGAAAATGGCTTATGCCGGAAAAGCAGGCGCATAATACATGCGCTTGCCATTCCGGCATAACAAGCCTATCACAGTTTGCCCTCATGTAAAGCTTTTTTCAGATGTGAAAACGTTCCGTACTTGCCATGCATCCTCTGGATACTCACCGTTTTCTGCTTATCCTATACCCTTGTAAATAATGCCCAATATAAGAATCAAAATAGTTATAGGAACATATACATATCTTGCTATTACGGAATACAGCATCGGTAATTTTTTCTTTCTTCCGCAGTTTAATTCTTCTTCAATCTTGTTCTTTCCTAATACATAATAAATAGATATTGCACCAAATACCGCACCAAACGGAACTACTAAAATTGTAATGAAATCCATAAATTTGCCCACACTCAATTCATTCTCTAAAAATACTCCTATAGAAAATGAGATTAAAATGCTTATTAGTGCTGCTATATTTCTAGAAATCTTGTATTTATGCTGCAAGCTTTCAATAACAGCCTCAAACATGTTGATTAATGAAGTAATTCCTGCTACAAGCACTGAGATAAAGAAGATACATGCAAAGATCCGGCCAAATGCAATCCTTCTAAAAATATCGGGCATTACCAAAAACATAAGGGAAGGTCCCGCAGTTGGTTCAATTCCAAATGAAAACACAGCCGGCATAATTACGAGTGCAGATAATAAGGCCGCAATCGTATCATATATGGAAGTTTGCAAGGAAGCATACACGATATCCTCTTTTTTCCCAAGATAAGCTCCATAGACAATCATACCGGATCCTGTTATTGACAACGAAAAAAATGCTTGCCCCATTGCCATAATCCATGTTTCAATATGCAATAGAGACTCCCACTTCGGAATAAAAAGAAATTTATATCCTTCTACGGAACCCGGTAATAATAATACCCGTACTGCTAAAAAAGCAAAGAGTATGTAAAATGCCGGCATCAAAACCTTACTAACCTTCTCAATTCTAGCCACGGAATCTGTAAATAATATAAGGCCAGTAATTCCCAGAATTGCAATATGCCATATAACACTACCAAAATCTCCTGTTGCCTGTGAAAAATAATTCGCACTTGTAGTTTCAAATAAAGCTCCTGTTGCAGCACCAAATAAAGATCTCAGCACCCATCCTATTATAATTGCGTAACCTGTTGCTATTCCAAGAGAGCCGATTAACGGAATCCATCCTAATACTTTTCCTACTTTTTTATACTTAGATTTATTCCAACAAACTTCATATGCTCCGAGCGTACCCGTTTGGGCCTTCCTTCCTATTGCAAATTCTGCTGATAAACCAACATAACCAAATAAAAAAACAAAAAATAGATATGGAATTAAAAATGCTGCTCCTCCATATTGCCCCAGTCTATACGGAAAAAGCCAGATATTACCCAATCCTACTGCAGATCCAACACACGCCAATATAAAACCCCATTTGCTGCCAAATATTCCATTTCTATTTAACTTTGCCTGCCTCTTTTGTCTCATGAATTTTCCCTCTATGTCATTCTGATATTGAATTTCTACATGGATTACTATATCATAATACACAGGTTAAACATAATTGATATTATAGATAATGTCATCAATATTTTTGATATTATTTGGAGGGCAAATGGATTTTAAGAATATACAAACATTTATAAAGGTTGCGGAACTAAAAAGCTTTTCACTAGCAGCTTCCGAGCTAGGTTATTCACAGTCAGCTGTCTCTACACAAATTTCTAATATAGAAAAAGAGTTAGGCCATTTACTTTTTGACCGCATTGGTCATAAAATTAAGCTTACTGCCAACGGTGTAGTATTTCTACAATATACGCAGAACATCCAACTTTTAACGGAAGACTTAAACTCGCAGCTCAATGGGTGTACCGATAATATCGCTGGTACCATTCGCATTGCAATGGCTGATTCCATCTGCACATCAATTTTTCCCAAAATACTAATTGATTTCCAAAGGCATTACTCTAATGTAAAAATAGTTATAAAAACAGGGGTGACATCAGAGATGTTTACTTTACTTACTCATAACGAGGTGGATATGATATGCACTCTGGATTTTAAAATGCGGCGTCCTGATTTTGTTATATTAAAAGAATCCGCTGTCAACGCTGGTTTTTATATATCTTCTAAACACCCTCTTGCCGGTAAAGCAAATGTTAATATATCTGATATAAAACAATATCCCATTTATCTTACGGAGGAGAACATCAGCTATCGGAAGAAATTGGATAATATAATAGCGGAGCATGATGAATTTATCATTCCCACATATGAAATTGGAAATGTACAAGTGATCAAAGAACTTATTTTAAACTCTTTTGGTATTGGATTTATTCCAGAGTTTACCGTAAAAAAAGAGTTGGAGCAAAAATCAATTCTACCGATTTCCAACCCGTATCTTCCAATTTCTATATGGCAGCAATTAATATGTCATAAAGGGAAAGCACTTACGCCGGCCATGAATGCTTTGATCAATTTCATAGATATCTAAATATATTTCCAGATCTCTGGTCTATCTATCTTCAAACCCGTCGGCTTCGCAGACGCTTTGAATCATATATTAAAAATAGAAATTTAAAAGGTGGAGTAAGAATGAATAAGCAAGAGCAAAAGCATCAGCGTCGTCCCAGGTATAGAGGTACGCACCCAAAAGCTTTTAAAGATAAATATAAGGAGCTGCAACCAGAGTTATATGCTGATGTTGTGGAAAAGGTAATTCAAAAGGGCAATACTCCTGCCGGTACGCATCGTCCAATTTGCGTGAAAGAAATATTAGAATTCTTACAAATTACACTCGGACAAACTGGGTTAGATGCAACCTTAGGTTATGGTGGCCATACGTTAGAGATGCTTAAATGTTTAAATTCAAAGGGACATTTGTATGCGATTGATGTGGATCCTATCGAATTACCGCGAACAAGGGAGCGTTTAGAGCACTTAGGTTATGGCTCAGAAATTTTAACGATCAAGCAAGCAAACTTTTCCAATATAGATCAAATCACTTCCGAATCGGGACCATTGAATTTTATATTAGCGGATTTAGGTGTCTCTTCCATGCAAATAGACAATCCTGAACGAGGATTTTCTTTTAAGACAGAAGGGCCATTAGATTTACGACTAAATCCATCGAAAGACATCTCTGCAGCAGATCGTCTTAAAACGATTTCACAAGATGAATTATGCGGTATGTTGTTAGAAAACGCGGACGAGCCTCATTCCGCAGAAATCGCTCGTGCCATTATTTCCGCAATAAAAAAGGGAACAGACATTACAACAACAACCCAGCTCCAGCAAATCATCAAGGATACTTTGAACTTCATTCCTGAGAAAGATAGAAACTATGAAGTTAAAAAATCCTGTCAAAGATGCTTTCAAGCGCTGCGAATTGATGTCAATAATGAATTTGAAGCGTTATATGAATTTTTAGAAAAACTTCCTGCCGCCATGGCTGAGGGCGGGCGTGTTGCGATCCTATCTTTTCATTCCGGTGAAGATCGTCTCGTTAAAAAATCTTTTCAACACTTCTATCGTGAAGGCATCTATAGAGAAATAGCTCCTGAAGCTATTCGACCATCAGCAGCCGAATGTAATTCCAATAGTCGTGCCCGATGTGCAAAATTACGTTGGGCTATAAAATCTTAATAGACTCCAACGTGACTTAATCACCATCGCATATGAAAATATAGGAAGCCGCCACATATGATGAACTATATAAATTATCTGGAGGTTCTTCATGAGTGATTTAACATCTACATCGTACTTCAACGATAAAAGAAATGATACCGGTATGAATCCGATTTTTCTAATTTTCATTTTACTTTTCTTATGTGGCGGTGATAATGGAATGCTTGGCTGCTTGAAAGGCGGAAATGAATGCGGATGCAATAATAGTAATGGGTTAGACGGCATATTACCTATCCTGCTGCTCTTCTGCTTATGCGGTGGTTTTTAGAAAGAAAGTGAATTTATAATTCTCCCTAAATAATTACAAAACGTGTCGTATATTAACTTTGTTGTTAAATACGACACGTTTTCTATTTCGCATAATTCACTTATTCCACTTTAAATGCTTTTATTGCTTCCGCTAGGATATTTGCATTGTTTGCAAGCTCAATGGCTGCGTTTCTCATACTTTCTACAGAATCAATCTGGCTCAGTGCGGTAGCGCTAACCTCTTCCGAGGAAGCAGCGGTTTCTTCGGAAACCGCGGAAATATCCTGGATTGCATCTATGGTATCTTCCTTGGCTGTCTCTATTCGTTTAATGCCGATAGAAATATTGTTCAGGTTATTTGCCAGTTCATTTACATGACCGTTAATTGAATCAAATACCTGTACGGTTTTATTCAGTGCCAGGGTCTGCGTTTCTACGATGTTTTCGGCCTTCTTTGCCGTATCAATGGTATCCTTTGTTTTTGTAGTGATATCTTTTACTATTTTCTGAATTTGATTTACTGCATCTACGGACTGATCTGCTAATTTGCGTATCTCATCCGCAACGACTGCGAAACCTCTCCCTGCCTCTCCGGCTCTTGCTGCTTCGATGGAAGCATTCAGAGAAAGCAAATTGGTCTGCGATGCAATTTCATTTATTATGGATACGAAGCTTGCAATGTTTTTGGATTGGTTTTCGAAATCTTGTATTTTATAAATGACATTCTGTGTGATATCTGCGGTTGCTTTTGATTTTATATTTAACTCATCAACGATAAGGATGCCTTCTCCGGCGATGCTTTTCGTATTATCGGCAATTTTCTCAATTTCGTTGGTATTCGTATATACCTGGTCGATTTGTTCTGACAATCCTGTCATCTGCAGCAAACATTTTTCGGTATCATTTGCCTGTTGCACAATGCCCTTCTCTATATCGTCGATGGTTTTTGAGATTCCCTTCGTTGCTGTCAATAATTCTTCGGAGGTTGCAGACATTGCCCCTGCAGAACTATTTACTTTCGTACCAACCTCCTGCACCTCTCCGACTAATTTACGAATGCTATTCATCATATTCGTCATACTTTTACCGAGAACCCCGAACTCATTACTTTTTTCGCTTATACCAAATATTGTTGTTAAATCTCCCTTTGATACCTGGGTTATGGAGCACATTAACGAGCTGATTGCTTTACTTATACCGCCGGCAATAAAGACTGCTGTGATCACAGCAAAGATGCAGGCACCGGTAACAAATCCAACATTCATCTTCTTAATATCATCTACCTGATTTAAGATGGTCGTCTTGGGAATTAAGGAACATACTATCACATCCGCGCCAGTAACTTTGCTATATAGAAATAGATAATCTTCCTTATTATAAATCTCATAATATAATCCGTTGGTTTCTGCAGAGTCCATGGCATCCTGATAATAGGCCAGATTGGAGAATACCTTTTCCTCATCGGATCCGGCTATGATTTCTCTTCCATCGCCGGTTACCAATCCGGTGATGCTGCCTTCCCCAAGATCGTACTTGGCAAACATATCCATGATCTGTTGCATAGAAATATCAATGATAACATAGCCATTATTTGAGTTCATTTTTCGTATGATGGACAGCGCATAATCCTCTGTGGTATATTTTTTATCACCATCCACCAGTTTTGCGTCCAATCCCGGATGACTTCCGATCCATACATAATTTTTCGATGTATCCGTTATGTACTTTGCTTCCGGAGACTCTGCAAAAGCGTCATAAAGGCTGTCATTAACCGGAATGGAAGTTGTAATTCCTTTCCCGTATTTCCCAAGTAAATGTATTCCGGATATAAAAGGATTCGTTTCCATTGCCAATTCAATAGCACTTTGTATGGTACACTGCTGATTAATTGTGGCCAGTGTATCTTCTTCGCCGCCTTTTTTATTGTAGTATACTCTAATATCAGGATTCGAAATAAATTCCTGCGTCTTTTCCTCTATAATATTTAAGCCAAAGCCCAAATAATCACTGACTGCATTCAGTGTTCCTGCTGAACTGTTCTCATAATTTTGAATAATTGATTTTTCTGACATTTGATAGGATTTTAAGCCATAGATACCTAGTAATATAACCGGAACAAGTAAGCCAATAAATAGTTTAACTCGGATGTTAAATAATTTGGAGAATACATGTGGTGTTTTCTTTAATAATTGAAACCTTTTTTTCATGCTCCTGCCCCTTTCCAGAAATAATATTCCTAAACAGTTTATCATTGGTGTTTTTTGATTATTATGCCATAATTATATCTCATTTACTAAAATCTTACTAGACAATTTGACATATTTATTTAAATATTTACAAGATATTTATCATATTTGTATAAATAGTTGTTTTTATATCTGTTTTATTCGTTTTAGATTTGATTAGAGTGTCATAAATCAATTTAAGATTTTGATATGAATAGGACCTTATATATATTCATGTCCATGGTTTTTATGTGACTTATGAAACTCAAATCAGATTTTTATATTAAAAATATCTCCAGCCACAGTAGCATGACTGGAGATATGAATCTTTTATTATTTCACCGTTTATTTGACAGGGAGCAGTTCCGCTTGTTTTACCTCATCTTGTTTTCTTTCCGTTCCCTGCTGCTTTTTCAGCCAGTCCTTCCCATCAACGAACCTGGCTGCCAGCATTGCACATACGGTATTGCCGGTAGAGTTTAACACGGTAGCCGGAGCATCAATAATGGTACTGATTACCGCAATGACCGGAAGTGCCTCCGGAGGGAAACCATATACACTGATGATTAGCATTTCTCCGATCATCCCGCCTCCCGGGATTGCGCCCATCACTGCCCCCACCAAAAAGCCTACAACCAGAATGGAAAGGAACATGGTCGGGTTATGATATTCCTTACCAAACAAAGCAAATAGGAATACCACTTTAAATACCCCGCCGATTACGGAACCGTCTTTATGAGTGTTCACCCCAATCGGAATCACGGTTTCCGCGATATCAGCGGGAACTCCGATCTTCTTTGTCGCAGCTAGATTGATCGGAATGGATGCCGCACTGGAGCAGGTAGCCAGCGCAGTTACCG